>Ga0209640_10002893_pt1 | contig 15032 bp, 13 predicted proteins | sample RifCSP10_1_FD_184018 | JGI IMG/M metagenome (GOLD analysis project Ga0209640, IMG submission 184018) | Soil microbial communities from Rifle, Colorado - Rifle CSP2_sed 10_1 (SPAdes) (version 2) | ecosystem: Environmental > Terrestrial > Deep subsurface > Rock core/Sediment | place: Rifle...
TGACCTTGGGAGCAGTAGCGCCCGCGGCCGGCCAGACACCAGCATCCGGAACACCAGTATCCGGAGCAATGATCAAGGGCAGCAAGGAGCTGATCGCCTATGGCGAGCGCTCCCGTTTCGTGACCTCGGTACGCATACCCCACGGCGGCAGGCCTTCGCCCGATGCCTTCGGGCTCGTTTTTCATGTGGCGACCCCGCTTCAGGATTCGGTGGGGGTGATCACGCCATCCTCGCTCCACTACGTGGCGACGACCCGTGGCTCCTTCATCCCGGACATCGATCCCAAGGAGCACAGTCTGATGATCCACGGCATGGTGGACCGTCCGCTCACCTTCACCATGGAGGACTTGAAGCGCCTCCCGTCCGTCACACGCCTTCATTTCATCGAGTGCGCGGGAAACCGGGCGACGCCCAGGGCCAAGAACGTCCAGGAGTCGCACGGGATGACCAGCTGCGCCGAATGGACCGGAGTGCTGCTTTCTACGCTACTCAAGGAGACCGGCGTGAAAGCCGGCGCATCCTGGTTCGTTGCGGAAGGGGCAGAGGAAGTGAAGGGTGCGTCGAGCATGCCGGTGGCCAAGGCCATGGACGACTGTCTGGTGTGCTACGGCATGAACGGCGAGCCGGTGCGGCCTCAGCAAGGGTTTCCGCTGCGGCTGATGGTTCCCGGCTTCGAAGGGATCTTTTCAACGAAGTATCTGCGGCGAATCAAGCTGGTGGACCGGTACTACCTGAACTACAACGACTACGGGCACCTTGATCAGGACCCGAAAGTCGCTGCGCTGGACTACCAGATCGGACCCAAATCGGTCATCACGTTCCCTTCCGCGGGACAACTGCTGCCCGGCCGCGGATTCTACGAGATCAGCGGCCTGGCCTGGTCCGGTGGGGGAGCCATTCGCAGCGTGGAGGTTTCCACCGATGGCGGCCGGAAGTGGAACCGCGCGGAGATCAAGGGGACGGCATATCGGATGGCGCATACGCGATTCGGTTATCAGTGGAATTGGGACGGAAAAGAGACCGAGCTCCTTTCGCGCTGCACGGACGAGATCGGCCAGGTTCAACCGTCGCGAGCCCAGGTCGCCAAGTACTGGAACGTGCCACACGATCCGGCATACCGCGTGCCCGGGCTGGACAACAGCATTCAGCCGTGGAGGGTCGCCAGCGACGGGAGCGTGCACAATGGGCTTGCTTAGGGTTCTCTCGCTTGTGTTGCTCATGGGAGTCTCCGCGCTGGCGCAGTCGCCCACGTATGGTGTGGGACGCACGCCAAGCGCGGAGGAAATCCGCGCCTGGGATATCTCCGTCGGTCCTACCGGAGCGGAACTTCCACCCGGGCGTGGAACCGCCAAGGACGGCGCGCAGGTCTATGTGAAAAGGGGGTGCGCGGTATGCCACGGGGCGACGGGGACGGGGGGCCCGGCTCCGGTGTTGAAAGGCAAACCCGCTGAGCCAACTGTTGACGCCTGGGAACGTGGGCGAGTACTGCCGGTCCGCTCACCGTTCGCGACCACGGTATGGGATTACATCAATCGCGCCATGCCTCTTGGTAGAGAGGGGACGCTCACCGCCGATGAGGTATACGCGCTGACGGCCTTTCTGCTCTACATAAACGATGTCATCCCGGAGGACGAGGTACTCGACGCCCAGAGCCTGCCGAAGGTCAAGATGCCAATTGGTGATGGATACGCCCCCCTACCTGACTGGAAGCCCAAGACGCGAAGGCTTCGAGGGTACCCCTACTAGACTTTTCTCTTTCAATCAATCCTGGCCCGGCGCGACGACAGCCGAAACCCGGCGACCCGTTCAGGTACTATCCCAGCGCGGGGCGAGAATGAGCAAAAAATCGAAAACACGACGGGGGTTGAGGCCCCCGTCCCAAACACACGCACTCCGGCCCGGGCCCAATTGGCCGCTCCTGGCAGTGAGCAGCCTGGGCATCGCACTGACGGGGTACTTGTCGTGGGCGGCCTTGAGTGGGGGCGCCGTGCAGGGATGTTCCGCCGGCGGGGGCTGCGACATCGTCCTCACGAGCCCGTGGGCGACCCTTCTCGGCGTGCCGACAGCCCTCTGGGGACTGTTGGCCTACACCGGGCTCGCAGGCATCGCGTTCGTCCGCCGGGCAGGCACGCACTGGTCCTATGCCTGGACCGCCGCATTCTTCGGCGTCTGCTATAGCGTTTACCTGACGGTGGTGTCCCTGACGATTCTCGAATCCGCGTGTCCGTACTGCCTGACGTCACTCGGACTCATGACGGGCACGCTCGCGCTCGTGGTGTTGCAACGTCCTCCCGAGATGGCGCACCGCTCCTGGGTAGGTTTAGTCGCCGGTCGGGGCGTGCTCGCAGCCCTGGTGATCCTGATCCTCCACGCCAACTACGCCGCTCCGCAAGACGAGCCCGCCGGACCGGAAGACCCGATGACCCGTGCTCTGGCGGAGCACCTGGCCGAGGAGGGAGTCTTGTTCTACGGCGCATCGTGGTGTCCACATTGTCAGGAACAGAAGCGACTCTTCGGGGCGTCAGCAAGCCGTCTCCCGTACATCGAATGCAGCCTCGCTGGACCCAATGGCCCGCAGTCAGCCTCATGCCGCATGGCCGGCGTGCAGACCTATCCAACCTGGGTAATCAATGGCCGGGCTATCGTCGGGCGGGTGTTGAGCCTGGCTGAACTCGCCAACGCCACAGGGTTCCCAGGGGTGGCCAACTTCAAGTAGTGCCAGGCGAGCGCTAGGGAGTGGTTCGATGGGCCGTCTGCGTGGTCGTGCCGATGGCCTCGCCCGCGACAATCAGCTCCACACGTCGATTCTGTTGTCGTCCAGCCGCCGTATCGTTGGACGCGACTGGCTGGCTTTCACCGAATCCTGCCGTCCCGACAGCTGTAGACGCAATGCCTTGCGCGACGAGATACGTGCGCACTGAGTCAGCGCGATTATGGGAGAGGCGCTGGTTGTAGGACTCGTCCCCGACGCTATCGGTGTGACCCTCGACTTGCAGCTTCAGCCCCGGCTGCGAGAGAAGCAAACCGGCGACGCGGGCGAGCTTCTCTCGCGCACCTGGCTTCAACGTCGCGCTGCCGGTATCGAACAACACATCGGAAAGATTGACGATCAGTCCTCGCGCGGTTTCGCGTGTTTCGAGAATCGAGTTGAGTTGTTGCCGCAGCTGATCGCGAAGGGCGGCCTTTTCGCGCTCGGCCTGATCAGCGCTCGCTTGAGCCTGCCGCGCCTGGGCCTCTGCCGCGAGGCGGGCCGCTTCGGCCGCCGCCTTATCGCGTTCGAACTGTGCGGCAGCGGCCCTCGCCTGCTGTGCCTGGGCTTCCGCCGCCAGGCGTGCCGCCTCAGCAACTGCTTTATCGCGTTCAGCGGAAACCCGTGCGGTCTCGGCGTTGAGTCGCTCGATTTCGGCCAGCCGGCGGGTCGCTTCCTCAGCGCGCGCGCGGTCGAGTGCGGCAGTTTCGCGCTGTTGCGCGAGCGCTCGTTGTTCTGCCTGGAAGGCTTCTTCTTGTTTCTGTAACGAAATCAGCCGTGCGTCCTCCGCGGTTTGGACCGCCTGGCGCGCCGGCATCATGACGGCGTCGCCGCCGCGGCGGCGCGCCTGTGCCTGTTCAGCGTCGGTCAGCAGCCGCGTCGCCTTGAAATACGTGTCGTCCGCGTAGCGATCGGCGCCGGCAAATCGGGCCAACATCACGGCGTTGCGGGCTTCGGCCAGATCCAGCGGGGCGCCAGGCTCGAGCGGTTTGAGCTTGAGCTGTCGCGTGTCCTGATTCATCAAATACGTGCCCCGCTTGAGCAGCTCGTACTTGGCCTGGATTACTTCGATGTTTCCCTTGGTACCGTCACGAACGCTGTTCTCCATCACAACCACATCGCTTGGCTGCGTGACGGCGAAGTACGGCTCGGCAGTGACGATCATGCCGAAGGCTTGCAGTTCGGTCGTGACGTGAATGCGTGCCTCGTCATCATTGACCTGAACCTCGCCAAGGTTCGTCGCGCGTCCTTCCGGCGTGACGGCCCATAGTACATACGTGAGATATTCCGGGCCGAATTCGGTCGGAGGTTCAAGGCGATCGAACTTCGCATCGATGTCGATGTAGCCCTTCTTGCCCTGCACTTTCGCGTTGCCGAGCGCCTGCGGCATGAGGGCGGTGCCTCTGAAGTCGATCTTCGTGTCGCCCTTGCGTGGTCGATAGTTGATCGCCGGCGTTGTATGGCCGACGACAGTGACTCGGAAAAGAGGAACCTGACCCTGTTGCGCCGTCCCGCCCGTCTGCTGGCTGGGATTGGGCGGCGTCTGCGCGATCGCGGTACTGGTCACCAGCCCGCCAACCACGAACAGCATCGTCATGGCTCGCTTACGCATGGAAGGCCTCCGAGCAAGTGTGAGAAATGTATCGGCCACCGTGAACCTCAGCCACGTTGAGCGGCAACTTCCGGTCCAGCTCGGACGTGCACACTTTGACGGTGAATTGCAACAGCTACCGCGCCTGCGGTGAGACTGACGCATGCCACGAAGGTCGGTGGATCACATTTTTCGATTGTGGGCGTGCAGATGTCCCAGTGGCGCGCGCATGAACTGGTAACCGGACTCCGCTCGGCGCGCTCTTCTTGGGGGACGCTGCGCCGCTAGCAGGACGGCTGAGGCGAAGTCAAATCCCGACAACAAAGGCCGGCTTCCGTGAAGTTCCCGATCCGTGTGGGGACGAATCCCGTCCCCTCGTTCACAACACTTCTCGGTTCTCCGTTCTCGGTTCGTGTTCAGGTCCGGCGGAGTCCGGCCGAGGGGTCAGCAAGGAAAGATGTTCCAGGGTGGGCGCACCGCTCACGCATGCTGTGACCCACCATGGCATGTTGTGACCCGGCCGATCTTCCTCCTGAGTCTCTTTACATGCGCAACGAACCGACCGTACTATGGGCCCCAAGAAAATTCTGTAGCCCGCATTGCGGTCACGAACGACCGCCGGGAGGACGAAATATGACTCAACGATTGTGGCCGCTGGGCCTGATAGGAGTCGCTGCCCTCATCGTCGTTGCCTCGGTGGTGGAGATCAGCGCCCGCCGACAGACTGGAGGAGCAGTTCGCATCGACAACGATGACATTGGCGGGGTAGTCAGCAGCGCGAAAGGACCAGAAGCGGGCGTGTGGGTGATTGCGGAAACAACCGAGCTGCCGACCAGGTTCATTCGCATTGTGGTGACCGACGATCAGGGCCGCTACGTGGTCCCAGACCTGCCGAAGGCGAATTACGACGTCTGGGTGCGAGGGTACGGGTTGACCGACTCACCGAAGGTCCGGACGGTGCCTGGCAAGACTCTGAACCTGACGGCCGCGGTGGCGCCCAATGCGCGCGCGGCGGCGGAGTACTATCCGGCGAACTACTGGTATTCGCTGGTGCAGGTGCCGCCCAAGAGTGACTTCCCGGGAACCGGCGCGAAAGGGAACGGTCTTGCGGAAGCCTTGACGAGTCAGCCGGCTTTCATCACCCGGCTCAAGGCGGCCGGTTGCGAAGTGTGTCATCAGATGGGCAACAAGGCGACGCGCGAGGTCCCCAAGAGCCTTGGTGTTTTCGACTCTTCGATGGCGGCGTGGGACCGGCGCGTGCAGGTGGGACAAGCGGGTGGCGGTATGAGCAACGGACTCAACGCCATCGGCCGGCAGCGGGCGCTGGCGATCTTTGCGGACTGGAGCGATCGGATCGCCGCAGGTGAACTGCCCCCGATTCCCCAGCGGCCGCAGGGTGTCGAGCGAAACGTCGTCGTGACCGAGTGGGATTACGGCGACCCGAAGAAGTACACCCACGATGGCATTGCGACCGACAAGCGCAAGCCCACGGTCAACGCGAACGGGCCGATCTACGTTGCTCCAGAGGAGAGCTCGGATGACCTCTACGTGATCGATCCGGTGCGCCACACGGCAACCGCCTTGCCGGTACCCGTCCGAGATCCGAAGACGCCTGTCAGAGCCCCGCAAACATTCACGCCGTCGCCGTATTGGGCAGACGAGGTTCTCTGGACCAGCCGAACGAGCCCTCACAGCTCGATGATGGATGCGCAGGGGCGCGTGTGGACCGCGTCGGCCATCCGCCCGGCAGAGAACCCCGCATGGTGTCGAGAGGGATCGAGCCATCCTTCGGCAAAACATTTTCCGCTCAAGTCGACGAACAGACACCTCAGTGTGTACGACCAGAAGACCAGGGAATGGACGCTCATCGACACGTGTTTTGGCACGCATCATTTGCTGTTCTCGGAGGATGCGAACGATACGCTCTGGTTCACGAACGCCGGCACCGGCGGGGGCAACGTGCTGGGCTGGTTCAACACGAAGATGTTCGATCAGACCAAGGACGAGCAGAAATCACAGGGGTGGACGCCTTTGATCCTGGACACCAACGGCAACGGGAAGCAGGACGGGTGGGTGGAGCCTGACCAACCACTCGATTCGGCGAAGGACAAACGTGTGGACGTCGGTGTCTATAGCGTGATCCACAACCCGGTGGACGGTGCGATCTGGGGGTCGGTGGCTGCGTACCCCGGTGCGATTGTTCGGGTGACGCCCGGGTCGAATCCAACGACCACGGCCGTGACGGAAATCTTCGAGGTACCGCTCGATGCCGCGAAGGTTCCCGTGCGCGGATACACGCCCAGAGGCCTCGACGTCGATCGGAACGGCGTCATCTGGACCAACCTGGCGGGCAGCAGTCATCTGGCCAGCTTCGATCGGCGCAAGTGCAAGGGTCGGCTGAACGGCCCGACCGCCACGGGGCAGCACTGTCCGGAAGGCTGGGCGTTCTACTCGCTGCCGGGGCCGAAGTTCAAGGGCGTGACAGATGAAGGCGGCGTCGCCGACGGCACCTACCTCATGTGGGTGGACCAGTTCGATACCTCCGGCCTTGGCCGGAACACCCCGTTTGCGATCGGTAACGGGTCCGACTCGGTCCATGGCCTGGTGAACGGCAAGTTCGTCACGCTGCGCGTTCCCTATCCCCTGGGGTTCTATGCAAAGGGGATGGACGGCCGAATCGACGATCCCAAGGCCGGTTGGAAAGGACGGGGACTGTATGCGGGGTCCGGGACCCGGGCGCCTTTCCATATGGAGACAGGCAAGGGGACGAGACCGAAGCTCGTGAAGTTCCAAGTCCGTCCCGACCCACTCGCGAAGTAACGGTCACCCACGCCACATCGAGCCCGGGGGCGACTTGTCGCCCCCGGGCCGCAGCATCCGTCCCACCCTCAGACACGACGACCCCGCGCCGTTACTGCTGCTGATGAACCAAGTGATCTGGCACCTCCGTGCGTTGCGTGGTGCGTCAGGGCGGGCTCGCGAAGCGGAAGGAGAGGCCGCCGCTCACTGACGATGCGCCGTCGATCCACGTTCCGGAAAAGGTCCGGCTTCCGGCGGCGTACAGGGACGCCACGCTCGATACCGGATGCGATACAAACACGCTGGCATCGCGCAGGCTCGCGCGGGGCACCCTGGCGGTCGTCGCCACGGTGACTCCGTGGACTGATGCCGAATGCGCGAGCGAGGCCGTGAAGGACGTGCCGGTCGGCGCGGTCCATTCGAGTGCGCCAGCCGCGAAGAACGCACCCCGCGAAAAGTAGCCGGTCGATCCGTATACACGGACTGTGGCACCACGGAGCTCCACGCTGAGAGGCACCGCCCAGTGCGCGCGCGATGCGTCAGCGAAGCCGGCGCTCAGGATCTCAGCCACTGCGCCCACGGCGAGGCCGAACGCGCCGGCCGCCCCTGCATCAGGATTCACGACTGCGATCTTGCCGCTGATGTAGATGTTGTCGAGACCGCTTCCTGAAAAACCCTCGTAGCTGGCACGATAGAAGGGAACCGTCGCGGAGAGTTGAGCCCGGTTGGCGATGCCGTACGTCACGCCAAGGATCGGCGCATCGACCTGGTTGGCGCCCGAGCCACGCCAGTAGGTGGCCCCTATCGATGCGTACCCTGCGCCACGGGCCGCTGTGGTGGCGTCGTCGAGCCAGGTGCCGAACTGCGGAAATGATGGCGACGGTTGAAGTACGACAGGGGCGGCTGCGGCCTGACCGCCGCTCCGGGCCGGTGAGCCCTGCCCGCCAGCCTGCGGCGGCCTGCCCCGGCCATTACCGTTCCCCTGCGCGACCGCCGTACCAGCAACCGCGAGCACAGTCACGAGAACCGCAGCCGCGATTCGAGTCAATTCTCGCTGCCCATGGCGCGCCCCACGGTTGCGGCCCCGCCCATACGCATGCGATTCCCGATCAGTCTTCGTCGGTTTCGACTCCCAGCTTCCGCATCGCCTGGCCGAGGCTCAGCGGGTTGTCGCCGGTCATCTCCTGTTTCAGATCCGCGAACGAGATGTCGTGGTTGTTCGACTGCTGCAGGGCGGCGATGAACTGTCCCTGATTGCGGAAGCCCTCGGCCGCCTGCTCGAGCGTCATGCCGGACGGGAGCATCCCCTCGAGTCGCGCCCGCAGCTGTGGGTTCATGTTCGCGACGAAGGAGGCACCATTCTCCCTGCCGGAATTGCCTCGCCCGCGCCCTTGTCCCTGTCCGGCCTGGTCGTCGTCGGCATCGCCGCCGCGGCCCGCGTTGCCACGCCCGCCACCGGGATTGTCTCCGGGCTGATTGCCTGCGTTGCCACGCCCGCCACCGGGGTTGTCTCCCGGCTGATTGCCCGCGTTTCCGCGTCCGCCGCCGGCATTGCTCCGCCCACCGCCACCTGCGTTGCCGCGTCCTTCGCCTGCGTTACCCGGAGGCGGGCCGCCATTCCCGCGTCCCTCGCCAGCATTGCCGCGGCCGATCCCGCCGGCATTTCCCCCGCCGCCTCCTGCGTTACCCGGTGTCTCCCCCCCGTTGCCGCGTCTTCCGCCGGAGTTGCCGGGCGTCGCCCCGGTGCCGCCACGACCGCCACGGCCACCCCCACCGTTCTGTCCGCCGCTCCCGCCTCTGGCGATCTGTGGACCGCGTCCGCCCGCCGGCCCCCCTCGTCCCTGCGCCTCAATCAGCGAACCCGCGGCAAAGCAAGCGGCGGCCACTAGCATCAGAATTGGAGACATTCTCACGGCCTTCCCTCCATATACATGCATATGACGACTGGTCGGTCGAATCGTCACATCAGAGAACGGCGACATTAGTCGCCTCGGGAACTCGAGCGCATCGCACCAGGCGGGCTGCAGGATCAAGGCGCCGATCGCTCGCGTATGCTGAGTTTGAATTTGGTGCCACGGATCTCGAGCACGTCCGGTTCGGCGCCGGTGGCGGTGATCGTCTCGTGAGGGGGGTCGCCGAACTGCATCACCACCTCCGTGCCGCGCACGGTATACGTCCCGTAGTTGCCGGGCGCTTCGCGGCGCGCCGCGTCGTAATCGAACCGACCGACGTCGCCCCCAGGTGCGTTCGGAAGGTCGCGACCGCGGAACACGCGGGTTCCAGACGTGGGCTCGCCGGCACAGTTCGGAACTGGTGGACACCATGGCGGGACCGTCAGCACCGGATCTGGTTGGTCTACTGGCCGATGGGTTTGGATTCCGCCGCATCGGCGGCCATGGCGGCGCGCATGAGAAGGTGCAGCGCATTCCCATGATCATCCGCGTGCCGGGGGAAACCCCTTCGGTGCGGAGCACGCCATTGCGCTTGATGGACCTTGCGCCAGAAGTCAGTCGGATCCTCGGCCTGCCGCCGGCACCAGAAACAACCCCACGTGCACCCTAAAACCGAGAGCGCCTGAAACGCCCTCGGGCACGTTTACGCCGCGCCGCAGTGGTCCATCGAAAGACAGCCGGGTGTAACTCGCCGATGGGAACGCCATTTCGAGTCGTCGCGTCTGGACTCGCAGGCTGCTAACCGGCTGAGGGTATCCTAGGCCTGTGGATCGCGAGGAGTTCGTCCGAGTGCTGCGAGCGTTTGAGGTGGCAAAGCTCGAGTACGTCCTCATCGGCGCAACCGCCATGGGGTTTCATGGCATCGTGCGTGCCACGGAAGACGTCGACCTCATCATTCGAGCGACTCCCGGCAACGTCGAACGGCTGCGACAGGCATTACGAGATGCCTACGACGGCGACGACAACGTCGAAGACATTCGCACCGAGGACTTGCTCGGAGAATATCCTGCCATTCGGTACTATCCTCCCTCAGGTGATCTGTACTTCGATGTCCTGACACGTCTCGGGGAGGCTGCCAGTTTCGACACCGTTGAGGCCGAGTTCAAGGAGATCGAGGGCGTTCGCGTCAGGGTTGCCACGCCATCGGCCCTCTATCGACTCAAGAAGGGAACCGTCAGACCGCTGGATCGGCAGGACGCCGCCGCGCTGCGGGAGCGGTTCAATTTGAAGGATGACGCATGACGGTCCAGAAGTTCCGATCGATCGCAGACATGAACGCCGCCAGGACGAGGGAGCGGAGTGGCGCGGATATCGACCGGTTCTTGCGGCACTGCGCCCGCTATTGGGCGATCGCACCGCGACGGTATCCTCGAGGCGTCTTCAGGTTCCGCAGTCTCGAAGAAGCGCAGGCCGCGCGCCTCGGACGCCCGTAGCGCATACGCCAAGTCGATTCGACGCGTCGGGCACTCCTCGACATGAAAGTCGCCGGCGTTTGCGCCGGCCTCTTGTGTTGCGAAGCGAAGGAAACAGTCTCTAGAGTTCCAGTTGAAGGTCCCTGCCCCTGCCCAGGTCACTCGCGCCCGAACGCGGCGGCGAGGTCGCTGACTTGGATCTTTAGATCCGAAAGCGCCATGCGGAGGCTTCGAACTTGATCGTGGAGGATGCGCTCCGGAGACCCCGTCCGGCGATTGGACCACCCTGTCGCCACAGACGTGGTTCGTCGGTTCACCGGTCTCTCTGGCACACCACGGTGCACCGTCACAGTGCTGGTTCGTCGGTGACTTGTCTCCATACTGTCGCATGTTACGGACCGCCAGCAGGGGCGTCTGTTCAATTGTGCACACGCTCGGGCTCGCGCGCACTCCGGGTCTGATCCTCAAAAAAGACCACGCGACCTCGCCTTTTGGACTATCCTAGCGTCTCCTGAGTCCTGGAGGACTGATGGCTAAACGCTGGCTGGTATGGTGTGCTGGCGGATTGGCGGTCGCGTCAGCGTCTATAGGCTCTCTTGGGGCGGGCGCGCCACCGCAGCAACCCCTCGGTTCTTCGCCGCAGTCTCCCTCCCCGCCACGGGCAGTCCTCAATCAGTACTGCGTCGCCTGCCACAACGACACCACCAAATCAGCCGGACTCACGCTTGCGACACTTGATGTGCAACGCGTAGGCGAGCAGGCGGAGACCTGGGAAAAGGTCGTGCGAAAGCTTCGTGTTCGGATGATGCCTCCTTCCGGGGCCCCACGACCGGACGAAGCGACGTACGACGCCCTCGTGTCGTACCTGGAGACGTCGCTGGACCGGTCGGCTGCCGCGGCTCCGAATCCCGGTCGAGCGGACACGTTCCGTCGGCTCAACCGCAGCGAATACCAAAATGCGATTCGCGACCTTCTCGGACTCGAGGTCGATGTGTCCTCGCTTCTGCCGAAGGACGATGTGAGCCATGGCTTCGACAACGTTGGTGTGGGAGAGCTCTCCCCGACACTGTTGGAGCGATACCTTGCGGCGGCGCAGAAGGTCAGCCGGCTCGCCGTCGGCAGTCCATTGCCAGCGCCGGCGAGCCACATCGTCGTGTTGCCGGCGGACCTGACGCAAGAGGATCATTTCGACAGCCTTCCCTTTGGCACGCGCGGGGGAACGGTGGTTCGCCATACGTTCCCACTCGACGGCACGTACGAAATCCAGGTTCGATTGTCGCGGGATCGTAACGAAAACGTCGAAGGGCTCACCGAGCCGCACCAGGTCGAGGTGACGTTGGACGGCGGGCGCGTCCAACTGTTCACCGTTACACCGAACCGGAACCAGAGTTTGCAGTACTACGAAGATGGAGAAGTTGACAAAGATTTGAACGTCCGTCTTCGGGTGCAGGCCGGTCCTCACGAGCTTGGCGTCACGTTCCCGAGAAAGACGTTTGCGCTGCCGGAAACGCAGCGTCAACCGCACCAGGCGCACTTCAACATGGACCGGCACCCCCGCATTCAGCCCGCCGTGTATTCGGTCTCGGTCACCGGGCCGTTTGACGCCGGCGGCGCCGCGGACCTGCCAAGCCGGCGCCGGATCTTCGTGTGCCGGTCGGAGCGCGCTTCAGAGGAGCCCGCCTGCGCCAGGAGGATCATCTCGACATTGGCGCGGCGCGCGTACAGACGGCCGGTCACCGATGCGGACCTTCAGGTTCCGCTCGCACTTTATCAGGAGGCTCGTGCCGGGCAGGGATTCGAGGCCGGCATCGAAATGGCGCTGAGGGCCATTCTCGCCAGCACGGAGTTCTTGTTTCGCGTCGAGCGGGATCCACGGAACGTCGCGCCGAATACCGCCTATCGTGTCAGCGATCTGGAGCTGGCTTCTCGTTTGTCGTTCTTCCTCTGGAGCAGTGTCCCGGACGACGAACTGCTCAGCCTGGCCGTCGCCGGGAAGCTGAAGGAGCCGGTGCTGCTGGAACAGCAGGTACGGCGGATGCTGGCCGACCCTCGCTCGCAGGCGTTGGTCACGAACTTCGCCGGGCAGTGGTTGTACTTGCGAAATCTGGCGGCCGTGAGTCCTGACCCTCGAATGTTCCCTGACTTCGACGATAACCTGCGGCAGGCGTTTCGCCGGGAAACGGAGCTGTTCTTCGAGAGCATCGTGAAGGAAGACCGCAGCGTGCTCGACCTGCTGCGCGCGAAGTATACGTTCGTCAACGAGCGCCTGGCCAGGCACTACGGCATTCCCAATGTGTACGGCAGCCGCTTCCGGCGCGTCATGCTTGGCGAGGACAGCGTGCGGGGAGGGCTTCTCGCTCAGGGTAGCGTGCTGACGGTGACGTCGTATGCGAACCGGACCTCGCCCGTGTTGCGCGGCAAATGGATCCTGGAAAACCTCCTTGGGACTCCGCCGCCGCCGCCACCGCCCAACGTGCCGCCGCTCAAGGACAACCCGGGGGCCGGCAAAGCCCTCTCCATGCGGGAACGCATGGTGCAACACCGGGTGAATCCTGCCTGCTCGGGTTGCCATCAGCTCATGGACCCGGCGGGCTTGTCGATGGAAAACTTCGATGCCATCGGCCGCTGGCGCACACGCACCGAGGCCGGCACCGCGGTTGATGCGTCTGGCGGTCTTCCCGGCGGGTCCACGTTTGAAGGGGTCGCGGGACTTCGCGGGGCCTTGCTCCGGCGTCCGGAGTTGTTTGTTACAACCGTCACCGAAAAGCTGCTCACGTACGCGCTCGGCCGGGGCCTCGAGTACTACGATGCGCCCACGGTTCGCGCGATTGCGCGGGATACACGCGGCAATGATTACCGGTTCTCGTCCCTGGTCCTTGGTGTCGTGAAGAGCCACCCATTTCAGATGAGGAAGTCGGCCGCGAATTAGACAGGCGGGTCCTAAAGGACCCGCCCTACGCGTTCCAGGAGAGCTGTATGTTCATCACCAAGTCCTCTCTGCCCCGACGCACGTTCCTGCACGGCATGGGCGTCACCCTGGCGCTGCCCCTGCTCGACGCGATGGTGCCTGCCATGTCTGCGATGGCCCAGACGGCCGCAAGGCCGGTGCGCCGTTTGGGTTTTGTGTACATCCCGATGGGCATGAACGCGGCCGAGTGGATCCCCAAGGGCGAGGGCAGAATCACCGAACTATCGCCATCGCTGGCCTCACTCACGCCGTTCCTGGATCACGTCACCGTCGTGACAAATCTCGAGCTCAGGAACGCCTATACGACGGGAAACCATGCGTCGGCCAATTGCGCCTTCCTCAGCTGCGCGCAAGCGAAGAGGACCGAAGGCACCGACTACGAGCTGGGCACGACCGTCGATCAGGTCGCGGCCAAGGTCATCGGCAGGGACACGGCGATTCCGTCGCTCGAGCTCGGAACAGACCTGATCGCGCAAGTCGGAAACTGCGATAACGGCTTCGCGTGTGCGTACCAGAATAATCTCTCCTGGTCGTCGCCGACGACGCCGCTCCCCACCGAGGCCGATCCGCGCGTGGTGTTCGAACGGCTGTTCGGCGACGGCGGTTCGCCCGAGCGCCGGCGCACCGAGCTGCGCCGGAGTGGCAGCATCCTCGACTGGATGACGGCCGAGATGGCACGCCTCCGGCGGGAGCTCGGCCCCGGCGATCGCACGAGAGTGACGCAGTATCTCGACTCGGTTCGCGAGGTCGAGCGCCGCATCCAGAAAGCCGAGCAGCAGAGTACGGACGGACACGTCCTGGATCTCGAGCGTCCGGCCACCGTGCCGGCGGTATGGGAAGACCACGTGAAGTTGATGTTCGATCTCCAGGTGCTCGCCCTGCAGGCCGATGTGACGAGGGTGATTACGTTTCAGCTGGCGCGCGAAACGAGCACCCGGAGCTACCCGCATATCGGCGTGCCCGAGCCGCACCATCCCATATCGCATCACACGAACGATCCGGAGAAGCTCGCCAAGCTGGCCAAGATCAACGCGCATCACGTGTCGTTGTTCGCGTACGTCATCGAAAAACTACGGGCAACGCCGGACGGCGACGGCTCGCTTCTGGATCACTCCATGTACCTGCTTGGCAGCGGGATGGGCAACCCCGATGTGCACGATCATTCGAACCTGCCGATTGTGGTGGCAGGGGGCGGGGCCGGCACGCTCAGGGGCGGGCGTCACATCAGGTACATGAAGCAGACGCCGTTGGCCAACCTGCATTTGACGCTGCTGGACAAGGTTGGGGTCCATCTGGACAGCTTCGTCGACAGCAGCGGCAAGGTCGAGGGGATCCTGGAACCCCTGAATATATGAGGAGCGGCGTATGACGCGCGCGAACCTACCGGGCGGCTGGTTGACGGTGCCATTGCTGTTGCTTGGCGGCGTTAGCCTTGACGGCGCCCAGACCGGGGCCCCCGACGCGGCAGCCGCGTTGGGGTGCGGTGCGTAGGGCAGGTCCTGCGAAGCAGACCCTCCGAACTGATTCTACTCTTCGAATCCCACCCAGTGCGTGCGCTTCT
>Ga0209640_10002894_pt1 | contig 15031 bp, 12 predicted proteins | sample RifCSP10_1_FD_184018 | JGI IMG/M metagenome (GOLD analysis project Ga0209640, IMG submission 184018) | Soil microbial communities from Rifle, Colorado - Rifle CSP2_sed 10_1 (SPAdes) (version 2) | ecosystem: Environmental > Terrestrial > Deep subsurface > Rock core/Sediment | place: Rifle...
CGCGCCTTCTTCGAGCGCCAGCCGCATGTTCCGGTTGTACTGGTCGATGTTGCGCACGCCTTCGCCTGCCAGCGTCTTGTAGCGCTCTTCCATCTCGTGGACGGCCCAGCGGAGCGCGTTGGCCGCCTTTTTCGGATCGACCACCACGGGCGTCAGCAGGTGAGGAATGTCCTCGTACATCCCCAACTCGAGCCGCTTGGGATCGATCATGATCAGGCGCACGTCGTCCGGCGTGGCGCGGTAGAGGATGCTGGTCAGCATCGCATTGAGACCCACCGACTTGCCCGTGCCCGTGGAGCCCGCGATGAGCAGATGCGGCATGGACGCCAGGTCGGTGACGTACGGCTCGCCGTGGATCGTCTTGCCGAGCGCGAGCGTCAGCTTCGACAGTGAACGGCGGTACGCGTCCGACTCGAGGAGCTCGCGCAGCGAGATGGTTTCTCGGTTCGGGTTTGGAATCTGGATGCCGACTGTCGACTTGCCTGGGATGCGGTCGATGAGCACCGATTCAGCCTGCATCGCCAGGCACAGGTCGTCGGCGAGGCTCGTGATCTTGCTGTACTTGACGCCCGCTTCAGGCTTGAACTCGAACGTCGTGACGACCGGGCCCGGGTGGATTTGGGCGACCTGTCCTTCCACTGAGAACTCGCGGCACTTTTCCTCGAGCTGACGCGCTGCTTCCATGAGCTCCCGCTCGTCGATCTTGCGTTCAGTCTTCGGCGAGTCCAGGAGCGAAACTGGAGGAAGGGTATAGGCGCCGTGACGCCGCGGGGCGGACTTGGCCGGTGGCTCGGGCAGCGGCGGCGAAGTCTCGGCGGCCTTGCGCCCGAAGACCGGGATCCGGGATCCGGGATCCGGGATTCGGGGGGAGCCGGGACCCGGGATCCGGGACCCGGGATCCGGGATCCGGGATCCGGGATTCCCGACTGCTTCGGATCCCGGATCCCGCATCCCGGATCCCGGTTTGAGATGTTTCGCAATGACATTGCGCCGCTCGCGCTCCTTGCGGCGCCGTTCGATCCACATGCGCGCCCATCCGACACCGCGAGCCGACAGGTCACGCGACTCTTCACTCGCCCGCGCGAACAGCCGGCCGAAGGAGAACTGCGTCGACAAGATGACGGAGAGCACCATCAGCGTGAGGAGCACGATGAACGAGCCCGTCCTGTTGAGGTAGTCGGAGAACGCAGCGTCGAGCCACGTCCCAATCGATCCGCCTGCGTAAAAGGTCTTGTCGGCCACCTCGGTGCTGCCGAGGAGAAGGCTCAGGAACGCGCTGGCGCAGCCGAAAAAGAGCGTGACGCCGAAAAGCTTCGTGTAGACCGCATCTGGTGGCTGGCACCAGAAGTAGTGCCAGCCGACGACGCCGATGACGAGGGGCAACAGGTACGAGGCGTACCCGAACAGTTGGAACGACAGCTCGGACAGGAAGGCTCCGACGCGGCCGACGAAGTTGGCGGGTGGATGTGGCGCGTCTGTCGTGAAGAACCAGACCGGGTCGGTGGGTTCGTAGGTGACGAGCGCAATCAGCCAGATGAGCGCAAGCGCGAAGAGCGCCACACCTGCGAACTCGCTGATGCGGCGCGACAGAGTGGACTCTGACATCAGATCTCCATCAGGACGGGCAGCACCAGCGGCCGGCGGCCCGAACGCTTCTTGAAAAACCTCCGCAGCTCCACGCGAAGCTTCTCGGTCATGAGTCCCTGATCGGTGCGCTCCTCGACGCTGGAGGTCGTGATGCAGTCGGCAACGACGCCCGATGCGTCGCTGAACATCGAGACCGCCTCCCCTTCGCCGACGACAAAGCCGCGCGCGACCATTTCGGGCTCACCCACGAGCGCGCCGGTCTGCCGGTTGATCGCCACCACGGCGACGACGACGCCGTCGCCCGCCAGGTGGCGGCGGTCTCGCAAGACCTCGTCACCGACTTCACCGATTCGAGTTACGTCGATGAGCACCCGGCCCGCCGGCGCCTTGTCGGCAATGCGCGCGCCATGCTGGTCGAACTGGATGATGTCGCCGTTTTCCGCGAGCAGCACCTGCAGCTTCTGCTCGGTGCCCGCCATGACGCGCCGCGCTTCCCGTGCGTGCTGCGCGAGGTGCCGGTACTCGCCGTGAATCGGCACGAAATACCGGGGGCGCACCAGCGACAGCATGAGCTTGAGCTCCTCGGCGCTCCCATGCCCTGACACGTGAACGTGCTTGATCGACTCGGTCACCACGTCCGCGCCTCGTCGTGCGATGTGGCTGATGGCACGGGCGATGGCCTTCTCGTTGCCGGGAATCGCCCTCGCCGAGAAGACCACGGTGTCGTCGGGGCCAAGACGGACGAAGCGGTGGTCGTCGATCGAAATGCGCGGGAGCGCCGACTGCGGCTCGCCCTGCGATCCCGTCGTAATGCAGAGCAGGTCCTGCGACGCGTAGCTCGGCACGTCCGAGTCGCGAATCTGCACCCCGGCCGGAACGCGGAGAAACCCGAGTCGCTGCGCGATCTCCGCATTCCTCACCATGCTGCGCCCGACGAACGCCACGTGCCGCTCGAACTGCACGGCCAGGTCGACGAGGATCTGCATCCGATAGATGCTGGACGAAAAGGTCGCCACGACGAGCTTGCCGTGCGTGCTGGTGAAGAGCTCCTCGAACGCGTCGATGACCTCGACCTCGGGGCCGGTAAATCCTTTCCGATCGATATTGGTGCTGTCCGCGAAGAGCGCCAGCACGCCGCGGCGCCCGAGCTCGGCAAACCGGTGCAGGTCGAAGTGCTCGCCGTCGATCGGCGTCTGATCGATCTTGAAGTCGCCGGTGTGCACGATCAGGCCCACGGGCGTCGTGATCGCCAGCGCCACGCAGTCGGGCATGCTGTGCGTGACGCGGATGAATTCGATGGCGAACGGACCGATAGTCACGACGTCGCGCGGCTTCACCGTCTTCAGGCGATCGCCGGGTTCGATCGAATGCTCGTCGAGCTTCGGCTCGATGAGCGCGAGCGTCATGGCCGTCCCGTAGACCGGTCCGTCGAACAGCGGCAGCACGTGCGGCACTGCGCCAATGTGGTCCTCGTGGCCGTGGGTGAGGATGAGCGCGCGCACCTGGCTGCGTCGCGATTCGAGATAAGTGAAGTCCGGAATGATCAGGTCCACGCCGAGCTGGTCCGGATCGGGAAACATCACGCCGGCATCGATCAGGATGGTGGTGTCCTCCCAGGACACGGCCATCATGTTCATGCCGAACTCGCCGAGGCCCCCGAGGGGCACGATCTCGAGCGCAGACGAAGACACTTCCGGTACGGCGGACTGATTCATCGGAGCCCAGCTTCACACACCGCTGTCATGTTCAAACCGCAGCACGCACCCGGGCGGGTGGCAGCGCGGGGTTCCGACGCGCGCGCAGCGTGTCGGGACAAGGCGGCTGGGAACGCCTAATCCTTCGATGCACTCAGGGTGACCCGGAGCCGCGTCGAAGGGTAAAAGCCTGGCAGGCTCAATAACTTCCGGCGAAAACTATAGCACAGCCCTCGACAGCCGGACCACGTCCCCAACCGTGAGCGTCTGGGGTCGCTGCGATGGATCGAGTCCCGCGCGCTCGATGAGTTCTTCGGCCGAACGCCCCAACGATGCCGACAGCGGGCGAAGGGCATTCAGAAGCGTCTTGCGTCGATGTACAAAGACCCCGCGCACGATGCGTTCGAAGGTGGCTCGGTCGACGTCGGCGCTCGCGGCTCGAAATTGGATCCGGACGAGAGCGGACGTCACCTTGGGAGGCGGGCGGAAGGCGCCCGGCGGCAGCGCGAGGAGAGGCTCCACGTCGGCAACCAAACCGACCTGCAGCGCGAGCGTACCGTAGCCTGCGCTGCCCGGAGTGGCCATGAGGCGTTCGGCAACCTCCTTCTGCAACATCACCGTCGCATCGAGAAACCGTTTTCCCTCGTCTGCAGCCCCGAGCAGGCGAAACAGTATCGGCGACGAGACGTTGTAGGGAAGATTGCCGACGACGCGCAGCGGCTGGCGTTCGTCGCGCAACAGCTCCGCCAGATCGATGTGGAGGAAGTCGCCGGCGACAACGTGGACGTTCCTCGGCACGCGAGCGGGAAGGGCGGCGGCCAGGTCGCGGTCGATTTCCACCGAGACGATCCGGCGCACGTGCGGCGCAAGCGCGCGGGTCAGCGCGCCGCGGCCGGGCCCGATCTCGAGAAACGTCTCCTCGGACGAGGGGTCGATGGCGTGAATCAGCTTCTCGACCCAGGCGGGCTCCAGGAAGTGCTGACCGAAGCGCCTGCGCGGCCTGGGGTACGGCCGTTCACCACTTGCTGTCGCCGGCCTCCCTCGCGTCGCCCCGCCAGTACCGCTCCTCGATTTCCTCGATTTCTTCCTCACTGAGGCCAAAGTAGTGGCCGACCTCGTGGATCAGCGTCTCGCCGATCACGGCGCGAATCTCGTCGGCGTCTTCGCAGTCTTCTTCGATCGGCCGCTGAAAAAGTGTGATGCGGTCCGGGAGCGCGTTGCCGAACGCCCACGTGCGTTCGGTGAGCGGCGTGCCCTGATAGAGTCCGTACAGGGAATCGGGCGGCTCGATGTCCATGTCCCTGAGGAGCTCGACACTCGGCTCGGCCTCCACGACAAGCGCGAGGTTCTTCATTTCGCGGCGGAAGCGTTTTGGGATGAGCGTGACCGCTTCACGAACGAGGCGCTCGAACTCGGCGCGTGTCATGTGGAACTCGGGCCTGCCCTGAGCCTTGTCGAAGGGTCCTCGGTCGCTTCGCCACCGCTTCGGCCGACACAGCCACGGGCTCCATTGGTGATGACGCTCCCGTCGTCACTTTGGAGGCGAGAGCCCGTGACTGTTTGGCCGGTTTCTCTGGGGCGCGCGCTGCGCGCCCGAGGCGACGATAGTACTCGCAATCCTTGCGCACCGAGCAGCGGCCGCAGAGCGGCTTGGGCCGGCAAATCCTTCGGCCGTGGAGGATTTGCACGTCGGACGCGAGCGTCCACATGGCCTTGGGCAGCGCCGTACAGAGCTGTGCCTCGACTTTTTCGGGACTGTCGGCGGCGGCGATCCCGATTCGGTTGGCGACCCGCAGCACGTGGCGATCCACCGGCAGACCGGGCACGCCAAGCGCGTGGCCGAGCACGACGTTGGCGGTCTTCCTCCCGACACCCGGCAGTGATGTGAGTCCTTCCATGTCGGCGGGCACCTGGCCGCCGTGCCGCTCGACCAGCTGCCGCGACATCCCGATAAGCGACTTGGCTTTCTGGCGGAAGAAGCCCGTGGACAGGATGAGCGCCTCGAGCTCGCTGGTCGAGCTCGCGGCCAGCGCCCGCGCATCGGGGAACCGGGCGAACAGCGCGGGGGTGACAGCGTTCACCCGCTGATCCGTCGACTGCGCGGAGAGGATGGTGGCGACGAGAAGCTCGAACGCGTTGCGATAGTGCAGCTCGGTGTCAGCGTTCGGATGCTGCTTCGCCAGCGTCCGGACGATGCGGCGGACTTCGGAGGCACTCTTCATGAATGCAAAATGCAAGATTCAAAATGCAAAATGGGAATTCAGAATGCAAGCGGAGGGCACCGTTTGCATCTTGCATTTTGAATTTTGAATTAGTGTACCGGCCCTTTCGTCCATCCGACGTTCGAGTAGGAATCCGAGAACACCCGCATGTGCTCCTGCAGGGCCGCCACGAGGTTTGGGACGAATTGCACGGGCACCACCACACGTGCACGCACCGGTGCACGGACGACGTGCTGGCTCTCGGCCTCGTGCAGCTCCTTGTCGGACAACGGCATCACCTCACAGAAGGTGAGCGTGAAGTCGAACGGAGTGTGCGCAATGGAGCAGAAATTCGCGTAGATGCGCGGCTCGCCGGGATCTTCGTCGGGGACGATGGTGAAATTGATCTGCTTGCGCTCGGGTTGATCGGACATGAGGTCAGTACCTTCTCATCACCCCCACAACCACGCCCTGCACCTGGACGCGATCGGCTTCGATGAGGATGGGTTGCATCGCGGGATTGGCAGGCTGCAGGCGCACGCGGCCGTTTTCGCGGTAGAACTTCTTGAGGGTGACGTCGAGCCCGCCGACGAGCGCAATCACCATTTCTCCGTTGTCTGCCGACTTTCGGTCCTCCACGATGACGTAGTCGCCGTCGCGGATTTGCTCGTCGATCATGGAATCGCCCTTCACGCGGAGCACGTAGCTGTCGCGTTTTCCGACGAGCGCTTCGGGCACCGCGATGGTCTCGTTCGATGCGACAGCCTCGATTGGCGCTCCGGCCGCGACGAATCCGAGCAGCGGCAGCTCCAGGGCGCGGCTTCCAACCCGTGTCGGAACGAGCTCAACCGATCGACTGCGGTTCCACGCCCGCCTGATGAATCCCTTTTCCTGCAGATTCGTCAGGTGCTTGTGGACCGTGGCCAGCGACGAGAGGTTGAAGCGCCGCCCGATTTCCTCGAGGCTCGGCGCGTATCCGTGCTGCTGGATGAATTCGTTCAGGTAGTCGAGGATTTCGCGCTGACGTTTCGTGAGCGGAAGCACGTCGTTCCTCCATGACAAGCCAGGATCCAACGGAAATGCTTGGGTCAGAGGTGGCGTGACTATATGCGAATAGAAGGCGAAGATCAAGGCGAAGATCAGGAAGGATCGCGCGAAGGAGGCGGTTGGAAGGGTGCTACACTCGAAAAAAGAAGCTCGAGGGGGGTTCTCCATGCGCTACCGCTCACGCCGGGTTGCCGCGACCGTCCTGACCATCGGAGCCCTGGTTTCGCTCGAGGCAGCCAACGTCACGCGTCAGAACGCCGACGCATTCGCCCAAAAAGTGGAGAGGATTCGCCGGCAGAGCGAGGCGGGAAACCGGGCCGCGCGCCGCACGCCTCTTACCCAGGACGAGCTGAATTCCTGGTTTGCCTACCAGTCGCAACCGTATCTGCCGAACGGCGTCAACTCGCCGGAGGTCACGATTGTGGGGCAAGGGCGCGTATCTGCCAATGCTGTCGTCGATCTCGAAGCCATCGCCAAGCGGAGGTCGTCGGGCGGCAGCCTCGATCCGTGGAGTCTCGTTGGCGGCCGGGTGCCGGTCACCGTTGCAGGCATCCTTCACACCCGGGACGGCATGGGCCGCTTCGAGGTGCAGTCGGCCGAAATCTCGGGTCTGCCCGTCCCCCCGGCGTTCCTGCAGGAGCTCCTCAGCTACTACTCGCGAACGCCCGAACGACCGCAGGGTGTGCGATTGGACCAGACGTTCTCGCTGCCGGCGAGCATCCGCCAGATCGAGGTGGGGCAGGGGCAGGCGGTGGTCGTACAGTAGGCAAGTCACAAGGCACAGGTCACAAATCACAAGTCACAATTGATTCGTGTCTTTTTGTGACTTGAGCCTTGCGCCTTGTGACTTGTGCCGTGGTCCGCCTTGTCTACTGACCTCTCCACTCCGCTTCAGTTCCTCAAGGGCGTAGGACCGCGAAAGGCTGCCGACCTCAAACGCGCGGGGCTCGTCACCGTCGAGGATCTGTTCTATCGACTTCCGTTCCGCTACGAAGACCGCAGCCACATGCAGCCGATCGGCTCGTTGCGGCCGGGGGCGCGTGCGGCGGTACTGGGAGAGATCAAGAGCGCGCGTCTCGCGATGACTCGCCGCCGCGGTTTCAAGATCTTCAACGCGGTGGTCAGCGATGCGAGCGGCGCGATTCGATGCACCTGGATGAACCAGCCGTTTCTCGCCGATATCCTTCAGCCCCATCTGACGGTCGTGATCTTCGGCGACGTGAAGCTCGATTCGAGCGGGCTGCACTTCCTCAATGCCGAGTACGAGGTCGTCACCGACGAGATATCGAGTGTGCACACGGGACGAATCGTCCCCTTCTACGAGAAGACCGGCGCTGTGACGCCGAACATGCAGCGCAAGCTCGTGCGGCATGCGCTCGACCAGGCGCTGGCGCCAACCATTCCGGACATTCTGCCAGCCGAGCTCCGCCAGCGTCTGCACCTTCTGCCACGCCGCACTGCCATCGAGCAGTCGCACTTTCCGCCGAACGAGGCGTCTGTCGAGGAGTTGAACGCTTTTCGCACGCCCGCGCAGCGGCGGTTGATCTTCGAGGAATTCTTCCTCTACCAGATCGGCCACGCATGGCGCCGCCACGCGGCGAGCACCGAGCTGAAGCCCTTCGTGCCGAAGGTGGACGAACGGATTCGCGCGGCTGCTGCCAAGATCCTGCCGTTCAAACTCACGCCCGGGCAGCGTCAGGCTGTGAAAGAGATCGTCGAGGACATGCAGCGGCCGCAACCGATGAACCGGCTGCTCCAGGGGGATGTCGGCGCCGGCAAGACGATCGTCGCGCTCCTTGCGGGGCTCGTCGCGATGGAGAACGGTCTGCAGGTAGCGTTCATGGCGCCGACCGAGATTCTCGCGGCGCAACACTACGCCACCGTGGCAAGGCTCCTCTCGCAGTCGCGCTTCCGCGTGGACGTGCTGACGGGCAGCACGCCGGGCACGAAGAAGCACACACTCCACGCGCACATCGAGCGCGGGACGGCGAATCTGATCGTCGGGACCCACGCCCTTGTTCAGGAGAGCACCCGGTTCCACAAGCTGGGCCTGGTCGTCATCGACGAGCAGCACCGCTTCGGCGTGGAGCAGCGCGCTGCGCTGCGCGCGAAGGGGCTGCGGCCCGACGTGCTGCTGATGACGGCGACACCGATTCCGCGCACGCTGGCTCTCACCGACTACAGCGAGCTCGACGTGTCGAAAATCACCGATCTGCCGCCCGGGCGCACGCCGGTGCGCACATGGGTCAAGCCGGAGTCGCGGAGGGATGAGATCTATCAGTTGCTGCGCGAGCAGCTCGACCAGGGACGTCAGGCCTATGTCATCTATCCGCTCGTGGAGGGATCGGAAAAGATCGATCTCAAATCGGCGACTGAAATGGCCGACCACCTGCAGGCAGAGATCTTTCCTGCCTATCGCGTCGCGCTCCTGCACGGGCGAATGAAGTCCGACGCAAAGGAGCGTGTCATGCAGGCCTTTGCCGCCGGCCAGATTCACATCCTCGTTTCAACGACCGTGGTGGAGGTGGGGGTGGACGTGCCGAATGCGTCGGTCATGGTGGTGGAGCATGCCGAGCGGTTCGGGTTGGCGCAGCTCCACCAGCTGCGCGGTCGCGTGGGACGCGGGCCGTGGGAGTCGCACTGCATCCTGCTGTACCAGTCACCTTGGACAGACGATGCACGTGAGCGATTGCGGGCGTTGGCCACCACCAACGACGGGTTTGCGATTGCGGAGAAAGACCTCGAATTGCGCGGCCCGGGCGATTTCTTCGGCACTCGCCAATCGGGTTTGCCCAGGCTGCGCACCGGCGACATCGTCCGCGATCGAGACATCATGGAGGACGCGCACCGCGAAGCGCGGCGGCTCGTGACCGGGGGCGGGCTCACAGGCGATCTGCTGCAATTCGTGCAGCAGCGCTGGGAGCAGCAGTTCGGGTTGATCGAGGTGGGTTGAGGCGGCGCCGTGCGCGTGATTGCCGGAGCGTTCAAAGGACGTCGTCTCAAGACACCGTCGTGGGAAGGCGTCCGACCGACGTCCGACAAACTGCGCGAGACGCTGTTCAACATCATCCGGTCGCGCATCGAGGGCGCGCGAGTGCTCGATGGATTTGCCGGCACAGGGGCGTTGGGTATCGAAGCGCTGAGCCGCGGCGCTGCGCACGTGACGTTCGTGGAGCAGGACCGACGCGCCGTCGCGTTGATCCGCGCCAACCTCGCGCTGTGCGGCGTGGAGCAGGGCTATACTATCGAGTGTGGCCACGTCGCCGACGTGCTGCGATGTGTGCCTCGGGACCCCGGGTTCGACCTGATTCTGCTGGATCCCCCGTACGACGCTGACCCCGGCGCAGTCATGCAATCACTGGAAGCTGCAGTCGATCTCATGAACACCGAGGGTCTGCTCGTGCTCGAGCGAGCCCGCCGGGGCGAGGTCGAAGCGCCCTCGACGCTGCTGCGCGTGCGCGACGTGGTGTCTGGAGACAGCGCGCTGACCTTCATGAGGGTGCGACGATGACGCCTGCCGGCCCGCCGAATGGCCGCCTTGCGGTGTTTCCGGGCTCGTTCGATCCGCTGACGAACGGTCACGTCGACATCATCCTGCGGAGCACGCACCTGTTCGAGCGCGTGCTCGTGGCGGTGCTCGTGAACGCCGAGAAGAAACCGCTCTTCACCGCCGACGAGCGGGTGGCGATGGTCCGCGAGGTGTTCCGCGAGTACCCGAACGTCGACGTCGACACATTCGACGGACTGCTCGTCGACTACGCGCGAGCGCGGCGGGCGAGCGCGATCATCCGTGGCCTCCGCGCCGTCTCGGACTTCGAGTACGAGTTCCAGATGGCGCTCATGAACCGGCACTTGGAGCCGACGCTCGAAACGGTGTTCATGATGCCGGCGGAACAGTACACGTATTTGAGCTCGCGGCTGATCAAGGAAGTGTTTCAACTGGGCGGCGAGGTGCATGGGCTGGTGCCTTCAGCCGTCGAGCGGTGGCTGCGGGAGAAGCAGGGGCTGGGGGTGAGGGGTTAGGGCAAGTCACAAGTCACAAGTCACAAGGCACAAGGCACAAAGCCCAAAGCCCAAAGACTAAAGCCCAGAGACCAAGGACTAAAGACAGTCAGGAGCAAGCATGTTCGCACAGCGTCTCGCGAAGGTTTCGGGTTCGGCCACACTCAAAGCGGCCGCAGAAGCGGAGCGGCTTCGTCGCGCCGGTTTCAACGTGGTTGACTTCACGGCTGGCGAGCCCGATTTTCCGACGCCGCAGCACGCCAAGGACGCCGGCAAGGCGGCCATCGACGCGAATTTCACGCGCTACACCGCGGCCGCGGGCATTCCGGAGCTGCGTGAAGCCGTCTGTGCTCGCTACAGGCGCGAATACGGCATCGACGTCTCGGCCGCAGAAGTTCTCCTGACCGCCGGGGGAAAGCAGGCACTCTTCAACACCGCGCTGGCGCTGTACGACCCCGGTGACGAGGTGATCACGCACGCCCCGTATTGGCCCACGATTCCCGAACAGGTGAAGCTGGTGGGCGCCACGCCCGTCATCGTGCAGACGAACGCCGAGGAAGGCTTTGCTGTGCATGCGGAAGCCATCATCGCGGCCATCACCTCGCGGACGAAAGCGATCATCATCAACTCCCCGTGCAATCCCACGGGAGGTCTGGTCGACGAAGCGATGCTGACGCCGATCGTCGACGCCGCCGCGACGCGCGGCATCTGGATTGTCGTGGACCTCTGTTACGAACAGCTGATCTACGAGGAGGTGCCGCACAACCTGCCGAAAGTGCTCTTCGACAGGCACCGCGACCGCACCGTCATTGCGGGGTCTGCCTCGAAGTCGTACGCCATGACCGGCTGGCGCTGCGGCTGGACGATTGCGCCGAAGGAGCTGACGTCCGCCTTCAACACGATTCAGGGCCAGACGACATCAAACATCACGTCGATCACGCAGATGGCGGCGCTCGCCGCGGTATCCGGACCGCAGGACGAGGTCACGTTCATGCTGAACGAATACCGCAGGCGACGCGACAACATTCACGCGTGGCTCACGGCGCACCCGGCGATTCGCTGCGTCAAGCCAAAGGGGGCGTTTTATCTGTTCCCGGACATATCGGGCCTCCTATCGCCCGACGGCCCGAGAACGTCGGCCGACTTTGCGCAAGCCCTGCTCGAGACGGAGCACGTCGCCGTCACCGCCGGCGAAGGGTTCGACGCGCCCGGCTACCTGCGCATTTCGTACGCGACATCGATGGAGCAGCTGCGCGAGGGCGCGACGCGGATTCTGCGGTTCGCCGAGTCGCTGCAGCCAGCCAAGGCGGGCGTCTCGCGCTGAGTGCCGGGACCACGAAGATCACGAAGGTCACGAGTTTCTCATACGCTATTCATGTCATTCGTGTCTTCGTGATCTTCGTGGCCTTCGTGGTTCAAGAGCGCTCGCGTGGATGAAGCGGTTGTTCGTGCACTGATCGATGTCGTCGGCGCGGAGCACGTACGCGCCGATGCAGCGTCACTGGAGCGGTACGGCCAGGACGCTCTCGGCATCGGCCATCCGCCCGACCTCGTCGTCATCCCAGCCGATACCCGGGAAATTGCCGCGATCGCGCGCCTCTGCAACGAGCGACGCGTGCCGCTCGTCGTTCGGGGTGCAGGGACCGGCTACACGGGCGGCGCGGTGCCCACGCGCGGCGGCGTCGTCCTCTCGACGGAGCGATTGAACAGGATTCTCGAGATCGACGCGACGAATCTGCTCGCGGTAGTGGAGCCGAGCGTGGTCACCGCCGACTTGCAGCGCGCGGTCGAAGCCGTGGGGCTCTTCTATCCTCCGGATCCAGCCAGTCTCGAAACGTCGTCGATTGGCGGCAACGTGGCTGAGTGCGCCGGGGGGCCGCGCGGTTTCAAGTACGGCACCACCCGGCGGTACGTGCTGGCGCTCGAGGCGGTGCTGCCGGACGGCCACGTCATCGAGACCGGCTCGAAAGCCGTGAAGAATGCCGTCGGCTACAACCTAACCCAGTTGCTCGTCGGATCGGAAGGTACGCTGGCGATTATCACGAAGATCACGCTGCGGCTCGTGCCCAGGCCGTCCGCCCGCGCCACGTTGATGGCGCTCTTCGCCGATATTCAGAGCGCCGTCGATGCGGTCACTGCGCTGATCCGCCGGCGCGTCGTGCCCGCCACACTCGAGCTCATCGACGCGGCGTCAATCGATGCGGTGAATGCGCATCTCGGCCAGGAGATCGCGCCAGCCGGCACCGGCGCGATGCTGCTTGTCGAGGCGGACGGCACTCAGGCGGCCGTGGATGACGAAATCGACCGGGTCGCGCAGTCGTGTCGGCAGGTGGGTGCTACCGGCCTCGTGGTTGCGGCGGATGATGACGAGCGCGAACGCCTTTGGACGGCGCGGCGGCTCATCTCACTCGCGCTGCGCGCCACGGGACTGCTGAAAATCAATCACGACGTCGTCGTCCCGCGCGGTCGCGTGCCGGAGCTGTTCGCGGTCATCGAGGAGATCAGGGAAACGTATCGTCTGCGGATCGTTGCGTTCGGACACGCCGGCGACGGCAATATTCACGTGAACCTCATGATCGATGGCGGCGACCCGGAGCAGCGCGCTCGTGCGAAAGAAGCCGAACGCGTTCTCTTCGAGCGAGTCGTGGCGCTGGAGGGATCGATCAGCGGCGAGCATGGAATCGGCTTCGCGAAGGCGCCCTACATCGGCATCGAGCTGTCGCCCGAGGAGATCGCGCTCATGCAGCGCGTCAAAGCCGCATTCGATCCACACGGCATTCTGAACCCGGGCAAGATCTTCCCGTAGCACAAACCACGTAGTGTCCGGCTTCAGCCGGACCGGCTGCGCTACTTGTTGGCCACCAGGAGCACGTGTTCGAGATCCTGCTCGGGAAGGGGAGAGATGAGCGTCCGGAGCCTCACGTTGGCGGTGTTGAGGTACTGCACCTCACCTAGCCGTATCGTGGTGACCCCGGAAATCGACTCGAGACGCGGCAGGTCTGCTACGCGCACGACCAGCAGGACCCGCTCCGTTGACTTGAGAAAATCGAGCGCCCGCCCTTCGTCGACGAGATCGACCTGCTTGAACCGCGTGTAGAACACAAGATTCCGCACGAGGACGTGATACGCGCCGACTGGTTCCCCCGACTGGCGGTGCATTCGGACGAGCTCCGCCATCCGCTCGACGGGTTCCGGCCTCGCGCCAGCCAGCGCGCCGAACTGCAGCGACAACAGAAGTACCGTGGCGCAGATCGTCATCGTCAGCGGCAACTGTCGCCAGCGCCGCGTGGCGGCAAGCCACACAAGCGCCAACGCGCAGACGCTAACGAGCGTGATGCCCGCATACGTCAGAACCGGCGACGCTGAGAGGAACAGCGGTTCAGCGCGGAGAAGAAGAATCGCCACGATCGCATAAAGGACGGCGGTTGCCCACGTCGCGGCAGCGAGGGCCTTCTGTGCCGCGCGGTCACTGTCGCGCACGCGGCTGGTAATCGCATGGGCCAGCAGGATTCCAAGCGGCGGTAGCACGGGCAGGATGTATCGGGGCTGCTTCCCGATCGACATGGTGAAGAACAGAAGCGGCACGACGACCCATGCGAGGAGCCGCCATTCGGCGCCCGTCAGTGCGCGCCTTCGGAGTGCGACATCGCGCACAGACGGCCATGGGAGGATCGCCAGGTACGCCGACCATGGCAGCATTCCTCCAATCACAATCGGGACGTAAAACCAGAGAGGGCGCGGATCGTTGAAACGGTCGGTGGCAAACCGCTCGAGGTTGTCGCCGACGAAAAAGCTTTCCAGGTAGGCGACACCGTGTTCGAGCGTCATGGCGCCGTACCACGGAAGCCCAATCGCCGCGAAGGCGGCGGCCGCAAGCGCGACATCCTTCGGGCGAATCCTGGTACACCGGCGCTCCCGCCACCAGATCGGGATCAGCACGATCGCCGGGATGACGATGGCGAGCGGTCCCTTTGCGACAAATCCGAGGCCGGCCGCGGCGCCCGCAAGGAGCCATCGGTTCTCGAGGGCGGCCCACATCGCAACCGTGATGAGAAACGCGAGAGGCAGGTCTGGGAGCGCTAGGCGCGCCATTAAGAAGCAGCCGAAGCACGTGGCGACGACAGCGGCAGCGAGCCAGGCGGTATCGTCGCTCGAATCCGTGCCTCCAGGACCCGGCATGAGACGACGCGCTGCGATCCACGTCACGAGCACGAGACCGATGCCGGAGAGCGACGACCACAATCGTGCGGCCAGTTCCGTTGGACCGAATGCGACGTACGTGGCAGCCGTCAGCCAGTAGTACAGAGCCGGCTTCTGCCACCGTTCCTCGTAGTTGAAGTGCGGCGTGAGCCAGTCGCCGCCCTCGACCATCTCGCGCGCCGCTTCCGCGTAAAAGCCTTCGTCGGAGTCCGTGATCGCTGGCCGGCCAAGGCCGAGAAAGAACGTGAGCGATGACAGAAGAAGGAGTGTGAGGACGGGCCGCCGCATCCCTCGGCGTAG
>Ga0209640_10002896_pt1 | contig 15028 bp, 9 predicted proteins | sample RifCSP10_1_FD_184018 | JGI IMG/M metagenome (GOLD analysis project Ga0209640, IMG submission 184018) | Soil microbial communities from Rifle, Colorado - Rifle CSP2_sed 10_1 (SPAdes) (version 2) | ecosystem: Environmental > Terrestrial > Deep subsurface > Rock core/Sediment | place: Rifle...
GAACCGGTATATTGTTCCGTAAAATAAACATCTTTATTGGGATATGCATCGTGAACTGTTGACAAGGCGCTGATGTCCCCTTCATATAGATGAAATGCCGAACCCGCCACATAGGGCAACGCTTTTGGATCATTTAGAATGGTTAGAGGATATTCCGGTTTGTTGCAATTATGATCATAAACTACAATTTTCGTTTTAATATTTGCCGCTTGAAATGCAGGTCCCAAATTATTTTTAATGAAATCGGCTTGTTGCAATGCGGTCATATACATACTCGGATTATTTCCCGGATGCAGTGGTTCATTTTGTGGCGTCATGGCATCAATGATAATCCCTTCGCTCTTCATTGTTTGAATGTATTTTACAAAATAATTGGCGTACACTTGGTAATATTTGGGTTGCAAACTTCCCCCAATAGTGCTTCCGTTGTCTTTCATCCAAACGGGCGGAGACCACGGTGACCCCATAATTTTAATACTAGGGTTTATAGCGATTATTTCTTTTAAAAGAGGAATGACATCTGTCGCATCTGGGCCAAACCCAAAATGCTCCAGTTTCATATCTGTTTCCCCAACCGGCATGTCATCATAAGAAAAAACAGTTTCATTTAAATCCGATGCTCCGATGCTGATACGCAAATAACTGATGCCAATCGAGTTATTATTCGAGCCAAATAATTCTTGCAGTAATTCCTGCTTCTTCGACTTTTCCAATTTATTAATGGTCTGGGCACTTCCGCCAGTTAAGGAAAATCCAAAACCTTCTATTGTTTGAAACCTTTGAGAATCATTGACCTCAATGGTTTGATTCGAATTTGTCGTTTCACTAAAAACTAACTTTAGAGGTTGTTTTTGAAGCTTTGCGGATTGGTCAACCGTTGTTAACCAAAAATTGACTTCAGTTGCCTCTGGTGGGGCCGCTTGAACAGATTTTACTTTACCCAAATCCTTTGTTGAAGAACATTTCGCCAGGCCCCCTGCAACGAGAACCAACAATGTCAGCTTTATATTTTTAATGGTCATATTCATTTATTTTAATTATAATTAATTTCTACATAAATAGGCAAATGGTCTGAGGGATATTTTAAATCCTTTGAATCACTTAACACGGCATATTTTTTTACTTTGAGATTATTGTTTTTTGAGATAAAAATGTAATCAATCAATTTTGTTACTGGCTCATTGTGTTTAAATGCATTAAAACTTCCTGACGGGCCAAATGGCTTTTGTTCTGAAATTTCCCTACAATCGTTCATTTCTTTTTTTAAAGCAATTATTCTTTCGGTATCCGGTTCCGAATTGAAATCTCCCATGAAAAATACGGGATAGTTCTTACGGTTAACTTCCTTCATTTTTGATAAAATCAACTTAATTCCATTGCTTCTAGCAATTTCACCAATATGATCCAGATGGGTATTGAAGACCCAGATTTTTTTTTTGTTTTTCAGATCATAAAACAAGGCGTATGTACATATCCTATTGAAGGCGGCATCCCAACCTTTTGAAATTTTAGTTGGTGTTTCGGACAGCCAAAAAGTGCTCTCTTGCACCACTTTAAATTTATCTTTTTTATAATAAATATTCGAAGACTCTCCTTTACCGACACCTTCTCTTCCCATTCCGACATTATTGTATTGCGGCAACCTTTCATTTAAGTCCAGCACTTGATTTGGAGTTGCCTCCTGAACACCAAAAATATCGGGTTCGTAAAATTGAATCTGAGAGCTTAGGTATTCTTTTCTGTGCGACCAGGAATTTTCTCCATCAGAATCAAGATCCAATCGAATATTATAGGTCAGCAGTTTTAAAGATTGTCCATTTAACTGGAACATAAACAGCAATAATATAAGCCCCTTCATTTTTAGCATGTTTTTAGGTATTAATCTGAAGTTGTTTTTAAATTTTATCCGTCAAGCCGGTATCTATATTTTAGGTATTGATTCGAAACAATATATCCGTTACAATGTTTACATTAAAGACTAAACAGAGGCCCTTAATGAAAACCTAAGTCAACCATTTTGGTTACTTATAAATCCTCACATAATCTATTTCCATCTCGTTTGGAAATATAGAATCATCAATATCTGCACCCCAATTACCTCCAATAGCCAGATTTAAAATCAAATAGAACGGTTTGTCAAAAGGCCAGCCTTCATTAGCAGTTACTCGTCCATTTTCGCCTTTAACACTTTCATAGAATAATTTGTCATCTATGAAGAATTTAATTGATTTTTCATCCCACTCGATTCCGTATTTATGAAAGTTATTGACTACATCGTCAATTTTCTCAAAGTGTGTAATCTGAGTATTTATCACATGGTTATACAGTTGGGAGTGCAAGCTCACGTGAACCATGTTTTCATCCTTACCTACGTGCTCCATTATATCAATCTCGCCACATAAAGGCCAATCTTCCGAACCGGTTTGAATACTTTCCGGAAGCATCCAGATTGCCGGCCAATTGCCCTTACCCTGAGGTAATTTGGCCCTAACTTCGATTTTCACGTACTGCAAAGACATTTTTTGATAAGTGGTCAGTTTTGCTGAAGTATAATTGGAGTTTTCAAACTTTTCTTTTAATGCCACAATATGTAAGTTCCCATCCTTTACAAACGAATTTTTGATTGATTTTTCTTTGTAATATTGCTTTTCGTTGTTTCCCCAACCATGGCCTCCTGTTTCGTATCCCCATTTTGTTGCATCAGGCAAACCAACATAATTAAACTCATCAGACCAAATTAATTTATAATCATGCTTTGAATTTACAGATAATAATTTATTTGAAACACAGGCAGAAACAAGCATAAGAACTAATGCTAAAATTGCCACATAGATTTTTTTTGAACTGTTCATTTTTTATTTTTTTTTCATCATTGCTTCCGTTTGAATCGCAACGGAAGCATGACAAACTAACTAAACAAAAACACTAATCATTGATTCTTACCTATTTTCGACTTCCTCCGTAAGCTGATTTCCAACTACTAATTTACGGGAAGTTGCATTTGTTGCGTTTAAACTAAATTTATTGTTGCGCTACCTCCCATTTAGGTTTTGAGCATTAATTCCAGAAACTGTTGAAATCACAAGAATTGATGATTTTGCAGTTCCAATATTATTACCATATTATCGCGCATGAAAATAAAAAAATACCAAAATAAAACGTTATCCCAGTTTTGAATATATTTCTTCTTTCTTTCAAATGAAAAGACGAGCTGAGTTCTAGTCACAAGAGCGTAAGTCAATTCAATCATGAGCATTAAAATGAAGGAGTTGCAAGGCTCTTTTTAACAAAACAGTGAATTATTAATACACAATCGGTATCGGATTTTTAAAACAGCCTGTAACATAAAAAATTACAGGCTGTAATAATATTCTAAAAGAAACCGTTTTTTATAAAGTCCCTCGCATTTCAATATTCTGGATTTTAATACCATCCTTCATATCATTTCCTCCACCTCTTATTACTAAATAAACAACCCCAGTTGTTGTGGCGGTAAATATTCCTTTATTATTTTCTTCATTGCAACCCACTGCAGAAATCTTTCCTGCATAAGGAGTATTTCCACAGGAATCCCATGTGCTTATAGCTCTTAACTTACCTCCTTCGTTATATTCGGTTCCTGTAACCGGTTCGCTAGTACCACAATACACTTCGAACCAAGTGTCTACACCTCCTGAGGTAGAAGAAACTATCATATCTATATTATATTTCCTTCCTGCAACAACATTAACCGCCTGGTACATACCATATTGGTCCCAACCAAAACTATTAAGTAAAGCATAACCCGGTCCAAAAGTCCAAGTTGCATTGCTAGACCAAGTAGCTACATCATAAAGGGTCCATTTGGCGTGATCTGCAGCATCAGCAAGTTTACCACCTGAAACTATATTCCCTGAAACCGGATCTGGCGTTAAAACATCGATAGTTTGTGTCGAAGTAACTCCTTCTCCTCCTTTTCCGACCGCAATATGAGAAATTTCATAAGTCCCTGCATCCGGCAAAAAAATAGTTTCGGACATTTCTCCTACGTAATCTGGGCTACCATCACCTAAATTCCATTTCGAAAGAATATAACTTGTGTTTTTAGCAGTTAAAGTAAATCTGTTGGCAGAACCCGGAACAGGAGTTATCGTAAAACTGGCATCTAATGCCGTACTTTCGGAAATTCCATTATCCACGATATCATCTTGACAAGAAGTCAAAGAACCCAATGTTGCCAAAGCAAACACAAAGCTGAAAATTAATTTTATGTTTTTCATAATTTTATCTTTTATTAATTATACCCAGGATTTTGTTTCAATTTTGTGCCTTGAAGCTCTCTGGATGGTATAGGGAAAATCTCACTTGTTCCCACAATAAAACCTCTGCTGCCTAATTTAGCCCCCGCATCGCCCCATCTTACTAAATCAAAGAATCTAAGCCCTTCACCTGCAAGTTCCATTCTTCGTTCATTTTTAATGGCTGCAAGTGTAACGGGAACAGGCAGCAAGCCAACTCTTGCTCTTACAGCATCTAATAATGCTTGTGCTCTTGCACCGGAGCCTAATGCTTCCGCTTCCATTAAATAAGTATCCGCCAATCTTATGATATAAGAATTCTGTTTGTAATTTAATTCGGCTGCCCCACCACCAGTACGTACGTCAGATTTTCTTGGAAGGTATTTGTTTAAGAAATATCCTGTATCTTGATAACCACCAATATAATCTGCTTCGCCGGCTGCTTTTAATGCTTTCAAATCAAAAACAGTAGCTCCAAATCTTGGATCTGCTTTTATCGCATCGTATAAATCTTGAGTAATGCAATTAAAACTCCATCCCGAAGGTAAATCTGGAGCAGTAGAACCGGTGGGTCTTGAATAACTTCTTGGTCCAACCATTACATTTAATGTATTTCCTTCATCTGCACCAGATCCCCAAAACCACCAGTCAGAATTTCCGGCGCTTGTATGGGATACTTCCAATAATGACTCAGAATTAAATTTATTGGCAACAACCCATAGATCACTGTAATTAGCTAACAATTTGTTGCCATATTTGTTAGTTGCACCCGGTGTCCCATTAACTTCTGCAAGAATAGCAGCAGCCTCAGGTTTTTTCCCTTCAAATAAATAAACTTTACCTAATACCGCTTGCGCTGCACCCTTAGTAATTCGACCGGATTCTGTAGCAGCCGGAACGTCTCCCGGTAAAGCTGGAATTGCGGCAAGCAAATCATTTTCTATCTGAGCATAAACCGCTTCAGGAGTCGCTTGCTCGACGTCATACATATTTGTAGCTGTCAATGGATCTAGGAGCAACGGAACATTTTTAAACATTCTTACCAAATCAAAATAATATATAGCACGCAATGCTCTTGCCTCTGCAGTAAATCTTTCTTTAAGATCTTCCGTCATTTCAACGCCCGGCAGTTTTACAAGCAAAGTATTTGCTCTAAAAATTCCTTGGTAATAATCATTCCAGAAACTTCCCGGTATATTTGTGGAAGTAAGTGTATGATTTGAAAATCCCTGAATTCCGGCACCATCTGTAGCGCCACCGCCACCGGCAACATGATCGTCTGAACCCGCATTCATCATTGCTATCGTGTTTTCAAAACCACCCGTGTTTTTTCTGATAGGATCATATACACCAACAAGAGCAGCAGTTGCCTGTTCTTGATTGGCATAATAATTATCCGAAAGGAAAGCACCTTTTGGTGTTAGGTCCACAAAATCTTTAGTACATGATCCCAAAGAGACCGATGCTATTGCAATAAAAAAGTATTTAATTTTCATCATTTTCATAACTCTTAATTTTATTAAAATTGTAAATTAGCTCCAAACATAACAGTTCTTGCTTGTGGATAAACCCCTTTATCTATACCAAATACACCTCCCCCAATTTCAGGATCATATCCTGTATATTTGGTAAGAGTTAACAAATTTTCTCCCGTTAAGTATAAACGTATTTTGCTAGCGCCAATTTTTGAAGCTGCATCAATTGGTAACGAATAACCTAATTGCACTAATTTTAAACGAAGATAATCACCGTTTTCTAAGTAGAAATCGGACATTTTCCCGAAGTTACCATTGGTGTCATTATTGGTAAGTCTAGGATAATCATTTGAAGTTCCTTCTCCAACCCAACGACCTAGTGCTTCCGTTTGATAATTGGCATTACCTACATCTAATCTACGTAATCCTTGGAAAATTTTACTTCCCGCAGCACCTTGTGCAAAAGCCATAAAATCAAAACCTTTATAATCTAAATTTAAAGTTAAGCCATAAGTGTATTTAGGAATATTTGAACCTAAAAATTGTTTATCTGCGTCAGTTATAGATCCATCACCGTCAGTGTCTACCCATTTGAAATCTCCGGGTCTGGCATTTGGCTGAATAACTACTCCCGCACTATTGGCATAAGCAGTAACTTCCTCCTCATTTTGAAAAATTCCGTTAGTCTTAAACCCATAAAATGAGTTATAAGATTGACCCACTTGCGTTCTTGTCACAGCGCCCATCGATTGAAACGAGGCGTCGCCCGTTATAAACTTGGAATCAGTCGCAACATAAGTAACTTCGTTTTCTAAATAAGCCACATTACCATTTATCGAAAAATTAACTTTCCCAAATCTTTTTTTATAGCCTAACTCCAGCTCAATCCCTTTATTGTCCATATCCGCAACGTTTCCTGCCGGATTTGTAGTAACTCCAACGTAACCAGGAATGTTTATTGGACGCAAGATACCTGTTGTTGTTTTCTTGAATAAATCTACGGTAAGATTAAAATCATTGAAGAATCTGGATTCAAATCCAACATTAGTCTGAGAAGTTTCCTCCCATTTCAAATCAGGATTATCTAACGTCTGATTGGCATATCCAGTAGTTATTTCCCCTTCATTTCCAAAAGAGTAATTATTTCCTCCAGCCACTAACGATAAATATCTAAAATCAGGAATAGCATCATTTCCAACAATTCCATATCCTCCTCTTATTTTTAAAAGGTTAAGTACATTATTTTCTTTCCAAAAATCTTCTTTGGTAACCACCCAACCTAAATTGAAAGACGGGAAAACACCAAATTTATTGTTTGCACCAAAACGAGAGGAACCGTCACGACGAATAATACCAGTAAATAAATATTTTTCATTATAATCATAATTCACACGAGCAAACAATGATGTCAATTTGTGTTCAACTAGATCGTAAGTAGCACTACTTCTTTCAGATTGTGCAATATCAAAATTGAATGAAGCGTCGCGGTAATCTGAAATTGGCAAGCCGAACAATGTATTACCGGAGCCGCCACCAATATTATCCACATAAGCGCCCTGACCTAACAAAACAGTCAAATTGTGGTTTCCAAATTTATTAGAATAAGTTAAAATATTTTCGATATTCCATGCAAAACTTTTATTTTCATTTTTACCGTAACTGTTTTTAAGCACGTTTGAAGTTGCACTCAAATAATTAACGGGAGTGAACGCCTGATCTCCCCAATATGCTAATTTACCGCCAAAAGTCGATCTCACTTTTAAATGACTTGTAATAGCCGCCTCCAAATAGGCGTTTCCAACAACATCATCAGACCAGTCAAAATTTCCTAATCTTGTTTTAGCATAAGCCAAAGGGTTTGTCATCTCCTGACCAACAATAGACGAAATCCCGTAAGGATTACCATTAGCGTCACGAATTACAAGATTTACACTATAAGGCGCAGCATTTGCTTTTATAGGATCCATTTCTACAATAGGGGTAGTTGGATCTAAATTGATTGCAGAGCTAAGCGGTCCACCAAATTCACTATTTGTATTTCCAATACCTACAGATTTTTGTCTGGAAAAACCTAAAGTTTGTCCGAAAGTAAATATTTTAGATAATTTGTGTGTAGAATTTAAACGAAAATTCTTTTTATTGTAATTCGATATTTCTGTTGAAACAATTCCCTCTTGATCTTGAAGCCCCAACGAAGTATAAAAAGTTGAGTTTTCAGAACCTCCACTGATGCTTAACTCATGCGAATAACGATAAGCGCTAGTATTAAAGATTGCTTTTTGCCAATCAGTTCCGACCCCTAACGCTGATACATTAGAGAATATGGGTGATCCCCCCGCCGCAACAGATTTTTCATTTAACAATGCACCATATTGGGTTGCATTTAATAGATGCAAAGTTTTGGCTGGCGAAGAAAAACCTGAAAATCCATTATAATTTACAGTTAACTTTCCTGCTTTTCCCTTTTTGGTTGTAACCAATATGACCCCCGTTGCGGCACGAGTTCCATAGATAGCGGCAGAGGCGGCATCTTTAAGTACCTCGATTGATTCAATATCAGATTGATTTAAGAAACCAATTCCTCCAGCATCTACCACAACACCATCAACAACCCAAAGCGGATTATTACCACTATCACCAAATGTAGTGACACCTCGAACCCTAATAGTAGAAGTTGCTCCCGGTTGACCCGAACTAGCAGCAATGGTAACGCCAGAAACCCTTCCTTGCAAGGCTTGTTCAATACGCCCAGCAGGAATTTTTTCAAGATCTTTAGATCTTATACTTGATATGGCACCGGTAACAACACTCTTTTTTTGAGTTCCATAACCCACGACCACAACCTCTTGTAAGCTGAGAGATTCAGCAATAAGTTTAAGGTCAATTCGATTTCTTCCGTTAATTGATTCCTGAACAGTACTGTAACCAATAAAACTAAAAACTAAAGTTCCTTTTGCAGGTGCCTTTATGGCGTAATTCCCATTAAAATCCGAAGCGGTAGCCTTAGTGGTTCCCTTAACTAAAATGGATACTCCCGGAATGGGTAATCCGTTTTCATCATAAACTTTTCCGCTTACATTGACATCTTGTGCATGTGCGTAAACTGAGAATAGAATAGATAAAAAACAAAAAACAAACAGTTTTGTAAATTTCATATTTCTAAAAATTTTGGTTAATTAAATAGTAATTTGATACAATGTTATAGTTATTTTTTCCATATTCCAATTTGATAATCAAATAATTTCATTACAAAAACACATCATCCTATTTTGTTTTGCTTATCATAAACACTACAAATTGAATATATACTGTTGATTTATAAACTATATATCAAAAAATTTACATATTATAAAATTATGTTAACTAAAAAAAGAACACTACATTTATATCGATCTATATTTTTCATTAATTTTAGTTGAAAAAACGTGGATTACCATTTAATATTAAAATTCAAATAATTTGAAAACCACCAAATTAAATTTACATTTCATAGAACATTTACTGTATTTTCTATTTATATTCTCTATCACCCACTCCACTTATAGCCAAATAAAAAGCATAGGATTGCCCAATGTGAAAAATTACAAAAGAACAGACTACAAAGGAGCTGCTCAAAATTGGGGAATTGATCAAGATAAAAATGGCAATGTTTATTTTGCCAATAATAATGGTATTTTTCAATTTGATGGTTCAATTTGGAGAAAATACACAATCCCGAATTCCCCCTCAGTTCGTATTCGCAGTCTAAAAATTGATGCCTCAGGCAAGATTTTCGTCGGCGGACATGATGAATTTGGATACTTTGAGGCAGACAAAAAGGGAAACTTCGTTTACCACTCCATTTCGAAAATAATTAAGAAAAAAGAGCCCGAAGGAATCGATAATATTTGGAAAATACATATTTATAAGGACGAGGTTGTTTTTCAAGCCTTTGCCGCCATTTACATTTACAAAAACAATTCAGTTAAGGTAGTAAAAGCTCCCAAGAGATTTCAGTTTTCGTTTTTGGCAAACAATAAATTGTATATTCAGGACTATTCCAAGGGATTGCTGTTATACCAAGACGGCATGCTTTATCCGCTAAAAGGGACCGCCTACCTGAATAACACTGAAGTTTGGGGCATTTTTTCATTAAATAAAGATAAAATCCTGATTTCGACTTTGGACAAGGGGCTTTTCTTATATGAAAATGAGGTTTTAACTCCATGGGAAACCGAAGCGAATGCTTTTTGCAAAAAAAATAGTTCTCTGGGGGGCGTCTCGATAAATAATAAGTATATCGTTCTAAATTCGATACTAAACGGAATTATAATTTGTGACTACAAAGGAAAAATAATCCAACATATTAACCGCACAAAAGGCTTACAAAACAATACGGTGCTAGCTTCTTTTATTGACAAAAAAGATAATCTTTGGCTCGGGCTTGATAATGGAATCGCCTTCGTAAATGAGAATTCACCTTTTACCTATTTTGGATTTAGTTATAATATAAGCACTGTTTATGCATCAGTTGTTTACAAAGAAAATTTATATGTCGCCACAAATCAGGGGCTATATTACCACCCTTGGAAAAACAATTCAAAAGAAGGAGCTTTCAATTTAGTCGAAGGAACCACAGGTCAAGCCTGGAACATACAAGTTATTGACGATCAGCTGATATGCGGGCACAACAGGGGCGCGCTATTAATTTCCGGGGCGAAATCCGTTCAGACCCTAGATCGAATCGGCTATTGGGGTTTTAAACAATTTCCTAACAATCCCAACTATATGATTGGATCAAATTATACCGGTTTTTCATTATTCGAAAAGAAAGCTAGTGGATGGTCTTTCAAAAATAAAATTGATGGCCTTAATGAGTCAGTCGAGGATTTTGAAATTGATGAAAAAAGCGTTTGGATAAAAAAAGATGATGGTATGAGTCAGCTATTTTTTTCCAATGACTTAACAAGCTTTCAAAAAACATTGAAACATACAAATCTACCCACCGGCATCAATAAAATTGAAAGTATCCAAAAAATAAAGGGCAAACTATACTTTCAATCAGACAATCGTTTTTTCAAATATTCGTACGAACAAAATCTATTTTATGAGGACCAATTTTTCAGCAAATTATTCCACAATGTCCCAAAAATCGATTTCATAAATGAAGACGCTCTAGGCAATATTTGGTATATTTTCGATGAATCTTTGGGGGTTTTAATGAAAAATAAAAATGACAGCTACAAAAACATTGTCGATCCCTTTTCAAACCTTACAGGAGATTTAGTCTATGACAATGTCTCTATAGATGCCGTCGACAGAAATAATATTTTTATTGGATTAACGGATGGTTTAGCGCACTATGACTCCAATTTATTAGACAAAACAGTATTAAAACCTAAAGCTTATATCAGGGGATTTTCATATCCCGGAGATACTCTCGTATTGGCAAATGGCCAAAAAACAATCGAGAATTACATAATCCCTTTTACCTCAAACCATGTGAAATTTACATTTTCCTCGCCTTCCTATGAAAATTTGGACAACTTGGAATTTTCTTATCAACTGGAAGGTTTCGATAACCAATGGAGCAATTGGACCTCAAATTCAATAAAGGAATACACCAATTTAAAGGAAGGCAGCTATACCATGATGTTAAAAACTAGGACTAACTATGGTAAGCAATCGGAAGAAACGGTATTGAATTTCATCATTTCTCCTCCTTGGTACCGACATTTTCTAGCCTACTTATTTTATGTTTTGCTCATAATTTTAGCAGCGTATTATACCCGCATTCGCATCCGAATGAAAATACGAAAAAATAAGCACTACGAAACTGTGGAACAAAGAAGATTATATCTTGAAAAAGAATCAAAAATTAAGCAAGAGCAATATGAGCTGGAAAAAGAAATTGAAAAATTAAAAAATGATCAACTTAAAATAAAAATTTTAGCGAAAGATAAGGAGCTAGTCAATAACTCCTTACAAGTAGTGAAGAAAAACAAAATTCTAAACGGAATCGTCTACAAACTGAAAGATATCAATGTTGATTCCTTTGATGATTCGACAAAATTCCAGTTCACCAAATTGAATAAGAGTATCGTGAAGGAAGTTAATTCCGATAAAAGTTGGAAAGACCTGGAAAAACATATTAAAAATGTCCATTTTGATTTTCTAAAAAGATTAAAGGAAAAGTACCCGACAATATCTCCCAGACAATTGGATTTAGCAACTTATTTATTGATGAATATGTCAACGAAAGAAATTGCCGAAATTATGAATATTTCTGGCGGCGGTGTCGAATTAGCACGATACCGATTAAGAAAAAAATTGGACCTAAATAAAAAAGACAACCTAATTGGATTCCTAATGAGTATTTAATTGCTGTATCGATAAATAAAATGACTGAATTTTAAATGAAAATCAAGTAATAACGCAAACTTCTCAAAACTCAAAAATAGAGTTACAAAAAATACTGAGATAATTGGCATTCGCAGTAAAACGAAAAGCAGTTCTTTTGCAAACAAAATGCGATGAAAACAATCGAGATTGTTATGGACTCAGCTATTTCATTTTTGTTAAAGTATTGTGGTAATTTGGTTGAGTTCTGTTTTCCCATACAGAAAAAAAGAACCACATTTCACAGTTCCTTCAAAATTTACGGGGAATTCTATATATTTTACATCCTCAAAAGGACTATGTCGGGAAATCTTTTTGCCATTCCCCGTATACGCCCTTCTAGTGTCCGTAAAGAAACTGACGCCATAAAATACGTTATTGAATTGAATCAGCTGATCTATGCCCTCTTCTACGTCAAGTTTTCGATTATATATAACCAAAGCTTCCCTTATGTTTTCTTTTGCATACAAATTAAAATGCAAGTCCCTAACCAATGATGGATAAGTCCTATAAATACTCGCTTTTAAATCCTCATTTTTAAAATTATTTTTCATTTTGGGAAAAATAACTAGGAATAAAAATCATTAACGGCTAAAAAACAAAGGCAAAAAAAAAAATGAATATTTTGTTTCAAGTTTCTAAATTTGTCATCCATTTAAAGGCTAAAATATCCATCGATTTTGTGGCCTATTACTGAAAATATCTTATTTTGAAAATGTTCTAAAAAAATAAAATAGCTACTGATGTAATACTAAAAAAAGGGGGAATCCCCTTTTTGATCATTTCTTATTCTCCGTCGACCTCTGCAAATTTATACTTCACGCGGTCGAAATCAATAGCTGTTCCTTCAACAAAATAAGAGGCCCCCAAAGTGGTCTGAATTTTCCCATTTCCCAAAATGAGTTGGTCGCCCCTCTTCAAAAACGCCATTGGATTTTTGTACGTCTTTTTTTCGTATCCGCCCTGAATAAAGGTATAGCTGGCAAACAGAGTATCACCACGGAATTCTCCGGAGATTTCCCCAACTTTTTTAGGCATATTAAAAATTTTCATCTCCATATTGCCTGACACCTTTCCGTCTTTTAAAGTATTGATTTTTAAATCAATGGTATCTTCTTGGTATAAGGCTTTATAATATTGAACGCTTATTGGTTTTTCGGCATGGACTTGCGCAGCTTCCACTGCTTTTTCGCTTTGGTTATTTTTGCAGCTTTGCAGGATGGTGCAAGCAAACAGCAGACAAAAAAGGCCTGAATTTTTCATGATAATAGATATATAGGTTAATATTTCTGGCATAAGCCATTGCTAACTTACGCAAAAATAGCGAAATATGGAGGCAAATTAAGTTAGAATTGCGGCGATAGTAGAACGATATTAAATTTTGTCAGGAACTACTTATTGCTAAACATTAGATAATATTCCCGTCAAAATTTACTCAAAGTGGTCTGGATTTTGATTTTTTTTGCGATCACAAACTGAGAGTCCAATAGCAAATACCATAGATCAAACGAGCTCACCAACAGTTATACAATTTTTTTTACAAATAATTATCCTTTCGCGTTTTTATACCCATAATATCCTTATTTTTAACATCTTAACCCTTGATTATTTGCAATGTCTTGTAAGATCCGCCGAAAGTGATACATTTTAGAACGATTACGCGAGCGAGAAAGAAACTAAAAACCATACAATCAAGAATAAATGATAGCAACAAATACTCAAAAAAACATAATCGATACGATTTACACCATTTCGGGAATTTTATTTTGTGGTTTTGCATTGAAAGGTTTTTTGGTGCCCAATCAATTTTTTGATGGCGGAGTGACTGGTATTTCACTGTTATTACATGAGTTATATCATTGGAATATCGGTTTTGTAATCGTCTTGGCAAATGTGCCTTTTATTATTATGGGGGCCTTTCAGATTAATAAGACATTCGCTCTAAAAACGCTGCTTGCAATAGTTGGCCTGGCACTTTGTTTGCATTTTATTCCATACCCACAAATTACTTCGGATAAGTTGCTTGTTTCTATTTTTGGTGGCGTCTTTATGGGAATGGGCGTCGGATTAGCCATGAGAGGTGGATGTGCCCTTGATGGAATTGAAGTGCTGGCGCTTTTTACGGGAAAACGCATCAGTTTTACCATCAGTGAAATAATACTTGGGATAAATATTATCATCTTTTTAATCGCCGCTTTCAAATTAGGCTTGCCGGTCGCGCTATATTCAATACTCACCTATTTTACGGCCTCAAAAATGATAAATTTTGTTGTTGAGGGACTCGAAGAATATACTGGTGTAACCATAATATCCGGGCAAAGCGAAAAAATAAAAGAGCAACTAGTATTACGGTTAGGACGCGGCATTACTGTTTATAAAGGCGAAAGAGGCTTTATGAAAGAAAGCTTTGAAATCAGTCAACCTGTAGATATTGTTTTTACCGTTGTCACCAGAATGGAATTAAGGCGACTAAAAAATATGGTGATGAAAATTGATCCCAATGCTTTTATATTTACCTCTATAATCAAAGAAGCAGCGGGAGGTATCCTTAAACAAAGGACAAGGCATTAATTGCTTATATTATTCAATAACCTCATATGTGACCACAGGCTTTGACTTGTTTTTCAATGCATATTTTCCGTTATGCTCACATTTAAATGACTCTTTAGTTTTTAAGTACACTTCTTCCGTAATAACAATTTGCCCAGCATTGGCAACAGACTGCAACCGCTGGGCTATATTGACGGCGTCACCAATGACGGTGTAGTCAAGTCTTCTTAGTGAAGCCGAGCCTATATTTCCAGATACCATTTCTCCCGAATTGATACCAATTGATATCTGTGGTTTGTAAGTTCTATCACCATCCACTGGTACTTCAATAGTGCTGATTTGATCTTT
>Ga0209640_10002897_pt1 | contig 15028 bp, 13 predicted proteins | sample RifCSP10_1_FD_184018 | JGI IMG/M metagenome (GOLD analysis project Ga0209640, IMG submission 184018) | Soil microbial communities from Rifle, Colorado - Rifle CSP2_sed 10_1 (SPAdes) (version 2) | ecosystem: Environmental > Terrestrial > Deep subsurface > Rock core/Sediment | place: Rifle...
AGGGCTACACCCAGCCGGAGTACGTCTGGCAGTCGACCGGCGGCACCGACGACTTCGAGACCAAGCTCAGTCTCACGCCGCTCATCGTCGGCACCCTCAAGGGGACGCTCTACTCGCTGCTGCTCGCCATTCCGCTCGGCGTGCTCGGCGCCATGTACGCCTCGCAGTTCCTGCATCCCAAGGTGCTCAACTACGTCAAACCGACGGTCGAGATCATGGCCGCCCTGCCGAGCGTGGTGCTCGGTTTCCTGGCCGGACTCTGGCTGGCGCCGATCTTGGAGCGCCTCTTCCCGGCGCTCCTGCTCGCGTTCCTGCTGCTGCCGCTCGCGGTCTGGCTCACCGGCCTGGCGTGGAGCCGGCTGCCGCTCGAGGTGCGCGGGCGCTATCCGGCCGGAACCGAGGTCTTCCTCTACCTGGTCGTGGTCGCGGCGACGACGGTGGCCTGCGTCCAGCTCTCGCCCGCCGTCGAGCGGCTGGTCTTCGGCGGCAATTTCCAGAACTGGCTGTTGGCGGCGACGGGCTTGCGCTACGACCAGCGCAACGCCGTGGTCGTCGGGCTGGCGATGGGATTCGCGGTCATTCCGATCATCTTCGCGATCGCCGAGGACGCCTTCTCCAACGTCCCCAAGAACCTCATCGCCGGCTCGCTCGCCCTGGGCGCCAACCGCTGGCAGACGGTGACCCGCGTCGTGCTGCCGACCGCCAGCCCCGGCATCTTCTCGGCGATCATGATCGGCTTCGGCCGCGCGGTCGGCGAAACGATGATCGTGCTCATGGCCACCGGCAACACGCCGATCATGGAGCTCAACGCTTTCAACGGCTTTCGCACGCTGTCGGCCAACATCGCGGTCGAGATTCCGGAAGCGCCGCACGGCGGCACCCTCTACCGCACGCTCTTCCTCGCCGCCCTGGTGCTCTTCGCGATGACCTTCGTCGTCAACACCGCCGCCGAGCTCGTCCGGCAACGCCTCCGCCGCCGCTACGCCGAGCTGTGAGGAATCCGCCCGTGGTCGCCCAGCCCAGCAGCCAGCGGCAACGCGATTTCCTCGGCATGTCGCTGACTGCGCTCTGCGGCGGCGCGCTGGCGCTCAACCTGCTGCTCATCCTCGCCCTGCTCGGCCTGATCGGCTTCTACGGCGGCCGCTACTTCTGGCAGAAGGACCTCCTCGAAGCCCGGCTGACCGACGGACGCATCCTGCTCGGCGAGGTGCACTCGGTCGAGGAGATTCCGGCGACCCAGGGCGGCGGCCGGCGTTTCCAGCTCCGGGTCGGCAACCGCGACCTGACCGGCGCCGACTTCCTCTGGATCGACGAAGCCGCCGTCGTCGAGCGCTCCAGGCCCTCGGACGCCGTGCTCCTCGAACGCCTCGAGTGGGGAAACTTCTACGGGCGGATGAGCGAGCTGCGGCGCGGCGAGGAGATCCTCGCTCGTGGCGAGGAGGGCGTCTGGCGGGCCTTCGGCCCCTTGCATCGCGAGAAGACGAAGCTCCGCGAGCGCATTCGGCAGCTCGAGAAGGGGGCCATCGGCGACATCAACCAGGAGATCGAGAGTTTGCGCCTCGCTGCGCGCCGGCTCGAGCTGGAGAATCCGCCGGCCGCAGAGCGCCTCCGCCGCCAGGCCGAGATCGACCGCCAGACCATGGCGCGAGAGGCCGAGTACGAGGCGCTGGCTGCCCAGCTCTTCGCGCTCCGCGACGAGCTCGTGGCCGAGCAGCTCGTGATGGCGACCGCCGGAGGCGCGAGCAAGGAGATCCCCGTCGGCGCGGTCGTGCACGCGTTGCGGCCGAACGAGATGGGTGGGCTCGCCAAGCTCGGCCTCTACCTCGGGCGCCTCTGGGAGTTCGTCAGCGGTGATCCGCGGGAATCGAACACCGAGGGCGGGATCTTTCCGGCGATCTTCGGTACGGTGATGATGGTCTTCCTGATGGCCTTCGCCGTGGTGCCGTTCGGCGTGCTGGCAGCCCTGTACCTGCGTGAGTACGCGAAGCAGGGCCTGCTGGTCCGCATCGTGCGCATCGCAGTGAACAACCTCGCGGGCGTGCCGTCGATCGTCTTCGGCGTCTTCGGCCTCGGCTTCTTCGTCTACACGATCGGCGGCACGATCGACAGGCTCTTCTACCCCGAGGCCCTGCCGACGCCGACCTACGGCACCGGCGGCATCCTCTGGGCGGCGCTGACGCTCGCCTTGCTCACCGTGCCGGTGGTCATCGTCGCCACCGAGGAGGGTCTCGCCTCGGTACCGCGCATCGTGCGCGAGGGCTCGCTGGCCCTCGGGGCGACGAAGTGGGAGACGACCTGGAAGGTCGTGGTGCCGGCGGCGGCGCCGGGAATCCTGACCGGCGTCATCCTCGCCATGGCGCGCGCCGCCGGCGAGGTGGCGCCGTTGATGATCGTCGGCATGGTCAAGCTGGCGCCCACGCTGCCCATCGACCTCCACGCCCCGTTCGTGCACTTCGAGCGCAAGTTCATGCACCTCGGCTTCCACATCTACGACGTCGGCTTCCAGAGCCCCAACGTCGACGCCACCAAGCCGCTCGTCTTCGCCACGGCGCTGCTGCTCATCGTCGTCGTCACCGCGATGAACCTGGTCGCGATCTCGATCCGCAACCGCCTGCGCCGCAAGTACGCCGGAGCGGCGGTTTGAGGCGCAGGTGCGCTCTGCGATGATCACCACCCGAGAGACCCCGGAGACGCCGATGCCCGGCACCGTTCCCAGCGAACCGGCTTCGCCCGCCGGCCGCACCGCTCCCGAGCCGGAGCGCTCCGCGGCCGGCGACCGGGCGCTCAATCCTCTGATCGATCAGCCGATTCTCGAGATCGACAAGCTGAGCCTCTGGTACGGCTCCAAGCAGGCCTTGCGCGACATCTCGCTGCGCATTCCGGAGCGCAAGATCACCGCCTTCATCGGGCCCTCGGGCTGCGGCAAGTCGACGCTGTTGCGCTGCATCAACCGCCTCAACGACCTCATCGACGGCGTGCGCTGCGAGGGCGAGATCCGCTTCGAAGGCCGCAACGTGTTCGATCCGCGCACCGAGATCAACGCGCTGCGCAAGCGCATCGGCATGGTCTTCCAGAAGTCGAATCCGTTTCCCAAGTCGATCTACGAGAACGTCGCCTACGGGCTGCGCATCCAGGGTCTCAACCGCAAGGCCGCCCTCGACGAGACGGTCGAGAAGTCGCTGCGCAGCGCCGCGCTCTGGGACGAGGTCAAGGACCGGCTCCGGGAGAGCGCCCTGAGCCTGTCGGGGGGCCAGCAGCAGCGGCTCTGCATCGCGCGCGCCATCGCCGTCGAGCCCGACGTGGTCCTGCTCGACGAGCCCTGCTCGGCTCTCGATCCGGTCGCCACGGCGAAGATCGAAGAGCTGATGGAAGACCTCAAGAAGGACTTCACGCTGGTGATCGTGACCCACAACATGCAGCAGGCTTCGCGCGTCTCCGATTACACCGCGTTTCTCTACCTCGGAGAGCTCATCGAGTACGGGGTCACCGAGACGCTCTTCGTCACGCCGATGAAGCAGCAGACCGAGGACTACATCACCGGCAGGTTCGGCTGAGATCGGCCCCGCCCCGCTGCGACCTCAGGCGGTGCGCCGCACCACTTCGCTCGCCGTGACGACGATCGTCATCGGCACGTCGTGCGGCTCGGCGGGCAGCTCGTCCACGAGCTGGAAGTCGTGGGCGAGGCCGATCGCGGGCAGCTTGCGGCCGGCGAGGAAGCGATCGAAGTAACCGGCGCCGTAGCCGAGGCGGAATCCCCGACGATCGAAACCGAGGCCGAGGACCAGGACGACGTCGATCTCCTCCGCCGCCGACTCCGGCTCGCCGCGCCGAGGCTGGCGCAGGCCGAAGTCGAGGGTCTCGAGCGCGCACGGCCAGCGATGGAAGTGCAACGAGCGATCCCGCGGCTCGGCCCGCGGCACGACGACTTCCCGCCCTTCGGCCACGAGGCGCGCGATCAAGCGGTGGGTGTCGAGCTCGCGTCCGAAGGAGAGGCAGCTCGCGACGCGACGCGCCCGACGCAGCTCGGGCAGCGCCAGAACCCGCTCGGCCACGCGCTCCGCAGAAACCCTCGCCGTCGCCTCGTCCAGCAGCTCGAGCCGGCGCTCGAGGCGCTCGCGCAGCTCGCGCTTGTCGACCGTCGATCGCTTCAGGACTTGGAGCCGGTGAAGGCGTGGCGAAGGCGTCCGAGGAAGACGTTCACCGGATTCTCGCGGCCGAGGAAGCGCAGGACCGGCTCCTTGCGGACACCGACCTCGCGTTTCATGGTGAGCAGGCCCTCGTGGTCGGGATCCAGCTTCAGGCCGCGTTCGATGGCGTTCACGGCGGCCAACCGCTCGCCGGCAAGGTGCTGCACGCGCGCCATGTTGAAGTGATTGTCGGCCTCGTAGAACTGCAGCTTGATCGCGTGCTCGCAGAGGCGGATCCCGTCGCGGACCCTGGACTGGAATTTCGCCGCGCCGTAGCCGAGATAGGAGTAGACGATGCCCGGCACTTCCTGGCCCGGCCCGCGCTGCTCGATGACCGCCGCCAGCACCGGCAGCCCCTTGCGCCATTCGCCCGCGCGGCAGAGCTTGAGCCCGTCCTCGACGTAGCCGTGGAGCTCCTCGGTCAGCGGGGGCATCGGAAACCGCATGTTACACTCGCGCCCGCGTTTTCGACGAGAGGGGGCGCCGTTCCAGATGTCCCAACCGCCGGCCCGGCCCGACGTTCAGGAGCTCGTCGAGCTGGCGCGGCGGTTCGCCGACGCGAAACGACACGACGAGGCTCTCGAGCTGTTCTCCGTCGCGCTCCGGCTCGAGCCGCGGGACTTGGGCATCCGTCTCGCGCTGGCCCGCTTGCGCAAGCTCCGCCGCGCCGCCGTCAAGGTCCCCGAGCGGGACCCGGCGGAATCGCTTCGCGACGAGATCCGCCGTTCGACGATCGACGCCGCGCACTACGTCGGTCTCGCCTGGCTCTATGCCGAGCGCGGCGAGGAGTTCCCGGCCCTCGAGTGCCTCGAGCTCTCGCGTCAGCGCGACGCCACGGATCCCGCCAGCTACAAGCTCTCGGGCCGCATCCACTTCCGCCTCCAGGACTTCGACACCGCCGCGGAGCACCTGCGCCGCGCCCTGCGCTTCAATCCCTTCGACCGCGAGGCCGCCGAGCTGCTCGGCCAGGTCGAATACGAACGCAAGCAGTTCGAGCCCGCGATCTCGGCCACGATCGACGCCTTTCTGCTCCTCCCTCCTCACGACGACGACCACGCTCTGCGCCTGCGGCGGCGCATCCGGACTTACCGTCACCTTCTCGGTTGGGACAGCCAGCGGGTGGTGGCGCTCTACCGCGATCGCGAGGAGGAGATGCACACGGCGTTCGATCGCTTGCAATGGCGGAGGGAGCGCTTCCGCGGCGCCGAGGGCCTCGCCGACGGCATCGCGCCTCAGCCGGTCGAGGGCGAAGGCGGCCGCTTGTCGCTCGCCGCCCGGCTGCGGCGCAGCGAGCTCTGGGCCCACTTGAGCGACGAGCAGATCTTCGCGCTCTCCTATGCCCTGACCGAGGAGAGCGTTCCCGCGGGCACCAAGATCTTCGGGCACGGCGACGAAGGTCGCGACTTCTACCTCCTCGAAGAGGGCGAGATCTCGATCCAGCGCACGACGGGCTACGGCACCTTCCCCATCGCCCTGCTCAAGCCCGGCGCGTTGTTCGGCGAGGTCGGCTTCATCTCCAGCGGGCCGCGCTCGGCCGACGCGGTGGCGCTCAAGACGGTGCGCCTGCTGCGCTTCGACGCCGCGGCGGTGGAAAAACGCGCGCACTCGTGGTCGGAGTTCGGCGTCCACGTCTTCTGGGCGCTCTGGCACGCCTTGGCCGCGAAGCTGCGTGCCACCAACGAGCAACTGCGCACCTTCTTCCCCGCCGACAAGCAGACCGAGAATTTCCTGCGCCTGCGCCGCACTCGCGAATCCGGCAGCGTCGAGGTGCCGCGCGACGACAAGGTCAAGCTGCTCCAGGAGCAAGGCCTCACCAGCAAGGAGCTGCTCACCCTCGCCGCGTTCTCGCGCGAGATCCGCTTCGAGGCCGGCAGCTCGCTCTTCGAGGAGGGCGACGAGGGCCAGGAGATGTACGTCGTGCTCGAGGGCAGAGTGCTCATCTCCAAGTACATCTCGGGAGCCGGAGAGGAGGCGCTGGCGGTGCTCGAGCGCGGAGATTTCTTCGGCGAGATGTCGCTCATCGAAGGCGAGCCGCGTTCCGCCGATGCGCGTGCCCTCGATGGCCCGATCACCGTGCTGGCGCTCGACCAGCGGACCATCCAGGAGATGCTGGCGCTCGACCCGGCGGCTTCGCTCGAGTTCGTGCGCCTGCTCTGCCGCCTGCTCTCCAAGCGCTTGCGCGAGATCGACGAGAAGGTCGTCACCTGGCGCATCTTCGTCGGCGACCGGGAAGAGACCGCCAGCGCCTGAGCCGGTCGGCGGCGGACGGCGACGACCTCAGCGCGCGGGCAGCCCCACCGCGACGGCGAGCCGCTCGGGATCGAGGTGCCGACGGAGAGCCGCGTCGACGGCCTCGCGGCCGACGCTCTCGATCCGCCCTCGCCGCCACGGTTCGTCGGCCAGCGGCAGCTCCTGCACCAGGCCCTGGGCGGTGAGCTCGGCCCACTGGCGCGCGGTCTCGCGCCGGAACGGCTCGCGCCCGAGCAGGTAGGAGCGCGCCTCGTCCAGCTCGCGCGCCGGCAGCCCGTCGACGAGCAGGCGGAAGAGCTCCTCGCGCACCGCGGCTTCGGCGCGGGCCAACGACTTCGGGGCGGTGCCGACGTAGGCCGCGAAGCGCCCCGCGTCGAGCCCCGCGCCGCTCACCAGGTCGGCCCACGCCGAATAGGCGAGCCCCTCGCGGTCGCGCACGCGCGCGGGGATCCGACCCGAGAGGCCCGCGCCGGCGCCGAGCGCCACGCCGGCGAGCTCCAGCGCCTCGAAATCGGGATCGGCGCGGTCGACGGTGAGCGCGCCGACGAGCAGGTGAGCCTGGTCGCGGGCGCGGGTCCGGAGCTCGCGTCGGCGCGGCCCCGGCGGCGGCGGCGCGGGCGGTGCGAACGGCTCGCCGCTGGGGCGCCGCAGGCCCCCGAAGGTGCGCGACAGCGCCGCGTCGACGGCCTCCAGCTCCACTTCGCCGGCGACGACCACGTAGCCGCCGCGCGCCAGCGCCGCGTCGTGGAAGCTCCGGCAATGGGCGCTCTCCAGCGCGGCGAGACTCGCGGCGTCGCCCTGGAGCGGCCTGCCCTTGGGGTGCGACCCGTAGAGCAGCTCGGCGAAGGCGCGCCCGGTGAGCACGTCGGCCTGGTCAGCCTCCGCCTCGAGCTCGGCGGCCGCGTGGCGCGCCACCCAGTCCACCCGCTGGGTGGGGAACGCGGGCTCGAAGAGGAGCTCCGCGGCGAGCTCGAGCGCGCGCTCCCAGTCGCTGGCGAGGGCGTCCACCGCCACGCCGTGAGACTCCAGTCCGCCGTAGCCCGCCACCGTGATCCCGCGCTCCTCCGCGGCGAGGGCGAGCGTTCGCCAGTCGCGCCGCCGTGTGCCTTCGCCGAGCATGCGCCCGGTGACGAGCGCCAGGCCCGGCGTCGCCTCGCGGCGGGCGCCTCCCGGAAGCACGACGCGCAGCGCCACGACCGGCGCCCCTTCCATGCGGCGCACCACTCCATGCGCCGTCGCCGCAGCGATCACGCGCCACCCTTTCCGTTCTCCGGCCGCGACACGCCGCGGACCACGCCGCGGCCGGGATCGAGCCAGCGCTCGACCGCGGCCGCGACCTCGGCGGCCGACGCCTCGCGCACGCGGCGGAGCAAGCGCTCCGGCTGGTCGAGGTCGAACTGCGTCAGCGCCAGTCCGGTCGCGACCGCCTGCTGGTGGATCCTCTCGAGCCCGTGGACCCAGTCGGCGAGAAAGACCTGGCGCGCCCGCTCGAGCTCCTCCGCTCCCACCGGGAGGGCGAGCGCCGCGAGCTCGGCGGCGCAGCGCCGCTCGACCTCGTCGGCGTCGCCGCCGGGGAGGACCTCGGCGGCGAGCGCGAAGAACGACGCGAGCTGGTTCTCGGCGAGGGTCGCGGAGATACCGAGGCAGAGCTGCCCCTCCTCGACCAGCTCGTGCTGGAGACGGCTCGCGCGTCCCTCGGCGAGGATCGTCGCCGCCAGCCGCAGCTCGGCGTGATCCGGAGCGTCGGGAGCCGGGGCCGGGAACGCCCAGAAGATCCGCGTCACCTCGCCGTGCCGGCGCTCGATGCGGCGCGGAGCGGCGAGGACGGGCGGAGGCGCAGCCGGCGGGCGCGGCGAGCCGCTCGCGGGCAGGTCGCCGAACGCCGCCTCGACGCGCGCCAGCGCGCTGTCGTCGAGCGCGCCTGCGACCACGAGCACCGCGCGGTCCGGCCGATAGTGCCGCGAGTGGAAGTCGGCGAGCTCGTCGCGGCCCTCCGCGAGGAGCTCGTCGCGGCTGCCGAGCACCGGCCGGCCGTAGGGGTGTCCCTCGAACAGCGCCGCCAGGACGTCCATTTCCAGCGCGTCCCAGGGATCGTCGCGGTACATGTCGATCTCTTCGAGGATGACCCGGCGCTCGGCCTCGACCTCGGCCGGATCGAGCCGCAGGCCCCGCATGCGGTCGGCCTCGATCTCGAGCGCCGCGTTCCAGCGGTCGGCAGCGAAGGCGAACCAGTAGGCGGTGACGTCGTGGCTGGTGAAGGCGTTGTTGGTGCCGCCGAGCGCCTGCGTGCGGCGGTCGACTTCCCCGGGCGCGAAGCGCGCCGAGCCCTTGAACATCATGTGCTCGAGGAAGTGCGCCAGCCCGCCGCGCCCCGCCGGCTCGTCGCGGCCGCCGACGCGATAGAAGATCGCGGTGGAGACGATCGGAGCCTGAGCGTTGCGCAACAGGCAGATCTCCAGCCCGTTCGCCAGCCGGGCGCGCTCGAGCTCGCCGGGCAGCGCGCCGCGCGGAGAAAGCGGTGGAGCGACCAGCGGGCCCATCAGTTCCCGGGCCGCCGGCGCAGGCGCCGGGCTTGGCCCGGCAGCGAGACCGTGATCGTGGTCGGTCCGCTGCGGTCCGCCTGCGCTTCGATGCGGATGCGGTAGACCTCGGCGCCGTCGGCGTGGAAGCTCAAGATGTGGAGGCCGGGCTCGGGAACTGCGTAGGCCCTGCCGCCTCGCCGCGCCGCGTTCCAGTCCGTGGCGCGGCCGAGCACGATGCGGTCGAGGCGCACCACGATGCGCTCGGCCACCTCCTTGGGCTGCACGTCGAAGGAGAGCGTCATCGCGGTCTGCATCTCGCGCGCCACCGGCACTCGCTCGATGAACGCCTCACGGAGCGCCTTCGGGTCGACGGCGGGCGCGGACGGCGGGCTCACCTCGACGGCTGCAGCGGGCGCGGAGTCGGCGTCCGGAGCCGGCGCTGGCGCCTGCGAGCTCGGCGCGCGCTCCTCGACAGCCACGGCAGCCAAGGCCGGAACCGGCGCGGGGGGCGTCGTCGTCGCGGTGCTCGAGGCCGTCAGCGGCCGCGCAGGGGGCAGCGGCGTCGCGGTGCTCGACATCGGGAGCGACGGCGCAGGGGGCGTCGCCGAGGCTGCAAGGGGTGCGGGCGCCGCTGTGGTCGTCGTCGGTGGAGGCGGCGCGAGCGTCGATGCCGGGCTCGCGGCGGGCGGCGTGCGCTCGCGCTCTCCGGGCGCGAACCTCGGCGGCGATGCCGCCTCGGACCGCGCCTCCACGGCTTCGGCAGGGTGCTGCGCGGCCGGCGCCGAAGGCGCCAGCTCGCCGCTGGCCACCGCCTCGCGCGCCGGAGCCGCCGAGCTCCGCGCGGCCGCCCAGCGCCGGGAGCCGAGCCCGGCGGCGACGATCAGCGCCAGCACCACCACCGCGGCGAAACCGAGGCCGATCCACCGCGACCGGCCCGCCGGATCGACGGGCCTGGTGGCCGCCGTGACCGCAGATCGTGGCGCAGGGGGCGCCGGAGGCGTCTCGGACTCCGGCTGCGCTTCGGTCTCCGGCTCCGGGGGCAGCAGGACCGTGATCTCGCTCGGCGCAGCGGCGCCTCCGAGCGCGGCCGGCAGGAGCTCGCGTTCGCAGGCCTCGATCTCGGCGACGACTTCGCCGGCGGTCGCGATGCGGCGCTCGCGGTTCTTGTGCATCATGAGCTCGACGAGGCGCACCAGCCGCGGACCGAGGTCGGGGCGCCGCACCGCGATCGAAGGCGGCGTGCGGTGCAGGATCTGGTAGACGAGGGTGGTCAGCGTCTCGCCCTCGAAAGGACGGCGCAGGCTGAGGAGCTCGTAGAGCATCACCCCGAGCGAGAAGATGTCGGTGCGGCCGTCGAGCTCCTCGCCGCGCACCTGCTCGGGCGACAGGTAGTGCGGGCTGCCGACCACCGATCCGGTCATCGTCAGGTCGGAAGTCGAGTCCACCACCTTGGCGATCCCGAAGTCGGCCACCTTGACTCGGCCGTCGACGGTGAGCATCAGGTTGCTCGGCTTGATGTCGCGGTGCACGACGCCTTGCCGGTGCGCGGCGTCGAGGCCTTGCGCCGCCTGGCGCACGATCGAGAGCGCTTCCGCCAACGACAACGGCGGCCCCTCGGCGAGGCGGTGCTCGAGGTCGCTGCCCTCCACCCACTCGAACGCGAGGTAGAAGACGTCCTGGTCTTCGCCGGCATCGAAGAGCGTCACCACGTGGGGGTGGAGGAGCCTCCCGGCAGCCCGCGCCTCCCGCAGCAGGCGCTGCTTACGCTCCTCGACCTCGCGCGGCCTCCCCTCCTCGACGCGCACCGTCTTGATCGCCAACCGGCGCCCGATCTGCGGGTCTTCCGCGAGGTAGACCTCCCCCATCGATCCGGCGCCGAGGCGGCGCAGGATGCGATAGCGGCCGAGCCGGCTACCCTCGGTGAGAGAGCTCATCTGGAGGTCCTTCGGTCAGTCGGCGGCGAGCTCGTCCGGCTCCTCGGTCCGATCGTCGCGCGTCGCGAGCGCCTGCCGCGCCGCGTCCGCCGAGGCGGCCGGGACGTGCACCCGCACCTCGCCCAGCCGGCCGAAAGTCACCGGCTCCTGGTGGAAGAGGAGCGACTCGACGCGTGCGGGTATGCCCGCCGATTCGAGGAAGCCGGCGATCAACGCCGCCTCCTCCTCCGTGCCCACGGTCTCGACGATCTCCCAGTCCGACATGCGAGCGCCATGATATCCCGCCCCCCGGAGCCGCCCGTGGAACCCGCCGTGGCGCGCCGTCCTACGGCCGCGTCGCGCGCTCGTGCACCGCCTCGGTCACGAACTCGCCGCGCTTCCGGTTCCAGAAGCGGCGCTCGATGCGCAGCTCCCCACGCGCTCCGACCTCGATCCACTGCAGCGACTGTCGCCCGCGCTCGCCGCCCCGGCCGCGGGTGGAGGTCGCCGTGCCGGCGTGGGCGACGAGCGGCCCCGGCCCGCCCGGCCCGTCGGGGCTCGGCAGCCAGAAGCCGCGGTGCAGGTGACCCGCCAGGACGAGGCCGATTCCCGAGCGCCGGCAGAGCTCGAGGGAGGCCTCGGCGCCGCGCGCCGTGGGCTCGCCGGCGAGCTCGGAGCCGCCGGCCAGGGGGTGGTGGGCGACGAGAACGCGCGGCGTCGTCTCGGGCAGCGCCGTCAGGCGGCGCTCGAGCTCCGCGACCTCGCGGCGCGACACGCGGCCGTGCTTGGTGGTCCAGGCGAAGGCGGTGTTGAGCCCGACGACGGCGAGCTCGGGCAAAATCTGGTCCCTCACCAGCTCCGGCGAGAAGTGCCGCCGCCAGGCTCCGAACGGCGACAGGAGGCGCTCCCAGAACCGGTACATCGGCACGTCGTGGTTGCCGGGCACGAGGACCACCGGCGCCGGCAGCGCATCGATCCACGCCCGCGCCTCGCGGAACTGCCGCGGCTTGGCGCGCTGGGTCAGGTCGCCCGAGACCACCACCACCGACGGCCCGGCGCAGCGCGCCAGGTCGAGGACGGCGCGCGAGAGCTCGGCGACGTGTTTGGGACCGAAGTGGACGTCGGAGACGTGGAGGATCGAGGCCAAGCTAATCGAGGGCCGCGTCGTCGTCGAGGTCGAGCCCGGCTCCGGCGAGCCGGGTCGTCAACCCGAGCGCCAACGCTCCGCCCGCCGCCTCGGCGAGCGCCACGCCTCGCCGGCTGCGCCCGATCCAGTAGCCGGCGACCGCGGCCACCAGGATGGCAGGAATCGGGTGGCGGCGCACCACGCCTCGCCAGTCGAACTCGGGCGGCATCAGCTCGTCGAGCAGCTCGTCCGCGAGGGTCTTGCCGCCCTCTTCGACGAGCAGCTCATCGTCCTCGCCCCAGCCCTCGGGGGTGGCCCGCTCCAAGCGTGCCTCAGATCTCTTCGCGCCGGCGGCCGCGCAGCAGCAGGCCGAGCACGAAGCCGGCCCCGGCGGCGATGAGCACCGACTTGCCCGGGTTCTCGCGCACGTAGGCGTTCACGTCCGCGGCGAGGTCACCCGCGTCCTTGCGCACCTTCTCGTAGCCGCGCTGCACGCCCTCGACCGCCCGCTCGTAGCGCTCCTTCGCCGCCTCGCCCATCTCCTCGGCCTTGCGGCGCAGCTCGCGGCGCGTCCGTCGCGCGCGACGGTCGAAATCCGACGCCGCCTCCTCGAAGCGCTCGCGTGCCTGCTCGAGGCCGTCGTCCACGACGTCCTTCATGCCGTCCACCGCGTCGCCGACCACCTCCCGCGCGCGGTCCATCACCTTCTCGTCGCCCATCACCGACCTCCCTCGCCCGGACCTCGCCGGACCACCAGCGCATGATACCCGACGGCGCGCGGCGTCGCCGCAGCCCGATGCTACACTGGCCGCGGGGACTCCTGGCGTGGCTCGAGTGACCTTCGTCGGCGCCTGCGGCACCGTCACCGGCAGCTGCACGCTGATCGAGCTCGGGGACCACCGTCTGCTCGTCGACTGCGGTCTCTTCCAGGGCGACGAGGCGACCGAGGCGCGCAACTGGGACCCGTTTCCGTTCGACGCCGCGAGCCTCGACGGCGTCGTCCTCACCCACGCCCACCTCGATCACGTCGGATTGGTGCCCAAGCTCGTCCGTGCCGGCTTCCGCGGCCCGGTCTGGTGCACGCGGCCGACGCGACCGTTGGCCGACCTGGTGCTCGAAGACGCCGCCGAGCTGCAAGAGGAAGAGGCCCGCTACGCCGCCAAGAAGGGCTACAGCCGGCACGCCCGGCCGCAGCCCCTGTTCGACACCCGAGACGCGCGCGAGGCATTGAAACGCTTCGAGCCGTTGCCGTTCCATCGCGAGATCGAGCTCGTTGCCGGCCTGCGGCTGCGCTATTCGCGGGCCGGGCACCTGCTCGGCGCCGCCTCCGCGGAGATCGCCGCCAAAGGCGCCGACGGGAAGTCACGGCGTTGGCTCTTCTCCGGTGACCTCGGACGCTACGGCGCGCCGATCCTCGTCGATCCCGAGCCGCCGGAGCTTGCGCCCGACGCCCTGCTCCTCGAGTCCACCTACGGGGACCGTCGCCACGAGGAAGCGGACCCGGCCGAGGCGCTCGGCCGTGTCGTCGGCGAGACCTTCGCGCGCGGCGGCTCGCTGTTGATCCCGGCCTTCGCGCTCGGTCGCACGCAGGACGTCCTCTACCACCTCTCGGCGCTCGTCGATCGCGGCCGCCTGGACCCCGACGCCGTCTTCCTCGACAGCCCGATGGCGATCCGCGCCACCGAAATCTACCGTCAGGCGGCGCCGGAGTTCGACGAGGAGTTGCGCCACCTGGTGGCGGCCGACAACCACCCCCTCGCCGCCGACCGCTTCCGCCGCTGCCGCAGCGTCGCCGAGTCGCGAGCGCTCAACGAGCGGCGCGAACCCGCGGTCATCGTCGCGGCGAGCGGCATGGCCACCGGAGGCCGCATCGTGCACCACCTCGCGCAACGCCTGCGCGACCCGCGGACGACCGTCCTCTTCGTCGGCTACCAGGCCGCGGGCACGCGCGGCCGCGCGCTCCTCGACGGGGCGCAGACGGTCTCCATCCACGGCCGCCGCGTCGAGGTCGCGGCGCGGATCCTCGGCCTGGGCGGACTTTCGGCCCACGCCGGCTCCGACGAGCTCCTGCGCTGGTGCCGAGCCCTGCCCGGCGTGCCGCGCCGGATCTTCCTCAACCACGGCGAGGACGCCGCGCGCAAGGCGCTCGGAGCGGCGCTCGAGGAGATCGGCTGGCCGCGTCCCGAGCTGCCGCTCACCGGTCACCAGGCCCCGTGGTGAACGCGCCGCGCCTCGCCGCCGCGCTCGCCTTCCTGCGCCGGGTCGTCGCCGAGGGCCGTCGCGACGAGGTGCTGCTGCGCGCGTCGGCGCTCGCGTTCTCGACCCTGACCTCGCTCGTCCCCCTGCTCGCCGTGGTGACGATCTTCGTGGCGCGGGCGCTTCTCGAGGACGACGGCCGCATGGTGAAGCTGCTCACCGGCCTCCTGCCCTACCGCGAGGAGTCGGTGATCGCAGCGCTCGAGAGCTTCCTCGCACAGGTCTCCTCGATCAGCGGCGTGGCGGTGCTCGGCTTCGTCGTCATCGCGCTCCTTACCTTCTTCGGCGTCCAGGACTCGCTGTTCCAGATCTTCGGCGTGGAGCGTCCGCCGAGCTGGCCGCGCCGCGTCGCCACGTTCTCGCTGCTCTTCTTCTGGGGCCCGCTTCTCGTGGGCTCGGCCCACGCCGGGCTGCTGCTGCTCGAACAGTCGAGCTCGGCCGCAGCGAAGCTGCTCAGTCAGTCGACGCTCGTGCGCACGGTGCCGCCGCTGATCACGTTCGTCGGCCTCTCGATGCTCTACTGGCGCGCCGCGTTCGGTCGCGTTCGGCTGCGTCACGCGGCCGCCGCGGGCCTCCTGGCGACCGTCGCGCTCGTCCTGTTGAAATTCGTGTTCACGTTCTACGTCCGCGAGTTCACGGCGGTCCAGCTCGCCGTCTACGGCACCTTCGCCATCGCCTTCTTCTTCGTGCTCTCGATCGAGCTCGCGTGGACGATCCTGCTCTACGGTGCCGAGATCGCCTCCTGCCTCGCCACCGCGGGCAGCATCTCCTCGA
>Ga0209640_10002898_pt1 | contig 15028 bp, 18 predicted proteins | sample RifCSP10_1_FD_184018 | JGI IMG/M metagenome (GOLD analysis project Ga0209640, IMG submission 184018) | Soil microbial communities from Rifle, Colorado - Rifle CSP2_sed 10_1 (SPAdes) (version 2) | ecosystem: Environmental > Terrestrial > Deep subsurface > Rock core/Sediment | place: Rifle...
GGAATGACGCGATGCTCGACGCCTTGCTGAACCGGCAGCTCGTCGAACGGCCCGTCGTAAGTCCATCCGAGCATCTGCTCGCCGGTCAGCTCTTCGAGGACCTCAGTCGGGCCCTCGGCGCTCATCACCGCTTCCAATCGCTCTTTGATCAGGTAGTAGACGGCGCCGCCTTGACGGACTTTCAAGTACGTCAGCTCCGGATGGACCGCGCACGCGATGTTGGACGTCAACGTCCAGGGCGTCGTGGTCCAGGCGAGCAGGTACTCGTTTTCGCGGCCGCGCAAGGGGAACCGGACGGTCGGCGAAGTGTGAGTGACTTCGGGCCGCTCCTCGTTCGAGATTTCGTGTTGCGAGATGCCGGTCCCGCAGCGAGGACACCACGGCATCGCATCCCAGCCGTGATACAGGAACCGGCGCTCGTGACACTTCTTGAGGAACTGCCAGATCGTGTAGTTGTTCTCATCCGACATCGTGTAGTACGAGTTGTCCCAATCCATCCAGTTGCCGAGCCGGATCGACTGCGCGGTCTGAATGGCGGCGAACTTGCGGACGCGCTCTTTGCATTTTTCGACGAACGCGGCGATGCCGTAGGCTTCGATGTCGCGCTTGGACTTGAAGCCGAGTTCCTTCTCGACTTCGACTTCGACCCATAGGCCCTGGCAGTCGAAGCCGTTCTGGTAGCGCAGCTCTTGCCCAAGCATCGCGTGATAGCGCTGAAAGAGGTCTTTATAAGTGCGTCCCCACGCGTGATGAACGCCCATCGGGTTGTTGGCGGTGATCGGCCCATCGAGGAAGGACCACTTGGGCTTGCCGCGGTTTTTTTCGACTAGCTCTTGAAAGCACTGCTCGCGCTGCCAGAAGTCCAGTACCTCTCTTTCCAATTCCGGGAAGTTGACGTTCGCCACTCTATCGCTCCTTCACAGTAGCCGCAGACCTGCAGTTTATGTATTGATCAGCTTGAACGGTCAGGATACCAAGAGAGGCTGTGCGAAAACTAGCGCCGCTGAGGACGGCCTATGAGTTGCGAGGCCGGCGGGCAGGAGGGAAGGCACGCGCCTACTCGTAATTGAGCGCTTCGACCGCATCCTGGTTGGCGGCGCGCAGAGCCGGATAGAGTGCACCAAATGCTCCCGATAACATCCCAAGCCCAAACGCATACAAAAGCCACGAGACTTCAAGCTCGACCGGAATCGGCATCAGTTGCTCCATAAGGTACTTTCCGGCGACCGAGAGTATGAACCCTGCAACCACTCCCAGCAGACTTATCAGCAAGGCTTCCTTCTCGATCTCACCCGCGATCCACCTTCGGGATGCGCCCAGGCTCTTCAGGATTCCTATCTGCCTCGTGCGCTCGGTCACCGTCGTGTACATCGTCAGCAGCACGACCAGCGAGCTGATGATGACCGACAGGCCCACGACAACATTCAAGAACGTTCGAAACGCGGGCGTGCCCTGAGCATAGAGGATAGGAAGATTGCGAGTGAGAAAGACGCTATGGTCGGGCAGGCGTTCGAGGATGCGTGCCGCGACGGCATCCGGATTCGATTGCTCATCCAGCTTGACCAGAATTATCGTGCACAGGTTCGGCCTGTTGAGAAACTCCTGCTGTGTCGCCAGCGGCACCTTGAGCCGCCCGAGCGATTCCGGCTCGTATACGCCGACGACGCGAAACGGGCGGTCGAAGACCTCCAAGCTGTCGCCGACTTTCAATCCCCGGTTTCGCTGCTCGACCCGGTCAACGACCACTTCGTCGCCGTTGCGAACAGGCCGGCCGTCGACGATTCGGGCGAGCGAGACGGCCTCGAATGACTCCCAATCCACGCCATCCACCAACCGCCCGCGGACATATTGGCCGACCGGCACCGCAGTGCGAACGCCTTCGATGGCGCGAATCTGATCCGCTCGACTGACGGGCATCGAAAGCGCCGGGGAGAGGTTCAATCCGAACGTGCTTCCCGGCGGGCCGACAATGATCTCGGCAGTCACTGCTGAATTGCGGCGGCCTTGCTCGTTCAAGAAGCCGTGGACGAGTCCCGTTGTGAGGACGACGAGCACCACCCCGAGCGCTACGCCGGCGATCGACGCGCCCGTGCGCGTCTTGCGGTAGAAGATGTTGGACAAAACCAGATTGTCCATTCGGGAATTCGATCCTCGACGCTAATCCTGCAAAGTCGTAGCGCGACGATGCTGCCAGCAGTACCCGCCCGCGCTGACTCTCCTCGTGCAAGGCTTGCCCGATTTCGTCGGCGCACCACAGGTGTCGTTCGACGTACCCGCTGAGGTCTCCGTCTGGTGCTGCGATGCGACTGACAGGGCCGGGCTGGCGCTTGCGGCTACGACCTGCCTTTCGTTCCCCCTCGGCGCAACGGGCGTGCCGATGAAGCTAAAGGTCCTGTCGCTGCCGGTGTAGCGGCCCGCAAAGAATCCGCCGAGGGCGCAAACCAACAGCGTAGCGATCAACACGACTCCGCGGCGACTCAACAGGCTCCCGAAGCCGCATTGGGGGCAGCCGGTGGAAAACAACCGGCGCCCGAGGGCCGATGATCTCTCGCCGCACTGGGGGCAAATGTAGGCGACCCGCATCCGCTTCCAACTCCATCCTGGCCTGCGGTTAATTCGTGAACAATGCGCTCATGCACAAAGCAAACTTTTGATGTCGGTCTCGCGCTGTAACCTTCAAGGCAGCCTGTGAGCTTAACCTTGCCGTGAGGTCAAAATCAAACGACTTGAACGTTGCGCTTTAGACCTCAGCTTGACGCGGAGCGCGTGTTGCGTCGCTTGCTCCGCAACGTATAATCTTGTCACCACGACGTTCGCGCGAGGGAGTTCCTCGATCGTATGAAGGGCCATAAGAGAATCTTCAGAAAGACGACGGCTCGCCAAATCAAACAACTCTGCGAGCAGATAGCACGCGAATTCCATCCGGAGAAGATCATTCTCTTCGGCTCGCACGCTTACGGGCGGCCGCAATGGGACTCTGATGTTGATTTGCTCGTGGTCATGCGGTTCAGGGGGAGACCAACCCGGCAGGCCGTCAAGATCAGAAGCCAGATTGAAACGCCGGTCGCGTTGGACTTGCTAGTCCGGACTCCGGCTCAGATATCGAAGCGGCTCGAGATGGGGGATTTTTTCATCCGCGAGATCGTAGAGCGCGGAAAGGTCCTTTATGAAGCCCATAACGCGTGAGTGGGTCGACAAGGCGGAAGGTGATTGGGCTTCAGCGCAGCGAGAAGTCCGCGCCCGGAAGCGTCCGAACTACGATGCGGCCTGCTTTCACTGCCAGCAGTGCGCTGAGAAATACCTGAAGGCCCGGCTGCAGGAGGCGAACTTCCCCTTCGGAAGGACACACGACTTGATCAATCTACTCGGCGTTGTCCTGCCGGTGGAGCCAGGCTGGAGCGTTCTGCGACCGGAGTTGACGCTCTTGACTGATTTCGCCGTCGATTACCGCTATCCCGGGAACTCGGCAACCAGGGCCCAAGCCCGGGACGCCGTCAAGTGCTGCGGAACGTCCGCCGAGTGATTCGCCGAGCCTTCGGATTGAAGCCATGACCAACCACGCATCAGTTGCTCGCCATCTGCTCAACGCCGCTCTCGCTCACGAGAGATGAGAAGACTCATCATCAATGCCGATGACTTCGGGTTTACGCGCTCGGTCAACGCCGGTATAGTGCGCGCTTTCCGGGAAGGGATCGTCACCAGCACGACCATCCTGGCTAACGGTGACGCCTTCGAAGACGCGGCGGAATACGCCCGCACGAATCCCGGTCTCGGCGTCGGTTGCCATCTTTCACTCGTCGGAGGCCGCCCGGTAGCGCCTCCTGCCGACGTTCCGTCACTGGTCGATGAACGAGGGATGATGCCGGGATCGCTTGCTCGGTTGATGATCGAACTCGCACGCGGCGTAGTCCGAAACGACGATATCGAACGCGAACTCGGCGCCCAAATCCAGCGCGTCATCGATGCTGGTATAAGCCCTACGCACCTCGATACCCACAAGCACTCGCACGTCCACCCGCGCGTGATGGCAGCCCTCGCTCGAGTTGCAAACCAGTTCGGCATCAAGTGCGTTCGCAATCCGTTCGAGCCGGTGAAGAGCTTAATGATCACCGGACCGAGGGCTCGCGTCACCGGTCGGGTCTTCATCAACCAGTGGGCAATGGGAGCTTCGGCGTCGGTCGTCGCGCCGCGAATCAAACGACTCGCGAGGGCTCGGGGTCTCGTGCTGCCCGACCATTTCCGCGGCGTCGCCCTGACCGGCTTGCTCGATGGCGAGGCGATGAGGAAGATAATCAAGTCGCTCGCTCCGGGCACAACCGAGTTGATGTGCCATCCGGGTGCGTATGACGCCGACCTTGAGCGATCACAGACTCGGTTGAAACGGCAGCGCGAATCTGAACTCGACGCGTTGCTGGACCCGGCTCTGCGACGCTTGATTGAAGACGAAGGAGTTACCCTGATCAGCTACCGAGAATTACGTGAAGCCATCGGTTGAACACACCCCCGAGGATGAAGCCGGCCGTTGCCGGTACTCGGTCGTCGTGCCGTTCCACAACGAGCAAGAGAGCGTCGAGGAATTGTACGAGCGACTGAGTACGGTGATGGACGGGCGGTTTGAGCCGGCCGAGTTCATCTTCGTCGACGACCACAGCACCGACGCGACCCCGAAGCTGCTCGCAGCGCTCACAAGCAAAGACTCGCGAGTCGTAATGGTCCGGCTCAAGCGCAACTACGGACAGACGGTCGCGCTGGCCGCCGGATTCGATCACGCGCGTGGCGATGTGATCATCTCGATGGACGGCGATCTGCAGCACGACCCCGCCGATATCCCCGATATGCTGGCGATCTTCGATCAAACCGAGGCCGATATCGTCAGCGGCTGGCGAAAGAACCGCGTCGATAACTTCCTGCTGCGGAGGCTCCCTTCGCGCGTGGCCAACTGGACGATGGCGAAGCTGTCGGGAGTTGAAATCCACGACTTCGGAACGACGTTCAAGGTCTATCGCAAGGAGACGATCAAGGGGATCAGGCTCTACGGCGAGATGCACCGCTTCATACCCGCGCTGGCGGCGCTCGACGGGGCGAAGGTGGTCGAGGCGCCGATTCGCAACGTCGTTCGATCCGAAGGACGCTCGCATTACGGATTGTCGCGGACGATGCGAGTAATGTTCGACCTGCTGACGATTCGCTTCATGCTAAAGTACCTGACAAGGCCGCTTCACTTCTTCGGCCCGATCGGATTGCTGACGACGCTGGCCGGAATCGTGATCATGGGCTGGCTGCTTTTTAAGAAACTGTTGTACGGGATTGACCTCTTCCAACAGCATGGGCCGCTGATGGTCCTGGGCGCGGTCTTGTTTCTAGCCGGCGTGCAGTTGATCTCCGCGGGCTTGATCGGCGAGGTTGTGAGCCGGACTTATTTCGAATCGCAGGGCAAGCCAATCTACGCGGTGGAGAAAGTCGTTGGGCGAAGGGCGTGAGCGTCTGTGCCGGTCGCTTTGACGCTCAGTCTTCGACGATGAAGTAGTCGGCGCGGCGAAGCTCCTCGCTTCCTCGCCCGAAATCCTGAAGCCGCATCGTATCCCGCTGAATCAAGTCCGACACCGCGACGCACTTCTTTTCGCCGAAGTCGAGCACCGCGTGAAAGGGCTTGTTGTTGAACCGCTCGGATCCTTCAGCATGCCTGAGAGCGCCGGCCTCGCGCTCAAACATCTCGACCCCGCGAAACTCGCCCGAGCGGTCCACGATGATTACCGGGACCAAACCGGCCCTGGAAGCCGGTTCTGTCTCCGAGCCCGCGAGCGTCTCCTGGGCCCGATTTCGCAGGCGGTCTCTGCCGCGCATCAGCAGGTCGGACAGCTTGACGAGCCTCCGGCGGCTAGCGGTCTCGCCCACGTCCCTCGGCCTCGCGAAAGCGCTGTCTTCCCATTCATTGATCATCTCCCAGGCGTTGTCCGGAATCCCGACTACGGCGGCCTGCGAGGGCTGGTACGCCTCGGCGAGCCGCTCCGCCCGAGCGTACTGGGCGAGTTCATCCGCGCAGCTCGTGCAAACGGCGACGTGGGCCCTGACGGCGGAGCTTCGCGCGCGTGCAGGCCCGCCGTAGAAGAGCGAAGCCAGCTCACCGACATCCGGGTGCGCGGGTTGCCGACCGGGAGCGGACGATGCGCTCTGATCGCCCTTCCGTGCACCTGACTTCAGCCCGCGTACGATGGCGGCGAGTGCACTGCAATCCGAACAATTCTCCACGTGAGCTTCGACTGCCGTCGCCGTCGGCGTGTCAAGCGCGCCGTTCAGATACTCGAAAAGCTCTTTATCGGGATGCTCAGACCGACTTGTCATGCTGACACCTTGGGCCCGACACCGCGGCACTTCCGCGCAGCCCGCGATACTAGTGCGCCTGCCGCCCATATCAATGCGACTATGAGAATGACCGGAATGAATAGAAACACGAACTCGCCCATAACGGCCTCGATCAGCGAGCCGATCTCCTCACTCAAGAGACCATTCTTTTGCCCGTTCGCCATGAATGGAACTCCGTTTCTTCGATACCTAAGCGCCCACGGGTCCCGGTCCCGATACCAATAGCTGCTCGGCTGAAGTAATGCCGCGCTCTTCGAGCCACTTCATCAATCGCACTCGCAGCCGGCGCGCCCGCTGATAGACCAGGTCCTCGGACATGTCGTATTTCTCGGAGATTTCCTTCGCGCCGCGGTTGCCGATTATGTACTCGTTCACAATCACGCTGTCCTTCCAGTCGCGGCAAACATCCGCCAGCAGCCGGTCGACCGTTTCGCGCTGCTCCCTGCCTAGGACTCTGCTCTCGGGCGAGGGCTCCCTCGAAGGCGCCCTCTCGACGGGTGACGGCAGATCCGAATCCGGATCGGCCGGCCCTTGATGCGGATTCCAGGCTTTGTCCCGGCCGACTCGGCGGATCGTGTCGATCATCTCGCTCGACGCAATGCGAGCGATGAAGCTCGACAGCTTGCCTTGCCTGCGCCACAGCTTCAGACCGCGGTAGATCTTGAAGCCCGCTCGCGCGATCACGTCGTCGGCCGAGTCCCACGCCGGGAATCGGAAATGCGAGTTGCGCACGACGTGATTGATCAACCACTGATAACGCCTCAGCAGCGTTTCAAAGCATGCGTGCGCGGCGCCGCGATCCTTTTGCGAGTGTGCGAGGAACCTGTCCACCAGTTCTTCGTCGCTCAGATCGTCGAGCAGCTCCCTGTCTATTTCGGCTTTCGCTCCCGCCTGGTCAGGCATCTGTCAGTCGGTCCCCGGTGAATGGATGTCCGATCGTCGCGAGCGAATTCTAACATCGGTCCGGCGCGCTCAAAAGCCACCGAGGTAGACGGGCTCGGGTGAACCCGCCTGACAAATACCCGATGCGTAATGCGTGAAGCGTGATACGGGAAGGATGAGAGAGAGAGGTTTGTGGTTCGTGGTTTGTGGTTCGTGGTTCGTGGTTCGTGGTTCGTGGTTTGTGGTTTGTGGTTTGTGGTTCGTGGTTTGTGGTTCGTGGTAGTTCACGTTCGCGGTTTCTACGCACGCATTGAGGCTGACCTTCGCGACCACAAACCACCAACCGATACCACGAACCACAAACCACGAACTACGAACCACAAACCTACTCCCGCGCCTCGTAGATGTACCTCGAGATGGTCGCTATTAACTGGTGGGATCGGTCGTCGCTTTCGATACCGCGCGTCAGGACTACCAGCACGTACGCCTTTCCGCGCGGCGGGTAGACGATCGCGGCGTCGTGTTTGATTCTGGTGATCGAGCCGGTCTTATGGGCCACGCGGCAACCCTTGGGAAGGCCCGCCGGTATGCTCTTGTTGAACTTCTGGTCGAGCAGGACCCCGATCATCTCGTCGGAAGCTCTCTCGGAAATCGCGCGCCGTTTCGCAATCAGTTCAAGGATGATCGACAGATCGCGCGCGGTAGTCGTATTGATCAAGCCCTGCCGGAATGCCTTTCCGTCTTCAACGCCCCGCAGCACCCGCATATTCTTAGCGCCGATCTCGTTCATCAGCGCCATCACTCGCGAGGCGGTGATTCGCTCGATCAGCAGGTTCGTCGCCAGATTGCTGCTGACCGTTATCATGAGCCGGACAAGCTCACGAATGGTCGCAGGCTGGCCGACTCTTTTGTAGAGAGCCTGATCGGAATCATCGCCCGGTGACAGCGTGTAGCTGCTGCCGTCGACAATGCTCTTGAACTCGGTCTTAACCACAATGTGGTCGCTGAGTGAGAGCTTGCCTTCCTGGGCCTGCCTGTAGACCTCCATCATGACCGCCACCTTCATCGTGCTCGCGGCGTGAAAGCTCTCGTCGGGATTGATCAGCAGCTCATCGCCGGTCGCGAGGTCCCGATACGCCACGGCGACCATTTCAGCTCCGCTCGCCCGGATCACCTCCTCGATTCGCTTCTTGAGGTCGTTGGGCTCGGTGCCGGGGTCTCTCAGGTTGCGGCCCTGCACGCCCGCAAAGATGGGCGAGACAAAGACGCCGGCGAGCACGCATGTCCGAACCGTTGTGGAACGAGCAAGCAGAGTTAGGAGGGAAGCCCGTCTACCGCGCATCGTTGTAGCTCTTCACCGACCGGGCCATCAACCCAAGTCCGCCGGCGAACAGCGCGAGCATCAGAAGCGTGTTGTACAGACTGGTCCGGCTGAAGTATATGGTGAGGTTTACCAGAATCCCGGCGAGGATGATGACGGCGCCGCCGCCCGTCAGCACCCAGCCGATGACCGACTTGCCGTTGAAAAAGAGCACGCCGATGCCAATCACCAGCGGGACCAACGTGAGGCCGAATGTGTTCTGGCCAAACCAATCCCAGTAGCTGCTCGTGACCTGGACCTGGTTCATTATCAAGTAGCCGCCCGCGATCGCCAGCCCAAGCCCCAGCACAAACGTGCCGAGCCCGCCCGGCGTGCCGCCGGGACCTTGGAAACGCCGGGGATTCTTCGTCTCTTCGCCGGATTCCGCCATCGCACTTTTCCTGCCCCGCAATCTACCACTCCAATCGGCGAAAGATCAAACAGCGATGGACAGGAATCGGATTCTGGAACTAACCTTGGAGCGTTGGCTTTTAACGTATGCGAAACGGCGATACAGCCGGCGAAGGGAGCACAAGATGTCCATGCGATCATTTTTCCTGCCCGCGGTACTTTCGCTCGCCTTGATCCTCGCAGTCGCTCCGGGCGGTCATGCCCAGGACCCGGCCGCCAAGCCTCGCCCGGTGCAGCAGGCGCCGAGGCAGCCGGGCGACGAAGCTCAGAAGCCCGAGCCTCAGCCGATGCCGGACGCCGCCTCTGAAGATCTTCGCCGCGCCATCGCGAACCTCGCCGACCAGGTCGCGGTGTTGTCAAAAGAGGTGAAGCGGCTGCGGCAGGAAACGGAACGGAGCAGTTTCACTCTCGAGCTCTTGCTTTACGAGGAGCGGCTGGCCCGCGCGGAGGGCAGAATCGAAGACGCGATGGCAAACAAGAGCCAGCTTGACGCGCGCGAACAGGAGATCGTGCGTCGCAGAAGCAACATACAGCAGGAGCTCGCCTTCCGGGGCATCCTCCGCCGCGAAGAAGCAGAAACCGCGTTGCGCGCCGAGCTCCAACGCCAGCTTGAGGACATTCGCAGTCAACAGGCGGCGGCTCAGCAGCACATTCTCGACCTGCAATTGCAAGCCCAGCGATTGCGCCTTCGGATTGAGGAGATTCGCAAGAAGATCGAGAAGCAGGAAGCGAAGGCTGAGAGCCAGCAGTGACCGCGGGCCGCGGGCGACCGCGCGTTGTTCCCGTCAGCGACGAGTGGCATAATCGCTCCCGGAGGTATCCGATGGTTGAGCCTAAGCAACGATATGTTGTAGACGAAGTAGGGAGGCGCGTGGCCGTCCTAGTTGACATTGAGGAGTACAGGAAGTTAACCGAAGCGCTCGAGGAAATCGAATCCATTCGAGCATACGATGAAGCCAAAGCCTCTGGCGATGAGGCGATCCCCTTCGAGCAGGCCGTAAGGGAAATAGAGAGCCAGCGGCCGTGAGCTATCAAGTGCTCATTCTGCGCCGCGCTCAGAAAGAACTGTCCCGGCTGCCGACGAAGGACTATGAACGCGTTAGAGATGGCATCAACGGCCTCGCACGAGACCCTAGACGGTCAGGAAGCCGAAAGCTAGTTGGCCGGGAAGGCTGGCGAATCCGCGTAGGCGATTATCGCGTGATCTATGAGATCAACGATACCGCGCAGCAAGTTACCGTCCTTCAAGTTGGTCACCGTCGGGATGTGTATACATAATCTGACGTGCCCGACAGGTATGTCAGCAAATCAGGATTTTTAGAATGACGGACGTCATTGTAGGTGGCTTGATAGTACTGACGACTTCACTAGCGACTCTGGTTGCAACGAGGATCTTTGACTCCATCCAGAAGAAAAAGGAGCACGAGTATTCTTTAGGAAAGGCTTTCTTTGACAGAAAGCTCCAAGCAGTTGGCTGAGATTGACAAGCAGATCAAAAAGTCTGGCAGAGAGTTTGTATCCGTTGTAAGGGACGCAGAGCCCGAGCTTCGAAAGCTCATCAAACAGATCAGGGCAGAGATGAAGCAGTTCGAATCCACGAGTAGGGGGAATAGTGTCAAGAATCTGATGGTGACTAATGCAAGCCAAACACTGGCTCGGCAAAGCTAACTCAGTTATCCTACGAGTCACACTCTCGCGAGGCTGCGAAACTCCGCCGGCCACAGCAGCACATAAACTGAAAACACACGAGGGTCGTGCTCGTGCTGTCACCGATTCACAAGCGTGAGCGTGATGGTCACATCCACGCGCGGCGTCCCGGCATCGTCGGTCTCGATCTGGATCACGCCGCCGTACATTCCGCCGCTGGGCAGCTTCTGAGGATCGACACCGACTCTGATCAAGTAGTTACTTCCATCGACGATTGTTTGCGGCTCGAACTTGAGGAAGGCAAGCGTCGATGACACGGCCTTGAGCCGGAACGAACCCACGGCCTTCCGGATCCCAATCCTAGTCAAATAAGCCCGGCCAGTGGTGAGATTCGCGATGGGGACCTCGCCGAGCTCGATCGTACGCGGTGTGACGGACAGGTTTTCGGCCGGCACGCGAGTTGTCAGATGTATGGTGAGCGTCTGCGGATTCGGCCCGGCCGTCTTCAGCAGGATCTTCTCGGTCTCGCCGCCCGCTTCGCTGATCGGCTGAATGGCGATGCGCAGCCAATAGCCCGGGCCGTTCGGCTCGCGGGTCAATTCGCACGCAGCTCGCTTTGTGTCCTTTGAGGCCAACTGCAAGCCGCCGGTCTCGCCGGCGTCGAGTCTGATTCGCACTCCTATCGACACACTCTCGCCCGGCTCGAGGGTCACGGCCGGGCGCGCGGTCGGCCAGACCTTGAACGGCCCGATCTGATCGCCCCGCGCGATTGCGGTGCTTTCAATCCGCTTGACGAACGCCGGCAGCGGCTTGATGTCCGCCTTCAACGTGATGGTGATAGACGGGTGATCGGGATCGGTGGTGTACAGTTTGAAGCCCTTGTCGAACGGCCCAGTCTTTTCCGCAGTATGGAAAGTTATTCTGATGATTCCCGCCTGACCAGGCTGGATGACCTTCTCGTAGAAAAAGTCTACGGGAGGGCATCAACTCGGGGCGGCGCGCCTTGAAACCGCCGCAAGTGCTGCTCCCGAGGTTCGGATCTCGAACAACCCTCGGGTCGCGAGGGACGCGGTTCGCGGTATCAGGATGGGCCGCTCTGAAAGCTCGAGCGGCGCATCGCCGACATTCTGCACGTTGAAGACCTGCATCAACTCCTCGCCCGAAAACACCTCGCCGAAATCGTGGCTCGTCTTGTCGATGATCAAAGAGGGCGATGCAGAATTCCTGGGAGTTGCCGCTCCACGCGAAGATTCCGCAATGACCGGACCGCTCATGAGCGCCAGAGCGAGCGAGAGCACGAGGTGCTTCAGCGGCCGCAGCGAGCGGCTGTACGAGACTGGATCGAGCGCTATCAGGATTCGCCTTATGTGTCGGTGAGTGGAAAACACGATTGACTGGAGAATACTAGTTACCCTGTTGCGAACTTTCAAGGGCCAGGCGGGTGCGACGGGTGCGACTCGCGAGCCTTCCGGGGCGATGAATCGCACGTGACTCTCACACACCAGACCCATATTGGCGAGAGCCGCCGAGCTGCCGCGTGATTGGAAGTCCCGGCGCCAACTACACGCGCCGGCTTACCGTGCTGGGATGTCATCGACGCCGGCCGCCACGAACCGGGCTTTCAGCACTCTTCCCAATCTGAACAAACATGGGCAATACTCTAGGCGAAAGAGAGGGCAAGATCATGCTGCCGATCAAATCGATCACCTGTCCAACCGACTTCAGCGAGCCGTCGTTCCACGCGCTCAAGACTGCCTGCGATCTCGCGGTGCATTTCGGGGCTGAGATGTGTCTGGTTCACGTTGTTCCATCCGTTCCTCCCCTGCCCGCCGATCCGAACTACGCGTTCTTTGGCGTTGAGCAGTACGAACAGGCTCTCCAGACCGACGCGGAACAGAAGCTCGCCGAGATAATCGAACAACGCATACCAAAAGAGGTGAAAGCGCGCTCGGTGTTCAGGCGGGGCGACGCGGCCAACGAGATCGTCGCTGCGGCCAAAGACGAAGGCGCGCAGTTGATTGTCATCTCGACTCATGGACACACGGGATGGCGCCATTTGGTGTTCGGATCAGTCGCTGAACGGGTCGTGCGGATGGCCGAGTGCCCCGTGCTGACGATTCATCCGCCGCGACATTGAAATCGCGCCCAATCGTTTCCGGCTGTATTTGTCCGCGTATGGACCTCACATTCGTATTCGAAAGACTGGGCATCGCGCTCGGGCTTGGCCTGCTGGTTGGCTTGCAGCGCGAGAGCGCGGCATCGCGATTGGCGGGTATCCGCACCTTTCCGCTCGTTACGTTCCTCGGTGCGGTTAGCGCGATGGTGGCCCAGCCGCTGGGCGGGCTGGTCATCGCCGGCGGATTCATCGCGCTTGCCATACTGATTCTCGTAGGCAAGGCAAGCGAGCTGAAAGACGGCCCGGTCGACCCCGGCCTGACTACTGAGGTCGCGATGTTGCTGATGTTCGGCGTCGGCGCGTATCTGATCGTAGGCCACCTCGAAGCGGCAATAGCGATCGGAGGAACCGTCGCCGTGTTGCTGCAGTTCAAGGGCCAGATGCACGGCGTCGTCGAGAAGCTCGGCGAGGGGGACCTCAAAGCGATCATGCAGTTCGCGTTGATTTCTCTGGTGATACTGCCGGTGCTGCCCAACGAGTCCTATGGTCCGTACTCGGTTCTGAACCCGCAGAAGATCTGGTGGATGGTCGTGCTGGTAGTCGGAATAAGCCTGGGCGGGTACATCATCTATAAGTTCTTCGGCAAGGACGCGGGGGTGCTGCTCGGGGGCGTTCTCGGCGGAACGATATCGAGCACGGCGACCACCGTCACGTATTCCAGACGTGCCGCGCACTCTCCGGCCGACAGCCGGCTGGCGGCGGTGATCATAATGATCGCCTCGGCGATCGTGTTTGTTCGTTTGCTCTTGATCATCGTGCTGGTCGCGAGGCCCTTCCTCAGGGCTGCCGCTCCACCGCTGCTGATCATGCTGCTCGTTCTGTGGGCCCCCTCGGTCGTGATGTGGTTCAGGGGACGGAGAGAACCGAGCGACTTGCCGGAGCAGGAGAATCCGTCCGAGCTAAGATCGGCGCTCTTGTTCGGCATGATCTATGCGATCGTCCTGCTGGCGGTGGCAGCCGCCAAGGACCGCTTCGGCAACCGCGGGTTGTTCGTTGTCGCGAGCCTGTCAGGGCTTACCGATGTTGACGCGATTACGCTTTCGACCTCGCAGTTGGTGACCGAGGGGCGACTTGCGCCGGCTGAGGGTTGGAAGGTCATACTGGTTGCGACGATGTCGAATCTGGTCTTCAAGGGCGGGGCCGTTGCCGTGCTCGCGGGGCGGACCCTTCTGGCAAGAGTAGCGCCACTGTACGCGCTGGCGCTGGGGGTGGGCGCGCTGCTCTTGATCCTCTGGCCGTAAGACCCCCCGCCCTTGCCCCTCCGGTAGCTGCCTCCCCTGACCACGCTCCGGCTAATCACCGTAGCCCTCGCGCACCGCGCGGGCTGGTACACCGAAGCGAGTGAGCCACATCGCGAGTAACCACACGACGCCCGGGCTGGCCGAAAGCAAGCCCGACACGACCATAATGGCGCGCGGCGTAAACGACGTGATCAACCAGCCGCCAACCAGAGTCGACACCGCCATCATCGCCAGCTCTAGCGAGCGATCTGTCGTGAAGACTCGGCCGCGGTATTCGTCGGGCAGCACTCTCATCATCAGCGTCTCCTGAACGCCGAATTCGGTACCAAGCACCAGGCGGCTCGCCCCTACCAGCAGCGCTACCAGCCAGAGCGTCGGCATCACCCCGCCCACGGCCAGGAAGGCGCCGTGAGCTATCAGACACCACCCGATGAATCGCCCTGCGCGCCGCTCCTTCGCTACCCAAATACCCGCGCGCCGCGCAAGCATCATCCCGATGAATAGACCAAGGCCGCCCGCGGTGAACAGCGCCGCGACGTTCCAATCGCCACGGTCGGCGTCGCCATGCGCAAACGTGTGCCCGCCCATCTGATCGAACAACAGGTTTATCATCCCGCCGCCCGTTGCCCAGCCAATGTTGACCAGTATCAGCCCGCGCACGAACGGCGTCGCCCAGATGTAAGCCAGGCCGTCGCGCAGATCCGCAAAGAAGCGCCCCGTAGTTCGCGCGACGGGCTGCTCGCTGCCGGCGATGGGCGCGCTCACGGCGCTGTCGGCCGACATCGGGTCGGCGAGCGCAACGTTCGCAGGCTCGGCGTCGCGATGTGCGCCCGCCTCGCCTGTCTTGTGTCCAGCCCGCCGCATTGTCCACGCCGGGATCACCCACACGAACGCCGCCGAGGCCACGAACGAAAGCGAGTTCACGACGAACGCCGCGTCATAGCCGAA
>Ga0209640_10002899_pt1 | contig 15027 bp, 9 predicted proteins | sample RifCSP10_1_FD_184018 | JGI IMG/M metagenome (GOLD analysis project Ga0209640, IMG submission 184018) | Soil microbial communities from Rifle, Colorado - Rifle CSP2_sed 10_1 (SPAdes) (version 2) | ecosystem: Environmental > Terrestrial > Deep subsurface > Rock core/Sediment | place: Rifle...
GCCTGATGCCCGATTCCGTCCAGGTCCGCAACAACCTGGGGGTCGTCCTGGCCTCGCAGGGCAAACTGGACGAAGCCGTCGATCAGTTCGAGCAGGCGTTGAAGCTGGAGCCCGAGTTCGCCGATGCCCGGCGCAATCTGGCGATGGCGCGGGAGAGCCAGCGCCGGCGCACGGGCGACGGGAAACCACGAAGATCACGACGATCGCGAAGGTCACGAAAACCGTATGGCAATTCGTGTCCTTCGTGAACGTCGTGTTCTTCGTGGTTGGTCTTACGGTTGCCGCGACGCCACGTAGGCGGAGATCGCGATCAGATCGTCCTCGGTGAGCTTCTCCACGGCGGGCTTCATCAACCTGGCCATGTCGCCGTCGCGGGCGCCCTGCTGCATGTCGTACATCTGCCGCGCCAGATAGCCGGGCTGGCGTCCGGCAATCGGCGGCGCAAGCGCCGTCCCCTTCAGATCGGGACCGTGACAGGCGCCGCAAGCCTGCGTGCGTCCCTGGCCGCCGGTCGTCACGAGCATCTCGCCGGTCTTGAGGCTGCCGATGGGCGCGTACGCGACCATGCCGGATCGTGGATTTCTCAGCATGTTGGACTCGTACGAGTTTTCCGGCATTTCGACCAGGCGGCGCCCGATCGGCTCTGTCTCGTTCCCCTCAGCCTTCAGGAAGAGGCCGTTGACCGTGGCGGTGAATGCGGGCACCGTCGCGGACTCGACGACCCTGATCCACGGCTTGAACGGCATCGACGCGAAGTATTCCGCCGCGGCCCTGGCCTCTTCCGGCGTCAGGTTGCGCGACATCGCGGCCATCTCGAAGGCGTTGGCCTTGTTGAGGTCGGCGCTCCTGCGCCGGCCGCTCGTGAAGTCGGCGATCTGCCGCAGGAAGTAGTCCACCGGCAGGCCGGCCACCGGCGCGTTCTGCATCAGGCCCAGACCGTTGGGGTAGTGACAGATCGCGCACGCCCGGAACCGGGTCGCCTGCTTGCCGTGCGCGACGATGTCGGGCATCGGCGGGTGGTCGCCGGGAAACCAGTCGGCGGGGTTGTACGGCGAGGTGATTTCGGTGATCGTGAACGTCCGGTCGCTGCCCGCCAGGCTCAGACGGTTGCCCGACGTATCGGTCGGCATCCCCCCCGGCCTGTCGCAGTCGCGGGGCGTGTTGCCGGGGCATTTGCCCGACCAGTCCTGTGGCGCCGCCGGCGGCACCTTGTAGCCGTACGCCCAGAGCGGGAAGCCGGGGGCCAGGGCCAGAAAGCCGTTCGACTGGGCGGCGAGGTGCCCGCCCGCCGCCACACTCCCGCACAGGACCACGAGGCCAATGAAACGCGTCGTCATGAGTCCTCTCCGATCGCGAAACCCTACTGATGATCGAGCGTGCCGGTCCGATCTTTCAAGGCGAACACGCAGGCCAGGCTGATCGCCGAGCAGATCGCCATGTAGACGGCCACGGCCATCGACGTGCCGAACTGCCGGTACAACAAGACGGCGATGAGCGGCGCCGGACCGCCCGCCGTGACCGACGCAAGCTGGTAGCCCAGCGAGGATCCACTGTACCTCAACGATCCGGGGAAGCTCTCGCTGATGAAGGCGGCCTGTGGCCCGTACTGCATGTCGTGGAGCGGCAGCGCGATGAACACCGCCAGAAACACGAGGCCGATGGACCGCGTATCGAGCAGGCTGAAATAGACGAAGGGGTACACCAGCATGATCACGCAGCCGATCCCGATGATCCGCCGGCGGCCGAAGCGGTCCGAGAGGTGTCCCATGAACAGCGTCATCGGCAGCGAGAGGAGCGCCTGCAGCATCACGAAGTTCAGGATCGTGCTCCGGCTGAAGCCGAGCTGCACGGTGGCGTACGTGATGATGTAGGTCGTGAAGATGTAGAACTCCACCTGCTGCCCGGTACGCAGCAGCATGGTCAGGAGGATTTCACGCCAGTTCTTTCTGACGACGTCGACAAGCGGCGCTTTCGCGATTTCCCCTCGCGCCTTCAGCCTGGCGAAGACGGGCGTCTCGAGCACCCCGATCCGGATGTACAAGCCGACGAACACGAGGACGATGCTGGCCAGGAAGGGAATGCGCCAGCCCCACTCGACGAACTGCGCGTCGGTGGTCGTCACCGTCATCAGCGCCAGGGCGCCGTTGGCGAGCACCATGCCGGCGGGCGCCCCGAACTGCGCGAAGCTCGTCGTGAAGCCGCGCGCCTTCGGGTCGGCCCATTCGCCCGCCATCAACACCGACCCGCTCCACTCCCCGCCGACGCTCAGCCCCTGGAACACGCGGCCGACCACGAGCAGCACGGCGCCCCACACGCCGATCGTCTCGTACGAGGGGATGAGGCCGATCCCGACGGTGGCCACGCCCATCATCATCATCGTGATGATGAGCAGCGCCTTGCGCCCGACGCGATCGCCGAAGTGGCCGAACAGCGCGGCGCCCAGCGGGCGCGCCGCGAACCCGATGAAGAAGGTCGAGAACGAGAGCAGCGTCCCGACAAACGGATCGGATCCCGGAAAGAATTTCTGCGGAAACACCGTCGCGGCCGCGACGCCGTACAGAAAAAAGTCGTACCACTCGATGGTCGTGCCGATGGCGGACGCGGCAACCGCGCGCACGAGCTGCCGCCGCTTGTCGGGACCTTCGAGCGTGATGGACAGGGGTTGGTCGAGCGCGGGAATGTCGGCCATCGAAGACCGGTGACGTTACCATATTGGCTGTGAGTCCGTCTCTCCGCGAAGCCGCGCGCATCATGGTCATCTGCAACGCCTGCCGGTATTGCGAGGGCTACTGCGCCGTGTTTCCGGCCATGGAGAAGCGCGTGGCGTTCACCTCCGGCGATCTCACCTATCTGGCGAACCTGTGCCACGACTGCGGCGAGTGCCTGTACGCGTGCCAGTACGCGCCGCCGCACGAGTTTGGCGTCAACGTGCCGAAAACGCTCGCCGAGCTCCGGCTTCAGTCCTACGAAGCGTACGCGTGGCCGTCGATGCTCGCGGGAGCTTTCCGGCGGCACAGCGTCGCCACGTCGCTGGCGTTGTCGGCGGCGATGATCGCGGTCATGTGGCTCGCGACGACGGCGGCGGGCAGCCTCGATCGGCCCGAGACGGCCGCGGACTTCTACCGCGTCCTGCCGCACGCGGTGATGGTGGCGCTCTTCGGCGGCGTGTTCGCGTTCGTGCTGGCCGCGCTCGTGGTCGGCCTGGCGCGGTTCCGCCGTGACGCGTACGCAGGCACGCACCGGGAGGGATCGGGACGCCGTACCCGACGCGTGGCGTGGAGCGCGCTGCGCGACGTGCTCACGCTCAAAAACCTGCACGCGCACGGCGCCGACTGCACGTACGCCGGAGAAGAGGCGCGCACCCCGTGGCGGCGGTGGTGGCACCACTGCACGTTCTATGGATTCCTGCTGTGTTTCGCCGCGACGTCGGTCGCGGCTCTCTATCACCTGTGGTTTGGCTGGGAGGCGCCCTACGGCTACGCGAGCCTGCCCGTCGTTCTCGGGACGGCCGGGGGCCTTGGACTACTGATCGGGCCGGCCGGACTTTACTGGCTGGGACGAACGCGCGATCCCGATCTGGCGGATGCCGCGCAGCGTCCGCTGCACCAGGGCTTCATCCTGCTGCTGCTGCTCACCAGCTTCACGGGCCTGGTGCTGCTCGCGCTCCGCGAGACGGCGGCCATGCCGGTGCTGCTCATCGTGCACCTGGGCGTGGTGCTGGCGCTCTTTGTCACCTTGCCCTACGGGAAGTTCGTGCACGGGGTGTACCGCGCCGCCGCTCTCGTCAAGCACGCGCGGGAATCCACGTAAAGGCCCTCTCTACGGGCAAATACAGGCGCGGGAGCATTGACACTCCGACAGCTCCGGCGCTATCGTCCACCGAGATGAGCGGGCCGTGCACTGGGCGGCCCGCTTTCCTCTCTCACCGCCCGGCGCGGCGTCGGCCCTATTCAGCCCAGGTTTCGGTCTTATCAAGGAGGGAACGCGTATGCGGCTTTTCGGCCTAGCTGTCTGGCGTCTGGTGGCGCTCATGGTGCTGATAGGCACCGGACTGGCGTTCGCGCAGGCTTCGAGCACGGTCAACGGACGGGTGCTCGACCAGGGCAGCGCCGTGCTGCCGGGCGTGACCGTCACCGTGACGAACCAGGCCACCGGCGTGGTGCGCGCGACTGTCACCAACACCGAGGGCGTGTACAGCATGCCGGGCCTGGAGTCCGGCGTGTACAACATGACGACCGATCTCCCCGGTTTTACACCCGCTGTTCGGAACGGCGTGACACTGGGCGTCAATGCCACGATCACGCTCGATCTTCAGATGCGTCTCGCCGGGGTGGAAGAGACCGTCACCGTGACGGGCGAGGCGCCGCTGATCGAGGTGACGCAGTCGAAGGTCGCCTCGAGCATCGAGACGACGGAGCTCCAGAACCTGCCGATGATCGCGCGCAACGTCACCGGCATGCTGGCGCTGCTCCCAGGGGCCGTGCAGATCGAGGGGAACCACCGGAGCAAGTTCAACGTCGGCAGCGTCTCCTACGGGGGTTCCGCGGGCGCGAACGTGATCCCATCGGTCGACGGCGCCGACAACCGCGACAACCAGTTCGGCGGACCGTTGATCACCTTTTCAACCGAAGCCCTCGAACAGTTCCAGCTGGCCACCAGTCAGTTCAACGCGGCCGACGGCCGCACGGCCGGCGCGGCGCTGACGATGGTGACCAAGTCGGGGACCAACGTGTTCCACGGGTCGGCGTTCGGGTTTGGCCGCAGCGACAAGCTGGCCACGAAGGACTTCTTCACGAAGGAAGCGAATCGGGACAAGGTCCCCTTCAAGCGCCAGCAGTTCGGCGGATCGGCCGGCGGTCCGATTCTCCGCAATCGCGCGTTCTTCTTCGGGTCTCTCGAGCGCATCCGCCAGGACGACAGTGTTGTCGTGCCCGCGAACCTGTACAGCCAGAAACAACTGCTCGTGGACGCGCAGGCCCGTGGCTTGATACCTGCGGGCTACGTGTATGAGCAACACCCCACCGCCGCGATCCAGGACGCACGGCTTCTGCTGACCACGGTCAAAGGCAGCGTGCAGCTCAACAACGAGCACGCGCTGATGGTCCGCTATGCGGGCCAGAAAGACTACAAAGGCGCCGGGACCTTCGCCGCCGCCAACGACAACCGGGAGCCGGAGAACGCCGACATCACGATGTGGAGCGTCGTGGGCCAGCACAACTGGGTAATGGGCAACCGCGGGCTGAACCAGCTCACCGGCCAGATGAACAGTCTGGAGCGGCTGAGCGACACGGTCAGCAATATCACCGGCGAGCACTTCATGCGGGACTACCCCAGGATCGCGCTGTTCCCGCTCCGCCTGGCGTTCCCGTCGGTGAATACCGGGGCCGGGGGTCAGGCAGGCTCCATCACGGACACGCAAATGGTTCAGCTGAAGGACGAGGTGTCGCTGCAGGCCGGGACGCACGCGCTGAAGTTCGGCGTCAACTACAACTTCTTCAAGGACATCGGGATCCTGAACGGAAACGCGCTCTACGGCGTCCTCACGTTCTTCGACGACCCGTCCGTGATTCTCAGCAACGCCACCCGTTATCCGCAGGGCTTTCAGACCCCTGGGATCGTCCGGCAGTGGGAGCGGGCGAACCCGGACCTGGCGGACTCGCTCCTGGATGCGCATCAAGTGGCGACGTGGTTCCAGGACGACTGGCGGATGACGCCGCGACTGACGTTGAACCTGGGGGTTCGCTACGACATGGATCTGAACTTCTACCACCAGTCGCACAGCGACAACAACGCGACACGGCTGGTGCTGGAGGCCATCGGGAGCCCGTACGCCCGTGCGCCGAAGACGCCGTTTGGCAGCGTGTCGCCGCGCTTCGGGTTTGCGTACGACCTGTCGGGAGACGGGAGGCGCGTGCTGCGGGGCGGCGGCGGCATCTACGTCGACCAGTTCAACATCAACGGCGGCAACATCTCGGACGTCTTCTCGCAGAACAAGCGGCCGCTGAACGTCCTGAAGACCCTGACCAATACCGCCATTGGCGTCGGCGAGCTGGCGACGTTCCGCTTCGGGATCGATCCTCTCCCGACGGGCCCGGGGCGCTCGAACAACTTGCAGATCGGATCGCGGGGCGAGTGGATGAGTCCCGATCTCATCAATCCCCGCAACTATCAGGGGCACGTCGGCTACGCGCATCAACTGGCGGACAACACCAGTCTCTCCGTCGATTACACACACGTCGAGGGGCGGAACGAGTTCAGAACGCTGAACATCAATCCCATCGTCAACGGCCGGCGCGTGCTCGCCAACGATTTCCAGCGTGTGTTCGGGATCGCGAACTACCTGAGCGACGTGAGAATCTATTCGTCCATCAACAAGTCCGAGTACGACGCGCTGACCTTCAAGGTACAGCGGCGCCTGCCGCGCGCCACGCTCCAGGCGCACTACACGATCGCGCGGGCGTACGCGTTCGGCGGCTCGATTGCCGCGCGCGGCGGCGCACCGGTGCCGCAGGACGCGTTCGAGCCGTTCGCGGACGGCGAATGGGGCCCGACGGCCACCGACGAGCGCCATCGGCTGGTGGCCATGGGCGTGTTCGAGCTGGCGTACGGCATTCAGCTCTCTCCGGTCGTCCAGGCGGCCAGCGCCCGCCCGTACAACCTGACGGCGGGGAGCGATCTGAACCGGGATGGGACCAACAACGATCGCTACATCGACCCGGGCACCGGCCAGCAGGTGTCGCTGAATGCGGCGCGCGGCGACAACACGGTGCTCATGGATGTTCGGACGACGAAGTTCTTCGAGCTCGGCGGCGACCGCCGGCTCGGGCTCTTCGCCGAGTTCTTCAACGTGTTCAATACCGTGAACTATGGGGCGGCGTACATTGGCAACGGCAGGAGCGCCTCGTTCCGCCAGCCAAACGGGTTCGTCCCCGGCATCGGGTACCCGCGCCAGGTGCAGCTCGGCGCGCGGTTCCTGTTCTGAAGTAGGCAGTAGGCAGTAGGCAGTGTGGGCAGTGACCCACTGCCTGCTGCCTGCTACTGGATTCAGATCAGTCGGTGGCCCTCGTTGTCAGCCCTTTATACAGGAATCGCTGAATGCGATAGCCTTGCGACTCGCCGGTGATGACGTTGCCCTTCCCATCGGTGGCGATGCTGTGAATGTGGAAGAACTCACCTGCCATGCGTCCCGGACGCCCGATGTGCCCGATCACGTCGAGCGTCTGGCGATCCATGATGGCCACGCGCTCGTTGGAGCCGTCCGCCACGTAGACGAACCGTTGCTGCGGATCGCGTGAGAGCGCGACTCCGAAGGCGGATCCCGTCCCCTGCGACTCCCGCCGGTTGTACCCCTCCCGCACGAACTTCCCGTCCAGCGTGAACGCCTGGACGCGGTTGTTGGCCCGATCCGCCACGTACACGATGCCGTCCTCCGAGATCGCCACGCCGTGGACGGTGTTGAACTGTGGCGCGCCCGGACCGGTGATCACCCGCGCGCGCGGCGCACGGTCATCGGGCCTGTTGCCGTAGGCGCCCCAGTGACGCTTGTAGGCGCCGGTTTCGGCGTCGAACACGATCACACGCCGATTGCCGTAGCCGTCGGCCACGAACAGCTCGTTGGTCTTCGGATAGACCGCGACGCCCGCCGCCCGGCTCACGTGGGACGTCTCGTTGCTCTCGGCCTCGACGCCCCCGTGCCCGATCTGCCGCAGGAACTTCCCGTCCTTCGTGAACTTGAGGATCTGGCCGTCTCCATCGCCGTTCCCCGTCAGCCAGACGTTGTCGCGGTGGTCGACGAAGATCCCGTGCTCGCCGTTCCCCGGGCGTCCGTCGCCGTTGGTGCGCCGCTCGGTCGAGCACGACGCGCACGGAGAGTACTTCGAGAGGAGTCCGCCGCGGTTCGTCCATGAGTACTGGCCCGTCTCGGAGGGACCGCCCCACCCTCGGACGTAATTCCCCTTTTCGTCGAACATCACGACCGGCGGCGCCGGCCTGTAGCCGTTGTCGTGCGCGTTGCCCTCCTCGAGGGTGTGCGGGCGATGGAACACCCACACGTTGCCGTGTGCGTCGGCGGCAGTGCCGCCCACGCCGCCCAGTACGAGGCCGTCGGGCATCTTCGGGAAGTGGGGGTCGACGTCGAACACCGGCAGAACCCGTCCCTGTCCCTGCGCGACGAGGACGTGTTCCGTCGTGCCCTGCCCGAGCGTGAGCGCCAGGGCGACGCCCGCCGCTCCCGCGCCCGTGACGATGTGCCTCCTCATGTCGCACACTCCTTCTTCCCCCGGCGGTGCACGTGGACCTTACACCGATCCGGTGTCCGGCTGCACGAATGTTTACGGTGGCCGGCACAATGGGGTACCATCCGCGCGCGTCGAGCGCGATGTCCACGAGTCCCTCGCCCTACCGCTGGGTCATTCTGGGGATCGGCATTCTGGCCTACGGCACCAGCCAGTTCTCCCGCCAGAACTATGCGGGCGTCCAGAAATTCATCGCAGAGGATCTGAGCCTCGACCGGGGCGCCCTCGGCCTCATGGGCTCGGCGTTCTTCTACTCGTACGCCCTGTTTCAGATGCCGGGCGGGGTGGCGTCGGACCGCTTCGGCAGCCGGTGGGTGATTGGGCTGGGCATCCTGCTCACCGCCGCGACCATGTCGGCGTTCGCTATGGGCGAGACGACCGGCTCGCTCGTCTTCTGGCGCATCATGAGCGGCGCGGCGGCGGCAGCCGTCTACGTGCCGCTGACCGGCGGCATCGCCCGCTGGTTCTCGACCGGGGAGCGCGGCCTGAGCCAGGGCACGCTCGGCGGGGTCGGCGGCGCGCTCGGCGAAGGAGCGGCCTACGCGCTGCTCCCCGTCCTGTCGATCTACTTCGCATCGGGGTGGCGCCAGGGGATGCACATGATTGCGGCCGCGATCGCGCTGATCGGGCTGCTGTGTCTCGTCCTGTTCCGATCCGCCCCTTCCGGCCAGACGGCAACCACGCGAAAGCCGTTCGATTGGACGCTCTTGCGCGACGTGCAGTTATGGTGCTACGCGTTCCTCTGGTCGGGCTTCGTCATCGGGATCCGGATCACGCAGATCTGGATCGCCGTGTATGCGGCCGATGTGTACATCTCCGGACGCAGCATGCCGCTGAACCAGGCCGTCGTCGCGGGGGGCGTGCTGGCGCTGGTCGCGTACTCGCTCATCGGGCGAGCCGCCGGCTGTCCGCTGGCGGGACGGGTCTCGGATATGTGCGTCCGTCATGGCATCTCGCGCACCGCCGTGCTCATCGGCTGGCTCGTGCTCGGGATGGCGCTCCTCCAGATCCTTTCAATGGGCGTGACCGCCATCTGGGCGCTCGCCATCATCGCGGCGCTCCTCGGGACCTCCGTGAACCTCTTCTCGCTCATCCCAGCGGCGATCTCCGACACGTTCGGCACGCAGCGGACCGCCTCGCTGTCCTCGTTTGCCAACACCATGGCGCAGCTCTCCGGTGCGACGGCGCTCGCCGTCAGCGGCTACGTCGGCATCTCGCTGAACGCGCAGCCGGGCAATGCGCTGGCGGAGTATCGGGGCATCTGGCTGTCGGGCGCGGTCGGGATGGCGGTGATGGGCGTTCTGGCGGTGGCCGCGTACACGGCGCTCAGGAACGGCTGGGTGGCGCGGCCGGCACCGGTCGCCACGGCACCCTCTCTGTGATCGCACACCTCGATCCGCGTTCGAACCTCGAAGCCATGGCCCGGCAGAGGGTGGAATCGACCGTCTGGCGGACCCCTGACCTCACGAGCCGTTCGGCATCCGCCGCAGGAAGTCGAAATCGCACCCGAGCTCGGCGCCGAGCACCGCCTGCGCGTAGAGCCGCGCGTAGCCGCGCGCTGGCAGCGCCGGACGGACCGTTTCCGACCTGCGGCCCTCCAGTTCCCGATCGGTCAACAGCACGTCGACGCGGCGCTCCTGCACGCTGAGGCGGATGCGGTCGCCGGAGCGCACGAGCCCGAGCGGGCCGCCGATCGCGCATTCGGGCGATACGTGCAGGATCACCGTTCCGAACGCCGTTCCGCTCATCCGCGCGTCAGAGATGCGCACCATGTCCGTGACGCCCGCGCGCGCGAGCCTGGCCGGAATGGGCAGGTACCCCGCTTCGGGCATCCCCGCGCCGATCGGCCCGGCGTTCTGCAGCACGAGCACATCCTCCGGGCGCACGTCGAGGGCCGGGTCGTCGATGCGCGCGGCGAGGTCCTCCAATCCCGTAAAGACGACGGCGCGGCCGACGTGGTCGAACAGGCGCTCGTCGGCGGCCGAGCGCTTGAGGATGGCGCCGTTCGGCGCCAGATTGCCGAAGAGGGCGACCAGCCCACCGGCCGGCTGGAACGGGGCATCCATCGACCGGATGACGGCGCGATCGACGAAGCCGTGGCGATCGCGCAGCCGTGCGTCGAGCGTCTGCCCTGTGACCGACCCGCACTGGAGGTTGAGCAGCGGGCGCAGCTCGTGGAGGACCGCGCCAACACCGCCCGCCGCGTGGAAGTCCTCCATGTAGTGCTGCCCCGTCGGCTTCAGGTCCACCAGCACCGGCGTCGAGTCGCTGAGGACGTTCAGCCGGCGCAGATCGACCGAGAGGCCGACGCGGCCGGCGATGGCGGCCAGGTGAATCACGGCGTTGGTCGAGCCGCCCACCGCCAGGAGCACACGGATCGCATTCTCGATGGATTCCCCGGTGACGATTTCCCCGGGCGACGTCCCGGCGGCCGACAGCCGTACGGCTTCGGCGCCGGTGACCTCGGCGATCCGCAGGCGATCGGCGTGCACGGCCGGTACCGCGGCGCTGCCGGGCAGGCTCATGCCGAGCGCCTCGGTCAGACACGCCATCGTGCTCGCGGTGCCCATCACGGCGCATGTGCCGGCGGTCACCGCCAGCGCGTCTTCGACGGCCGAGATTTCCGGCTCGCTCACCTCGCCCGACCGGTACTTCGCCCAGAACCGCCGGCAGTCGGTGCAGGCGCCGAGGCGCTCGCCGCGATACCGGCCCGTCATCATCGGCCCGACGACGAGCTGGATGGCGGGCACGCCGGCGGAGACGGCGCCCATCAACTGCGCGGGGACGGTCTTGTCGCAGCCGCCGACGAGCACCACCGCGCTCATCGGCTGCGCACGGATCATTTCCTCGACGTCCATCGCCATCAGGTTGCGGAACACGAGGCTCGTCGGGCTGAGGAACACCTCGCCGAGCGAAATCGTGGGGAATTCGAGGGGCAACCCGCCGGCGCCGAGGACGCCTCGCTTGACCGCGTCGGTCAGCTCCGGGACGAGCCGATGGCAGTTGTTGAATCCGCTCGCGGACGTCGCGACACCGACGATGGGCCGATCGAGCATCGCGCTCGAGTAGCCCATCGACTTGGCGAACGACCGGCGCAGGTACCGGGCGAACTCCGGATCGCCGTAGTGCGTCAGCCGCGCGTCGAGACCCGTGCGCCGGCTCATTCGGACGCGTCCTGCTCCAGATAGGCCAGCAGGCGCGTGAGTCGCTCGGCCCCGCGGCGCTGGGCCGCAGCACCGTCGCGGCCGCGCCAGTCGTAGAACCCCCGCCCGCTGCGCACGCCGACGTCGCCGCGCGCCACCATGTCCTGCAGAATCGCGCACGGCACGCCCGTGTGGGACAGGGTCGGCACGATCGATCGCTGTGCCTGTGCGTGCATCTCGAGCCCCGCGAGGTCCTTCTGCTCCAGCAGCCCCGTGATGCACATGCGCGGCCCGAGGAGGAGCTTCGCCACGTTGTCGATCATCTCGGCGGTCGCGATTCCCGACTCGAGCAGGTGATACGCCTCGTGCAGGATTGAATGCTGCAGCCGGTTGATCAGGTAGCCGTTCACGGCCCGTTGGAGCACGATCGGCTCGCGCCCGGCCCGCCGCACCGCAGCCACCGCAACGGCGAGCGCCGCCTGTTCCGTATGCTGGCCTCGCACCACTTCGATCAGGGGGAACACGTCGGCGGGCTGAAAGAAGTGCATGGCGAGAAACCGGTGCGGATACTTCAGGGGAGCGCCCAGCTCGTTCAACGGCAAGCCCGACGTGTTGGTCGCCAGAACCGGACGTCCGTCGTAGAGCGCCTCGATCGTCGCGTACACCGACTGCTTCACGTCCCGATCTTCAAAGACCGCCTCGATGACGAGGTCCGGCACCGTGTCCGCGGGCGCGTCGTGAGCAACGACCACCCCCGGATGCTCGAACGCGATGTCGCGGGGATCCACCAGCGTGACGCGCATGCCCGCTTTGGAAAACAGCCGCGCCATCCCCTGCCCCATGACGCCGCCCCCCATGATCACGAGCGTGTCGCACGCGGGCTCCCGTGGTGCGCGAGCGGATGGAGCGGCAGACGTCATAGGCAGCACCTCTCGTCAGAAAAAGAGCGCGGATTCTACCACGGGGCCACGCCGCGCTATGCTGGGTGCCGTGACATCGATACATGCGCACGGCCCGGAGCGCCTCGGCCCGGTCCCAACCCACAGGCTGACGGAAGAGCATCGCACCGCCATGGACGCGTTCACGCAGACGCGGCGGACGGAGATTTTCGGCCCGTTCGTCCCGCTGCTGTGGAGCCCGGAAGTGATGGTGCGCATCGGCGCGCTGGGCGAATACCTGCGCCACCGGAGCGCGTTTCCTCCCAGGCTCAGCGAATTCATGATCCTGATCGCGGCGCGGCACTGGACGCAACAGTACGAGTGGTCGTTTCATTGCCCGATTGCGATCCAGGCGGGCGTCGATCGCGCCGTCATCGAGGCCCTCGCGGGCGGGCGGCGTCCGGAGTCGATGTCCGAGGATCAGGAGATCCTCTACGACTTCTGCACGGAGCTCGTCCAGACGACGGGCGTCAGCGACCCGACCTACGCGCGGACCCTGGCGACGTTCGGCGAGAAGGGCGTGATCGACGCCATCACGATCACGGGGTACTACACGCTCCTGGCGATGGTGCTCAACACGGCGCGCACGCCCCCCGAGCCGGGAGCCCCGACGCTGGCGCCGCTGCCGCGGTAAGCTCGCACAACTGGGGAATTTAACTGTAGTATGTGTGTCGCGTTTTCGACTTGCCTCAAGGAGGGTAAACCATGCGGATGTTCGGCCGCGCTGGCTGGTGTCTGGTAGGGCTCATCGTGCTCATCAGTGCCGGACCGGCATTTGCGCAAGCGACGAGCACGTTCAACGGCCGCGTTCTCGACCAGGGAGACGCCGTGCTCCCAGGAGTGACCGTCACCGTCACCAACGTCAGCACCGGCGTGGTGCGGACCACCGTCACCAATGAAGAAGGCCAGTACTCCGTGCCGGGCCTCGATCCCGGGACGTATGAGATCAAGACCGAGCTGTCCGGTTTCGCGCCTGCCGCGCGCAACGACGTCCGGCTGACGGTCAACGCGACGATTACGGTCGACTTCGAGCTGTCGCTGGCGGGCCTCCAGGAAACGCTCACCGTGACGGGCGAGGCGCCGCTCATCGAGACGACGCAGTCGAAGGTGGCCAACACGATCGAGGCGAACGAGCTGCAGAACCTGCCAATGGTGACCCGGAACGTCAGCGGACTGCTGCAGCTCCTGCCCGGCGCGACACCGGTTCAGGCAATCCACCGGAGCAAGGAGAACCAGGGGACCGTGTCGTTCGGCGGATCGATGGGCGGCAACGTGGCAAGCACCGTCGACGGCGCCGACAACAAGGACAACCACTACCGGGGGCCGCTGCTGACGTTCACTACGGAGAGCCTCGAGCAGTTCCAGCTCAGCACGAGCCAGTTCACGGCGGCGGACGGGCGCTCCGGCGGCGCCGCGGTCACGCTGGTGACCAAGTCGGGCACCAACGTGCTCCACGGGTCGGCCTTCGGCTACGAACGCGACCGCACGCTGACGGCGAAGGACTACTTCACCAAGCAGGGCAACCGGGAGAAGGTCGCGTTCAGCCGCCAGCAGTTCGGCGGATCGATTGGCGGCCCGATCATCCAGAACCGCGCGTTCTTCTTCGGCGCCATCGAGCAGCAGCTCGAGGATACGGGGCGCCCGGTCTCCGACAGCGTCTACAACCAGTTGCAGACGCTCGTCCGCGCGACCGAGCTCGGACAAGTGCCGCGCGGGCTCGTCAATCCGACGATCCCCCGCTTCGTCCTGCAGCCCGGCGGCCTCCGGATGTATTCGATCAAGGGGAACGTGCAGCTCACCAACACGCAGTCGCTGATGGTCCGCCATGCCGTCATGAACGAGGGGCGGGATGCGGTGACATTCCCTGCGACCGCGAACAACGACAACCGTGATCCTGACAACTTCACCCTCGACGCATGGAGCGCCGTCGGCCAGCACAGCTGGGTGCTGGGGAACTCGGGCTTGAACCAAATCACCGTCCAGGTGAATAACGTGGACTATCTGGCCGACGTGGTCAGCAACATCACGGGCGAGCACTACACGCGGGACTTCCCACGCGTGAACTTCTTCCCGCCGCGCCTGGCGTTCCCGTCGGTGAACACGGGCGCCGGCGGCGACGCCGGCACGCTGGCCAACCGCTCGGTCAACCAGATCCGCGACGACGTGTCGCTGCTCCAGGGGAACCACGGGCTCAAGTTCGGGTTCAACTTCAACCGCCTGTACCACCTGGGCATCCTGAACGGCAACGAACACTTCGCCACGCTCACCTTCTTCGACGACCCGGCCGTGATTCTCAACAACACCAACGGCCGGTATCCGCAGGGCTTCCAGACGCCGGGCATCCTGCGCTCGTGGCAGCAGGCCAACGGCGGCGCCATCAACGGGCAGGGGTCCTGGCAGGACACGCAGAACACGCCGTACCAGATCTCGACGTGGTTTCAGGACGACTGGCGCGCGACGGCGAAGCTGACGCTCAACCTCGGAGTGCGCTACGACCTGGACCTCGAGATGATGGACCAGAAGAACTTCAGGACGAACGCGACCCGGCAGGCGCTCGAAGCGATCGGCAACCCGTACGGCGGGTACCCGCAGACGCCGACGAAGGACATCTCCCCGCGCGTCGGCTTCGCGTACGACCTCACGGGCGAAGGG
>Ga0209640_10002901_pt1 | contig 15023 bp, 15 predicted proteins | sample RifCSP10_1_FD_184018 | JGI IMG/M metagenome (GOLD analysis project Ga0209640, IMG submission 184018) | Soil microbial communities from Rifle, Colorado - Rifle CSP2_sed 10_1 (SPAdes) (version 2) | ecosystem: Environmental > Terrestrial > Deep subsurface > Rock core/Sediment | place: Rifle...
ATTCAAAGTAATCCCTGTTAACTTTTTTAAGTTCGCCGTTTTTATCAACTAAAGTTGCTTCAGCAATCGCATTTCCGACAAATTCATTCATATAAGGACGGAAGTGTGCGTTTATTTTTAACGCGCCGCCTATTGTTCCGGGAACCGTAACGAACATTTCAAATCCCTTCAAACCTTCCTCAATTGTATATCTGGATAATCTGGAAGTTAACGTTCCGGATGTTGCTTTAACAAAAACTTCCCCCGTTCTTTTGCCTTTTTCCAATGTTCCTTTCGCGCCTACTAATGTAATTTTTTCGACTCTATTTTTAATTACCAGCCCATCAAATCCCCCGTCGGCAAAAATAGTATTTGCTCCGTTGCCGATGATTAAAAATTTAAGATTGTTTTTAAGGCAAAGTTGAACAACCTTTACAAAATCATCGTTTGTTTGAGGTTCAAAAAAGTATTTTGCCGGCCCGCCAATTTTAAAGTATGTATGTTTTGCGAGCGGTTCATCTTTTAAAATCCGATCGCCAAACTTGCCAAGTATAATTTTATAATTATCCATTTCGAAAAATTTATTATTTTGAGAAATATATCAGCATTTCATCTGATATAATCTCGCTCTGCTCAAATATCAGGAAACTACAATATCAGCAATTCACTTCGCTTATTCTGATATATCAGATTCACCGAAGGTGAAGGCTGATATAATCTCTTAAAATAAATTAAATATTAGAGTTTAGCTGATATTTTTTAGATTCAAATAAACTTTTTCAACGTCGCCTGCGCCCACTAAGAAAACTATATCACCTTTCTTAGTATTCTTCTTTAAAAATTTGGAAACGGTTTCTAATTTTGGGATATAGACTGCGTCAACGTTATTTATCTTTTTGACCATTTGAGCCACGTCAATATTTTTGTCAATTTGTTCTCTTGATCCGAAAACATCACAAACAATTATGTGTGAAATATTAGACTCGTTTAAAACTTTTACAAATTGATCAAAAAAGTAGTTGGTTCTTGAATAAGTATGAGGTTGAAAAACAAACCAGACTGTCTGGCCCTTAAAGTTTTCTCTAGCAGCGTTTATTGTAACCTCAAGTTCTTTAGGGTGGTGAGCGAAATCGCTAAAATAAGTAACTTGGCCGATCTCCCCAAGTTTATCCATCCTCCTTTTGAGACCGTCAAAATTTTCCAAACTCACAATGATTTTTTTCATCGAAATTTGTAATGACTCACCAATTTTGGCTGCTAGGGTAGCGTTAATAATATTGTGACTGCCGGAAATTTTTAGTTTAAAGTTGTACAACTTTTCAAAAAATACACCTTCTCCCTGCCAATTTTTCAATTCATCAATCAATTTGTTTATCCCGATTTCGTTTGCCGGTGCAATCAATAACTTTTGACCTTTAGATTTAAAAATAAATTGTTTAAAGCTTTCAAAATACGCTTTCTGATCAGCAAAGAAATCCGGGTGGTCAAAATCGATGTTTGTGATTGCTATAATGTCGCTTTCATAACTTGAAAAATTGTCATTATATTCGTCCGCCTCAACAACAAAATATTTCCCCTGACCGAAACGAAAATTTGCCCCCCACTTTTTATCCGTGGCTCCGACCAAAACGACAGGATCGAAACCGTTATCTTCCAAGACGTGACCGATCATGGCCGTTGTCGTTGACTTGCCGTGGGTTCCGGCTATTGCAATTACTAATTTGCCTTTTTGCAAATACTTACCGGTAAATTCCTGCCAGGTAAAAATTGGAATGCCTGCCTTTTTTGCAGCCTCCAGTTCCGCATTATCAGGGCTAAATTTTTCAACAGCCGGAGAAATTGCCACTAAATCGACGTTGCTAACGTGTTTTGGATCGTGACCGATAAACACGTTAATGCCGTCTTTTTTAAATTTTCTGACGTTTTTGTCTAAATCACACCCGCTTACCTTAAAACCGTATAACTTGGAAAGGTGAGCACAGGCGTCAGCACCGGCGCCATTAATTCCGACAAAATGAACGTGGATTTTGCGCTTTGCCATTGGTATGAGTATACTGCTTTTTATCTTACGAGTAAAAGTAATTTTAGGCGAAGTTGATATTATAGGGCATTTTTGTTAAAATTTCCACTAATGGCAAAAGAAAAACAATTTGAATTGGAGGAAAATCCCAAATTATCCCCAGTTATCTTAAATAATCTTTTCGAATCTATCGGATGGTCAACCAGGGATGACGACAAGTGGCTTGAAGTTCAAGATAAAACATCTTATTTTGTAGCAAAATGGGACAAAAATCGTCTGATTGGTATGGGCAGAATAGTTGAAGATGGTGTGATGTGTATGATTTATGACGTATGTGTACGCCCCCAATATCAATCTCAAGGCGTAGGAACGAGCATAATGGAAAGAATTGTGGATCAAGTCAGAGACAAAGGATATGCATCAATTGGTCTATTTGTCTGGGAAGGTAACCTTAAAGCGGCTGAATTTTATAAAAGATTTGGATTTGAAAAAGTTGGAACAGGCATGGAACTGGTTGCGTTAATGCAGAGAGAGTAATTACTTCAAATTCTTCAAAAACTTTTCTCTGCTTTGGGCAACTTTTTCAGATTTATTCTCTACTATTACCTGGCTTTGTTTAACGTAGCAAAACTTGTTATCCTCTAAATCCTTATCCAAAACGACACCTGATCCGACAAAGCTGCCTTTTCCGACTTTAACTCCGGGCATAATCATTGCATTCACTCCGATTCGAACACCACTACCTACCACCGCTCCGAATTTTACCCGGTCGGTCGGTACTTTTTTGCCTTTAACAACCGACGTTATTTCTCCTTCGTCTAAGCGTAAATTAGCCGTTATCGCACCTGATCCGAATGAGATATCTTCATCTAAGATTGAATCTCCGATATAATTTGTGTGAAACCAGCACTTATTCCCTATATAACTCCTTGCGATTTCCGTATTGTAGCCAATGATTGAATTTTCACCGATTAATGATTCCCTAACTAAAGCTCCATTGCCGATTAAAGTCCCTTTACCGACATATACGGGTCCCCTAACTACGGCATTTGAAAAAATACGAACCCCATCTTCAATTTGAACCGATCCTGTTGAATGATCAATAATCGCCTGTGGAGAAATTTTCGCATTTCTGGACACTTTATCCTGCAAAAAGGAAGAGTTTAAGAAATAATTTGTAACATCCAAAATGTGCCAGGGGTATTTTAACTTTTCCCAAATTCCGTCGTATTTAACACAAGTGAACTTTTTTTGCTCTTTGATTAATTTGGTAATGGCATCCTCATACCATCTATCCGGATCACTTTTAACAGTCTTCTCAAGTGCATTTGCCAAATTTTTTCCTTCCTTAAAATAATCCATAACGATTCGGACATACTCCGACGGAACTTTATCCGGATCAGGCTTTTCAATAATCTCCAGAACCTGATCATCTTTTAATTTTAAATATCCTCCGGGAAAATAATTTTTAACCTTATAACCGACTAATATTCCGTCCGTCTTTTGCTTGGTTTTTTTTAATACTTCCTTATATAAGGAAGCTTCAAAAAAATCGTTAGCATTGCAAATCAAAACCGGGCCGTTCAAATACTTTTTAGCTGCCAGTACTGCCCCTCCCTGACCTTTTAAACCATCAGCCTGCACTACAACTTCAGCTTTAATTTTGGCGTCTTTGAGAACATTAACAAAGGTCTGGTAATTTCCTTCATTAACAACAACTACGAAATCGGCAATTCCACCTTGCTTGGCAACTTCCAAATTGTAAACAATTGCAGGTTTTCCCAAAAACGGAATTAAATTTTTATCGTATGTTAGTGGTTTCATTCGGCGCGAAGCTCCTCCTGCTAAAAATATCGCTCTCATTTATTTACTCCTTTTAATACCCTTCTTACCGTTTCCTGATCCGACCATGGAACTTCGATCCCTTCAATATTCATAGATTTTTCATGACCTTTGCCAAAAATCGCGACCGTATCGCTTTTCCTGGCCATACCAATTGCTAATTGTATAGCTTTTGTACGATCCGTTTCAATGAATACATTAGTGTTTAATTTACCGCCTGATTTTTTTAAACCTTCTAAAATTTCAAGCGAGATTTTTTGCGGATCCTCGCTTCTTGTATCCTCGCTGGTTATGACGGTAACATCGGCAAGTTTGGCGCTTATTTCTCCCATCATCGGTCTTTTTTGATTATCACGCTCTCCGGCACACCCAAAAACAGCAATCAACTTTGACTTTTTTGCTCTTCGACTCTTTAAAACTTTTAAAGCCTGCTCCAAAGCATTGGGCGTGTGCGCAAAATCGACTACAACTTTAAAATCCTGTCCTTCATTTATTTCTTCCATCCGCCCGGCCAGTCCGGCAAAGTTTTCCAGTGAATTTTTGATCGATTTTGTGTCAATGCCCAGCAATTTAGCAACTTCTGCAGAAGCTAGTGCGTTTGAGAGGTTGTAATCCCCTTCAATTTTTAATTTTAAATTAAGCCAGTTGTTTGATTTTGAATATTTGTAAATTTTTCCTTTTGTCAATTGTTCAATTTTGCCGAACGCTAAATCTTCAGAGTTTAAAACTGAAATTTTCGCATCTTTAAATAGTCGAGTCTTTGCTTTTAAATAATTTTCAAAAGTTTTGTGATAGTCAAGATGCTCGTGGGTGATATTTGTCAAAACTCCAATTTCAAAGGGAATGAATGCTACTCTGTTTTGATCCAAACCGTGGGAAGTGACTTCCAAAACCGCGTATTCAATCCCGTTTCCGGCCATTCTTTTTAAAAATCTTTGAAGGGCAAACGGGTCAGGAGTGGTCACGTGAAAGCCGGTTTCATACTCACTTTTTCCGATTTTTGCTCCGATTGTTGAAACATATGCAACTTTTTTTCCGGCATCTTCCAGAATTTTGGCGATCATGTGAACGGTAGTAGTTTTACCGTCAGTTCCCGTAACGCCGATAACTTTAAGCTTCTTTGCAGGAAATCCGCAAATGATAGCGGCTAAAAATGCCTGAACGAGGTGGTAGATATTTTTAATATTTTGCACAACTTATTACTTACTTAAATTTTACCAGAGTTTTATTCTCAATATCGGAAGTTTATATAAACGGGTTTATTAATTTGAGGAGTATATATTTAGTACTGTCTGTTTCCAGCGATTACTAAAATCAACAGAAGCCTTATCCAGGACATATTTAAGCCACAATTCATCTAAAAATTTACTGTTAATTTTCCCCTCGCTTTTTAATGGTTTGTATATATTGTTTAATGTAAATTCCCAGGCTTCCATTTCAATCAAAGTTCTCAAATCCGGATTATCTTCATAAACATTTTGCCATCTTTGGGCTTTTTGCAATACATAAGTCGATTTTGCGTAAAATACGGCCATCTCTTCTGGTGAACCGGCTCTGGCCGGAGAATCCAAAGATATTAACCAAAATGCTTCTGTGTCTTTTGGGTAATTTAAAATGCGCCAAACACCAAACACATCATTTATAAAATAAGGCTGTAGATTTTTAAATTTAACGAGACTGGGGTCATCAAAGTTTGCGTTCGTCGACAATTCCTGCGTTTTAAAATTAATCGCATCAACTCTCAAATACGGATTTTGAGAAGTTGTCATAAATTCGTACATTTTTTCTATTTTCTCAACTGTTGGAAGCTGGGTAAATTCAGAAGAAGAACTGATCTGAGATTCCTTTTTTTCAATTTGCCTTGAATTGGAAGCTGAAGCAAATTTAATTCCAGTATCTTCGAGTTCGGAATCTTTTATGCCTTTGGCGAAGATAAATGAAAGAGCCACAATACCAGTCGAAAGCAGAGCAAATTCCGCTTGCCGAACGCGTTTCGCAAGAGGTGAGTTTATAGAATTTCCAATTTCTTTCTGCATTTTATACCAAAAAAAGAACCGCCCTAAAACGGACGGTTAATTTTGCTTTTATTGATGATATTTAAGCACTTTTTAGGTTCAAAGTCAAATTATCTTCCCGGATACACTCCGAAGTATGCAAATAAATCCCTAGCTATATCAAAAAATGTCGGTGCGGCGGTTTCGGAGCCGAATTGACTGGTCGTTGGCTCGGTAAAACGAACCAGCATCACAAATTTCGGGTCATCAACGGGAGCAAAACCGACAAACGAAGCAATAGTTTTATTCGGATCGTAATGGCCGTCAATTGGAATTTGCGCGGTTCCGGTCTTTCCGGCTACTTTAAAACCTTTGGGTAAAAAGTACTTTGCCTCACCGTTTTCAACTGCATTAACCATCATCTCAGTCACAATTTCGGCTGTTTCTTTTGAAATTAAATTTTTCTTTTCAATTTCCGGTTCGATCCTGATTGTTTTATCTCCGTCAGAAATTTTGGAAACTATCTGGGGTTTGACTAAATTTCCGCCATTAGCAATAACCGAAACTGCCCGGACCATCTGAATCCCCGTAATTGCAATTCCCTGACCGAATGAAGCGGTGGCTAAATCAATTTCCTTCCAGTCATTCTTTGGCCTTAAGCTTGTTTGAGCTTCATCCTGCAGGTCAACGCCGGTTGGAGAATCAAGTCCAAAGTCTTTAATATATTTATAAAATTTGTTCAGGCCTAGCTTCTTAGATACAAACACCATTCCGGTATTGTCGGAATGCTGCAGCGTTTCGGTCATTGTTGTTTGGGGATAGTATTTATTGTTCCAGGTTCGGATGGAAAATCCCCCGATTTCTATGGGTCCTGCACAAATATCGCACTTTGTAGAAGGTTTTACCTCTTTTTCGTTAATCGCCGCGGACATTGAAATTACTTTAAAAGTTGATCCCGGCTCGTAGGTATCGGCAACGACTGGATTTTTAAAAGAATCTTCGGAATATTCCTGCCAATTTTGAGGATTATAGTTGGGGAAAGAAGCCATGGATAAAACGGCTCCTGTTTTAGGATCCATAACGATAACCGAACCGGATTTGGCTTGGTATTTTTCAACCGCTTGTGCCAATTTCTTTTCAACAATGTATTGAATCGTCCGATTTATCGTTAAGGTTAAATTCCGGCCGTCTTTTGGATCAACAGGACGATATAGTCCGGTTAAAATCGGTCTTGACTGGGCATCCCTCTCCTGATCTATACTTCCCGGTCTACCCTTGAGTTGATTGTCATAATAACCTTCTATGCCAAAATATCCAGTCGGATCTCCGGTATCATTTGAACCTACAATCCCTAAAACATGAGCAGCCATCGAGGCTTCGGGATAATATCGTTCCTTCTCATTTTCAAATCCGATTCCTTTAATATTTAAGCCTTCGATCTTTTCCTTAGTTTCCGAACTTACCTTGTGGGCTAGCGCCACCCAGATTAAATTTTGCGCATTCAAAGCCTCATCCAAACGGTTCTCTATTTCTTCAAAACCGGATAATCTTGCGCTCTCGGAAGCAGTTTTTGATAAGTAATCATCAGTTAAAATAGGCGTGAGCAAATCCCTAATTTCTTTTGGAGATTTTTCCAAATCAGGCAATCTGGCATATACCAGATAAGCTTGTTTATTAGTTACGATCGGATAATTGTCGCTTGTTCTGATTTCTCCCCGGCTTGCAGGAACCTCAAGTTTTAAAAAATATTGTTTTTCACCCCGCCTGACTAAGTTATCGGAAGCTAAAACCTGCCAATACAAAAGACGCAGCAGTATCGCACTAATCGCAAATCCGAAAATTACGGCAGTTATTCGATACCTAAACATGTAATTTTATCTTACTATAATTGAAAAAGACTTAACGCAAGTTTTGAGCAACCGGAACCGTGCGGTCAATGTAAACAAACTTAGATGCCTCTATCATTCCCAGTTCTTTGGCTTTTGTCTCGACGTTTGACAAAGACCCTTCCTGAGCAATTTCGGCTTTAAGTTTGGAATTTTCCTGTTTTGTTTGATTTATCAAAGAGTCAATCTTAGCCAGATTTTCGCCGCTTGTTGCTAAAATATTCGACAAAATTATTTGCAATATCAACAAGAACCCGATTATTGCTGCCAGAAAGAAAAATATGTGCCTTGCACTAAATCTGCCCAATATTGCCGAAGAATATTGTTGTCTTGCTGGCTGCATTATTAAATTTCTCATTTAATTCCTTTCTAACCGTTAATTGCCGGTTATTACTTTTTGAAAGCAGCCCTTAACTTTGCGCTTCTTGCCCTTAAATTAACCCTTACTTCTTCTTCGCTTGGAGTTATTGGTTTTTTAGTCAATATCTCCAAGCGATTTTTTAATTCGATCAAAAAATTTTTAACGATGCGATCTTCTTTTGAGTGGTAGGAAATTACAACCAATCTCCCTCCACTACCCAATATTTCTGTTGCCCCCAAAAGTCCCTCTTTTAAATTTTCAAGTTCCGAATTTATAACAATTCTTAGCGCTTGAAAGACTTTTGTCGCCGGATGGCGTTTCTTAAAACTTTGATCTTTATTGTATTTTGCATAAACATCCTCTACAAGTTTTGCCAACTCGTCGCAGAATTCAATTCGCTTTATTTGGCGTTGGATTGTAATACTACGAGAAATTGGTAAAGCAAGCTCTTCTTCACCATACGTTTTAAAGACCTCATACAACCTCCTTTCGTCTAAATTATTAACTAAATCTGAAGCCAAAACGTTCAAATCAGGGTTCATTCTCATATCAAGCGGAACGTGATTTTTGAAAGAAAATCCCCGTTCCGGTTTATCCAGCTGATGGCTTGATAATCCCAGATCGAAAATGATTCCCTGTGCCTGATCAAAATTATTCGACTTTGCAATTGTCTTTATGTCTTTAAAATTCCCTTTAACTAAAAATAAATTTTCTTCCTTTTTCCATTCACTATTAACCATTAACCATTTACTCTTTACATACTCTATTGCTTCAGGATCAGTATCCATTCCTAAAACAACTCCTCCCATTTCTAAAATTTTAAAAGTGTGACCTCCTCCTCCAAGTGTTGCGTCGATGTATTTTTGATCTTTTTTAATATTTAAAAGTTCAATACTTTCCTTAAGCAATACGCTTTTGTGAAAGTTGTTTGTCATTCATTCTTTTTTGTCTCTTGTTTATTTTTCTCCTCTTCACCATCGTCTTTGATTACATATACCTGATCCAGTTTTTCTCTTAACACGTTTCCTTTGATTTTGATCACCTTATAATCCTCCTTTCCTATAAAAATTTATTCTTACTTACTCTCTGCGAGTCTTTGAGCCAAAATTGAACTATCCAAAGTCAATCGTTTTGCGTGTTTTCTCCAAAATCTTAAATCCCAAATCTCAACCCAGTTAACAAGGCCTAAAAATATTACCGTATTTTTAATAAGAGCAAAATCTATCATGTTTTTTGGTATTACAAACCTTCCCTGATCATCTAAATCAACTTCAAATGCATTACTGGCCAAAAATCTTAAGGTTTCCCTTGCTTCGCTTCTTGTATAAGGCAAAGCCGATACCGGCTCGATCAGTTTCTGCCACTTTGGCCGCGATTGCACTATTAAAGATCTCTCAAATCCAAAGCTTAATATTAGTTTATTCCCTAGCTCTTCTCTAAATTTTTTTGGGAAAGCGATTCGGTTAGAACTCCCGAAGTTTACCTGGTACTGCCCTATCAGCATCCTTGAAGCACCCCTGCTTATCCTCTCTGCCAATTTGTCGGGCAGACGGATCCTCTGCAAAGCAGAACCGGTTGTTAAAGTATTCTTTCTCTTGTTCCAGCTTCTGCGAAAAGTATAAGTAAAAAACAGATCCCTCGCTTAATCGCGGATCACCATTTTTCACCATCTATCACCATTCTTAAGCAATTCACACCGCTGTGTCAAGAGGGAAAATTAAAGTAATAAAGAAGCAATTCAATGCGTCACTTCAAGAGCGTATTTATCCCTTTCAGAAGGCACTGGAATTGGATAAATCCCAGTAAAACAACCCTGACAAAAAGTTTTCAAGGATCTCCTAAGTGCAAGTTCAAAACTCCTTAATGTTTGATAGTACAATTCATCAGCTCCAATATATTCCCGAATTTGTTCCACAGTCCTATCAAACGCTGCCAATTCCCATCTTTGGGCCATATCAATCCCGAAAAAACAAGGGTCACTAATTGGTGGAAATCCAACTATATAAATTACGCGTTTCGCTCCTAATCTTCTCAACTCCTTTATTAAAGCCGGACTATTTGTGGCTCTAACAATTGAATCAGTCCCAACAGCAACCACCTTACCTTCTATCTCTGGTTTTAAAAAGCTGTGCTTTAAGTTTACCGAACGTTCTCTTACTTTTGGATCCGGGTCAATAAAAATTCTTTTACTGTAAGGATCCTTTATTGATCCTTCATTAAAAGGAATTCCTGATTCTTCAGCATAACCGTGTGCAATGAACGTTCCTGAATCTTTCTCACCGATTATTATGTCCGCGTTTACCGGAAAATCTCTTGCCAGTTGTCTACCTAGTTCCATTCTAAACTGATAAGCATATCTACCGTCAGGTAATAAGCTGTCCGGTCGTCGGAAATAAGTCCAGTCAAAAGGACATTCCGCTATTTCTCCTTTTGACGGCAATCTAAAGCTTTCAATACCTTTGGAATTAATTGACAAGACTTCTCCGGGATTAACTTCTCTGACATATTCTGCTCCGATTAGTTCAAATGCCGTACTTTCCGAAGCAACAACCCAACCATTCCCGTTTATCTTACCCAGACAAAGCGGCCAAAAACCTTTTGGGTCTCTCACTACGATTAAGCTGTCTTCCATTAAAATTGTTAACGTATATGCCCCTTCAAATTTTTGACAGGCATTCATTACTTTTTCAATTGGTTTTGAACCTGGAGCTATTGCAATTGTTTGCGAGATAATTTCTCCGTCAGAAGAACAGCTTTGACCTTCAGAGTTTGTTGAAGGATATGCTCCTTCCTCATTTAACCATAGCCTTAATTCAAATGCGTTTGTTAAATTACCATTTTGTCCGATCGCAGTTGGACCGTATATAGAAGGTTGGGAATTGATCAAGGTTGAACCGCCAGTATTGCTATATCTCGTATGACCTATCGCAGCAAAACCGCCCGCTAAAGAGTCGATGTCTTCTTCGGTAAAATTCTCACGCAATAAGCCCATTCTTTTAATAAACTTAATTCCATTTTCGGATAATGTTGCTATGCCGGCTGATTCCTGACCTCTGTGCTGAAGTCGATACAAACCATAAAAAGTTGTTCGTGCTACGTCACCTCCGGGGTCAAAAACACCAAAAACTCCACATTTGTGCTTTGGATCTTCCGTTTCAAGATCAAAAAACTTTGGTTCGGATCTCTCTGGAGAATACATCAAAAAATGAAACTGCGAATTTGGCAGGGAACACTTTTAGAATAATCGAATTTCCCAGATGGGTCAATGGCTAACTTAGCGATTTTTGAAGAAATGCGTTAATTTCAGTGACTTTTACTCTTTCCTGTCTAGTGTTGTCGCGATCGCGAATCGTAACGGTATCGTCCTCTAAAGTTTGAAAATCAATCGTAATACAATAAGGAGTACCGATTTCGTCCTGCGAAAAATAACGCTTGCCGATATTGCCGCGATCATCAAAATCAACGTTAAAATCTTTTTTCAAATCGTCATAAATTGACTTTGCCTTCTTAACCAAATCAGGCTTGTTTGCCAAAAGCGGAAAAACGGCTGCTTTGTAAGGTGCAAGCTTCGGGTCAAGCTTTAAATACTTTCGATCCCCGTCCTGGCTATACGATTCGACGAGTAATGCCAAAAAGGTCCTTGAGATTCCGAACGTCGGTTCGATTACGTGGGGAATGAACCTTTCATTTGCTTCCTGGTCAAAGTATGTTAAGTCAACTCCTGACTTTTCGGTGTGATTTTTTAAATCAAAATCAGTTCGGTAGGCAAGTCCGTACAATTCCTTAAAACCGAACGGGAATTTGTATTCAATATCTTCTGTTCGCTTGGAATAATGCGACCTTTCCTCATCAGTGTGAGGTCTCCAGCGTAAGTTCTTTGCATTAATGTTCAACGTTTTTGTAGTCCACTCCCACATTTGATCCTGCCAATACTTAAATTGGTCTTCCCATTTTTCTTTCTTGGGATTAAAGAAATATTCAAATTCTGCTAAATTAAATTCCAATGTTCGAAAAATGAAGTTGCCTTTCGTTATCTCGTTCCTGAACGCTTTACCTGCTTGAGCAATACCAAAGGGTAACTTCGGCGAAAAAGAGTCCAAAACATTTTTAAAGTTAACGAACATTCCCTGGGCAATTTCGCCGCGAAGGTAAACTTGTGATTGATTTTCGGGGACAATTCCTACTTTAGTTTCAAATAAGAGATTAAACCTTCGGGCGGCAGTCCAATCGACTTTACCGCAACTCGGACACTTTATTTTTTCGCTGCTCATTATTTTGGTTAATTCTTCCGGAGTAAACCCTTCAACCTTCTTTTCCTTGCCCTGTGATTCAAAGTGGTCCTCGATTAAATGATCAGCACGGGTTCTAATTTTGCAACTTTTACAGTCCACCATAACGTCTGTAAATGATGCCGTGTGCCCGGAAGCTTCCCAAACCTTCGGACTCATTAGAATTGCAGAGTCCAACCCAAACATGTCATCTCTTTTGTGAACAAATGTTTTCCACCAAAGGCTTATGATATTTCGCAATAATTCCACACCCAAGGGTCCGTAATCAAAAGTATTAGCCAAACCTCCATAGATTTCCGAGCCAGGATAGACAAACCCCCGCCTCTTTGCAAGTGAAACTATTTTTTCCATCAGGTCCATATTATTGAAATTGTTTATCTATTACTATATATGAAGACAAGAGGTTAACTTCTGCAGTAGCTTGTTTGGTTGCAGAATCAAAAGTCGTTTCAAATTCCTTCCATTCGGAGGCTAGAGGATCAAAACCGATAATCTTTGCATTCGCCGGACTTGAATCCAAAGTTATGGTTAATTTAGCCGGGGTTTGAAGTGTTTGCAAATTGTCAGAGAAAAAACCGACTGGCTGATCAATTAAAGTGTTGCCCTCATAAGGTTTTGGCATTCCCGATGTTTGCATTGTAATAAAGTTTGTCAGTTTTAAAATGTTTCCGGTTGGAATTTCCAAAGTATAATTTTTATCTTTTGATATTAAAACTAAAGCACCCCGATTTGCTTTCTGAAAGTGGACTTGGGTCAAAGTTTCGTATTCATTAGTTGTCGAGACTATTTCGTTTGTTACTTCGCCAAACTCGACATTCCGGTCGTATTTGCAAACACCTTTTGAGCACGTTCCTAAAATTTGTTCGCGGTCATAACTTCCGCTTTCGAGGTTTGCGGCAATTTCGCAAAAGAAGCCTTGTTGAACATTATCCGTTTCATAAACTACCTGCATTCTGATTGCGGTATCTTTCGGTAATGCTTGACCCGTACACCTGACCGCTTTACCTTCCTGCGAGGGTATTAAAAATAAGTACGGACGCTGATCAATCGGTAAAACGATATTGGTTAGCTCTTTTTCAACCGTTTCGGCGGATTTACTGCCTAAAGTTCTTATCGCAAAAAAAATTCCGCCGATCAAAACCAGAATAACAACTATAACTGGTAGAAGGATCTTGAATTTCATCTGTTAGGAACCCTGGCCAAATTTTCCAATTGACCCAAAAAAACATTTCCGTTAATTCTTGATTCAACTGTTTTTTCTATTAGTTCATCTATTTTTCTCTCAATTAATTTTATTTCCCGATCGATCGGCCTTAAAAACGCAACTTTTGATAAATCCGTTAAACCAAAATGTCTCGGAAACTCTCTCAAGCCAAACATATGCGGCGCCGCAAATCCCAAAAGCAACATTAATCGGTATTTAAATGCTAAAATAACATTTTTTCTTTGAGGATAAGTAATCGGCCTTTCCAAAACTTCCAAAGTTTCCTTTACTAAATCAAAAACTTGCGGTACCTCAATATTTTGGGCGCAGAATTTATCAATTAACTCCAAAACCAAATATCCCTGACCGACTTTGGAAAGCTTTGATTTTAAATTAGGATAATGTTTAACAACCTGCACCTCGATAACAATCCCCAAACTTTTTCCGCTGGCAATTAAAAATTTACAATGATTAAAAAGTTCAACAGAAGCGCCTTTTCGGCTTGTTAGTTTTCTTGCGCCTTTGGCAATCGCTAAAATTTTGCCGTGATCACGCGTAAGAATCGTTAACAACCTTCCGCTTTCGTCAAAATTCCTTCTTTGGACGATGATTCCTTCGGTCTTAAAAGTGGCCATAATAAAAGTTACAAGTTACAAGTGTTAAGTTATAAATTCCCAAGCTATCTAGTTTCAAACTCATAACTTATAATTTATCACTTATTACTTCTCATCCTATTTTACAGCCTCAAGCTAGCAATTGCCAATCTTGCAAAAGGATTTTCACAAGTGGTATAAATATCAACAATGACAGCCGAAATCCCTCAAAGAATACTTGATCAATTTGAAAGAAATTTAATAGATTGTGATAAACCTGAATTGTTTACGGAAGACCTATCAGAACAATTAAAAGATGCAATTCAAATTTTGCTAAGTTTATCTAAACATCAGCAAAAGATAATAGAAAATGGAGTAGGTCTTCAAAAACTTTATTTAAATAAAGTTCATGTTGAACCTTTTGAATCTTTTAATAACTTGAATTTAAAAGCGTCTCTCATACATAAACTTGTATTAAATGAAACATTAGAAGCAGAAATTTACCAAACTTCAATCACCGGGTTGTTTTATTTAGAATATTGTCAGAATGATAAAAATAAAGGTGCACCCGCAGCCTGTTTAATAATTGCCCACCCGCGAAACGGACTGGAGCAAGTCAGAGAAACTACATTTTGGGGAGCTGACGAAATTAAATTTTGAACCTATATTCCCGATCGCCTCTTAACTCGTGAGATTTTTCGACTTTTTTACCTTTTAAGGTAATTTCATTCTTTAAAAATTCAACACCGGCTTGTTTTTGATGGAGCAACTTATACTCGCCTTTGACCTTAAACGGCAGCTTGTACTTTACAATCACCTTATTAAAAGCTTTTGGCCGAACTGTCTGAAATCCGT
>Ga0209640_10002903_pt1 | contig 15021 bp, 16 predicted proteins | sample RifCSP10_1_FD_184018 | JGI IMG/M metagenome (GOLD analysis project Ga0209640, IMG submission 184018) | Soil microbial communities from Rifle, Colorado - Rifle CSP2_sed 10_1 (SPAdes) (version 2) | ecosystem: Environmental > Terrestrial > Deep subsurface > Rock core/Sediment | place: Rifle...
TGCAGTGCCGAGTGCCGAGTGCCGAGTCACGAGTCACGAGTCACGAGTCACGAGTCACGAGTCACGAGTCACGAGTCACGAGTCACGAGTCACGAGTCACGAGTCACGAAGTACAAGCCGAATGCCGCCAGAAGCGCGAGCCCCGCCCCCGCGACGAAAGCGGTGGGCGCTCCGTAAGTCTGCCACAATCCACCGAAGATCAGCGACGCCGGTAACGCGGCCAGTCCTATAGTCAGGTTATACCAGCCGAACGCCGCGCCGCGGACACCCGCCGGGACAAGATCAGCGACCAGCGCCTTCTCCACTCCCTCAGTCATGCCGAAGTAGAGACCATAGACGATGAACAGCGCCCAGGCATGCCACGTTGCGCTGGCCAGCGCGAATCCGAAATAGACCGCTGCGTATACCATCCAGCCGCCGATGATCAGCGGCCGGCGCCCGAATCGATCCGACAGCGCGCCTCCGGGTGTGCTCGACAGGGACTTCACCACGTGCAGCACCGCCCACAGGATCGGCACCAGCGCCGCCGTCACCCCCAGCTCGTTCGCGCGCAGGATCAGCAGGGCATCGGTCGAGTTGCCTAACGTGAACAGCAGCAGCACGGCCAGGTAGAGCCAGAAACGACGGCTCAGCCCCTGCCGCGCCAGGCTCGGCGCCTTTCCTGCCGGCGCGGGTTCGCGACGGGATTCCTTCACACCGAAGATCAGCGTGACCATCGCGGCCGCGGCCGGCACCGCGGCGAGCAGGAACACCGTGCGAATCGGCAGGTGGAACCACGACAGCAGCGCGAACGCCGCCAGTGGTCCCGCGACGGCACCGGCATGGTCCGCCGCTCGATGGAATCCAAAGGCGCGCCCTCGCTGCGATGCATCGACCGCGTCGGCAATGAGCGCATCCCGTGGTGAACCGCGGATGCCCTTCCCCACGCGATCGGCCAGCCGGATCGCCAGCACCTGACCCAGGCCCTGCGCCAGGCCGATCAGCGGCCGAACGATTGAGGCAATTCCATAGCCCGCGACCACGAGCGGCTTTCGCCGCGGCAGCCGGTCGGACCACCACCCACTCGCCAGCTTCAGCAACGCCGCGACCGATTCGGCGGCTCCTTCGATCGCCCCGATGGCCAGCGGACCCGCTCCCAGCACGGAACTGAGGAAGACAGGCAGCAACGGGTAGATCATCTCGCTCGACGCGTCCGTCAGCAGCGAAACGGCGCCCAGCGCGATGACAGTCCGGGGCAGACGCATGCGCGAATCTACGGTAGTGATTCGTGACTCGTGACTCCTCTGGCCTCTGGCCTCTGGCCTCTGGCCTTTGTGTTGGCCTTGAACTCCGCCCATCGGCTAGGCATCTCTCATTACGATGCAATCGGCCGTTCGCTCCCTCGCTGTCACCCTCGCCCCTCTGTTCCGTCGCATCCATGATGCCGACGTGGGCGTGATCGAAGACCAGATTGCGATCGCGCGTGTGCCGGCGCCGACCGGCGGAGAGTCGGCCAGGGCGGAGTGGATGGCACGCCGGCTCAAGACGGCTGGATTGCGGGACGTCGACATCGACGACGCGGGGAACGTCATCGCTCATGGTGGTTCGCCCGGAGGCTCGTCTCCGATCGTCCTGTGCGCGCACCTGGACACCGTCTTCGAATCACGTGAGCTGGTCCACGTGCGCCGTGAGGGCGCGCGGCTGCACGCGCCCGGGATCAGCGACAATGCCAGGGGCCTCGCCACGATGGCGGCACTGGCTGACCTCGTGGGTTCACGGCGGCTCGCCGTGGATCGTCCCATCCTCTTTGCCGCCACCACCGGCGAGGAAGGCCACGGCGATCTGCGGGGCGCGCGCCACCTGTTCGACACCGCCGCGGCCGGCGCCCACGCCGCGATCGCGCTCGATGGACCCGGCGACGAGCGCATCGTCACATCCGCGTTAGGTTGCCGGCGCTACCACATCGTCTTCCGCGGCCCTGGCGGTCACAGCTGGGGGCGTTACGGCGCCCCCAATGCCATCCACGCCGTGGCGGCCCTCGTCACCCGGCTCACCGGCTACGCCGCCTATGATCGCACCCGCACTGCGCTGACGGTCTCCCGCATCGCCGGCGGCTCGACGATCAACGCCATCCCAGCCGAGGCCTGGATCGAAGTCGACGTGCGTTCCACCAGCGACGCGGAGCTGGTTCGCATCGACCAGCACGTCCGCCGTGCCGCCCGCGACGCCGGCGACGAAGAGAACGCGCGTCGCCGGAATGACACCACGCCGCTCGCCGTCACTCTCACGCTCATCGGCGAGCGTCCCGGCGGCGAGGTCTCGTCCGATCACGACGTCGTCATTGCCGCCGCCGAGGCAACCCGCGCGGTCGGGCGCACGCCTGAATTCGCCGTGGCCTCGACTGACGCGAACATCCCCATGAGCCGGGGCATCCCGGCGATTGCGATCGGCGGTGGCGGCGCCGGCGGCGAGACGCACACGCCGGCCGAGTGGTTCGAGAACCGGGAGGGCACGCGGGGCATTGCCCGGGCGGCCCTGCTCCTGGCGGCCCTCACCGGTACTCGTTAGGGCCTGCGATCCCTCTCGTGCCGGATCACTGATGCCGGCGCAGCCAGACGACGAAGCCCCCGGTCGCCTTGGAGGCGCCGAGCGCCCTCCGGTTGCACATCAAGCCAGTCCGATTGGCAATCGTGCCCGTAAGGTCGCGAGGGTGGTATTCGAACGCCTCTACCTCGTCGGCGTTGATCAGATTCAGCGGCAGGATCTGCGGCCGGAGCCCGTCCATCACGATGCAGCGCGGCACCGAACACTCTGACTCCCGGAGTTGCATGCTCGACGCCGCAGGCGTCCGCATCAACGCCTGGCACAGGTCCATGTCGGCCCACCGATCGAGATCCTCGCGCGATGCAATTCCGGCGCCCGAGCTTTTCCACCGCATCCGGGAATCGAGCTCGATGTAGGCGAACGTGTCGCGCCCGAATCCGCTCTCGGCAAGGATGTACGCCTCCGGCAGACCCTGCGGATGACGCTTGACGCGGACGGTATCCTCCCGCTCCGCTCGCAGACTCAGGCTCCCGAAGTACGGCGTGTACCCGAACTTCCGCACCCGAAGCAACAGCGTTCCCTTCTGCGCTTTCAGCAGCCGGAAATGCCCCGCCGAATCCGTGCGGACACCGAGGTCACTCGCACCAGCCGCGATGACTTCGGCGCCCATTACCGGCTGATCGAAGTCGTCAATCACGATACCCGTGTAGCGCACCACCGGCCCACGCTCGCGAATGCGTACTGAATCGAGAATCCGCGGCAGCGCAGTCATGGTGATCCTGAAGGGGGACTGCTCGAGCGGCAGGCGCACCCTGACCGTGGTCGGTTCGAAGCCAATTCGACGCACCCGGAGCTGATACTCGCCATCGGCGATCGACGCGATGTTGAAGTCGCCGTTCTGATCGGTGACAATCCGGCGGTCCCCAGGATTCAGCGTGATCTGGGCGAATGGGACCGGTCGACTGGTTTCGTCGCTCACCCGGCCGCGGAGGGTGTTCGGACCCTGTGCCGCAAGGTGCGCGGGGATCAACAGGCATATCGCGAAGACCGCTGCACGAGATCTCATGCCGGTTCCGGGGACGTGACGGTGCGCTTACCCCAATCTGCCGTCAACGGTCCAGAACGCCATCCCACCAGCCACGGCCAGGAAAAAAGGGGCTCCACCATACCCTCGAACTAGCTTTCGGCACGGAGGAAACGCCTGTGCTAGTTGGATCAACCGATCGGCATCGACCACAAACCCTCGGCGAGGAAATCGCCAACAGCGTCAGCCACGGCGTCGGTTTCCTGGCCGCCGTGGCCACGTTGCCCGTGCTCGTGCTCAGCGCACGCAGCGCCGGTGCGGCGGCCGTGGTGGGTGCCGCCATCTTCGGCGGCACCATGGCGGTTCTGTACCTGACTTCGACGCTCTATCACGCGACGGCCCACAACCGCGCCAAGCGGGTCTTCCAGGTCCTCGACCACGCGGCGATCTACCTCCTCATCGCCGGCACCTACACACCGTTCACGCTCGGCGTCCTGCGTGGCGCGTGGGGATGGACCCTGTTCGGTTTGATCTGGGGACTGGCGGTGATCGGCATCTTCCTCAAGTCCCTCCATGGAATTCGATATCCGCGCCTCTCCACTGCGGTCTATATCGCGATGGGCTGGCTGGTCCTCGTGGCAGCGAAGCCGCTCTGGGACAACGTGTCGGGGTGGGGCCTGTTCTGGCTGGTCGCGGGCGGCGTGGCTTACACGGCAGGCGTGGGCTTCTATGCGGCCAACAGGATGCGTTATGCGCATTTCGTCTGGCATCTGTTCGTGCTGGCCGGCACCGCATGCCACGTCGTGGCGGTACTGCGCTATGCGGCGTGAGTACGCCGCTGAGGCTGGAGTTTTCGCGCCACCGCGCGGGCATCTGCCTTGATATTGGCGATCGCGCCCGTCGTGTCGTAGCGGTGCCCGACGAAGAACAGCCCCTCCTGGTCGGCGCTCGTGACGTTGTCGGACCGGAGCGCGAAGCCCTTCTCATCCCGACGAACCAGGCTGCCTAACGGGTCCAGCCCCGGCGCAAAACCGGTGGCGAGGATGATGCGGTCGAACGCCCCACGCGAATCATCGTTGAACCGCACGCCTCCCGGTTCCACCGCTGTGATCGTGCCGATCTTGAGCGCCACCTTACCGCTTCGAATCGCGTCCACAAGGTGAAAGCCGATGATGGGAACGGCATCGGCCGCCGTCCACGGTGGACGCGGCAGGACGGGCGGTCCATTCCGAAACTCCGAAACGCGTTGCATGACCATCGCCACACGTCGACGGGCGCCGTAGGGCAGTCGCTTCATCGCTGCCGACAGGTACTGAATCGGAATCCCGGCGACTTCCCTCGGCACGACGTTGGCACCGCGCCTGACGAGGATCGTGACATCGATTCCCGCGTGTCCCAGCTCGGAGGCGATTTCTCCGCCCGAGTTCCCCACCCCAACCACCAGAACCTTCTGGCCCCGAAACGGCTCCGGCCGTCGATACGCCACCGAGTGGATGATCTCGCCCTCGAACGCTGCCCGCCCCGGCAACTCGGGCACGAATGGCTTGCACATGATGCCGGTCGCCATGACGACCGCCGAGCCGCGTACTTCGTTGCCGTTCAAGACGGCTACCCAGCCCTCACCGTTCCGTCGAATCGAACTCACATCACTTCCGGTTTCGACCTTCAGTGAGTTGCGCTCAGCATAGTCGCGAAGGTATGCCAGGAACTGATCGCGCGTCGGAAAGAGCGGCGTCCCGCTTGGGTACCCGTGGCCGGGCAGCGTCGACATGTGCCGGCCGGTGTGGAGGCGCAGCGAGTCGTACGCATTTACCCACGACGTGCCGAGTGTTGGCCCCCGCTCGAACAGCCGGTACGGCACCCCGCGCCGGGCCAGTTCAGCGGCAGTGGCGAGGCCGGCGGGACCGGCGCCAACCACCAGGACGGGATGGGAGATGTGAGAGGGGAGACTTGAGATAAACTGCCTTCCGATCGGAACCGATTTCGATCGGGAATCTAAGAAGCGGAACTCCCAAGTCGATGGACCACGCTTGTTGCCGAATCACGAATCACCAGGCCCTACGCCCCACGCCCCGGTTATTCGTCCGCCCGGATCTCCGAGTGATCGCCAAGCGTCACTTCTCCTTCGACACCGGCGACCAGCACCTCATCTCCGATCAGCGAATTCGTCAACGTCGACCGCACGATCCGGCAACCCGTGCCCGCAATCGTATCGCGGATCGTGGCATGCTCGACGATCGTGCCGGCGCCAAGCGAGACGTTAGGTCCCACCTTCGAGTTCTCGATCTTCACGCCGTCTTCGATGTACACGGGCTCGATGATCTGCGTCCGGTCGATGCCCTCCGGCACGCGGGCGCGCCCCTTCTCCAGCATGACGCGGTTGGTCTCCAGCAGCGTGTCGATCTTCCCGGCATCATACCAGCCCTCGACGTCGATCACCTTGATGCGGGCGCCGTGGTCGATCATGTACTGGAACGCATCGGTCAGGAAATACTCGCCCTGGTTCTTGGGCTGCTTGAGCACGTGGGCGATGCCCTCGTACAGCAGCTTCCAGTTGCGGACGTAGTACAGGCCGATGTTGGCGCGCTTGGAGATCGGCGTCTTCGGCTTCTCGACGATCTTCGTCATGTGGCCTTCAGCATCCGCGACCACCACGCCGAAGCGCTGGTAGTCCTCGACCTCCTTCACCCAGATGATGCCGTCGGCGTCCGTGCGGTTGATCACCGAGAGATCGGCGTCGAAGATCGTGTCCACGAAGATGATCAGCACCGGCTGATCGACGTATGGCCGCGCCAGATCGACCGCGCCCGCTGTTCCGTCCTGCACCTTCTGTTCGATGAACACCGCGGGGATTGAGAAGGCTTCCCGCGTGTATTGCTCGACCTTTTCCTTCAGGTGCCCGGTGATGTAGACGACCTGTTCGACGTTGCCGAGTCGTTCCAGGTCCTCGAGGATGTACGCCATGACCGGCTTGCCGGCGACCTTCAGCATCGGCTTCGGCGTGATGTGCGTGTGAGGCCGCAGCCGCGTTCCCTTCCCCGCCAGCGGAATGATCACCTTCATGGCGCGCTCGTTCCCTCGCGTCCGTAGCGGTCCTTGAGCCTGACGACGTCATCGAGTTCCGGCGTCGACACTTCGAGCACGTCGCAGTCGGTCACCGCTTCCAGGTAGTGAATCGTGCCCGGCGTCAGGTGAAACGCATCGCCGACCTTGAGGCGCACGTCGGTCAGATCGGGAATGGCCTTCCGTCCGGCAGCAGGCGTCTCGCCGGTTCCCGTCGTCCGTTGAACCGTCGCCGCCGCTGCCCGCTGCCCGCTACCCGGCTGTTGGACCCAGTACTTCAGTTCACCGGAGAGCAGGTAAACCGTCTCGTCTTTCCGATTGTGATACTGCACCGAGAGGGCGTGCCCCGCCCTGATGTGCAGGATCTTGCCGACGTAACGGTCGGTCCTGGCCCAGATCGTCTCGTGTCCCCAGGGCTTGGGAACCGTCGTCACTTCGACGCGGCCGCTCATGCTTCGCCGATGGCGGATGGGAGATGGCGGATGGGAGAAACGCTCCCCTCTGGCCTCTGGCCATTGGCCCCTGGCCTTCGCTTTGCGTTTTGCGCTTTGCGCATTGCGCTCACCTCGCGGAAATGATTCGCGCCCTGAGCGTCTTCAACCGCTTTCGCACCGACCCATCCATCACCTGGTCGCCAACCTTCACGATCACCCCGCCCAGTATGTCCGGGTTCACGTGCACGTGCGGCACGACGGTCTTGGCAAACGCGCGCGAGAGCTGGGCCGCGATGGTCGCGCGATCCGCCTCAGTCGCCTCACGTGACAGCGTCACCTGCGCATGGACTCGGCCCGTGGTCTCGTCCACCAGGTTGCCGTACTCCACCGCGATCTGCGGCAGCAGCATCTGCCGGCGGTTCTGCACGAGCTTCTGGAGAAAGCGCACCATCATCTTCGGCAACTTCCCGGTGAAGGCCTTCCCCATGACAACATTCTTCTGGGCGGCCGAGACCTGCGGAGCGGTCAGGAAGTTGCGCAGACGCGCATCGCTTTCCACGGCCGTGACGACGCCGTTGATCGCGAGGCCCCAACCATCGAGGTCGTTCGCCTTGCGGGCGAGTGCGAGCAACGCTTCCGCGTAGTTGCGGGCGATCGTCGTGGCGCGCATCTACGCCTTCCTGCCCAGCGCGACGGAGCCGAGGAAGCTTTCGACGAGCTTGCGGTTGGCGTCGTTGTCGAGATTCCGCTCGATGACCTTGCCGGCGCCGGCAATCGCGAGGTCCACCGCTTCACGGCGCAGTGCCGCGATCGCGTTGGTCTTCTCGGTGTCGATTTCGCGGCGCGCCCGGTCGAGCATCTCCTGCTGTTGTGCCTTGGTCTGCTCGAGCAGGTCGTTGCGGAGCTTCTCCGCCGTCGCGCGGCCGTCGGCGATCAGCTTTTGCGCTTCGCCGCGGGCCTTCTCGAGCTGGGCGCGGTGCTCGGCCAGGACGCGTTCGGCCTCTTCACGATCGCGTTTGGCGGCGTCGATCGCTTCCTGCAGTGACCGCTCGCGCGCCTCGACCGCGGCCAGCATCGGCTTGAAGGCGTAGCGGGAGAGCACGACGAGGAGCAGGACGAAGATGATGATCGTCCAGAACATCAGCCCGCCGCTGGGCGAGAGAAGGTTGACCTTCTCCTCTTGTGCGACGGCGACGGCGAAGTTCAGCGGAATGGTGTGCATTGAAGCGGGATGTCGGATGTGGGATGGCGGACGTGACCGCTGCTGTTCCCGAGCTGCCGGCGACCGACCCCGGGGCCTGCCGCCGGCGAATGAATCAGAACGTGATTTTGCCCTGGATGACGTACGCGATGACGACGCCGAAGAGCGCGACGCCCTCGATCAGCGCGGCAAGGATCAGTGCCGCCGTCTGGATGCGTCCAGCGGCTTCCGGCTGACGGGCCATGCCTTCCACGGCCGAACCGCCGATGCGACCAATGCCGATACCGGCCCCGATTGTCGCGAGCCCGGCGCCAACCCCGGCACCGATCATCGCGAAACCCGCATTGTTGTCTGCCGCCGCCTGGGCCACCGCGGTCAGCATGGGGGTCATTTCGATCATTGCATTCTCCGAACAGTGGTGCGTGAACCGTTGTTCGCTCCGCGGACGCCGTTCCGGACTTGTCCGTTCCGGACTTGTCCGTCCTGGCGCCGCCTCCCGTCACCGAGGCCCGGGCCTCAACGGGATTCCCGGATCATTCGATCCGGTACACGTCGCACGGTGTGGAGCGGGAACACCGTGCCCTGAATTCTCCAACTGTTGTCCAACCTGGAGCCTGAACCCTGAAGCCTCAGTGATGCGCTACCCTCATTAGCCCGATGAATACGCTGGTTAACAACGTGAAGATGAACGCCTGCAGGAATGAGACAAAAATCTCGAGCAGCATGATCGCGATCGCCATGAGGAGCGGCGCGAATCCCACCGGCAGCTGGAACGCGAAGATCAGTCCGATGAAGGCCAGCACGACAATGTGCCCCGCCGTCATGTTGGCGAAGAGACGGATGGCCAGAGCGAATGGCTTCGTGAACTTGGAGATGATCTCGACCGGCGACATGATGAGGAACATCACGACGCGCATCGGGAGCACCATCTCCCTGTTCCAGTAGAAGACCGTGTTCAGGTAGCCAACGCCCTGGGCGCGGATGCCCGAGATCTCGGTCACCAGGAAGGACAGGATCGCCATCGTTGCCGTCACCGACACGTTGCCGGTGGCCGTCGATCCGTACGGGATCAGCCCCAGCAGGTTGGCGAACAGCAGGAAGAAGAAGACCGTCAGCAGGTAAGGCGCGTACCCTTCGCCGTGGGGTCCGACGTTAGGCACGATCACTTCGTTCCGGATGTACAGCACCATCGCCTCGAGGCCGGCGGCGAATCCCTTCGGGCGCCCGACGGCGTGCGTGTGCTTCGTGTGGGCGCGGGCCGTGCCGATGAGGATGACCCCGGCCAGCGTCGCCGCCAGGATCAGCATGACCACGTGCTTGGTCGGGGAGAGCTGGAGCTCCAGGCTCCCGATGTGCACCGGATCCCAGAGCGGACCGCAGCCATGCTCGCCGACACGGCGGCCGAGGCAGAAGTGCTTCGCGAACGGCGGCTTCCAGTGCGGAAGCTCCAGTTCGTAGCTGTCCGTGATGTGCGGCGTGATGATGTCGACTTCTTCTGGCACGGCGGCCTGCTCACCAGCGGCCGGCGCGTGCTCACCCTGTGCAGCGGGCGCTGCAGCGGTCGAATCAGTGACGGCCGGCGCGGACGGAGGCGCGTGGTCCTGCGCGGCGAGCGTGAACGGAGAAACCGCGAGCGTGATCGCGAGGAGCAGGGTCCCGAGCCGCGTCATGTCTTGAGAAAGAGAGGTTCGATCAGCGTCGAGAGGAACAGGAACATCGCCAGCCCAACGAGTGGGGGCGCGAGCGGCAGTCCGAGCCTCGGCACCACCACCAGCGCAAAGATCGCCAGCGCGACGAAGCGCAACGCCACCCCGATCCCCCACCCGGCGATCACGTTCTGCCTTCGCGCCATCAGTCGCGCGATCTGGAACGCGATCATCTGAATCACGAACGCCACGCCTGCCGCTATCGCGAGACCATGCCGCACTGCCGCATCCGTGAACAACAGGACTCCGATCGCCCACGTGGCGGCGATGATGCCCAGGCAGGCCGCCGCGAAGAGTAGCGAGCGTTTCACTTTCGTTTGCGCTCTTCATCTTCGCGCCGTTGCTGTTCCATCAGCTTGCGGTAGATGGAGTAGAAGCTGGCACCGGCGCCCGCGAATACGAAGACGATGAGGAAGAGCGGCTCGGTTCCCAGCTTCCGGTCGATCCACTGGCCGGCCAGGAGAAACAGCAGGATCGAAACCGCAAACTGGAGCCCCATGCCGGCTACGGCCCCGGCGCCGGGAATGGAGGGCTCCGGCGAGGGGTGCTCGGAGCCGGGCTCGGGCTTCAGCGGGCGCTCCGGGTCCATTTGCGGGGCGGAATCTAGGACTTTGTGAAATTTTTCGCAAGCAACCATCTACCGCACAATCTTTGTGACTGTTGGATCCTGACACTCATTTCATCACCTAACGCTTGTGACGCCGAACATGGCCCGGAATATCGAGTTATGCGATTATTCACTATTGACAGGCTGTCAGGGCATCACTAAGTTCGCCGCGCGTTTTCGAGGCTTGCCCCATCGGCCCCTCTAATGGAGGCCCACAGGGCGGCCGTCGCCGGACCTGAATGAACCGATCTGTCCTATCGTTGCTGATCCTGTTGGCCGGGGTGGCCTACGCCTGCGACCCCCGTGCCCGATCGGCTGAGCCCGAGCAGAGGAAGGTCGTGGCCGGTCCCCCGATTGCCGCCGCACTCGACGTGACGATCCGGGACGGCATTGAATTCGCCTTCCACGTCACCAACAACGCGTCCCGCAAGCTCGAGCTGCTCTTCCCCAGCGGGCAGACTCACGAAATCGTCGTCGTGGACTCGGTGGGACGGGAAGTCTGGCGCTGGAGCGAGGGCCGAATGTTCACCCAGGCCCTCCAGAACAAGTTGCTCGAATCCAGCGCGTCGCTCTCCTGGGAAGCCGCCTGGCGCGCCGAAGTGCCACCCGGACGCTACGTCGCGATTGGCTCCCTTCTAAGCGAGAACAAGCCGCTCGAGGAGCGCGTAGAGTTCGAGGTTCGGTAGCGCAGGGCGCAGTGCGCAAAGGGAGCTCCCGAACATCCCACCGTTCGCCCGGCGCCCTCTGGCCCTCGCGCACCGCGGGTTAATTTCAGCGCTCCAACTTCCGGCCCCGCGATCTTGACCACTCAAGCGAGCCCTACGCGAACGACCGACGACCGCGACCTCGAGCTTCTGCAGAAACTTGCGGTGGCCCGAAAGGCCCTCGTTCAACAGATCGGCCGCAGGATCGTCGGCCACCAGGAAGTCGTCGAGAACCTCGTCGCCGCCATCCTGGCCGGCGGTCACGTCATGATCGTGGGCGTTCCCGGCCTGGCCAAGACGTTGCTCGTGCAGACCGTTTCCGAAGCGCTCGACCTCCAGTTCTCGCGCGTGCAGTTCACGCCCGACCTCATGCCGAGTGACATCACCGGGACCGAGCTGCTCGAGGAAGATCACGCCACCGGAAAGCGCGTCTTCAAGTTCGTGAAAGGCCCGATCTTCGGGAACGTCGTTCTTGCCGACGAGATCAATCGCGCGCCGCCAAAGACGCAGGCCGCGCTCCTCCAGGCCATGCAGGAACGCACGGTCACCGTCGCCGGACAGACGTACAAGCTCCCCGCTCCGTTCTTCGTCCTCGCCACGCAGAACCCGATCGAGCAGGAGGCGACGTATCCACTCCCTGAAGCTCAGCTCGACCGGTTCATGTTCGAGCTGAGAGTGCACTATCCGTCGATTGAGGAAGAGGAGCGCATCGTCTCCTGGACCACGACCGACACCGAGGCGCAGATCCAGCCCGTGCTGTCGGGCGAAGAGGTGCTCGCCCTGCAACATCTCGTCAGGCGGATCCCGGCGCCGCCGACGCTGGTGAAGTACGCGGTGCAGATCGCGCGCTCCACGCGCCCGGGCGACCCTAACGCGACGCCGGATATCCGGAAGTACATCAGCTACGGCGCCGGCCCGCGCGCGTCGCAGTACCTCGTGTTAGGCGCCAAGGCCCGCGCCGCCATGGACGGCCGCTCCGTCCCCGACTTCGACGACGTTCGCGCCATCGCCATGTCCGTGCTGCGCCACCGCGTGGTGCTCAACTTCCAGGCAGAGGCCGAAGGCGTCGGTCCGGACGTGCTTGTGGACCAGGTGCTGAAGGGCAAGTAAGAACTGCTGAGAGCGGTGCTGTGCGGTACCGCTGACCAACCCGCACTCAGCACGAGATGAAGCGACCCTACTTGGTACGCGCGCGGGGAGTGAGGTTGGGTCCGGGCCTCACCCGGCAGCAGTCCAGCCCGGCATCTGCCTTGACTCACGAGCCCGGCCGGCCTCATGGTTGCCCCTCGGCAGCCTCCAGCGGGATGGCGTCTCACGATCCGATGCAGCCCGCTCCAACGTCTCTGAGGGATTCTTACGCGAAGTCGGCAACGACGATTGATGGCTCTTTTCATAGCTCATTGGCGCGCGACGATCATCACGCTGTTGTGGGTGGTGTTCTGCGTCCTCTGGCTCATCCCCAACCGGAGCGAGGGGCCATTCTATTTCGTGCTCTTCTCCGGCGTCTTCGTGATGCTTATCGCCAGCCAGCTGTTCTGGATAGGCTGTCTGGTCGACTTAGGGGAACGCCTTATCCCCTGTGTGTCTCGACGCGCGCTGGTCGGTGCCATCGCGACCATGGCCTGCCTGTTCGTCTTCGCGTCCTTCACGTCCTTGATCCCGCGCGGCGATTCTACCCATTTGTCGCTGCGCAACGTCCTGCTCGAAGCACCTTTCGCGTGGTGGTTTGTGGGGTCGTTGGCAGGGTTCGGCCTGGTGGTGCTGTTCTGGATGCTGGACCGCGCGATACGCACTGCTGCGTGGGCTTACCGGAAAGCGCACGCGGCGGCGGCAAGGCGTGCCGTGCCGATGTCTGGCGCCTTCACTCCTGATCCGCCCTCGCCCGCGCGCCGCCGGTTTCTCGAGCAGACCGCCCTCGCATTAAGCGCCGCCCCCTTCGGTGCCGCGGCTTACGGGCTTCTCGTTGGCCGCCTCGACGTGGAAGTCACTCACCGCCGCGTTGCACTCGCACGCCTGCCCAGAGCCTTCGAGGGCTTTCGCATCGCCCATCTCTCCGACATTCACATCAGCCCGTTCATGACCACGGACCACATTCGTGGTTGCGTGACCGTGGCCAACGGATTGAACGCAGATCTGGTGGTGCTGACCGGCGACTTCGTCACCGACGATGCCGCAGCACAAGGAGTGGTAGTTCAGGCGTTGTCGGGTCTCAAGGCGACATTCGGAGTCTTCGGCTGCCTTGGAAACCACGAGATCTATACGGAAACCGAGGAATCGATCACTCGACTCCTTTCCGCGGCGGGGATTCGCATCCTGCGCCAGGAGCGGGTGGGCATTCAGTCGAATGGCGAAATGCTCAACCTGATCGGCATCGACTACCAGACGGTTCCCTTATCCAGAGACCATGAGGGACACGTGGTTGAGCAGTATCTCGCTGGGAGCGAAGACCTGGTGATGCCGGACATGGTGAACATCCTCCTGAGCCACAATCCCAACACCTTCGACCGCGCAGCTCAACTGGGCATAGACCTGACACTGGCGGGGCACACACACGGCGGGCAGCTGTCGCTCGGTTTCGTCGATCGCAGCCTCTCCGTCGCCAGCATTCAGACTCCCTGGGTCAGCGGATTGTACGAGAAACCCGGCGGGCAGCAGCTCTATGTAAACCGTGGGATCGGTACGATCGGGTTCCCCATCCGCTTCGGCTCGCGGCCCGAAATCACAGTCCTTGAATTGGTGCGCGGAGCAGCCCCTCCGGTGGTTTGAGCCGCGGCGATCGTCGCTGTCGACGCGGCATGGGCGGCTGCATCTCGTTTCCAGGAACGTCCGCCAGCTCCTCGCTGCATGCACCTCAGTCTTGCGGGCAACCGGGCGCTGCATTTTGATCTCCCGGTCTTGTCCACCCTTGTGACGATCAGGTGACGCTGGCCAGCCAACCTGACCCCGTCAAGGAACCAGGTGACTGCCGGGATCAGTGTCACTCTCCACTGTTCGTTGCCGCATACTCGGCCAGGCTGAGATCCACACGCGTGGCATCCGGCTGACGCCCGAGTCCGAACTGCAGTTCGGGCTCGCTCTCTATTTCTGTGCCCAGGCTGGCCGCGACGTGCCACGGGACGAGATCGCGCGCCTGTTCTGGCCCAATCACGGAGCCGAAGCCGGACGCCACTGCCTTCGGCAGGCGATCTATCGCCTGAGGGTCCTGGGGGTCGCCGTCAGAAGCAGCGCCAAGTCGACAGCGCTCGATACACACTTTGTCGATGCCGACTTCGCGCTGGCGGCGGCCGAGGGATCTGCCGCGTCGGTGTACCTGCGATTGGAGGATGTATCCATCCTGCCCGGGTACTCCCCCAGATTCTCCCGTCCCTTCGCGAACTGGGTGGAGGACTTCCGGAGTGAGATGGGTAACCGGATCCGGCGCGGGCTCGTTCGCGCCATCAGCGAGATGCGGGCGCGCGGTCGTTACGCGGATGTCGAACGCCTGTGCCGGTTCTGCCTCAGGCTCGATCCGCTCAACGAGGAGGCCACGCTCGCCCTTGCGGAGTCGGTGGCCCTGGCGGGCGGAAAGGCCGAAGCCGTCGGCCTGATCGATCGTTATGCGGGAGAGATCGGAGGCTATCAGCCCGAGCTTCGTGTGCCGGCAAGCCTCCTTCGTGAGCGGATCTCCGATCGATTGATCCGTCGAAGCCAGGCGGCGGTGGAATTGCCGATGATCGGGCGGGAGCGGGACGTCGAACGGGTGCTGACCGCCTTCCAGCG
>Ga0209640_10002904_pt1 | contig 15020 bp, 15 predicted proteins | sample RifCSP10_1_FD_184018 | JGI IMG/M metagenome (GOLD analysis project Ga0209640, IMG submission 184018) | Soil microbial communities from Rifle, Colorado - Rifle CSP2_sed 10_1 (SPAdes) (version 2) | ecosystem: Environmental > Terrestrial > Deep subsurface > Rock core/Sediment | place: Rifle...
CACCTGCACCGAAGAAACCTTCATGATCAAGGCGGGCGCCCAGCGCATCGCGGCGGAACTCGGCATCGCCCTGGCCGCGCCCGATACGAGCCCGCGCAACGTCCCGCTGCCGGGCGACAGCGACAGCTGGGATTTCGGCGTCGGCGCGGGCTTCTACGTGGATGCCACGCAGGAGCCCTGGTCGCGCCACTACCGCATGTACTCGTACGTCACGCGCGAACTGCCGGCGCTGATCGTGGCGAACTTTCCGGTCGACGCCCGCAGGCAGGGCATCTTCGGCCACTCGATGGGCGGTCATGGCGCGCTGACGATCGCACTGAAAAACCCGGGCCGCTACCTGGCGGTTTCCGCCTTTGCGCCGATCGCTGCGCCGATGCAATGCCCGTGGGGACAAAAGGCATTCGCTGGTTATCTCGGCGACGATCGCGAAGCCTGGCGTGCGCATGATGCGAGCGAGCTGATCCGCTCGCTGCCGACGGTCGACGGTCGGCCGCCGCTGCTCGTGGACCAGGGTCTGGCGGATTCCTTTCTCGAACTGCAGTTGTTGCCGGACCGGCTGGAGCAAGCCTGCGCCGAGACGGGCTACCCGCTGACGCTGCGGCGTCAGCCGGGTTACGACCACGGCTATTTCTTCATCTCGACATTCGTCGAAGACCACCTGCGCCATCACGCGCGCGCGCTGCTCGGCTGAGCGCCGGATCAGACTTCGCGCGGCTCGACACCCGGCGCGAACCGGCGGTGATGCACTTCGGCGAGCGCAGCCGCGACTTCAGGCATTGGCCGGTAGCGGTCCAGGAACTCGACCGGCATGCGCCTCGGCCGGCCGCTGTCGAGGTCGACGCAGACGTAGTGGATCAGCCCGCGCAGCAGCGTGCGCCCGTCCGCCGGCCGGAAGATCTGGAATCGGCGATCCACGCGCAGGCGCGTGTCTTCGAATACGAGCCAGGTGCCCACTTCGAGCGCGTTGCCGGCGAATGCCGGCGCCTGGTAGTGCATCTGGCTGCGCCACACGACCATGCCGCGGCGCGTCGTCACGCAATGCTCCGCGGTCACGCCAAGCGCGGCTGAATGCGCCCAGGCAGTTTCGTCGAGCCAGCGCAGATAGACCGAGTTGTTGACGTGGCCGTAGGCATCGATGTCGGTCGATTTCGCCGACACCGGGTGGACGAAGGGTGAAGGCAGGTCCCAGGCCGGTGTCACCGGTACAGCAACCTCAGGATCGCGCGGAACTTGCGGCCATAGGGCGGCATCAGCAGGTTCGAACCGCTCAGTCGGCGATCGAGAAAAACGGGCTTCAGCTTCGAGAACGTGTCGAATCCCGCCCGGCCGTGATAGTGACCCATGCCGCTCGAGCCGACGCCGCCGAATGGCAGGTCTTCCTGGACCACGTGGAATGCCGTGTTGTTGACCGTCACCCCGCCCGAAATCGTGCGTGACAGCACCGCATCGAGGCTCGCATCCGCGGCGCCGAAGTAATAGAGGGCCAGCGGCCGCGGCCGCGCATTGACGTAGGCTATGGCCTCGTCGATCGAGTCATAGCCGACGACCGGCAGCACCGGGCCGAAGATCTCCTCCTGCATCACGCGCATCTGATCGTTGACGCCGGTCAGCGCGACGGGCGACAGGCGCCGGCGCTCGGCATCGGTCGCCTCGCCGTGCAGCGGATGGACGACCGCGCCCAGCGCGCGCGCGTCCTCGAGGCAGGCGGCGAGACGCCGGAACTGGCGATCGTTGATGATCGACGTGTACTGGGGATTGGTCGCGAGCGTCGGGTAGAAGGTCGTCGCCGCCGCCCGACAGGCCTCGATGAACCGGTCCACCATCGTCGACGGCACCAGGGCGTAATCCGGTGCGACGCAGGTCTGGCCCGCGTTCATCAGCTTTCCGTACATCAGCCGGCGCGCGGTTTCCGCGAGATCGAACCCGTCCGTAATGATGGCCGGCGACTTGCCGCCGAGTTCGAGCGTCACCGGCGTCAGGTTGGCGCTCGCGGCCTTCATCACCTCGCGGCCGACCGGCGTGGAGCCCGTGAACAGGAGATGGTCGAACGGCAGCGCTGCAAAGGCCTTCGCGACGCCGGTATCGCCATTGACGGCAATCACCTCATCGGCGGAAAAGCTCTGCGCGATCAGCGACTCGAACAGCGCGCCGAACCGGGGCGTGTGCTCCGACATCTTGAGCATCGCCCGGTTGCCGGCGGCCAGCGCGCAGGTCAGCGGCGAGACCGCGAGATACAGCGGATAATTCCAAGGGACGATGATGCCGATCACGCCGAGCGGCTGACGCATGAGGCGCGCGCGTCCGGGCAGGCTCCACCAGGCGACGTGGCGCCGCTCGGTCCGCATCCACCGGCGCAGGTGCCTGCGCGCGTGGGCGATGCCCTCGAGGCTCGTGAATTGCTCGAGCAACAGCGTTTCCTGGCTCGCGCGCACGCCGAAGTCGGCGGCGATCGCATCGCGCATGCTGTCGGCATGCTCGCGCAGCATGCGTCGCAGCCGGTCGAGCCGGTCGCGGCGGATCGCACGCGCGGGATTGGGATCGGCGTCGAACGAACGGCGCTGCAGTTCCAGTGCCTGGGTCAACTGCGACGGATGGGTCACCAGGCGGGCCGGTTCGTATGCCGTGGCCATCGAGGGTATTCTAAGCGGATAATTGCACACGTGCCGCCGCCGCGTCCGCGGCTCGCCGGAATTGCCACGCGGGTGGCTCAAGGGGGAGCAGGTGAAGATCGGTTGTCCGAAGGAAATCAAGGTACATGAGTACCGGGTCGGCCTGGTGCCGGCCGGCGTTCGCGAGTTGACGGCTGCGGGTCATCAGGTCGTCGTCGAAACCGGGGCGGGTGCCGGCATCGGCATCAGCGACGACGCCTATCGCGGCGCCGGCGCGTCCGTGCTGCCCGACGCGAAGTCCGTCTTCGCCGCCGCGGAGGTGATCGTCAAGGTGAAGGAACCGCAGTTGCCCGAATGCGCCCGGTTGCGCCGCGGCCAGGTGCTGTTCACCTACCTGCATCTCGCGGCGGATGCCGGGCAGGCAAAGGCGCTCACAAAATCCGGCGTGACCGCGATCGCCTACGAGACGGTGATGGCGCCCGACCGCTCATTGCCCTTGCTGACGCCGATGAGCGAAGTGGCGGGACGCATGTCCATCCAGGTCGGCGCCACCGCCTTGCAGAAGGCCAATGGCGGATTCGGCGTGCTGCTGGGCGGCGTGCCCGGCGTCGCACCCGCGCGCGTCGTGATCCTGGGCGGGGGGGTCGCCGGCACCAATGCCACGCAGATGGCCGTGGGGCTCGGCGCGCAGGTGACGGTCGTGGACCGCTCGCTGAAGCGCCTGCGCGAGCTCGACGTGCAATTCGGGAGCCAGATCGAGACGGCGTATTCGACCATCGAGGCCGTCGAGCGGCTGGTGCTGCAGGCCGACCTGGTCATCGGCGCGGTGCTCGTGACCGGAGCCGCGGCGCCGAAGCTCGTGACCCGCGACATGGTGCGAAGGATGGAGAAGGGCGCCGTGATCGTGGACATCGCGATCGACCAGGGCGGCTGCTTCGAAACCAGCAAGCCGACGACGCATGCAGACCCGACTTATGTCGAGGACGGGGTCGTGCATTACTGCGTGACCAACATGCCGGGCGCGGTGCCGCGCACCTCGACCTTCGCATTGACCAACGCGACGCTGCCTTACGTGCGCGCGCTCGCGGATCTCGGCTGGCGCAAGGCGCTCGCGCGCGACGCCGGATTCGCGGCCGGGCTCAACGTGCACGAAGGCGCGATCACCCACGAGGCGGTCGCGCACGACCTCGGCATGGAGTACAGGCCAGTCACCTTGTGATCGCGCTGCGGGCGAAAGGGAACAACCCTTTTTCCCGAAGGACCGAAGGAAAAAGGGCTGCTCCCTTTCGTCCGCAGCACGTTCAATGTGCGGCGACCACTAGAACCCGCCGTCGGGAATCGCGAGCGCCGTGTCGTCGAGCGAGCGCAGCAGTTTCAGCGCGGGCCCGATGCGCGGCAGTTCGTAGCGGAAGAAATACCGGCACGCCGCGAGTTTGCCCCGGTAGAAGTCTTGCTCCGCGGCGCCCGCCGCCGGCGGCGCGCCCGCCGCCGACTGAGCCAGTGCAAGCCAGCGCCAGGCCACGACCGCGTGTCCCAGGCTGTCCAGATAAAGCGTTGCATTCGCCAGCGCGCGCTCGGGATCCTTCGGCATCGCTTCGAGCAATTCGCGGGTGGTCGCTTCAATGTCGCCGATCGCGGCGGCAAGCGCCGAGGCATGTTCGGCGAGTTCCGGCACGGCTTGCGCGCCCGCGATCGTTTCGTTCATGCGCGCAATGAGATCGTTGAGCGCCGCACCGCCGTGCATCGGGACCTTGCGGCCGAGCAGGTCGAGGCCGTGGATGCCCTGGGTCCCTTCGTGGATATGATTGAGCCGGTTGTCGCGGTACAGCCGCTCGACGGGGTAATCGCGCGTATAGCCGTAGCCGCCGTGCACCTGGATCGCAAGCTTGTTGGCTTCCAGGCAGTACTCGGACGGCCAGGACTTGGCGATGGGTGTCAAGAGTTCGAGCAAGCCGTTCAATCGCGACCGCTCGCCGGGATCCGTTGCGCAGCGTTCGAGATCGGAAAGCCAGGCGCAATAGAGCACGAGCGCGAGGCCTCCCTCCACCCAGGACTTCTGGGCGAGCAGCATCCGGCGCACGTCGCCGTGGCGCAGGATGGGGACCGGCGGCGAAGCCGGGTCCTTGTTGGTCAACGGCCGGCCCTGCGGGCGCTCTCGCGCGTAGGCGAGCGCTTCCATGTAGGCCGCGTAGCCGAGCGCCACGGCATTCATGCCGACGCCGAGCCGTGCCGCATTCATCATCTGGAACATGTAGCCGAGGCCATGGTGTTCCTCGCCGACGAGTTCCGCGCGGCAGCGGCCCTGTTCGCCGAATGACAGCACGGCATTGGTCGTGCCGCGCCAGCCCATCTTGTGATTGAGGCCGGCGAGCCGGACGTCGTTGCCCGCGCCGACCGACGCATCTTCGTTGACGCGATCGCGCGGGACGACGAACAGTGAGATGCCGCGCACGCCGGGCGGACCGCCGGGAACCTTGGCCAGCACCAGGTGCACGATCGTCTCGGCGAGGTCGTGGTCGCCGCCGGAGATCCACATCTTGCTGCCGGTCAGCAAGTAGCTGCCGTCGGCCTGGCGGAGGGCCTGGCAGCGGATGTCCGTCAGCGACGAGCCCGCGTGCGATTCCGACAGGCACATCGTGCCGGTGAACCGCCCGGCCAGCATCGGACGCACGAAGCGCCGGCGCTGGTCCGCGTTGCCGAAACTGACCAGCAGTTTTGCGGCGCCGGCCGTCAGCGCCGCATAGGAATGAAACGCGACATTCGCGCTGGAGAAGACGGCGGTGCAGGCCTTGGCAATCAGCAAGGGCAGTTGCAGCCCGCCATCCGCTCCGTCAAACGTGGCGGCGGTGAACGCCGCTTCGTTGTAGGCGGTGAGCGCCGCGCGCGTTTCAGGAATCGTCCAGGCGCGCGCGTCGACGATGCGCGGTTCCGCGACGTCGCAGGCGGCCGCAAATGGCGCGAAGCGTTCCGTGGCGATGCGATAGGCGGTGTCGATAACGCCGTCGAACACTTCGCGATCGTGCTCGGCATAGCGCGGCAGCCGGCGCAGGGCCGCCGCATCCAGCACTTCAAAGACCTGGAATTCGAGGTCGCGGCGCGGTATCAGCATCAGGCCAGCCGTCGGCGGCGCAAGTCTGCGTCCCGGCGATTGTACCGGCCGTTCACCGCCGGGCGGAATGTTACGATGCGATAGTGGACAAGGAAAAAAGGTGTCAGGAAAAGGTGTCGGACACCCTCTTGCTGCACGCTTGAAAAAGGGCAGGTTTCGGAAAATGGTGTTTGACACCTTTTGAGGGGAGGCGGTGGCCGACGAATTCGATCTGACCGGGCGCGTCGCGCTCGTCACCGGCGGAAGCCGCGGCATCGGCCGCGCGATCGCCGAGCTGCTCGCGCGCCACGGCGCGACCGTGGTGGTGACCAGCCGCAAGGTCGAGGGCAGCGAAGCCGTGGCGGCGGCGATCCGCGCGGCAGGCGGCAATGCCACGGCGCTCGCCTGCCATATCGGCGAGCCCGCGCAGATCACGGCAGCGATGCGCGACATCGATGTCCGCCATGGCCGGCTCGATATCCTGGTCAACAACGCCGCGACCAATCCCTATTTCGGCCCGGCGATTGCAATGGACCTCGCCGCCTACCAGAAGACGGTGGACGTCAATATCCGCGGCTACTTCTGGACTTCGATCGAGGCCGCGCGGCGCATGCTGCCGCAGGGCAAAGGCGCCATCGTCAATATCGCTTCAGTCAACGCGTTCCGGCCGATGGACGGGCAGGCGGTCTATTCGATGACCAAGGCCGCGATCGTCAACATGACGCAAGGGCTCGCAAAAGAATGGGCGCGGCAGGGCATCCGCGTCAATGCGCTGGTGCCGGGGCTCGTCGAGACCAGGTTTGCGGCGGCGATCCACCAGAACGAGAAACTCCGCGCGGCGATGGAGCGGATGGTGCCGTTGGGCCGCATCGCGCAGCCGGAGGAGATGGCGGGCGCAGTGCTCTATCTCGTTTCCGACACCGCTTCGTACACCACCGGAAGCTGCCTGACGGCCGACGGGGGCTGGCTCGCCTAGCGGGTCAATGAGGAGTCTTCCTTGAGCCGCATCTATCTGGTGCGCCACGGCCAGGCGACGTTCGGCGCCGACGACTACGACCAGTTGACGGAAACCGGCGTCGCGCAATGCGCGCAGCTTGCACGGCACTGGCATGCCATCGGCCGCCGGGTCGATCGCGTGTATGCCGGGACCCTGCGCCGCCAGCGGGCATCCGCCGAGGCCTTCGTGCGGGCACTGGCCGGGGAGGGCGGCAGCGCGCTGCCGGTGCAGGCGTTGCCGGGCATCGAGGAATACGATCATCGCGCACTGCTTTGCTCGCTGGACGATGGGCGGCCGCTGCCGGAGCCTCCGGACCCGCGCGAATTCTACCGGCGGCTGTCGCGCGCCCTTGACGCCTGGATCGATGGCGAGCTGGCGGGCGTCGAGGACTACGCGCATTTCCGCGAACGCTGCGCTGCTGCGCTGGCGCGGTTGCTCGTGGAGACGGGCCGGGGCACGGATGCCGTCGTATTCGGCTCCGCCGGCTCGCTGGCGGCGGCGATGCAGCCGGCGCTCGGCACGCCGGACCGGGCGCTGATGCGGCTCAAGCTCACCTTCTATAACAGCGGGGTGAGCTGCTTGCTGTTCGACGGCGAGACGCTCACGATCGAATCACTGAATGCGGTGAGTCATCTCGAACAACCCGCATTCGCGCATCTCATCACGCATCGCTGAGAGCGGCGGGGGCAGGCTGATGGACTTCAATCTCGAGCCCGCGAAGCAGGTCGTCGTCAATCGCTTCCGGCAATACGTCGACCGCGAACTGATCCCGCTCGAACCGGCGTTCCTCGAGTCCGGATTCCAGGCGATGCTGCCGCAGCTCCGTGAAAAGCGCGCCGACGTGAAGAAACAAGGCCTCTGGGGACCGATCTATCCGCACGAGCACGGCGGGCTCGGTCTCGACCTGTTGACGCACGGGCTGATATCGGAAGCGCTCGGCCGCTGCCCGTTCGCGCACTACGTGTTCGGCTGCAATGCCCCGGATGCCGGCAATGTCGAACTGCTGCACGAGTCGGGAACGCCGGCGCAAAAGAAGCGCTGGCTCGAGCCGCTGGTCGCGGGCGACATCCGCAGCTGCTTCGGTATGACCGAGCCGGACAACAGCGGCGCCAATCCACTGATGCTGACGACTCGCGCCGAACCCGATGGCGACGGCTGGGTGCTGAACGGACGCAAGTGGTTCACGACCGGCGCGGATGGGGCGAGCTTCTGTATCGTCATGGCGGTCAGCGATCCGGACGCGCCGCCGCACGGGCGCGCCAGCCTGTTCCTGGTGCCGGCCGATGCGCCGGGCTACCGTCTCGTGCGTAATACGCCGGTCATGGGTCAGGCCGGCGCCGGCCTCTTTTCGCACGGCGAGATCGAGCTGAAGGACTGCCGCATCGGCACCGGGCACCTGCTCGGCGCGCGCGGCGAGGGATTCCGGCTCGCACAAGCGCGCCTCGGCCCCGGCCGCATACACCATTGCATGCGATGGCTCGGGATCTGCGAGCGCGCGCTCGCGTTGATGATCGACCGCGCGGCGACGCGCGTCATTGCGCCGGACGGGCGCCGGCTGGGCGACAGCGACATCGTGCGCGCCTGGATCGCGGAGAGCGCCGCCGAGATCCGCGCGGCTCGACTCCTGGTGCTGCACGGGGCCTGGCGGATCGGCCAGGCCGGTGTGAAAGCCGCACGCGACGACATCTCCATGATCAAGTATCACGTCGCCGGCGTGCTGCAGCGCGTGGTCGATCGCGCGCTGCAGGTGCATGGCGGCCTCGGCGTTACGGATTACACGCTGCTGGCCTGGTTCTATCGCGAGGAGCGCGCGGCGCGCATCTACGACGGTCCGGACGAGGTGCACAAGATCTCGGTCGCCCGCCACCTGCTCGGAAACCGCAACGGATGAGCCTGGTGGACGAGGCGGTGGCCGTGCGCGCCGGCGAGGCGCTCGACGCGGGCCGCCTCGGGGCCTACCTGGCGCGGCAGTTGCCGGGCCTCGAGTTGCCGCTGACCGTGCGGCAATTCCCGTCCGGGTTCTCGAACCTGACCTACCTGCTGTCGGCGGGCAATGTCGAAATCGTGCTGCGCCGCCCGCCGTTCGGCACGCGGCCGAAGTCCGGCCACGACATGGGCCGCGAGTTTCGCGTGCTCTCGGCATTGAGGCCGGGATTCCCCGAATGCCCGAATCCCGTCCACAACTGCACCGATGAATCCGTCATCGGCGCGCCTTTCTATGTCGTCGAACGCATCCGCGGCATCATCCTGCGCCGTGACTACCCGCCGGAACTCCCGGCGACACCGGGTCTCGTGCGCGCGCAGCAGCTCGAGCTGGTCGATGCGCTCGCGAGACTTCACGGACTCGACTTCCGCGCGCTGGGTCTCGCGGAACTCGGCAGGCCGGAAGGCTATGTCGCGCGCCAGGTCGAGGGATGGACCGGGCGTTACGCGCGCGCGCAGACGGCGGATGCGGCTTCGGCGGAAGCCGTGACCGGATGGCTCGCCTCGAACCTGCCGCCGGAGTCACCACATGCGGCGCTGATCCACAACGACTACAAGCTGGACAACGTCGTGTTCGACGCGGACTCGCCCGAGCGGCTGATCGGCGTCCTCGACTGGGAGATGGCGACGATCGGGGATCCGCTGATGGATCTCGGCTGTTCGCTGGCCTACTGGGTCGAAGCGGACGACGGCCCGGAAGTCCTGGCAACGCGGATGCTGCCGACCCACCTGCCGGGCTCACTGACACGTGCCGATGTGTTGCGCAGCTACGAGCGAGAGACTGGCCGCACGCTGCCCGAATTCCGCTTCTACCGCGTATTCGGATTGTTCCGCCTCGCGGTGATTGTCCAGCAGATCTATTATCGTTACGCCCACGGCGAGACCCGCGATCCGCGCTTCGGCGCGCTCGGTCCGATGGCGCGCGTGCTGATCGACCGCGCCGAAGCCGAAGCCCGGGCGTGAATGCAGGCCCTGGGAGGTTGTTCAGCAGCCATTCAGTGCGTCCGCGCCATGCTGGCGGCAGTGATTTGCGCACCGGTGCGCCGTACCGTATAGATACGCCGGGCCGGGAGGAGCGAATGGCGATGAGTATCCGCAACAGCTTCTGGTTGAGCGTGTCAGTGGCATTGACGCTGACCGGCGCCCGAGCGATTGCGGACGACATCCGGCCCGATTCCGATGCCCGGCCGTTTGCCGACGAAAAGTGCATCGAACAATGCGACACCGAATCGGACCAATGCATGCAGGACTCGGAAGGGGATCCCGGCAAGATGCAGGTCTGCGACGACAAGTACAGCGAATGTCTCCAGGCCTGCGAAGCACGCTGAATTCCTGAACCCATCCACGCCCGTCCGCGGCCGGCCGCGCCGGACGGACGCCGGTCGGCCCCGAGGCCGCGAGCCGGGAGGCCCTCCGGGGCCGGTAGGACACGGGCGGTTGATAAACCTGACTTTTCGTATATATTGCGCAGCCCGACACTTGTCGGGTTTGTTGTGGATATCATTGATTTCTCTAGGAATTCCCTGGAATGAAAGAGCGCAATGATGAGTCCTTTGACCTCGAGGACGAATTTCTCGGGGAATCCGCGGAGCAGGACGGCGACCTCGACCGCCTGATCGTCGTCGAGCGCCGTCCCAAGGGACCGCGCCGGCCGGTCGCGCAATCCGCCTGGAGCAAGGTGGAAGACGTGCTCGCCGAGAAGCGACTGCAGCGCGAGCTCGAAGAATTCAACGACGTCGACGAAGCCTGAACCCGGCGCATCGCAGCTGGCGGCGCCGATGAGAGGCCGCAGCCCGGCGGGCACGCGGCCTCTTGTTCCCGCACGCCGCCAGCCGAGGATCGCCGCATGACCGCAACGCCGACCGTGGTCTGGTGGCGCGAGCGGCGCCAGGCGCTGCTCGACACGCTCGGCGAACGCGACTGCGCCTATGTCTACGACGCCGCGACGGTCGCGTCCCAGGCGCGCAGCCTGCTCGCGATGCGCTCGGTGGCGCGGGTCTTCTACGCGATCAAGGCCAACCCGCATCCCGTCCTGTTGCGGGCAGTCGCCGCGGTTGGCCCCGGCTTCGAATGCGTGTCGCGCGCGGAAATCGAGCGCGTGCTGCAGGCTGTTCCGGGAATCGCACGGGAGCGGCTGCTGTTCACGCCCAATTTCGCGCCGCGCAGTGAATATCGCTGGGCGCTCGAGTCGGGCCTCTGCGTCACCGTCGACAATCTCGAAGTGCTGCGTTCCTGGACCGGTCTGTTCCGCGGCCGCGAGATCCTGCTCCGCCTCGACACGGGCCATGGCCATGGCCACCACGAAAAGGTGCGCACCGCCGGACTGCATTCCAAGTTCGGGGTGCCGCCGGAGGAGTTCGACGACCTGCCGCAGGCCGCGGCTGATGCCGGCGCGACGGTCATCGGACTGCACGCGCACGCCGGCAGCGGCCACTTCGGGATTGTGGGGTGGATCGATGCGGCGCGCATCCTGGCAAGGGCGGCGGCGCGCTTCCCGGCCGCACGCGCCCTCAATCTCGGCGGCGGACTTGGCGTACCCGACCGGCCAGGTCAGGCGCCGTTTGATCTCCAGGCCTTCGATACGGCACTGGCGGATTTCCGCGCCTTGCATACGGGCTACGAGCTATGGCTCGAGCCCGGCCGGTACATGGTTGCAACCGCGGGCGTCCTGCTCGCGCGCGTCACGCAGACCAAGGGGAAAGGGACCAGGCGCTACGTCGGCGTCGCGACCGGAATGAATTCGCTGATCCGGCCCGCGCTTTACGGCGCCTGGCACGAGATCGTCAACCTGACGCGGCTCGACGAGCCTGCCGACTGCCCATATACCGTCGTCGGCCCGATCTGCGAGAGCGGCGACGAACTCGGCTCCGACCGGTTACTACCGCGTTGCGAGGAAGGCGACGTGCTGCTGATCGCAAACGCCGGCGCCTATGGCCACGCGATGGCCTCCAACTACAACCTGCGGGCGCCCGCCGTTGAATTGATGATCCCCGCGTGAACCAACTGACCCGCTCGCACCTGTGGCAGCTCGTGCTGATCAACCTGGTCTGGGGCTTCAACATCGTCGCGATCAAGCTTTCGGTCGATCGTTTTCCGCCGGTGTTCCTGAGTTTCCTGCGATTCCTGATCGTCGGGCTTCTGGTGTGGCCCTGGCTGCGCCTGCGGCGCGGCGAGATGCGCTGGCTGTTGGCCGCGGCGATCTGCAGCGGCGGCCTGCAGTTCGCGCTGATGTTTTCCGGCGTCGCCCTGTCCGGAAACATGTCGTCGGTCGCCATCGCGAGCCAGCTCGGCGTACCGTTCGCAACCCTGTTGTCGGTGATGTTGCTGGGCGAGCAGATCCGCTGGCGCCGCTGGCTGGGCATCGGCCTCTCGTTCATCGGAATCATCGTGCTCGGGTTCAACCCGGAGGTATTCGCATCCTGGCAGGGCCTGCTGCTGATCGTGGTCGCCGCCTTCATCGGCGCCATCGGTCTGGTTGCGATCAAGCGCGTGCATGAGCTCGAGCCGCTCGAGCTGCAGGCCTGGATGGCCTGGGCGAGCCTGCCGATCCTGCTGCCGCTGTCGTTGATGCTGGAGGACGGCCAGCTCGAAAGCCTGCGTCATGCGGGCACGGTCGGCTGGACGGCACTGCTCTATTCGGCATTGCTCGCGAGCCTGTTTGCACATACCGCGTACTTTGCCCTGATCCGCCGTTACCCCGTCACGAGCGTCGCGCCGATCACCGTGCTGGCACCCCTGTTCAGCGTCCTGTTTTCGGTACTTCTGCTGGGAGACCGGCTGGACTGGCGCATGACCGTGGGCGGCTTGATGACGCTTTCGGGGGTCGCCGTCATCGTCGCCCGCGAGGGCAAGGTGGCTGCCGCCGCGACCTGACGCCGGACCGACCGCCTTGACCCGTTCCGCCGCCGGGCGGCGTTTATCATGCGGGCCATGTGACGCAGGGGCGCGGCCGGGCCGGCCGGCGTTTGCAGCGGATCGATGACGGGAATACCTTGGCGACGACCGGCATCGTTGAATGGAGGTGTTTTATGACACATGCCTATTCGGCGGGCGGATCTCGCCGGACTGCCGTGTTCACGGCGATCATCGGATTTCACCTCGGAATGTTCCTGCTCATTGCGAGCGGCCTGGTGCCGCGGCCGATCGGCCCGGCCCGCGAACCGGACCCGCCGGACGTCCGCCTGCTGCCCCCGGAAGAAAAGCTCTGGGAGGCCGTCGTGCCGCGTCTGCCCGGGCCGGTCGAGGACCTGGTTTACCGGGTGCCGGAACCGGTAACGCCGATTCCCGATTTCAGCGAGAAGGATGACACGAATCGGTCATATACCGACGACACCGCGGCGCCGGGTGACGGCGCGGTCATCGTGAAGACGGCCCCGGACGTCGCGGGCCCGCGCCTCCGGATGCACGGCGACCGGCTGGCGGCACTGATCAACGCGTGCTATCCGGCGGCATCACGCCGAGCCGGCGAAGAAGGTCGCGCAGTGGCGCGCGTGCTGGTCGGAAGCGACGGCCGGGTGTTGTCCTGGCGGCTGGAGCAGGGCACCGGATTTCCGAGGCTGGACGAAGCCGTGCGCTGCATCATCGAACGGCTGGTCATCGAACCGGGCCGGCGCGATGGACGCGCAGTGGAGGCCGAGGCGCTGCTGCCGATCGTCTTCCGCCTCCACTGAAACGATTCCGGCCGGCCCGGTGTTTGCTATGCTGAGGCCGCGTTGAGCAACCGGCGGGCGGGTCGGGCGCTTGCAGTCGAAACGGGCAACCGCTAAGGTGGCCAAGGCCGGAATCAGGACGCGCAATCGTCCGCGCCGACAAATAAATTAGCGGGGCCGCAGCCTGGACGACGGGCGCATGCGACCGGCTAGACCGATTGAGGGGTGAGACAGGTCCGGTATGGCGAACGTCTATTCGGCGGGGTCATCGCGCACGACGGCTGTATTCATCGGCATCCTCGTGTTGCACGCCGGTTTCTTCTGGGCACTGAAGCAGGGCTTGGTGCGAGCCGGCCTGAACCTGGTCCAGGATTTTTCGATCATGGACCTGCCGCCGCCGCCGCCGCCGCCCGAGGATCTCGACGAACCGCCGCCGCCGCCGCCGGTGGACGTGCCGCCGCCGGTGGTGCCGCCGCCGCTGATCGACCTACCGGTGTTTGAGGGGCCGACCACGGCGATCACGGCGCAGGTCAGGGAAGCACCGCCCCGTGCTCAGCCACAGGCCCCGCCACGGCAGGTGCAGATCACGCCGCCCAGGATCAAGGCGCGCGGCGACCGCATCGCCGCCGCCATCAACTCGTGCTATCCGTCGGCATCGCGCCGCCTGAGCGAAGAAGGCCGCGTGCTGCTGACGATCACGATCGATGCCGCCGGCAAGGCCGGCGCGATGAAAGTTTCGCAAAGCAGCGGTTTTGAGCGGCTAGACGCCGCCGCCGAATGCGTGATCCGCAGACTGCCGTTCGAGCCGGGCAAGCGGGACGGTCAGCCGGTCGAGGCGCAGGCGACCTTGCCCATCGTCTTCAAGCTGGAGTGACGCAGCAAGAATCGTCAGGGACCGGAAGATCGCGCGGCCATCCATGAGCCGCAACGATTTTCCGGAAAGTATTTTCTGTTAGAGGTACTGCAGAATGGCAGCTGAAACCGGCATAACCGACAACCCATACGGCATCGAGGCGCTCTGGACCACGAGCGACTATGTCGGCAAGGGCGTGTTCGTCATCCTCATCACGATGTCGCTGTGGTCATGGCTCGTCATGATCAACAAGTGGCTCGACCAGCGGATGCTCAAGAAGGTGGCGACCGAGGCCGAGAAGAACTTCTGGTCGGCTGGTTCGCTGCAGGATGGCATCGCCAAGCTCAAGGGCAAGGTCAATCCGTTCCGCGACATCGCCCAGGACGGACTCCAGGCCGTCGAGCATCACCGCAAGAGCACGGCGCGCGACGCGTCGAGCGGCATCGATTTCGCCGACTGGGTCCAGTCGCACGTCGACCGGCGCACCAGCATGCTGCAGTCGAGCCTGCAGAGCGGCATGGTGGTACTGGCGTCGGTCGGCGCGACCTCGCCGTTCGTGGGACTGTTCGGCACGGTGTGGGGCATCTACCACGCGCTGATCAGCATCTCGATTGCGGGCCAGGCGTCGCTCGACAAGGTCGCGGGACCGATCGGCGAGGCATTGATCATGACGGCGATGGGCCTTGCGGTCGCGGTGCCGGCGGTGCTCGGATTCAACGGCCTGTTGCGTGGGAACAAGAACTTGATGGAGCGCGCCAATTACTTCGCCCACGACGTGCAGTCCGCGCTGCTGGCCGGCTCGCGCGTTCCCGGGAAGTAATCGATGGCTATTGCGGTCGGC
>Ga0209640_10002905_pt1 | contig 15018 bp, 14 predicted proteins | sample RifCSP10_1_FD_184018 | JGI IMG/M metagenome (GOLD analysis project Ga0209640, IMG submission 184018) | Soil microbial communities from Rifle, Colorado - Rifle CSP2_sed 10_1 (SPAdes) (version 2) | ecosystem: Environmental > Terrestrial > Deep subsurface > Rock core/Sediment | place: Rifle...
GGCTGCTCGCCTTCGTTGCGGTCGGAACCAGTCCGGCGCTCATGGCCCAGCAGGCCGCGCCCGACACGATCCTCTCGAACGGGAAGATCATCACGGTGGACGACCGCTTCCAGATCGCCCAGGCCGTGGCGATCCGCGGCGAGCGCATCGTGGCGGTCGGCACGAACCAGGCGATCGGGCGGCTCGCGGGACCCGCCACGCGGCGCATCGACCTGCGCGGCCGCGCCGTCGTCCCCGGGCTCATCGACAACCACGCGCACTACATGGAAGAGGGCGTGCTGTGGACCGTCGAGCTTCGCCTCGACAACGTCGACACGCGCAAGCAGGCGCTCGAGATGATTCGCGCCAAGGCGAGCTCGCTGCCGGCCGGCCAGTGGGTGTACACCCTCGGCGGCTGGTCCCCCGATCAGTTCGCCGACGACAAGCGGCCGCTCACCAAGGCGGAGCTCGACACGGCGGCGCCGAACCACCCGGTGCTGCTGCAGTTCACGCGCGCCGAGACCTATCTGAACAGCCGCGCGGTGGACGTGCTGGGGCTCGCCAAGAGAAAGGACCCGTGGATCACGCGCGACGCCGGGGGCCAGCCGACGGGTGTGCTCGACGCCGGCGGCGCGAACTTCGGCCCTGCGACCGCCGTGTCGGAAGCGATCCCGCGCCCGACGATCGCGCAGGTCGAAGCCAACGCCATGGCGATGATTCGCGAGCTGAACGCCTCCGGCCTGACCGCGTCGAGCGGCACGTGCCCGGACGAGTTCGTCCCGATCTTCCGGAAGTGGGGGGCCGAGGGGCGGTTGAACAAGCGGTTCTTCTGCCTGGTGGCCGTCGGCATGGGCAACAACGCGGACACCGTGACGAAGAACCTGCCGCAGATTGCCGATATCAAGCTGTTCCAGGGCGACAACTGGGTCGACCACATTGCCTACGGCGAAGGGCTGTACGGCCCGGCAGGCGACAGCATGGTGGCGCCGCGCGGCACCCAGCCGCAGGAGGCCTTCGAGCAGTGGGGCCGCATCGCGCGCGAGGTGGCGCGGGCGGGCATGCCGCTCCACGCCCACACGACGCTGGAGCACACCTTCAACGGGTTCCTGGATCAGATCGAGAAGATCAATCGCGAATTCCCCGTCCGCAATCTCCGCTGGGTGCTCATTCACAATGAGCAGGTCACGGCGGCGCACCTGGAGCGGATGAAGAACCTCGGCCTCACGGCGGCCATTCAGCCCAGGGCGACCATCATGGGCGGGATCTACCACCGCGCGCACGGCGACCGTGCGTACAGCATGCCGGACTTCAGGCTGATTCAGACGAGCGGCATCATCTGGGGGCTCGGCACCGACGCGTTCGAGGTGAACCAGTACCGTCCGTTCGTGACGCTCTCGTTCGCGGTGACCGGCAGGATGGTCGGCGGCACCCTCGTCAATCGTGCGACGGTCAGCCGCGAGGAGGCGCTCATCGCGCACACGCGCGGCAGCGCGTACCAGATCCTCCAGGAGAACAACCTGGGGTCGATCGCGCCGGGCAAGCTGGCCGACCTGGTCGTCATCGACCGCGACTACCTGACGGTGCCGGCCGATCAGATCAAGGACATCAAGCCGGTGTTGACGATCGTGGGCGGGCGGGTCGTCTATGACGCCGCGGCGACGCCCTCGTCGCAGGTCACTCGATAGCGCGGACCCATGAGCTCCAGGCGAATGCTTCTTGCGCACGCCGGGGCGCTCGTCGTCTGCCTCGCCGCCGCGGTGGCGGCAGGTGGCCAGGCCGCGCCCGAGCGGCCGCCGATGGCCGAGCAGGTCTTCAAGAACGTCCAGGTGCTCAAGGGGATCCCCGTCGACGAGTTCATGGGGACCATGGGGTTCTTTGCCTCGTCGCTGGGCCTCAACTGCACCGATTGTCATGTGGAGGAGAGCGGCGGGAGCTGGGCGCGCTACGCGGACGACAACGCGCTGAAACAGCGGACGCGCCAGATGGTGGTGATGATGAACACCATCAACCGCACCAATTTCGGCGGGCGGCAGGTGGTGACGTGCAACACCTGCCATCGCGGCACGCCGAGGCCCAACGTCATGCCGAGCATCAACCTGCTGTACGGCGAGCCGCCTCCCGATGAGCCCGGCGATCCGTTCGAGCAGGCGCCCGGGCAGCCGCCGCCCGATCAGGTGCTCGACAAGTACATCGCCGCGATCGGCGGCGCCCAGCGCGTCGCCGCGCTGACCAGCTTCACCGGCAAGGGCACTTATATCGGGTTCGACGATGCCGACAAGGCGCCGCTGGAGATCGTCGCGCGGGCTCCCGGCCACCGCACGGCGATCGTGCACGGCCTTGCCGGCGACACGACGACGACCTTCGACGGGCGCAGCGGATGGATTGCGGCCCCGCCTACCGACCGCCCGGTTCCGCTGCTCGCGGTGACCGGGCAGGAGCTGGAGGGACTCAAGCTCGAGGCGGAGCTGCTCTTTCCCTCGCGAATCAGGGACGTGCTCACGAAGTGGCGCGTCGGCCTGCCGGCGCTCCTCGCCGACCGCGAGGTCCGCGTGGTGCAGGGCACCACCGCGGGCGGCGGAGTCGCGACGCTGTGCTTCGACGCGGAAACCGGTCTGCTCGTGCGGCTGGTGCGCTACGCCCAGTCGCCGGTCGGGCGTCTGGTGACCCGCGTCGACTACGGCGACTACCGGGAGGTGGCCGGCGTGAGGATGCCGTTCCGGTGGACCGTGAGCTGGCTGAGCGGCCGGTCGACCTACGAGCTGACCGACGTGCAGCCAAACGTGCCGGTGCCCGACGTGCGATTCGCGCGGCCCGCCAGATAATCCATGCACCTCGGGTGCGCGTATACTCCGGTTGTTTCGTGACTCGTCGATCGAGAGGGGGCTCGAGGATGGCAAAACGCGTTTTCGCGTGCGCGGGCAGCCTGGCTGTCCTGTTGGCGTGTCCGTCGGTGGGCGCGGCGCAGACCTGGAACGGCCCCGGCCTCAATGCGCAGCAGTTCAAGGCCATCCCGCCCGGCGGCCCGGCTCCGCGGCGCGATCTGACCGGCATCTGGGACGCCGGTCCGGGCGGCGTCGGAGGCGCCGCGCAGGAGGCCGAACGGGAGGCCGCGCGCGCGCCGTTCACGCCGCTCGGCGAACAGATGGTCCGGGCCAACAAGCCCGGCAACGGCCCCCGGATGGTGCCCGTCGCCGAGATCAACGACCCGCTGTCGACGCTCGGCGACCCGACGGGGTTTCCCCGGCTGGTCAACTACGAGCTGCGCGGCGTGCAGTTCGTCCAGACGCCTCGCCAGGTCTTGATGCTGTACATGTTCGAGAAGCGCTGGCGCGTCATCTGGACCGATGGGCGCGCGCTGCCGAAGGATCCGGATGCGCGGTGGTACGGCTACTCGGTCGGTCGATGGGAAGACGACTACACGTTCGTCGTGGAGACGATCGGCCTGGACGACCGTACCTGGCTGGACAACTCCGGCAGTCCGCACAGCACCGCATTGCGCGTCGAGGAGCGCTACCGGCGCGTCAGCGAGAACACGCTGGAGCTGACGGTCGTCATCGACGATCCCAAGGTGTACACGAAGCCGTGGATGGCCCGGAACAGACTGCCGCTCAGGCGAGTGCCGCCTGACACGGACCTGATGGAGATGATCCCGTCGGCATCCGAGGCGCAGGCCTACCAGAAGGTCATTTCAAGCCAGACGAAGTAGGGACAGGAGGGCCGGTCGCGCCGGTCCGGGAGGAGCCTGTGAAAGAGACGTTGCTCGGCGTTGTTCTCGTGGCGGCGGGTGTGCTGGCCGTTTCCGCGCCGGCGGTCGCGCATCACGGCGCGGCGACCTTCGCGACCGGGCAGGAGATTACGCTGAAGGGCACGGTGACGGAATGGATCTGGGCCAATCCGCACTGCTTCCTGAAGTTCGACGCGAAAGACGACAGCGGCACCGTGCGGCAGTGGGCGGCTGAGACCCAGAACCCCGTCGCGATAGCGTCGCGGGGCTGGGCCCGCAGCTCGTTCAAGGCTGGAGACGAAGTCACCGTGAAGCTGGAGCCGGTGAAGAATGGGGCGCCGGTCGGCCGCATCCTGAGCGTCGTGCTGCCCAACGGCCAGACGCTCGTGGCGGCGGGTCCGCAGCCCGCCGCTGCGGCAGCCCCGTAGCGCGAGGTCGTCACCATGCCACGCAACGCGCTGAAACGAACGCTGATCGCATCGGCGGTTCTGCTCTGTCTGGGTGTGTCCTCGAGGGGGTCGTTTGCCCAGGACACGCGGCAGATGGTGCCGGTGGCGAAGGATGTGTACACGATGACCGGCGCGGGCAGCAACGCCAGCTTCGTGGTCACCGACGAAGGCGTCCTCGTGTTCGACAGCGATATCCGCAACAACGATCTGCCGTTCATCCGCAAGGTGACGAACAGCAAAGTGGTGTACCTGTTTGCGTCGCACGCCTCCGGCGATCACTCGACGGGCTCCTGGTACTTTCGCGAGGACCGGCCCGTGTATATCGGCACCAGGGACCAGATCCGTGCGTACTACCAGGTCGAGCTGAAGGAGTTCGAGGAGCGGAAGGCGCAAGGATTGCCGAACTACCGCGGCGCCGAGCTCAGCCCTCCCTCGATGGGCTTCGACGACAACCTGACGGTGTTGTTCGGCGGCCTGACCTTCCAGGCCAAGGCGGAAGGATACGGCCACACCAGCGGCGACATGACGATGTACATCCCGCAGCGCCGCGTGATGTTCATGGGGGACCTGCTGAACAACGAGATCCACCCGGGCCAGGCGGAGGCCGGGGGCGTCTTCTTCGCGAACATCCAGGGAACGATCGACATTCTGAACCGGATCATCGAGCGCAACCTGCCCGTGGACACCTACGTGCCCGGCCACGGTCCCGTCCACGTAGGGCGTGGGATCGCCGACGTCGTCGATCAGCGGGACTATTTCATTCTCATGCGCGACGAAGTGGCGAAGATGGTGATGGCGGGCAAGACCCTCGACCAGATCGTCAAGGAATTCAAGGTGCCGCAGCGGTTCGCGCACTACGCGCCCGGGAGGCTCCCGGGCATCCTGCGACTGTTCTACAACCAGCTGATTGAGCGAGGACTGTGAGCGAGAGCGGCGACCGCTATACGCTGGGTGGATCCGTGTGCGCTTGAGCAAGCGTCAGCGCGAACGATTCCCGGGCGTCCATCCACTGCGTGAGCACTCGAAATCCATGCCGCTCGAGAGCCGCCACGACATCTGGTGCCAGGTACTTATATGAGCTCTCGGTCCAGATAATCTCGCCGTCCGCCATTCGAAAGTCGAATTCCGCCGCGGGAATCCGAACGTGCTGGGGCCGCCGGCTCACCAGGTGCATCTCGACGCGCGAGTGGTCGCTGTTCCACACAGCGCGATGGACAAAGGCCCCCACGTTGAAATCACCCTGCAGCTCCCGGTTGATTCGCACGAGCAGGTTGCGGTTGAAGGCCGCGGTGACGCCAAGCGGATCCTCGTACGCGAGCACGAGGTCGCGCTCCCCTTTCACCAGGTCGGTGCCCAGGAGCAGGACATCGGAAGGGAGCAGAGCGGCCCTGACGCATCGAAGGAAGGCCTCACGGCCGGGAGGGTCGAAGTTGCCGATATTCGACCCGAGGAACATCACGAGCGCGCGCCCGGGTCGGCGCCGCTCGGTCCTGAATCGCTCGAGGCCCGCTTCGTACCTGTCCTCGTAGGCGGCCACCCTGATTCCGGGTAGCCCGCCAAGCGTCCGCGTGGCTCGGGCCAGCGCCGACGGCGAGACATCGATGAGCCGGACGTCGAGCGGCTCGCGCTGCGCTCCACCCGAATGAATCAGCGTGAGCAGCTTGTCGCCGCTGCCCGGCCCGAGCTCCAGGATGGTCGTCACACGATCGGCGGCGTCGAATATGTCAGCCGCGTGTGCCTGCAGCAGTCCTGCCTCGGCTCGTGTCAGCGAGTACCAGGGCAGCTGAGTAATCGCGTCGAACAGGGCCGAGCCGAGCGGATCGTACAGGTACTTCGAGGGGAGCTGCCGCGGAGTGAGCGCCAGATAATGGCGAACGTCGGCGGCGAACTGCTCCAGTGACTGCGCGGCTGGTGCGACCGCGATCGGATGGGCGTCGCTCACGGCGTGTCTCGCACGCATCGGAACGACGCGTAGACGTACGGGTACCGGGGCCGGAACCAGTTGCGCAACGTGGGACGAAGCAATTCGCGCCCCGTTGCCGGCGACGCGCCCTTCAGCACGAAATGGTCGCCTCCGAAAAAATCCGCCGAGTACTGGGGGTACGAGGCCATGGGACGGAAACCTGGAAACGGCTCAAAGGGGGTGCGGGTCCATTCCCATCCGTTGCCGACGAGGTCGTCCACGCCCCACGCGCTTCGGCCGGCGGGATGGCTGCCGGCTGGCTCGGGGTCCCAGCTCGCAAAGTCGAACACGCCGTGCACCGCGGTCGGAAGGGCCTCACCCCATGGAAACGGACGCACACCGGCATCGGCGGTGCCGTACGCGGCGCGTTGGAACTCGGCTTCCGATGGCAGCCGCGCCCCACGCCACCGCGCGTAGGCGGTTGCCTCGGCGTGGCTGACATACACCGGCCAGGCCGGCGGCAGCGGCAGCAGATCGAACATGCCGCGCCAGGACCAGCGGCCCGCGTGAGGTTCCCAGAACAGTGGATGCTGGATCCCCTCGCCGTGAATCCATCGCCAGTCCTCGGGCTCCCACCAGCGGGGCTCCCGATAGCCGCCGGCTTCGACGAATTCCAGAAATGCCGCGTTGGTCACGTTGTGCCGCGCGATCGAGAACGCCGGAACATCTTCGGCGTACGCGGGGAACTCGTTGTCCCACCCGAATGCAATCGTGCCGCGATCGACGCCGAGCGTGGCGCGTCCCGCGGGGATGTCGATCCATTCACGGCTCGGAACGCGTCCGTCGGTGCGCGGCTGGTAGCCGGCGGGGCGGCGCTTCTGCGATGACGGCAGGCGATGCCATATGTAGAGGAGCGTCTCCTGGTGCATCAATTCGTGCTCCAGAACCGTGAACACGGCTTCAGCGCCATCGAGCAGGGGGTGTGCCGGCACCTCGAGGTCGGCCTGTGCGAGCGCCTCGAGCACGCGTGCGTCAGCTTCCGCAGCAAACGCCTGGACGACGTCCCGATCCGGCCACACGGCCCGAGCCCGGTGGAGGCCGCCTTCCGCCGGCGGGGAGCCGGCAGCGGACGTATCGGGATCGATGCCGCGGGCGAAGAGCGCTTCGAGCTGCGGATCGATGCTCGGCTGCTGCAGGGCGGTTTTGATCAGCGTGTTGAAACTGAAGGCCGGCAGGTGCCCTTCGTAGAACACGATCGGGTGGCGAAGGGCGATCGGCTGGCTGTAATACGCCTCGTCATCGACCAGCAAATCAAACAGCGCGCGAGACCGCTGGCGGTTGCGTGCATACCAGGCAATCACGTCGTCGCGGTCGAGCCCGGGCCGTGCTATGACCGTGGAAGGCATTTGCCGGGGTCACAGCTTCGTGTACCTCGCGAGGAAATGCAATAGCTGCCCCGTGCGCTGTGAGCGGCGTTGCACGCCCCTCCCGGGCCACTCGAGTGTCAACAATCGCTTGGGCTGTGGTTTGTGAGCTACGCCACTGATCGCATCAATAGCCCCCCTGCCGTCGCTTCCATCTTCCGCACGTTCCAAGGCGTCCACGTCGGGAAGCCGACCTGGATCTACAATGGCATCGACTTGACGTGAACGCCCGGTTCTGATGCGTAGGGTGCCTTCAGGGGTCGCTGCATGCTTTGCGCATGAGGAGGATCAGTCACATGAAAGGGTCTGCAGCAATGCGATGGATCAGCGGCACGCTCCTGGCGTTCATCGCCCTGATGGCTGCCGCCTGTACAGCCCAGGGAGTCTCCCCATCAGAGGTCGCCACTCTTGAATCGGACAAAGAGGCGCTGCAACAGCAACTGGCTTCCATGGCCCCGACCATGGTGGTCCAGGCCGGCCAGCTCGCGCCTCCTCCGGCTGGCGCGCAGCCGGCCGGGTGGGACACACCGGAGTCGATTCGCGGGCGGTTGAGGCTGCTCGCGACCTATGACTCGAGTGGGCCGGATGCCTGGGACGTCAGGGCACATTCAACCGTGTTTATTACCAGCGAGGGCGTCGGGTCCAACCCCAAGGGAGGTACGCGCAAGTCAGGCGTGCAGGTCATCGATGCCTACGCGAAGCAGGTGATTGCGTCGGCGCTGTTCGACCTGGGCGAGGAAGTCACAGAGAATCCGCACGGCGTCGGCATCTCGCCCGACGGGCGATGGCTCTACCTGGGCCAGATGCACCGGGTCCGTGCCACCGGCCAGGTCAGGACCGTGCTGATGATCGTCAACGCCAGGACGCTGAAGCTGGACAAGGTGCTGGAAGGCACCGCTCGCGTCGACTGGTTCCACCACATCACCGGGTTCAAGGACTGGCAAGGGCGCGACCGCGTGATGGTGGCCTTCGGCCGCACCCCCGGCGGCGCTCCCCATTACCTCCTCGATCCGCACGACAACAACCGGGTCGTGAGGGCCATCACGATTGAGGACATCGGCTACAAGATCGGCCATCCGTACCCGACCGTCGACCCGACGGGCCGCTTCGTGTACGTGTCGGTCTTCGCGCCGCCATGGCGCGCGCAGCTGCACAACACGGCGGGAATCGCGAAGCTCAACCTGGAGACCGGCGCGGTCACGATCATCCCCTTCGTGGGGGACAACCCGATCGGGATGGCGCACACCTCCGACGGCAGGTTCACCTACGTCAACGACTCTCACGGCGACGCGGTCTACAAGATCGACAACACCACGAATACGGTCGTCGGCAACACCAGCGCGGGCGTGGCTGGTCCCTATGGTCTCGTGCTGAACTGGGACGAAACGCTGCTCTACCCGATCGGGAAGGGCGAGGGGGGGCACAATGTCGGTTCCGTCGTGGGGGTCATCAATGCCGTGACGTTCGCCCCCCCGCGCCAGATGTTTCAGAGCCTGCCGATTTACCTCGGCGGTTCTGCGTCCAGCATCGATCACGGCATCCTCCACCCCGACCCCAAGGTGAACGAGCTCTGGGTCACCAACATGAACGGGTGGGAGACGATCGTGCTGGACCTCAACACCCACAAGGTGAAGGCCTATATACCGACCCCGAACGGTGGGGACACACATTCAGGCGGCTTTGCGCGCTACACCCCGGACTGGAAGGGGGAGCTGCTTGCCGACATGGGCGGTCCGAAGGGACCGATGTACGCGACGATGCGCCAGCGCGCGGCGGTCGTGCAGCCGGCGGCGCCGGCGCCCACATCGGCTGCCGCGCCGGCGGCGGGCGGCAATCCCCTCGCGCTGGGCCGAACGATCTTTGAAAAGACGGCTGGAGGCGTAGGATGCGCCTTCTGCCACGGGATGAACGGGAGAGGCGGCGCGCAGTTCAACGCGCCCGACATCCGCGGCGCGGACGAGGCGCGCGTCCGGTCTGCGCTCACCGGCGTGGTGCAAATGAGCCAGATCAGGCTCAACGATGCGGAGATCGCGGCCGTCGTCGCGCACGTGCAGGAGCTCAACGCGCAGCCATGAGCGTCGTACTTGCCCGGTCGATCGCGGCCGTCATCGGAGTGTTCGTTCTGCACGCCGCCGGCGTGGCGGCAGGGCGGGCGCCCGCGCCTGCGGAGCACGCGCACTCGACGCACGCGGAGCCCTCCGCGCCGGGTGGAGGTGCCTCAGCTCACTACTTCACGGTCAACGTGGACATTTCCGACGCGGCCATCCAGCCGTCGGCTGTTTTCATCCCGGCCGGACGGCCGGTGCAGCTGCTGCTGCGGAACCGGGGTTCGACCGAGCATCACTACAGGGTCGTCGGCTTGGTTCCCGATGAGCTCGCGTGGGTGTCTGTCGGTGAGGGTGGCGGCCAGGACGGCGCCTCGAGCGACGACCACAATCACCACGACCGCACGTTTGTCCGCTGGCGGGCGACATCTCCGGCGGGCATACGTCCGACCGGTGACCAGGTGCACGCATTTTCGGGGGCGAGAGGCGTTGATGTTGTGCTCTTCACGGCAACGCGCACCGGGACCTTTGTCGTTCAATGCGACCTGCACCCGGAAAAGACCGGCAAGCTGACCGTGTTCGATGCCGCGCCGCAGGCGACTGCGCCCGTCTCTGCGCGCGGGAAGCGGGCGCTGGCCCTGGCGCTCACCAGGGATCTCGGGGCGGTGAACTATCCCCGCGCGTCGGGCGTACGTGTGGAAGCGACGTACGCACCCGCGGAGTACGTCGCCCAGGTGCTCGGCGGGCCGGCCGCCGTCGCTGCGCTGGAGCCGGACCGATACGTCGCGGTCCTGCTGACGGAGCGCGTCCACACAGCCAACCTGCCCGGAACTGCGGATCCTCCTGACCTGCACGTCAGCGGAAGTCGTCTGCCGTTGATCGACCGGAAGGTGATGACCGACTCGCCGCATCACAGGGCCACCTTCTACCGGTTTGCGCGGGATGACGCCTTTGGACGGGGACACCAGGTCATGACGTTGCGTCTGGTCTCCGGACAAGAGGCGACCTGGCACCTTCCTGTGACCGTGCCCGATGTCGGAGACGCCGCCCGCACGCCGTCCGGACTTGGCGAACAGTGGGGACTCATCCTGGCGCTCCTCGGAGGCATGGTCGCGGCCATGTGGCCCTGTCTCTTCCAGTTGACCGTGTACTTCATCCCGGCACTGGCGGGGATCGCGATGCAGGAGGCCGGTTCGTCCTCGACGCGGGGCCGTCGCCGTCAGGTGCTGACGGCGGCGTTCTTCTTCATTCTGGGCTTCACGCTGCTCTATACGGCGACCGGGGCTCTCATCGGCTTCGCAGCGCAGCGGCTGGGTGACACGGGGCAGTTCGAGGTGTGGCAGCGGTACTTCGGCGTCGCTGCCGGCGTGATCGTCATTGGACTTGCGCTGCGCGTGGCCGCCAAAGTCCGGGCGCCGCTCGTGTGCAGGATGCCCGTACTGTCCCGCATGGGGCACGCGAACAAGCCCGCCACTCGCGTGGAGATGATGATCGCGGGCCTGGCGTTCGCCACCGGCTGCATGACCTGTTTCGGGTCCGCTCTGGTCGTCGGGATGGTCGTGTACGTCGGGCTTGCCCAGTCCGCGTTCTACGGTGCCCTCGTGCTCTTTCTCTTCTCGCTGGGTATGGGCATCCCACTCGTGATTGCGGCGGTGGCGATGGCGAGGGCGCTGCCGCTCCTGCTGAAGCTCGAGAAGGCCGTCCCGTGGATGGGACTCGCGAGCGCCATCCTCATGGCGGGATTCGGCACATTGCTGATCAGCGGCAACTACATGGTCGTTTCAGAGTGGACGTTCCGTGTGATCAGCGGCTCAGCCTCTATACCGAATATCGGGAACGGACTCGTTGTGGCCGGCGCCGCCGGTACCTTGGGTCTCATTGGATGGCTCGTGTGGATCGCGAGCAACGGCAGAGTGAAAAGACTACACAGAATGGATCTTCGCACGCCGTGAATCAGCGCTCAGCGTGTTGAGGGTCGGCGTCGTACGTCCAGAACGGTGGCGACCGAGGGGCGATCGGCAGGTCCGCGGCCCACGTGGTGAAATCGCACGAGTCCTGCGGGATCGATGAGGACATCGCCGCCGAGCTGTCGCGTGTCGCCGCCGGCATAGCGCGGCAGCCGGCCGCGCGCGAGCTCCTTCGCGTAGGCCAGCCATGTCCTGAGGCCCCAGATGTCGCTCAGCCGTCCCCGGTGCATGCCATAGCCTCGGTACAGCGTTCGGTCGCGGTCGATAAGAATGGGCCAGGTGACCTTCGCTTCCGCGATGTATGCGCGAACGACCGGCGCGGCTTCAAACGTCACGACCACGGTTTGTATCCCTAAATCCTCGAGCGCCTGTTGATGCTGCTGCAACTGCAGCAGGTGCCGTCGGCAGGGGAGTCAACCAAGATGGCGGTGAAATACCAGCAGGAGCCAGAGGCCCTCGTAGTCGGCGAGGCGGTGTGCCCGCCCTTCGGCGTCGGGCAATTCGAATGGAATCGCCCGCCTGCCGGTCTGCCGTCCTTCCACGCCTTGTGCCACCGCTCTATCCCTGCCTCTCATCTGCACCGTGCACAGTGTGTGCTCGGCCGGTCAATTGATGACTACGTCGATCGACCTCGATTTCCGCGTCTGCAATGAACTGACACAGCCGGGGGGGGTGAACGTTCGAGTCGGCTTGAAGGCTACCCTGGAGTTGATTGCACGTCCACCACCTTAGCCCGCCACTAAACCGGGACGACCGAGAAGCGCCGGCGGCGTCCGGGGCGGTAGATGGAGAAGTGCTTCCGATCGAGCGTAAAGATCTCAACCAGTGATTCGCGCTCGGCGACGCGCACGAGAGCCGCGTCGGCGAGGTCCATCGGCAGGTCGCGGTACTTCTCTATCAGCTCGCGCATGCGGGGCGCGTCCGTCTCGTCGAGTGGCGCCAGCGCGAGGGCGTCTGTCTCCAGGCGGCTCCAGAGCGCCTTCTGACCACGCCATGATCGGCCCAGCAGGTACATCGCCTCGGCGAACGCCGGCCAGACTGTGATTAACGGGTCGCGGAGCGTCTTCAGCGTGGCGACGCACGCCTCGTGCTCCGGGTCGGCCTGGTCCAGGAGCGCAACGAGCGGGCCCGCGTCAATGAGCACGCCGCGTACGGGCGTGTTGTCGAAGGATGGCGGTGAACTGGTCACCTGTTGTGCGCGCGGGGTCGCGCACGCCGAGGCTCACGACGCCGATGACGTCGAGCCAGGCATCATACGGACGGCTTCCAGCCTCGTCGCTGCCCTCACCCGCCGCGTACCGGGCGAGCGCTTCGCGAACGACGTCGGAGCGCGACAGCCGCCGGCGCTTCGCCAGGGCATTCAGCGCACGCTCGGTCTTGGGGCTGAGGCGGACGGTCAATGGCACGGCGGCCTCCGTAATACAAATGAGTATTACATGAGGGGTCGTTCACGTCAAAGGCCGGCGGAATCGAGAGTCAGCTGCTGCGATCGGCGAGGCTACCCGGCGCAGCAGGAGAGTTGGCTGACGTCCTTCGTGAACGTTTGCGCCGCCAGCTTCAGCCCCTCGACCATCGTGAGGTACGGGAACAACTGATCGGCCAGATCGTGCACGGTCATCCGGGCGCGGATGGCCAGGGCGGCGGCCTGGATGACTTCGCCCGCTTCCGGCGCGACGATGTGCACGCCCAGCAGCCGCCCCGTGCCCGCCTCGGCGACGACCTTGATGAAGCCGCGCGTGCCGAAGTTGACGAGCGCCCGGGGCACGGCGTCGAGCGGCAGCGTGCGGCTGTCGGTCTCGATGTTCCGGAGGTGCGCCTCCGCTTCGGTCAGCCCCACCGTCGCCACCTGCGGATCGGTGAAGACAACGGCCGGCATCGTGGTCAGATCGAGTTCCGCGTCGCCGCCGGTCATGTTGATCGCGGCTCGCGCGCCCGCCGAGGCCGCCACGTACACGAACTGGGGCCGATCGGTGCAGTCGCCGGCCGCGTAGATACTCGGTGCGCTCGTGCGCATGTGTTCGTCGACCACGATGGCGCCGCGCGGGTCGAGCGTCACGCCGATCGCGTCCAGACGAAGGCTCCGCGTGTTCGGCGTCCGACCGATGGCCACCAGAAGCTTGTCGGCCCGCAGCTCGCCGTGATTGGTGATCAGCGTGAATTCGTCGTCCGTGAATGACACAGCAGAGGCCTGTGTCTGCGTCAACACCGTGATGCCCTCGGCGCGGAAGGCCTCGGTCACGGCCTCTCCGATGGCCGGGTCTTCGCGAAACAACAGCGTGTGACGGGCGAGGACGGTGACGTGGCTGCCGAGGCGCGCGAACGCCTGGGCGAGCTCCACGGCGACGACGGACGACCCGATGACCGCGAGCCGCGGCGGGATGCGGTCGCTCGCGAGCGCCTCGGTCGAGGTCCAATACGGCGTGCCGGTCAGTCCCGGCACGGGCGGAATCGACGCGCTCGCCCCGGTGGCGATCAGGCACCGGTCGAACGGAACCAGGCGCTCGCCGCCCGTGGTCAACGTCACGGCGAGGCTGTGCTCGTCCTTGAAACGCGCGTCGCCGCGCACGACCGTGATGGCCGGTATCCCGGCGAGAATCCCCTCGTACTTGACGTGGCGCAGTTCCTCCACGCGGCCCTGCTGTTGCGCGAGCAGCCGCGGCCGGTTGACGCTGGCCGGCCCGGCCGAGAGACCCCCATCGAAGGGGCTCTCACGGCGTAGGTGGGCGATGTAGGCCGCGCGGATCAGGATCTTGGACGGCACACAGCCGACGTTGACGCAGGTTCCCCCGATGACGCCGCGCTCGACCAGCGTGACCGTCGCGCCGAGCTCGGCGGCCTTCAGCGCCGCCGCCATCGCGGCGCCGCCACTGCCGATCACGGCGATGCGCAGAGGGGAGCCATCCACCCACACGTGTGAGCCCGCGCTCGTGGCGCGCGGTAAACGGGGGGTCTTTTCCGCACGAGAGGCGCTACAGGCGTCGCACGTCATGTCCGTGACGTCGAGTGGCTGGGTGTTCACCGGCGTTCTCCCAGGGCGTTGGCTTCGGCGCGGCCGGGAACAGCGCAGCGGAGCGCGGCCACCACCGTCCCGGCGATGCCGGTTCTCAGCAGGGTTCGGTTGTTCATGGCCTGTTACTTCTCTTTGACCGTGGAGGGGTAGCCCGCGTTCGTCGTGGCTTTGGTCAGCGCGACGGCATTGGTCTTGGCATCGTCGAACGTCACCACCGCCTGCTTCTTCTCCAGGTCGACCGTGACCTGGGTGACGCCGGCGACCGTGGTCAGCGCTTTCTTCACAGTGATCGGTACAGGGTGCCTCGGCCGGCGACCGGCGGCGGCGTCCGCGATCGGGGCAGCGCGCGTGACGGGGTTGCGATGGTCGGCACGGCAGATTAAGCTTGGGTCCGTACTTAGGTACGGAATCAAGCGACATGAAAAACCATCCGCACGACCTGCCGATCGGCGCCTTTGCCGCGGCCGCCGGGGTCAACGTCGAGACGATCCGCTTCTATCAGCGCAAGGGGCTGCTC
>Ga0209640_10002906_pt1 | contig 15017 bp, 21 predicted proteins | sample RifCSP10_1_FD_184018 | JGI IMG/M metagenome (GOLD analysis project Ga0209640, IMG submission 184018) | Soil microbial communities from Rifle, Colorado - Rifle CSP2_sed 10_1 (SPAdes) (version 2) | ecosystem: Environmental > Terrestrial > Deep subsurface > Rock core/Sediment | place: Rifle...
CCTCTCCCGGTCAAGGGGGGGGGCCGTAACCCCCTGGCGAAGAGACTTCCGATGGCGAGCATCTCACGGCACCACGCCGTCCCACGCCGCCTCGTCCGCTGTCGCGCCGGCGCCACTGCACTCTGGGCAGATTGCCCACGTCCCGGCGGCGCCATCGTAGCGCCCACCTGCCCCGGCGCACAGCGAGCACGCGATGGCCTGCCGCTCGGTGTCGGGCGCGGGCGGCACCTCGACCGAGGGCAGCGGGGGGAACTGGCACCATGCGCCGTGTGCATCACACGCATGGCTGCGCCGCGGTCCGCACGTGCACACGCGCGAGGGGAGCGCCGGCATGATCGGCGGCGGCGGAGCGCCGAGGAGCGTGAGCAGCGCATCGGCCTCCGCGGGTGGCATCACCAGCACGCCGTAGCTCGGGCCACGGTGCGGCGGGCCGACGCGCACGTGGTCGACCGTCGCCGTGATGTGGTCGCGGAAGACGGAGAATGGCGACGTCATGGCGCGCCCCCATCAGCCGCTGCGAAGAGACTTTGTTGCGCGCTGGGCACGACCACGGCGGCGCCGCCGAGCGGCTTCCGGTCGACGCGCTCTCCGGCGGCTACGGCGATGCGGCGCCGCGCAACCTCGGCCGACGCGCTCTCCATCTCGATGCCTGCGAACCGCGCGCCTTCGAGCATCGCGGCACATCCGGTCGTGCCTGAGCCGGAGAACGGGTCCAGCACGATGGGCGCGAAACCGTCGCGTGCCGGTGGCGTGATGAGCCTCACGAGCCAGCGCATCAGCTCGATGGGCTTGACGGTCGGGTGATGGTTGCGCCGCATCTTGCCGGCGCGGAGCCGCGGGGTGTCGTGCTCAGCCGTGCGGCCGTCGGTCCACTGCGCGGGCTCGATGTCCCACAGGCCGATGTCCCGCTCCTCGCCCGACGGCTTGGCCACGTAGCGGAAGCGCGGGAAAAAGCGAGAGGCGCCGCCGGTGTCGCCACGCGCGGTGGCGGCCGAGTCGATGCCGCCGAACATCCCGCCCGCGTAGCCGTCGCGGTGCGTGCCGCCGCCCGACATGCCGGGGCGATCGCCGCTCTGCCGATCGAGTTCGAGCGCGGGGCATTCGTGGTGGCACGCTGCCTCGGTGCAGCGCGCGTCGTGCGTGATGACGATGTTTGGCGGCCAGCGGCCAGATGCGTCGTAGTCGTCGCGATCGCGACGCATCTCTCCATAGATGGATCCGACGCGCGGCCCGCTGCTCATTGCGCCGTGCGCGTTTTTCGCCTTCGTTTCGGCCTCGTCCGCGGAGCCACCGAATGCCACTCGACACCCGTCGACGTTGAGGCCGCCCGTTCCATGCGCGAGTACGTTGGCCGCGACGGGGCCGATGAGGGGTCTGCGGACAAGGATCCAGTGCTCGGCGGCCGGCTTGAGCGCGGTGCCGAAACCAGCAGCAGCAGCAGCAGCAGCAGCAACGGGCGTGCCGCGACGGAGCGTGCGGCCACCACCCATGCCGCTGCCGTAGACCGCATTCTTGTTGTTCGGCCAGTATTCGTCCGGCTCGCGGTCCGAGCCGAGCGCCGCGTCGATTGCCTTGCTGACGCTGAGCGACTTTGGAAATCCCGACCCGAAGTGGTGAACGACAACGTCGCGAATCTCGAAGCCGGCGTTCTCCAGCGCGAACGCGGTCCAGTGCGACGTGCGCGGCAGCGCCCATACGAGGCCGTGCGCGCCAGGCCGCATCAGGCGCCAGCACTCGCGCATGATGCCTTCGAGCCACGCGATCCACTTGTCGCGCCCGCCCCTGTCGCTGTCCCAGCCGCGGCCCATGAGGCCGATGCCCGCGGGCGGGTCCGTCACAAGAGCGTCGACCGCGAACTCGAGCGCCGGAAGCACCAGCGCCGAATCGCCCTCGGCGAGCCACCATCGGTCCATCAGCTCCCCACCGCGCGCAGCTTGCTCGGCCCGAAGTCCCAGAAATATTGCCCCTTCGACGTGCAGGCCCGCGCCGCCCTCACCTCGATGGCGCTCTCGCCATGCCGTCGCGCCACGTCGACGAAGCCGCCGAGCTGCCAGTCGTGCAACCGCATCGCAAGCTTCGGCCGCCCGAGATCGTCGCGCACGACCGCGTTGTCGCGCCTCTTGATTTGCAGGTGCGTCAGTTCGTGGTCGACGAGAGCCGTCTGCTCCGCGGCTCCGAGCCCCTGCCATGTCGCGGTGTCGATCGTCAGCAGCGCATCGGCCTGCCCGAGCGCGCGGCGGTTGAGCGGCACGATCGCAATCGTCGCCGCCGCCGGGTAGCCGTGCGCCTTCAGCGCTGGCGACACCTCGCCGCTTTCCTCATCGATGTCCGCCACCATCAGCACGTCGATCGTCAGCGCGTTGTCGCGCAAACCCGGATGGTGCTCGTTGCGCACCTGCGTCACCAGCCGCTTCGTCTTGTCGTCCGCTTGCTCAAATGTCTTGCTCACGTCGTCTCCTTTTCGATCTCAAAAACATCCACCACCACGCGACCAGCGCCACGCGCCGCCCGCTCCCACTTCGCATCTCGCTCGCACCATCGCGCGTTGTCGTCGCGCAGAATGCCGAGGCGTACCAGCATGTCCAGCGGCGCCTTGCCGCCGATGCTATCGCAGCTCACCTCGTCGGGCCGCACCGAGCTGCGTCGCGTCACCACCACCCGCCGCCGTCGCGCGTGACCCTCGTCGATGACGGGCCCGGGCATCCCCGGTCGCTTCGACGGCCCGCGCACGATGCCGAGTGCGCATGAGGTCCACAGCCACGCGGCGTCGCGCATCACGCCGCCGAGCTGCTGGCGCAGCTTCGCGCGCTGCCACGGCCGCATCGCCGCGTGGCAGTTGAGCGTCGGCGCCATCTCAAGCGGCAGCTCTACGCGATACACGCGCAGCGTCGCGAGGCGCAGCGGATGCGTCGCGCTCGCGCCCAACTTCGCGGCCTCGGGCGTGACGATGCCGTCAGCGTCGATCCGTTTCACGATCGCGCCCCCAACCCAGCCAGCTCTCTCACGAGCCACCCAATGACCTCGCCTTGCGCCGGGGAGACGGCATTACCAAGCCCGCGGAGCTGGTGCTCCCAATCCCGTCGAGCCATCCCGCAGGGAAGCCCATGAGCTGCTCGACGAAGCGCGGGTTGAGGTCCGCCATCTGCGATGTATTCGTTCCATCCGTCGGCGTCTCCGGGAGCTGGTGGCCATGGCCACGGACCGCTTGATCCGTCAGCGTCGTGCCCGAATGCCGGCCGCTCTCGGTCGAGTAGCCCGCCGCACCGCTGCGCTTCGCATCCGTCGCCGTCGCCCAGACCGACGCTTGCGCGCTCAGCAACTCGCCTTGCCGACCCGCTTCGTCCGAGCGCGGCAGGTGCGTCCTGTTGCTGTTCGGACTCGCGAGCGCCGTCGGCCAAAGACGCACAGATTCCCCGAGGCTCGGTCCGCCCTGCGCGTTCTTGCCGCGCATCGGCGTCCCGTGCTGCGCCATCGACGCCGTGGGAGATGGCCACTTCTTCGCCCAGGTTTCGAGCGACGGCCGAACCTCTACCGTGCGGCCAGCCGCTCCGCCTTGATTCGTTCCGCCCCTGCTCGCCGTTGGAGTCGCGTACTCGCCGCGCGACCACGAAGATCCGCGCGCGCCTGTGCGGCGCGCCGACATCGCTTGCCGACAGCGGGACCGGAAGCGACGCATAGCCAAGCTGCGCCAGGTCGCACACCACAGCATCCACCCAGCGATTGGCTCCGCTGGCAACGTTCTCGACGACGACCCAAGCGGGCAGGAACTCGCCAACGACACGAGCGAACTCACGCCACAAGCCCGAGCGAGCGCCAGCAAGGCCAGCGCCTTTCCCCGCGCCGCTGACGTCCTGACATGGGAAGCCGCCGCAGATGAGATCGACGCGGCCCCACTGGCGAGGCCGACGCCCGTAGCGGTTGGAGTGGAACAGCTTGACGTTTCCAGCGCGAATAGCAGCTGGCCAGTGTCGCGCGAGAACGGAGCGGCACCATGCGTCGCGCTCGACCTGCCACACGACGGGGCCGAGTCCGGCCCATTCAAGGCCGAGCTCGAGGCCGCCGATGCCGGCGAAGATGGAGCCGATGGTGAGCATTTCACCGCGCCACCTTCCGCTGCGCCTTCGCGCCGCCGCGCTTCGGACAGGTCACTCCTGCCTCCGAAACGATGCAGTCTCGTCGTCGAAATTCAGCCACACGCGTTCGCCCGTCTTCGGCCCATCCTTGTTTTTGTCGAGCCTCAACCATCGCTTCAGCGGTCCCTTCGCGTCCTCGAATGGATCGTCGCCGCTGAGCTTGCGAGTCCCTCCGATGATGACGTGCTCCGCCATGTTCTCGATGTCGCCCGCCTCCTTGAGGTCGTGCATCGACGGCTCCTTGCCAGTTTCGAGCCGCCGAATCTGCGACAGCATCAGGCCCGCCGCGCCCGAGACTTTGATCGCATCGCGGAACAGGCTCGTCACTTTCGCGACCTCGTTGCGCCGGTCCTGCGCCTTCGCGGCGAACGCCTGCACGTAGTCGATGACGACGAGGTCATAGTGCTCCTCCGCGCACAGCTCGACGATGGCCGCCGCGAGCTGCTCGGCGCTTTTGCCGACGCCGTAGAGAAATCCGCGCATCAAGCTCGCGCTCGCGCCGCACACGAAGAGCCGCGCCTCGTCATCGGGCGTGAGCTGCTCGTCGCGCAGCGCCAGCGCCGATATGCCGGTGCGCCGCGCCGCGAGTCGCTTGCCGTACATCACCTCGTCGTCCTCGCCCGAAACGATGAGGGCGCGCTTGCCGATGCGATCCGCCTCGTCGAACGCCATGATGGCGAACGTCGTTTTCCCGAAGCTCGTGGCAGCGCCCAGCACCGTCACATGGCGTGCGCGATAGCCACCGATGAGCCGGTCGATCTCACCAACGCCGGTCGTAAGTCCGCGCTCGACAACGCCGCGCTTGCAGCGCTCGTGCACGCGCTGGATCATGTCCGCGACCGTCACGGTCCCGTGCCGCTGCCACGCGGGCATCGTCGGCGTCGCCGGCTTCGCGTCGGCGCGCACGATGCGCAACCGCGGGGGCACGGGCTCCTCGTGCGATGGCTCTGCGTCGGGGCCGTCGAAAAATCCCTCGGGCGGCTCCGGCGGCGCCACCACGTCGCTCCACAGGTCGTCGTCGTCGACAGCGCTCACGTGGCACCCACCCGCCAGCCGTCCGTCGCCATCTCGCGCGCCGAGGTCGCGACCGCTTCGAGCTCCCGGCGCCCTTTGCTCCTGAGCCTCTGGCGCGTGCTCACGATGCGAGCCGCCGAGACACCCATCGCGACCAGGTGGTGCTCGATGTCGTCCAACAGCACGCGGCAGAGGTCGCGTTCGAGCTCAGCGTCGATGAGCCGGCGCGCCAGCGCGCGCGAGGCGTCCGCGGCGCACCACCGCGCGATCGCGCGGCGCACCATCGCGCGCTCAGTGAAGAGCCACGACAGGCGGGGGATGAGCGACTCGGCGGTGTGATGCGTCGCGGTTGTCATTTCGACTCCGCCGCGCGCTTCGGCGCGTTGTTGCGTTCCCAGTTTGCAATCACGCGCCGATTCTCGACGAGGCACTCCTCGTCCGTCGCGCGGCCGTCGTCGTTGAATTCGCGCCCGGCCTTGCGGTAGCGGCAGGTCTCGGCCGGATCGACCTTGCGCGCGCTCGCCAGTGGCGCCGTCGGTGTGCCGGTCTCGTGTTTTTCGAGCTGCTCGTCCGACCGAAATACCATCTCGGGCTGCACGCGGCCCTCGGCGACGTACCACGAGCCCGGCCGAAACATCGACTCCACCGCCGCCAGCACGCGTGCCTCGCCGTACGTCCGCAGCCGCGCCCTGATGTGTTGCCGTCGCTTCACGGTCAGCACCGGATGCGAGCCGCGCGCGACCCTGGCCCGCAGCTCGACGAATCGCCCCCACACGAGCCGCGTCGAGGCTTCGAGTCGCGCCAGCTCCGGATCCTCAGCCGGAGGCTCTGAGGGAGCGAGAGGGACCGGAGGCGCTTGCGCCTCCAGGGGCGAAGCCCCGGTTCCCCCCTCTGCACTCCCCTCTCCCTCTCTCTCTGCTTCTGCTTCTGCTTCTGCTTCTGCTTGTGTGACGTTACGGGGTGTCACGGCGTTTGCCCGTGACGTCACGGCGTGACGGACGTGACGTTCGCGGTATGCCCGCTGTCGTGCTCCGGCGGTGTGGTCCTTCTCGCGGTAGCGAGCGTAGTTGAGGACGAGATAGCCGCCATTGATTCTCACGAGCCGACGGCCATCGAATTCCTGCGAGCGCGATTCTGGCTCAGGCGCGCCCATTTGTTCGAGCGCGTCGAGTCCCAGCTCCTGCTCCACGAGCGCCTGGTGGATGATCCCAATCGCCGACGCTTCGACGAGGCCGTACCAGCCCGGCGGAACCGCCCAGCCGGTGGCCGCGAGCGAGCGCACCATGAGCTGCGGCGTTTCCGCACGGAGCTGGTGCGGCACGGCCATGAGCAGTGCCGTGACGAACACATCGCGTTGAGATTTTTGGAACCACAGCGTAGAGCGCAGGATCCCGCAGTCGAGTTTCACGAATGCCATGGCCAACACGTTGTCACGCTCGTCACGCCGTGACTAGCCGTTTGTGATGTGAGCCGCATCTCAGCCCTCGCCGCCGAGGTCGAGCCACGGCGCGCGGGCCTCTGCGGCCTCGCGCACGTAGCGGTGCCGCACGACGCGCGCGGTGTCGACCAGCCACGCGCGCGACGGGGGCACGTCGCCGGCAGGCGTGGACCAGTACGTCGCCGCTGGTGGCGCCAGGTCGCGCGCGGTCGGTCGCGTGACCATCACGCCGCCCTCCGCTTGCCTGGCGCCTTCGGCGCCGGGCCATCGCCGGTGGCGAGCCACGCAACATCAACGTCGAGCGCCTTGGCGAGACTCTCGATCGTCCCCAACGTCGGGTTACCGCCCCCCTCATCACGCTCCAGCGCGTACACGGCGTTGCGGCTCAGGCCGGCCGCCAACCCCAGCCTGGCCTTCCCTACGTTGCGTATGGCGCGGGCCTGTTTCAGTCGTTGCGCAAATGTGCTCACGCCTCCAGCCTGCCCACCGCAACAAGAATTGTCAACAACTTTATGTGCTGGCGCGGGCAAAAAAACTTCTCCGCAATTATTGACAACTACTATTGCGCGTGCAATAGTAGTTGCATGACTACCGCGAAACCCGACCTGCCACCGCGCGGCGTTGGTAGCTGTGGCAGCATGAAGAACCCCGGCCATATCAAGATTTCTTCGCGCTGGTACCAGGACACCATCCTCTGGGAAGGCGAAGCCGACTCGCTCGGCGACGCCGTGCTGCGCGCCCTGCGAGCCGGCGCGGTCCTGCGCGGCGCGAACCTGAGCGACGCGGTCCTGAGCGGCGCGGACCTGAGCGGCGCGGACCTGAGCGGCGCGGACCTGCGCGGCGCGGACCTGAGCGGCGCGGACCTGAGCGGCGCGGACCTGCGCGGCGCGGACCTGCGCGTCGCGAACCTGCGCGGCGCGGTCCTGAGCGTCGCGAACCTGCGCGGCGCGGTCCTGAGCGACGCGGTCCTGAGCGGCGCGGACCTGCGCGTCGCGAACCTGCGCGACGCGGTCATCCCGATCGTCGAGAATCTCCATCAGCGCATCCTTGCTGACGTCGAGCAGCGACCGGAGTCGTTCAACATGCGCACTTGGCACAACGAGTGCGGCACGTCGCACTGCCGCGCGGGCTGGGCGATCCATCTCGCGGGCGCCGCGGGCTATGCGCTGGAGGAGCGGCTTGGCGCCCCCGCGGCGGGGGCGCTCATCACGCTTGCGAGCTGCCCGTTCCTGGAGCGCGTGCCGAATTTCTATGCGACCAACGAGGAGGCGCTCGCGGACATTCGCGCGTGCGCGGAGCGCGAGAGGGCTCAGCCAGCACCGACGGCGGAGGGCTCATGAGCGCCGACGGCTACCTCCCCGACGGCTGCACGCACGAAGACGTCGAACGCGCCAGCGGCGACGATGCCCCCGAGGTCGAAACGGCGTACTCGTTACTGGTGGAGCGCCTCGATGCGCGCGGCATCTACCCGAGCGACCACGAGATCATCATCTCGACGCTGCGCGAGGCGCACGAGGACGCGGTGGAGCTGGCGGAGGTGCAGGCCGCGCGCGAGCGTGTGGCCGAGCTGCTGCGCGAGCGCGATGGGCTGCGGCAGGAGGTGCGCGCGTTACGTCGCCAGGCGGACGCGACACGTGACAGCGTGTTCGCCATACTGCAGGCTGGGCGCGACGGTGGCGCCGAAGCGCTTGTGCGCGCCGTCGACTTAGTTCGAGGTATCGCCGTGACCGGCCCGAGCGAATTGCTGCGGCTCGAGCGCGCCTGCATCGCGGCCGGGTGTGCCGTGTTGCCCGATGGCGCGGTCGAGAATCGGCGCGCGGAAGAGCTTGAGCGGCAGCTTGCCGAGGCTCGCGAGCAGCGTGATGGGGCGCGCTATTTTGCAATCATTCTCATGCACGCTTACGAGTCGGACAACCGACCGCCACCCTCGGTGCTCGACGCCGTCAAGGGGTGGCCATGATGGTGAATTTTCGCGTACTCAGCAACTCGGAGCTGAAGACCTTCTGCGCCTGTCAGCGGCTGCATCACTACGAGTACGACCTGCTGGTGCGGCCGGTTGGCGACGAGGCGCCGTTGCGATTCGGCGATGCGGCGCACGCCGGGCTTGAGGCGTGGTGGAACGAGCCGAATCTGCCGGCGCGGTGGCCGGCCATGTCGGTGGCGCTCGACACGATGACAGCGCTCGACTCGTTCGAGCTCGGCCGAGCGCGCGCGCTGCTCTGCGGCTACGACGCGCGATGGCTCGACGAGGCCATCGAAACGCTGGCGGTCGAGCGCGAATTTACGGTGCCGCTCATCAACCCAGCGACCGGCGCGCCGTCGCGGACGTTCGTGCTGTCGGGAAAGATCGACGCCATCGCCCGTTTCGCCGACGGCCGAACCGTTATCGTCGAGCATAAGACCTCGTCAGAAGATATTTCTCCCGGCTCGGAATACTGGCGCCGCCTCACGCTCGACACGCAAATCAGCGCTTACTACCTGGGCGCGCGCTCGCTCGGCTTCGAGGTCGACGGGTGTCTGTACGACGTGCTGGGCAAGCCCGCGTTGCGGCCGCTCAAGGCCACGCCGCCCGAGGCGCGTAAATACACCAAGTCGGGCCAGCTCTACGCGACACAGCGCGAGGTCGACGAGACGCCGGAGGAGTACGCCGAGCGATGCGCGGCGGCAATCGCAGCGGCACCGGAGAAATACTTCGGCCGCGGGCTCGTGGTACGGCTCGAAGAAGACGAACGCGAGGCCGCCTTCGACGTGTGGCAGTTGGCGCGCGCGCTGCGCGAGGGTGAGCTAGCGGGGCGGCATCCCAGGAATCCCGATGCCTGTTCGCGGTACGGCCGCACGTGCGCGTACTTCGACGTGTGCTGTCGCACGGCGTCTATCGACGACCCGCAGAGATTTCGGCGCGCCGAACGCGCGCACGAGGAACTGACCGCACAACTGCCCGAGCAATCGGACATATCGAAAGAGGAGAGCGCAGCATGACAGCGCCCGCGCCAAGCCGGATGACGCTCGCCGCAGTCCGCGGCGGCAAACTCGACCGGCCGAAACGGATTCTGCTCTACGGCGTCGAGAAAGTCGGCAAGTCAACCTTCGCCGCCGACACGCCGAGCCCGGTATTTCTGTGCGCCGAGGACGGCACGGCCGAGCTCGACGTGCAGCGATTTCCTCAGCCGGAGTCGTGGCCCGATGCGTGCGCCGCGATCGAAGAGTTGATCAAGAACGAAAGCCCATACAAAACGCTCGTTATCGATACGCTCGACTGGCTGGAGCCGATGTTGTGGGAACACATTTGCCAGCGCGACAGCATGCGAAACATCGAGGAGTACGGCTACGGCAAGGGCTACGTCGCTGCGCTCACCGAGTGGCGCATCATGCTCTCGCGGCTCGACAAGCTGCGGAACGTGCGCGGCACGACCGTCATGCTGCTCGCACACTCGTGGATCAAGCCATTCAAGAATCCACTCGGCGACGACTACGATCGCTTCGAGCTGAAGCTCCACGCCAAAGCGGCAGGCCTCATCAAGGAATGGTGTGATGCGGTGCTGTTCGCGAGACTCGAAACGTTCGCGGTTAAAAAGGAGGGACGCGTGCGCGGCATCGCGAGCGGCTCACGCGTCATGCACGCGGCCCCCGCCGCCGCGTGGGACGCTGGCAACCGCTTCGGCCTGCCCGACTCGATGCCGCTGTCGTGGGATGAATTTATCGGTGCCGCCAGCCGTGGAGCGGCGGCCATCGAAGCGCTGACGGCCGAGGTGCACGCGCTGTTCGCGCAAGTGGATCGCGCGACCAAGACGGCGGGCGAAAAGTGGCTCGCGCAGAACGGCCGCGCCACCGACCCCGGCGCGCTGGCGCAAATGGTCGATCGACTGCGCGGGAAAATCACGGTTTCTGAAACGCCGAAAGAGGAGGCTGGCAAATGATCACGGTAGGACGACACAAGGCACGCGCGGTCGAGGCCGCGCTCGGATACACCAAGGGCGGCAAAGAACAAGTGGCGGTGCTGTTCGAGATTCTTGACGGCGACGACGCCGGCCAGCAGATCACCTGGTACGGCTTCTTTAGCGAGAAGACCGAGGAGCGCACGCTCGAAGCGCTACAGCACTGCGGTTGGGAGGGCGCCGACATCGGCAACCTCGACGGCGTCACCAAGAACGAGGTGCAGCTCGTGGTGGAAATGGAAGCCGGCGACGACGGCAATTCCTATCCGCGCGTCCGCTGGGTCAACGGCGCCAGCGCCGGGCTCGCGCTCAAGAGCAGGATGAACGACGGCCAGCGCGCCGCATTCGCGCAGCGCATGAGGGGCAAGGTGCTGGCGACGCGCCAAGCTGCGGGACAAGCGTTGCCCGGCAACGGCGGCGGCAGAACGCGCAAGAGCGAGCGCCACGCGGCGCCGGCCGGTGTGGCTGATGACGCGGCTGATGACGACATTCCCTTTTGACGTTGCCGACCAGCTCGCCTGGAAACGCCGTGTCAACTACAAGTTTCTACTGTCCCGAGGATTTCAACGAGCGATGAGCGCCCCGAACGGAGCTGGTCGCATCGTGCACGAGCAACGCCCGTTGCGCCGCGTTATGACCCGCGACACCGACTCGCAATGCGACGTGCGTCGAGCCGCTGCGGTCGCAGGACAATCCGGACAGCCCGCCCAGGCGCCGCCGCTGCTCGACCTGCCCACCGCAAACGCCCAGACTCGGAGACACGAAATGAGCGACCGCAGCCGCAGCGCGTAGCTGCGGGGATGATGGCGCCTACCGAATCAGTGGTAGCCTCCGCGCCATGTCGTGGTCGAGCGGGCCGCGCGGAAACGCCGGGCTGCGATACGTCGCGCTCGACTGCCATAGCGCCCACGCGCCATCAGCGGGCCATCGCGGGCCATCGCCAGCTCGCCAGTCCGCGACCCAGAGCGCGACGCCGGGTTGCGTGATCCATGCGGGCCGCCCGAGCTCGAGCCAATGCCCGGGCGACAGGTAGCAAAGCGCCTCGCCCGAGCGCTCCGCCACGGCCTCGACGAGCGCGCGTCCCCCGCCGTTGTGCGCCGCGGGGTCGAGAGGCCCGTCGTAGCCGCTGCTATTCGTTTCGAGGTCGATCGCCGGCACGATGTCACCGGCGCCGAGCCCAGCGGCATCGAGCTGCGAAATCAGCAGCGCGAACTGGCGCGGCCATTCCTGGTGCTGGCGGAAAAAGGCGTAGCCGCCGACCTGGAGCCCAGCTCGCCGCGCGCGGTCGACGTGCAACGCGAACGACGAGTCGGGCGAGGTGCCGTAGCAGGCGCGCGCGACGACGAATTTTAGGCCGTCCTCGGCAAGCGCCGCGTAGTCGACGAGGGCGGCGGGCTGCCACTGCGAGACGTCGATTCCGGTGAGCGTGCTGGTGGCCGGCACGGGCATCGCGTGGCCACCGTGAAGCGCCTCGGACCAGCTGCGCGGCCCGACTATGCCGTCAGCAGATAGGCCGCGCGCTGTTTGAAAGCGCTTCGTGGCTTCTTCCGTTGCCGGTCCGAAGACGCCGTCAGCCGTCGCAGCAACAGCGCGCTGCCAGCGCTCGACCGCAGGACCAGACGAGCCGAGGCGCAGCACCGGGAGCGCCTGCGCGTGGTCGTCTGGCGCCGTCGCCACCGCGGCCGACCACGGCGCGCTCGGCGCCGCGATGGCGGCGGGCGCAGGACCTGGCTCGGTGTCGGGCGGATCATCCTCGCCTGGTAAGGATGTCATCACGGGGTGAGGACCGTTGTCTGGCGCGAGCGACACGAGCACCGACGGGAGCTCGGGCAGCGCCGCCAGCACGGGCACACCCGGGAGGCGCGTGAACGGAAGCCGCTTGCCGTCGCCGACGGCGAGCACGCACAGCATGGGGTCGGTGAGCACGTCCGCGGTCGGCGTCTCGATCCACTCCTCCGCGCCGGCGCGGCGGACCCAGCACGTACCGCCGAGCAGTTCCGCCTTCTGGCTGTAGTCCGCCTGATCCAAACCCTCCAGGTCCTCGTCGGTGCGCGCCACGCCGTGCAGCGTCGAGCCCTGCACCTGGATGGCGTACAGGCCCGGAACGGTCGTCGGGTAGCACGGGATGCCGTTCGCGCCCGAGCGGCCCTGGATGGCGGGGAAATTCGCGGTGAGGACGCCGCGTGGGTACTGGCGCGTGTTGTCCGCGTCGGCGTAGAAGCCGCGATTGACGCTCGCGCCGGGCGTGCAGCGGCGATCGAGGGTGAAGATCTTCCAGCCGCCCGCGACGAGCCACTGTCCCCCCGTCGCGCGCGGACCGTTCGCCAGCGCCCACGCCATCCAGTCGCTCGACTCGCGCTCGGTCGTGTGCACGATGTTGCCGACCAGCGGGTCGAGCCGCACCGTCGCCTGACGGCAGCGCTCGTCGGCGAGCCGATCCGTGAGGAGCAGGCTCGGGCGGCCGTGCTCATCGACGATGAGGTCCGCCATGCGCTGGAGGCCGCGCGCGCCGATCGAAGCCGTGACGCCGCCAGCGCGGAGCGGCTGCGCCGAGACGCGGAACCGGGCCGCGTGGCCCGAGGCCTCGACGGTGATTTCCGCCCAGGCGTGCTCGACCTCGCCGCGACGGTAGGCTGCGATCCAGGCTGCTGGTTTCACGTCCCCATTCTGCCACGCTTGGCACGGCGTTCCCAGCCGCCACGGCCGCTATAGCGTGCCTCGCTGGCGCGCTTTCGACAGGCGGGTTGGCTCGCGGCGCTGCCGCCCAGCCGGCGCGTCCTGGGGCAACGTCGTGCCTCACATGGATCATTTCGCGACCACCAGCCGCCGGCCTCGAAAAACAATCGACCAGCCAAGCGCCGAATTTATCAATAGTTTCGGCAACAATCGACATGGCGCCAATCTGTAAATCCCAATAGTTTCACGTGCAACGTTGTGACAGCCGCCACGGGCGCCAATAGGGCGCCGAAGGCGCGAGAAACTGCATTTAGTATGAAGACGACGACGATCCGCACCGTGTACGCCGCTGGCACCGTCTCGACCGTCCGCGTCCGCGACGGCCGCTCGTGCTGGTTCGAGACGGCGATCATCTCGCACGGCGTCGTGACCGAGCCTGTCCGCAGCGCCGACAAGGCTGCCGCTGGCTGCGTGCACGATCGCGCCTGCGATTTCGTCCAGGGTCGCCGCGACGCGAGTAGCGTCCGCGACGCCCGTTGGGCCGCTGAACTCGACGCCGAGACGGCGGAAGCCGACACCGTGCCGGCACCCCGCGCGCCCGACCCCTGGCCGAGCTGGCGTGCGCGACCGAGCCGCCACCGGCCGGGGCGAGGGTGACCTACGTGGTGGCGCTCGACCTCTCGGGCCGCCCGCGCGTGTACGTCGCGGGGTGCACGGAGGAGCAGGCCGTGGCGGCACTGGAGTGGCTGCGCGCACGCCACGATCTCGACACCGCCACGCTGCGCATCGTGTACGGTCGCACCGTCGCGGAGGCGCTGGATTGGCTCGCCGGTGTGTCCCGCTAGCCACGTGTCCGCCGGGACACGCCTCGACACTGAACAGCGTTTTGTGTATCGTTTGACACAGAGAACTTTAGCGCTTAGAAACCATTACGTTTTTCGTCAATTAGTCGATTTATTTTCACGGGAAAGCTGAATGATTTCAATGTTCAGTGGTGCCTGAAACTGCATCTAGTAGAGGCTCGAAAGAGCTTAGCCCCGGGCGGGTCGCCCGGGTGAACGTGGAGGAAGCCATGAAAAACGACACCTACAAAATCACCTGGTCCCACACCTTCGCCGTCGAGACGTTCGACACCTACGAAGAGGCGGTTGCCGCCGTCGAGGCGGTGCTGAGCGAGCCCGAGATCGGCCACGCTGGCGATATCTCCGAGGGCGGCGAGCGCACCCTATTTTGGGCCAGTGAAGCTCTGGCCGCCAACGACGATGGCGCGCGGGCCGCTGGCTCGATCAGCGTGGAGTGCTGCTCGTGAGCCCCGTGGACGCGGTGAACGATGCGCGCAATCTGCTGGGTGACATCATCATCCAGATCGCCGGCACCCCGCCGGCGAGCGCGGAGGAGATCGTGTTCGCGCAATGCGATTTTGGGCGCGACCCGCGCGACCCGCCCCTACATCCTGATGTGCGCCGGCGCCTGGTGCGGCTGCTGCGCGACTCCGGTGCGCCGGAGGTGCTGCCGTGATCGCCGCGACCGAGAGCGCGACCGCTCGAAGAACGCGGCCCCTCCGGGCGAGCGACCTTCCGCGCGGGCGCGGATACGAGCGCGCGAGCGTGGACGCGGTCTTCGAGCGTGCGGGCGAGCGGCTGCGGCGCGCGCTGGAGAAATCGATGCGGTCGCGCGGTGAGCCGCTTCGCGCGGCGCCGCGCTGGTGGCGGCCGGCCCGGTGCGCAGGGCTGCTCCTCAGCGCCGCCGAGCTGGCGGCCGAGGGCCGCGTGCTGGAGCACTGCGTTGCGAGCTATGTGCCGTATGTCCGGCGCGGCGAGA
>Ga0209640_10002908_pt1 | contig 15008 bp, 8 predicted proteins | sample RifCSP10_1_FD_184018 | JGI IMG/M metagenome (GOLD analysis project Ga0209640, IMG submission 184018) | Soil microbial communities from Rifle, Colorado - Rifle CSP2_sed 10_1 (SPAdes) (version 2) | ecosystem: Environmental > Terrestrial > Deep subsurface > Rock core/Sediment | place: Rifle...
GAGGGAGTGTCGGTTCGCTGATGCGATTCATATGACCGGACCTCATTTGATTAATTGGTTCATTTCAAAAATCGGCAACAGGATCGCGATGACGATGAACAGTACGATCGCGCCCATGACCAGTATCAGCACCGGCTCGAGCAAGGCTGTCAGCGCCCGCACCCAGTTTTGCAATTCACGCGATTGCGCTTCGGCCGCACGCGCGAGCATGGCGTCCAGCCGTCCGCTCGTTTCACCGCTCGCGATCAGATGCACCACCAGCGGCGGAAATAATTTAGTCTTTGCCAGCGCGCGCGACAAACTTCCGCCTTCGCGCACTTGCTTCAATGCTTCCTCGACTGCGCCGCGCATCGGCAAATTATTGACCACCGGCACCGCCGATTGCAGCGCCGGCAGAAGCGGGATACCGCTCGCGGTCAATATCCCAAGCGTATCAGCGAAGCGCGCAGCATTAATACCGCGCACAATTCGACCGACCACCGGTAGCCGCAGCATGATGCGATGCCAGCGGTACCTTATCGCCGGATTGCGCAAGGCGGCGACTAAGGCAACGAGCGCGACCGCAGCGATCAACAGCCATATCAAACCGCTGGCGCGCGCGGCGTCGCTGATGCCGATAAGTATCCGCGTTACCAGCGGCAAGGTTTGACCGGTGTTGGCAAAAACGCGGGTCACTTGCGGCACGACATACACCAACAACATCGCTACGACACTTATAGCTACTACGGTCACCAGCACCGGATAGATGAAGGCGAGGGTCACGGATTGGCGCAGGGCTTGGCGATTCTCGGTGTAGTCCGCCAAGCGTTCGAGCACTTCGACCAACTTTCCGGATTGCTCACCGGCGTCGATCATCACCCGATAAATGTCCGGAAACGCTTGCGGGAACGCGCCCATGCTGCGCGCGAGCGATTGGCCTTCGATCATCCGTCCACGCACGCCGGCCAGCACGTGGCGGGTGCGTGCCTTGTCGGTCTGTTCGATCAGCGCGTTTAAACATTCCTCGAGCGTCAGGCCGGCGCGCACAAGGGTTGCGAATTGGCGCGTGAGCAAGGCGAGCTCGTTGCCGGAGATACCGCGACGCAGCCGCAGGCCGCTCTTCGTTTTAGTTCCCGTGCGGCTCGGTTGCTCCTGAATCGTGCCGACCGAAAGCGGCGTCAGGCCGCGCTCGCGCAACAGCCCGCGTACTTGGCGTTCGGCGTCGCCGTCGATGACACCGCGCACGGTGCGTCCGTTGGGGTCCAGAGCTAGGTATTCGAAGCCGGCCATATAAATTCAGTTGCAAGTAGCAAGTAGCAAGTGGCTTGCATTAACGCTTCATCCTCTTCCTTGTAACTTGCCACTTGTCACTCGTACCTATTCTCTCGATACGCGCAGTATTTCGTCGAGACTGGTCTCGCCGGCGAGCACCCAGCGCAGACCGTCTTCGCGGATTGACTGCATGCCATGCGCTTGGCCGTGTTCGCGCAATCGTTCCTCGGAAACGCCGTCGTGAATCAAGGTGCGCAGCTCATCATCCACGCTCAACAGCTCAAACACGCCGGTGCGTCCTTGGTAACCGCTGTTGGAGCAGGCGGTGCAGCCGCCGGGAACGTTGATCTGGCGTTTGTCGTTCGGTCCGATTTGCAGAAGTCTGCGCTCGGCGGTGTCGGGGATGCGTGACTTGCGGCACTGCGGGCACAATCGGCGCACCAGGCGCTGCGCCAATGCGCCAATCATGGTCGACGCCACGAGAAACGGTTCGATCCCCATATCGACCAGGCGCGTTACCGCGCCGACTGAATCGTTGGTGTGTAAAGTGGCGAGCACCAGATGCCCGGTGAGCGAGGCCTGTACCGCGATCTGCGCGGTTTCGAGATCGCGAATTTCGCCGATCATAATGATGTCCGGATCTTGACGCAGAATCGCGCGCAAGGCGCGCGCGAATGTTAGCTCGGTCTTCGGGTTCACTTGAGTCTGGCCGATGCCGTCGAGGTCGTACTCGATCGGATCCTCGACCGTCATGATGTTGTGGCTCTTGGTGTCGAGCTGCGACAACGCGGCGTACAGCGTTGTCGTTTTTCCCGAACCCGTCGGCCCGGTGACCAACAAGATTCCGTGCGGTTGGCGAATCAGTTGGTCCAGCGTGGCGAGCATGTCCGGCGCCATGCCGATCGCCGTAAGCGTTAGGCGGCCGGCTTGCTTGTCGAGCAAACGCATCACCACGCGCTCGCCGTGCGCTATGGGCAGCGTCGAGACACGCACGTCCACCGGCCGACCAGCGAGGCGCAGCGTGATGCGGCCGTCTTGCGGCATGCGTTTCTCGGCGATGTCGAGCCGCGCCATGATTTTCACGCGCGAGACGATCAAGCCGTGCGCCGCTTGCGGCGGTTCGAGCACGTCGCGCAGCACGCCGTCGATGCGATAGCGCACGACCGAGCGCGTTTCGAACGGTTCGATGTGGATGTCGGACGCGCCTTCGCGTACCGCTTGCGACAGCACGGCGTTGATGAGGCGCACGATCGGCGCGTCGTCCTCGCTTTCGAGCAGGTCTTCAACCCGTGGCAGGTCTTGCGCGATGTCCGTCAGGTCGGGATCGGTGTCGAGTCCGTCGACGATTTCGAGGGCGTGGTGCTTGCCGCGTTCGTAGGCGCGGTGCAACGCGATTTCAAATTCCGCCGCCGGTAATTCGTGCAACTGTATCGGTTGCCCGAGCGCACGCTGCAATTCCGCCAGCACCGCGCTCGACACGCCTGGGCGCGCCCACACCTCGAGCCCGGCGTCGCTCTGGCGTGCGGCGATGACGCCGTGGCGCTTGGCAAAATGATACGGCAGGCGGTCGATCCACTGCGGATCGAAAGTGTGGGCGTCGGGCTGCGATTGCATGGCTTTCACGTCAGCCCGAATTATCTTCTTTCGCGGGCGGCGTCGTCGGTGCGGAGTTCTCTGGTTTTTTTTCCGGCGTCGGCGCCACGGGCGGTATCGCCGGTTGAACGCTTTCGAACGCTTGGCTTGGCTCCGCATCCTTGCGCAGCACGCGCATGTACTCGTAGCGATCGGAGGCAAGGCGATGGCCGTCGTCGATGCTGCGGATAATCGTCGGCTTTAGAAATATCATCAGGTTCGTCTTTTGCTTTGACGTTTCCTTCGACCGGAACAACGCACCGAGCAGGGGAATGCGTCCGAGCAGGGGCACTTCCGACCGGGTTTCGGTCGCTCGGTCTTCGATCAATCCGCCAAGCACCACGGTCGCGCCGTCATCGACCAGTACCTTGGTTTCGACCGAGCGCTTATTAGTAATGATATCCGATGCCGAGATCCCCGGTGGCGGTGGGGTAACCGTCGAAATCTCCTGAAAAATCTCCATTTTTACGGTGCCGCCTTCCGAAATCTGCGGTTTGATACGCAGCTGAATACCGATGTCTTTACGTTCGATCGTCGAAAACGGATTGACGTTGGTCCCGGTATTGGCGGCGTTGGACGGTAAAAAACTTCCCGTCAGAAACGGAACGTTCTGACCGACGATGATCTTGGCTTCGGCGTTGTCCAGGGTAAGTAGGTTTGGCGTGGAAAGGATATTTCCTAGATTTTTCGACTCCAGCGCCTGTGCCAGGGCGCCGATCCCGCGGACTTGCGTGCCATCAGGGAGCGTAATAGTGCGCCCCAGAAACGCGAGCGACAGACCCGTCGCCCCGCCGAGAGCCAGCCCATTGGTTGCGATGGTGTTAATAATGCCAGGTACGCGGGTTGACGGCAGGTTGGTCACGCCGGCAACACCACCTCTGCCGGCGCTGCCGGCAGCAAACCATTGAAAGCCCAACGCGGTGGCATTGTCGGTGGTGATTTCCGCGATCAGCGCCTCGACAAAAACTTGCGCGCGGCGCACGTCGAGTTTTTCGATCACCGCGCGCAAGTTGTTATAAACCGCGTCCGAGGCGTTGATGATTAACGCATTAGTTGCCTCATCGGCCTGCACCAACGATGCCTCGGTAGTGCGTCGCGCCGCGGCGGGACGGCCCAGAGCCGCGACGCCTCCGGCGGCGGCAGGTTGCTGCGCCCGTGCTTCGGCGGCGAGCAGGCCACGCAGTACTTCCGCAAGCTTCACCGCTTCGGCGTTACGCAAATAAATTACGCGGGTTTGTCCGTCGGTTGTCGCCGGAACGTCGAGCTTGGTAATGAGCGAACGCAGTTGCGTCAGTTTTCCGGGGTTCTCGGTGCGAATCAGGAGACTGTTGGTTCGCAGATCCGGAATGACGGTGAAGCGATCGCCGGCAACACCGCCCGGTGCTTGGGGTATCGGGACGCCGGGAATGGCACCGCCACCACCGCTCGGGCCGGCGAGGCGCGCGATCAAATCCGCCAGATCGAGCGCGGAGGCGTTCTGCAAGGGGACCACCGTGACATCGCTCGAGATCGGTTGATCAAGCCTTTCGACGATCGCGAGCATGCGCCGTATGTTGTCGGCATAGTCGGTAATAATCAGGGCGTTCGTCGGTTCGTGCGCCGAGAGCTGGCTGGTCGGAGACATCAGCGGGCGCAACAACGGCACCATTTGGGTCGGCGAAATGTTCTGCAAAATCGAAACGTGCGTGGTGATACGCTCGCCGCCGCGCGGGACATTTTCTTGCACGTCCGCGCCCTGGCGACCTTCGGCCAGCGGGATAATCCGCACCAGTCCGCTCGGCCCGTCGACCGCGGTGAAACCTTGCGCTTTGAGTGCCGACAGGAAAATGTCGTAGGCTGCCGAGCGCGGCACGGCTTTGGCGGAAATAATAGTAACTTGTCCCTTCACGCGCGGATCGAGCAAGAAATTGCGCCCGGTCATCTGCGAAACCGCTTTCACTACGGCTTGAATATCGGCCGCCTGAAAATTTAACAGCACTTCGTTGCTGTTTACTCGCGTTACCGGCGCCGGCGCTTGTGTTGCCGTCGGCGCGGCGGTAGTACGTGGCGGCAGTGACGGCGCGACCGGCAGAATCGGCGGCGCGACAGGTGCCGGCACTTGCGGTTCCAGTGCGGGCTGATTCTCGCGGTTCTCGTTATCTTGGGCGACGGCAGTGGCGAGCGACGTAAGCGCGAACGCCACCAACAGGGCGCGCATTCGCCACTTCGCGTTTGAAAGCGGTTTCATCGTTTTGGAATTCGTAAGCTGTAACTATTGGAGGTTGTAGGTGAGCGACTCACTGCGGCCGGCGCGGCGCACGTCGATCTGTACGTTTGACGCCGTGCCGAACTGCGAATACAAGCGCATCACGTCTTCGACCGAATTAACGGTCTGTCCGTTCACCGTATTGATGACGTCGCCAACGCGCAGTCCGAGCTTCTCGTAAACACTGCCCGGTTGAATTTCGCGGACCAGAAAGCCGCCGCCCGCGTTCGGAACCATCAAGGCCTGCGTCAAGAATTCCGGTGTCTGCATTTGCTGCGTCAACTGCTCGCGGTCGACGGTGAAGTTGTTCGACGAATTACGTTGCACCGGCGGGCGGCCTGTCACGCGATTCGGCCCGACGATGGAGCCGTCGGCGAGGCTCTGCGCCACGTCCTTTAGCATCAGGCTTTCGATGGCGGCGCCGCGTCGTATCAGCGCGCGGTCGGAATACACCGCGTAAAGGCTTACGTTTGTGCTGATCTCCTGGCCGATGGTAAACGGTGCTTCCGGGCCGCCGTCGGCGCTAATCAGCGCGAAGCTTCCAGCTGGGGTAACCATGACCCCGGTCAGGACCAGACTAAGACTGCTGAGCGGGATCGCTTCGAGCGACACCGCGGGTTTTGCCGTCGGGGCCGCTTGCCCGAACAAGTTTGCCGTGAGTAAGGTTTGAAGGTTGTAGTCCCCGGGGTTGTCTGAGGACCCGGTCCTTGCCGATACACCGGCAGTGGTTGCCGGCGCTAGCAGTCGCCAGGTTCCTTGGGCCAATCCGTAACTAACCAAAACCAATACTAATAGGTTCACGAATATCAAAACCCAGCGCTGCGCCATCAATCGCTCAGCGCGTTCGAGAAAATCGGAGGACGGCATGGCGGCCGCTTGGGTTCCAGATATATCCATACAGGTCAGTATACTATGTATGCCTTTGAAAATTATAAAAAGAACCGGCGTGTACGCGTCGTCCGTCGCTCTGATTCTTATCGTTTGTCTCAATCGTGAACCACGCCCGCGCGGCGGGACGGAGTTAGCGTCAAAAGTTCGCGCGCACGCTCACAAGCAAGCTGACGTCGGGCGCGGTCTTCGTGCGAATATCCTCAGTGACACCGATATCTACCGCGATATCCTTATCTACGTTCCAAGTGCCTCCAAGGATGAATTGAATTCCGGTGACGCCGAGCGGCTTCAGGTCGGAGTCGCCATAAAACGACGAATGCGCGCGTAGTTCCGCCTTGAACACGGTCGGCTGCCAGGGGCGGTAGGCGAGGCCGGCACCGCCGAACGCAACGAAGCGGCGCTGCATATCAGGTAGTACATCGCCGCGTCCGAGCAACAGCGCACCGGCATGGGCATTCCAGCCCACGGTTTCCCAGCACGACCCGCTCGCACAGGCGGCGCTGAGCCATAGCCCAAGATCGGCGGCGCTACTGCCGTGCAGCTGCGCCGCATCGCCGGTCGGAAGCTTGAGGCTTGCGCGCAGTGCCACGTCGATTGCGGGGTCGGCGCTATGCCGCCAACCGGCCAACAATCGCACGTCACCGATCCCGCTAGTTGCGTCGGTAACTCGCAAACGCTCGACGCCATTGCGCGTGTAGCTAAACCGAAATTGGTCGAACGGCGCCTCCTGGCGGCCGCTCTGCGGCAAGCCGAAGGCGTCGTGCCAATTGACGACAAAGCTATCGAGTGAGCCGCCGCTGTGCGACAAATAGGGAATCTCGATTCCCCATTCAGTCGTGCGCGTCCCGAATTTGATCGTGACGGCGGTGCGATGAGTTTCGCCATCGAGTTCGAGCGACTCGTTATTGTTCGCGACCGATAGAAAATTGTTCGCCGCTTCGAATGAAACTCGCGTGCTCCACTTTCCGTAACCCAGCACGCGCGCGGCGTCCGGTGCCGGCAGGCCGTAAATTTGCACCAGCGGACTTTGATTGAACGTCGGCAGCGGATCGAGCCAATCCGCGTACAGCGGCAGTGGCGCGAGCAGGAAGAATAGAGCGACTGTGCGCCAGCGTGCGGCGAGCAACATGCGATTTACTGAGATTTTGCGGCGCGGCGAGTATAGCGGTCGACTTTGCGGGCACCAAGCATCGACGGAAAAGTCGCCAGGCGACGCGTGGCGGCACGGCGGGCTTCCGTCATCGGTCCTTTTGCGTTCAAATTGCTCCCCGTGACTGCCTCCTTCGTTCACCTGCGGGTTCATTCCGAATTTTCCCTGGCCGACGGGATCGTGCGCGTCACGGATCTGGCCGCGGCCGCCGCCGCGGCGCAAATGCCCGCGGTGGCGTTGAGCGATCTGGCGAATGTGTTTGGCGTGGCCAAGTTTTACCGCGCCGCGGTGGCGGCCGGGGTTAAGCCGGTGATTGGCGCGGATGTGTGGGTCGCGCGCCCGGCGGAGCCGCATAAACCGTTGCGTCTGACGCTGCTGTGCCAAAACCAAGACGGCTATCAGAATCTGTCGCGCTTGTTGACGCGCGCGTATCGCGAAGGTCAGCAGTCCGGGCGGCCCTGTGTCGCGCGCGAGTGGTTGCCGGAACACGTCGCGGGTTTGATTGCGCTTTCCGGCGCACATGAAGGCGAGGTCGGTGGCGCGTTGCTCGCCGGCAACCTCGCTGCCGCCGCCGCGTTGGCGAATGAGTATCGCCAATGGTTTGCCGATCGCTTTTACATCGAACTGCAACGCATCGGTCAACCGCGCCAGGAAGAGTACAACCACGCCGCAGTAGCCTTCGCCGTGCAAGCGAGCCTGCCGGTCGTGGCGACGAATCCGGTGATGTTCCTGCGGCGCGAGGAGTTCGATGCGCACGAGGTACGTGTCTGCATCCAGGACGGACGCGTCATGACCGATAGCCGCCGCCCGCGGCGACACACGGCACAACAATACTTTCGACCCGCGAGCGAGATGGAGGACCTGTTCGCCGACGTTCCGGAGGCGCTCGCCAACACGGTCGAGATTGCACGCCGCTGCAATTATCAGATTGAGTTCGGTCGCTACCATCTTCCCAAGTTCGAAGCGGCGGGCGCGGCCGCGCATGAGGATATTGGGGCGTTACTGCGCGAGCAAAGTAGCGCTGGACTGGAACCACGCTTGGCGGCGATGCCCGAAGCGCAGCGCGCCGAGCAGACGAGTGCCTATCACGCACGTTTGGCCCTAGAGCTCGACGTGATCGTGAAGATGGGATTCCCCGGCTACTTCCTCATCGTTGCGGACTTTATTCAGTGGGCGAAACAAAACGACATTCCGGTCGGACCGGGGCGTGGTTCCGGTGCCGGATCGTTAGTGGCCTACGCGCTTGGCATCACCGAGCTCGATCCAATTAAGTACGACTTACTGTTCGAGCGCTTCCTTAATCCGGAACGCGTGTCGTTGCCGGATTTCGATATCGACTTCTGCATGGAACGGCGCGACGAGGTGATCGACTACGTCACGCAGCGCTATGGCGCCGACAAGGTCGCGCAAATAATTACGCACGGCACCATGGCGGCGCGCGCCGTGGTGCGCGACGTCGGACGCGTGCTGAGCCATCCCTACGGTTTCTGCGACAAGCTCGCAAAATTGATTCCGTTCGAAATCGGCATGACGCTCGATCGCGCACTCGAAATCGAGCCGCTGCTGAAAGAGCGCTACGACAAAGAAGAAGACGTGCGCGCCTTGCTCGACACCGCCAAGATGCTCGAAGGCTTGGCGCGTAACGCCGGCAAGCACGCGGGCGGTGTCGTTATCGCACCGAGCAATCTTACCGACTTCATGCCGCTCTATTGCGAGCAAGGTGGGCACCAGGCGGTGACGCAGTTCGACATGGAGGATCTCGAGAAGCTCGGGCTGGTGAAGTTCGACTTCCTCGGTTTGCGCACGCTGACGATCATCGACAAGGCGGTGAAGCGCATCAATCGCAGTCGCGCGCAGCCGGATGAGCCGCCGCTCGCAATCGATCAGCTGCCGATCGACGACGCGCCGACCTACGCACTGTTGAAGTCCTGCAAGACCACGGCGATGTTTCAGCTCGAATCGCGCGGCATGAAAGATCTGATCAATCGGCTGAAGCCGGATCGATTCGAGGAAATCGTCGCGCTGGTCGCGCTGTTCCGTCCGGGGCCGTTGCAGTCCGGCATGGTCGACGATTACATCGACCGCAAGCACGGACGTACGCCGGTCAAGTATCCGCACCCGAGCCTCGAACCGATTTTGAAACCGACCTACGGCGTGATTCTCTACCAAGAGCAGGTCATGCAGATCGCGCAAGTGCTGTCCGGCTACACGCTCGGCGCCGCCGATTTGCTGCGTCGGGCGATGGGCAAGAAGATGCCGGAGGAAATGGCGAAGCAGCGCGAAACCTTCGTTGGCGGCGCGCGCGAACGTGGCGTGGCGGAAAAAGCGGCGACGCAAATTTTTGACTTAATCGAGAAGTTCGCCGGTTACGGTTTCAACCGTTCGCACTCCGCGGCGTATGCGCTGATTGCGTATCAAACCGCGTGGCTGAAAGCGCATCACGCGGCAGCGTTCATGGCGGCAGTTTTGTCCTCGGACATGGACAAGACCGACAAAGTCGTGACCATGACTGCCGAGTGTCGCGACATGAAGCTCAAGGTGATGCCGCCCGATATCAACCGCTGCGAATACGAGTTCGTGCCGGTGGATGACGCGACCGTTCTCTACGGGCTCGGCGCCATCAAGGGGCTAGGTGCCTCCGCCATCGACGCGATGTTACAGGCGCGTGTCGCCGATGGTCCGTTCGCGGATCTATTCGATCTGTGCAAGCGCATCGATATGCGCAAGGTCAATCGGCGCGTGCTGGAGTCGCTCATCAAAGCCGGCGCACTCGATGGATTGGGAACGCATCGCGCCGCGCTGATGGCGACGCTGACCCGCGCGTTGGCCGAAGCCGATCAGCATGCCAGCAACAGTGCCGCTGGCCAGTCGGATCTTTTCGGCGCCGCACCCGTGCCTGTTGCGGGGCCCGCCTACGAACAAGTGTCGGAATGGACCGAGGAGCAGCGTTTGGACGGCGAGAAGGAAACCCTCGGGCTGTATCTCACCGGCCATCCGATCGCGCGTTACGCCGAGGAGCTCAAACACATCGTCAGCGCCTCGATCGCGGAACTGCGACCGACGCACGACCGCGCGCTAGTCGTGGCGGGGCTGGTGGTCGCTCTGCGGTCTATGCAAACGCGGCGCGGCGACCGCATGGCGTTCGTTACGCTCGATGATCGCACCGGACGCCTGGAATTGGCGGTATTCTCGGAATTGTTCGAGCGGCACCGGGATCTCTTGGTCAAGGACACGCTGCTGGTGGTGCGCGGGCACGTGTCGGTCGATGAATATACCGGCGGATTCAAAATGTCGGCGGAGGAGATCTATAATATCGATCAAGCGCGTGCGGTGTTCGGTTCACGCGTTATCATAGATGTCGACGCCATGACGGCGGCGAACGGTTTCGTGGAAGAACTCAAACAGATACTCGCACCGAGCCAAGGTTCCTGTCCGGTGTGGGTGCGCTATCACGGCGCAGTCGCTGAGGCGGAACTGATGCTGGGCGAACAATGGAAAGTTAGCCCGAGCGGCGCGGTCCTCGAGCGTTTAGGCCGGCTCGCCGGTAGCTACAAGGTCCAACTCGAGTATCGCTAAGCCGCGTGCCGCCATGATGAATGAATAAGATCGGTGGAACCGCAGATAAACGCAGATGAACGCAGATAAAGGGAAGGCAACGAAACGTTTCATTCGCTTTTATCCGCGTTTATCTGCGGTTACAAGAATCTTACTGAGCGTTGTCCCGAATCCAAGACGCCGAAACGATGAATCATAACTACCTTGATTTCGAACAGTCGATCGCTGAGCTGGAGTCGAAGATCGAGGCGCTGCGCTCGACGTCGCATGGTGCTGACATCACGGACGAAGTGAATCGCCTGCGGATCAAGAGCGAGCGGCTAACCGAGTCGATTTTCACCGCACTCACACCCTGGCAAATCTCGCAAGTCGCGCGCCACCCACTGCGCCCGTATACGCTCGATTACATCGGGCGGCTGTTCACGGATTTCCAAGAGTTGCACGGCGATCGTGCCTTTGCCGACGATCCGGCAATCGTCGGGGGCCTGGCGCGCTTCAACGGCCAACCTGTCGTCGTCGTCGGCCACCAGAAAGGTCGCGACACGCGCGAAAAGGTACGGCGCAACTTCGGCATGCCGAACCCCGAGGGTTATCGCAAGGCGCTGCGACTCATGCGCATGGCTGAACGATTTGGCTTGCCGCTCATAAGTTTCATCGACACGCCCGGCGCCTATCCTGGCGTCGGAGCCGAGGAGCGCGGGCAGAGTGAAGCGATCGCGCACAATCTCTACGTGATGGCGCGTCTGAAGACGCCCATACTTAGCGTCGTCATCGGGGAAGGTAGCTCCGGCGGCGCCCTCGGCATCGGCGTGTGCGATCGTTTGATCATGTTGCAATACTCGACATACTCGGTGATTTCCCCGGAAGGCTGCGCCTCGATTCTCTGGCGCGCGGCGGACAAGGCACCGATGGCGGCGGAGGCGATGGGCATTACCGCGCAGCGCTTGTCGCAACTCGGTTTGGTGGATGTGATCGTGCCGGAGCCGCTCGGCGGTGCGCATCGTGACGTCGAAGAGACGGTGCGGCGTTTGCAGGTGACACTGCAAGTGGAATTCGACAAACTTCGATCGATACCGCCCGAACAATTGCTCGAAGGCCGCTATCAGCGTTTGATGCAGCATGGAGAATTTCAAGAACTCTGACGGCGACCGACCGCCATCGACAGAACGCCGTCGTCAGCGTCCGTTTACTTCCGTCGCGCTCGGCGCGGTATTACGCGACGAGCTTTTTCTCACCCCGGACGTCGATATGTATGTCGCCTACAGCGGTGGCATGGATTCGCACGTCTTGCTGCACGCGCTGAGTGCATTGCGCCACGGTACGTCGTGGCGCGTGACGGCGTTGCATATCGATCACGGTTTGCAGCCGGATTCAGCGCAGTGGTCGCGCCATGGCGCGGCCGTTTGCGCGGCGCTCGACCTGCCGTATCGATCGCAACGCGTGACCGTGACCGGCGTTGCGACGCGCGGGATGGAAGACGCCGCGCGCCGCGCGCGCTATGCGGCCTTGGCCGCGCAATTGCCGCGCGACGCCGTGTTGCTGACGGCGCATCATCGCGACGACCAAGCCGAGACGCTGTTGCTGCAACTGTTGCGCGGCGCCGGCGTTGCCGGCCTCGCGGCGATGCCGGCGATCGTGCCGTTTGCGCACGGTCGCTTGGTGCGTCCCTTGCTCGGGTTCGAGCGCGCGGCACTGGCGCAGTACGGGCGCGAACACGAATTGCGGTGGATCGAAGACCCGAGCAATTTCGCTGTCGAACCGGCGCGTAATTTTCTGCGGCATCGAATTTGGCCGCTGCTGAACGCGCGCTGGCCGGCGGCGGTGGACCGGGTCGCCGTTACCGCCGCACATATGGCCGAGGCCGATCAACTGCTCGATGATCTCGGCCGGATGGATCTGGCTGCGGCCGCCGACAATGATGGCGGGTTGCGCGTCTCGGCGTTGCAGCTACTTTCGCCGCAACGCCAATCGAACCTGTTGCGTTGCTGGATTCGCGGACAAACCGGCGCGCCGCCGCCGCAATCGCGCCTGCGCGAAGTGCTGGCGCGTGTCGCGCACACGCCGCGCTCGCAGCAGGCGGAAGTTGCCTGGGCGGATATCGTCGTGCGGCGTTACCGCGATCGCTTGATGGTGTTTTCATCGCCATCGCCGGTGGCCGAAAATTGGGACCTGCTGTGGGATCCGGCGACAGTGCTCGACATTCCCGGCGCCGGCTGGCGCTTGCAGGCGCAAACGGCGGTGGGTGCCGGAATCGCACGCGAACGAATCGCCGGCCGGAGTGTGCGCGTGCGGCAGCGGCGCGGCGGCGAGCGCGCGTGTTTGCGTGGCCACCACCACAAAGTAAAGAAACTGCTGCAACAGGCTGGGGTTCCGCCGTGGGAGCGCCGCCACTGGCCGCTGGTTTACATCGACGATGAGTTGGCCGCGATCGGCGACCGCTGGGTTTGCGAGCCGTACGCGGCGCGCGCGGACGAAGTCGGTTGGGTGCTACATATCGCGCGCGACTAATTCGCGGGTGAGCGATTCGCAGTTGTGCCGACGGCCGGCATCTGGTAGCGTGCATTTCCGTTCCGATGTCGGAAGTTGCATCGGTAAGATCGATGCAGAATGTGCCGTGCAAGGCGGCCACTGTCGGTAACCGACTCAAGCTGAACGGGCTTTCATGACCAAATATATTTTTGTCACCGGTGGCGTGGTTTCCTCGTTGGGTAAGGGGATTGCCGCCGCCTCTCTCGGCGCCATTCTCGAAGCCCGCGGCCTCAAGGTGACGCTGCTCAAGCTCGACCCGTATATCAACGTCGATCCGGGCACCATGAGTCCGTTCCAGCACGGCGAGGTATACGTTACCCACGACGGCGCGGAAACCGACCTCGATCTCGGCCACTACGAACGCTTCGTGCGCACGCGCGTCGGTAAGCGCAACAATTTCACGACCGGCAAGATTTACGAAAGTGTTATTCGCAAAGAACGACGCGGCGACTATCTCGGCGCCACGGTGCAAGTCATCCCGCATATCACCGATGAGATCAAGCGTTGCATCGAGCTTGGCGCGAGCGGCGCCGACATCGCGCTGGTTGAAATCGGCGGTACCGTCGGCGACATCGAGTCGCTGCCGTTTCTGGAAGCGATTCGGCAGATGGGTCTCGAGCACGGGCCCGGCAACTGCGTGTTCGTGCACTTGACGCTGGTACCCTACATCATCGCCGCCGGCGAACTCAAAACCAAACCGACGCAACATTCGGTGAAGGAATTATTGTCGATCGGCATCCAGCCGGACGTTCTGCTGTGTCGCTCGGATCGCATGCTGCCCGAGGACGAACGCCGCAAGATCGCGATGTTTACCAACGTACCGCCGCGCGCGGTAATCTCGGCGCCGGACGTGGACAATATTTATCGCATCCCGCGTTCCTTGCACGAGCAGGGGCTCGACGAGATCGTGGTCGAACGGCTGCGCATCAATGCGCGCAAGGCGAATCTCGCCGAGTGGGACAAGGTTGTATACGCCATGGATCACACCACGGCTGAAGTTGAAATCGCGCTGGTCGGCAAGTACACAAATTTAACCGAGTCGTACAAGTCATTGAGCGAGGCGCTAAAGCATGCCGGCATTCATACGCGCACGCGTGTGAACATTCGCTATATTGATTCGGAAGCGATCGATGCGAACGGCACCGAGGCGCTCGAAGGTGCCGACGGGATTTTGGTGCCCGGCGGGTTCGGTGAGCGCGGTATCGAGGGCAAGGTGAAGGCAGTGCACTTTGCACGCACCCGCGGAATTCCATATCTCGGCATTTGTCTTGGCATGCAGGTGGCGGTGATAGAATTCGCGCGCGAAGTAGCCGAGCTACGCGATGCCCAGAGCACCGAGTTCGACCCGCGCACGCCGCACCCGGTGATCGCCATGATTACCGAGTGGCTGACTCCCGAAGGCGGCAAAGAGCAGCGCAGCGTCGACGGCGACTTGGGCGGCACCATGCGGCTCGGCGGACAGGAGTGCAAGCTCTTGCCGGGGACGCACGTGCGCGCGCTTTACGGCCGTGATTCAGTGGTGGAGCGCCATCGTCATCGCTACGAGTTCAATAACAAGTATCGCGATGCCCTGCAGCAGAAGGGAATGATCGTCGCCGGCACATCGGTCGATGACATGTTGGTCGAGATTATCGAGCTGCGGGATCATCCGTGGTTCGTCGGTGTGCAATTTCACCCGGAGTTCACCTCGACCCCGCGCGACGGTCATCCTTTGTTTCGCGGTTACATCGAAGCGGCTCGTCTGCGTCGCGCTGG
>Ga0209640_10002909_pt1 | contig 15007 bp, 15 predicted proteins | sample RifCSP10_1_FD_184018 | JGI IMG/M metagenome (GOLD analysis project Ga0209640, IMG submission 184018) | Soil microbial communities from Rifle, Colorado - Rifle CSP2_sed 10_1 (SPAdes) (version 2) | ecosystem: Environmental > Terrestrial > Deep subsurface > Rock core/Sediment | place: Rifle...
CCGGATCTGAACGGGACGGGGATAAGCATCACACAGATATGAGGAGTTGACAAATGTTTAATGTTATCGTCATTGGTGGCGGCCCGGCCGGGGTCACTGCAGCTTTGCGGGCGCGTGAACTGGGCGCTTCGGTCGCATTAGTGGAGAAAGACAGGCTGGGCGGAACCTGCACCAATGATGGCTGCGTTCCCACCCGCGTTCTCGCCAAGGCTGCCCGTCTCGTGCGCGAGGCGGAACAATTTTCCGATTACGGTTTGATCGCAGAACCGCCCCAGATTAACTTCGAACAGATGCTTGCCCGTACGCAGCAAACCGTTTATAGAATTCATGAGAAGAAACAGCTGATCAATCACCTGCAGCAGGCCGGCATCAGCGTTCATGCCAGCGCCGGCGCCGCCAGCTTCATCGACGGCCACAGCATTAAACTTGGCGACGACACGATCCTCCAAGGGGAAAAGTTTATCCTGTGCGCCGGAGGCCGCGCCCACCGCTTATCCTTCCCCGGCAGCGAGCTCGCCCTTACGCACAGTGATATCTGGTCGCTGAAGGAGCTGCCGCGTTCCATCGCCGTCGTGGGCGGCGCCGCTACCGGCAGCCAGCTCGCTTCCATTTTTGCAGCATTTGGCTCCCGGGTTCACATCTTCGATATTAGCCCGCGCCTGCTGAGAATAGAAGATGAGCTGATTTCCCAAATCATAGAAGATGCCTTCCGGAAGCGCGGCATCGAGATTCTCACCGGCATTAGTGGGATCGAACGCATCGAGAAAGCCGCCCAAGGCCTGGATTTTTGGTATACCTTCCAGGGTGAATCGCATGTCCTGAATGTGGAAGCTGTGGTGATGGCAACTGGCTGGCCGGGGAACGCCGACAGCCTGAACCTGCCGGCCGCCAACGTGAGCAATGAACGCGGTTACATCGATGTAGATGACTACCTGCGCACCTCCGCCGAGCATATCTTCGCCGCCGGCGATATTACCGGGCGCATGATGCTCGTGCAGAGTGCCGGCTACGAGGCGCGCATCGCTGCCGAAAACGCCGTTCTCGGACTCGGCCAGCGCTATTCGCATCATATTGTTCCGCACGGGGGCTTCACCGATCCGGAATACGCCAGCGTGGGGCTCACTGAGGAACAAGCCAGCCAGGTGGAAGGCCGCTATATCGCCGCGGTGGTGGATTATAACGACATCGACCGGGCAGTCATCGATGGGCACCCGGTTGGCGCCTGTAAATTGATTGTCTCTCAGGACAACCACCGTATCCTTGGCGCTCATATCGCCGGCGAGCAAGCTCTCGAAATCATCCAGCTGATCGCTGCCGGCATGGCAGCCGATATGTGGGTGGAGCAGCTCGCCGAACTAGAGATCGCTTACCCAACCTATACCGCCGTGGTCGGTTTAGCTGCACGGAAGATTGTCCTGAATCTGGGCGTCATCCCCTTGGCTTCCGAGTGGCGGGCCCTGGGCGGCGCCCCGCTGGCAGAGTGGGAGCGGACGGATCCCCGGGATGACTGAACTCTTATTCTGATAGACATTGACTTCATCGTCAACCGCACCCTGGTATACGGCTTGCTTTCGGCTGCCTTGGTGCTGATCTATCTGGCCAACGTGATGGCCTTTGACTGGCTTTTTCGCAATCTCACAGGTGAAGAATCACCGCTGGCCATCGCTTTCTCGACCCTGGCTATCGCCATGCTATTCAACCCGCTGCTGATGCGCATTCAGGATTTCATCGATCGGCGCTTCTTCCGCCAGAGATACAATGCCAGCCAGGCCCTGGCCGCGTTCAGCTCGCGGGTCCGCGACGAGACCAACCCAGAACTGATTGCCTCCCAGATCGGGGCATTTCTCAACGAGACCATACAACCGGATCATTTGGATCATTGAAGCGCATTACCAACCTGCCAGGGAAGTTGGGGGAGATTTTTATGACTTTATCAAATTCAAAGACGGGCGGCCAGGGGTTATGATCGGTGATGTTACCGATAAAGGCATCCCGGCTGCACTGGTTATGGCATCTACGCGCGGCCTATTGCGCTCTATCGCTTATCAATTCGTTTCGCCCGGCGAGGTTTTGAAAGCGGTTAACCAGGCGCTGTGTGCGGATATCCCTCAGGGCATGTTTGTAACCTGTCTATACGCTGTGCTTGACACGGCGACGGGCAAGATTGCATACGCCAACGCCGGGCACAACCTGCCCTATCACCGCACGGACGGCGGCATATCCGAATTCTACGCTACCGGCATGCCGCTGGGTTTGATGCCGGAGAGGCATACGAGCAAAAGGAAGATGGTCTCCGTCCAGGGGACTGTTTACTGTTATATAGCGACGGGCTGGTGGAAGCGCATAACGGGAGCCGCGAGATGTTCGGCGAACCGCGCCTGCGCCAGCTCTTGCAAGCCCAAAACCCGGCCGGCCCTGGCCTGCTCAAATGTGTGCTGGAGCCGCTTGGGAACAGGAAGATGACATCACCCTGGTAGCTTTACACCGGCCTCCACTCTAACGCAGGCATCATGCACCCTGCCTTCCCGCCCAAAATCCGCATCATCCGTGTAATCCGCGTCCATCCGCGTCCCCTTTCCCCTCCCCCTATCGCTCATACCCTGGCGGCAACGCTTCACGCCGCCGCACCCAGGCCAGCGGTACGTTGCCTGAGGATAATGCCACGATGCCACCGACGATGGCGCAAGTGGTATCGCGATCGCCCAGCCCTGCCACGGTCTGCCACAGGGCCTCCTCGTAATTGTCGAGGTTATGCGCAGCGGACCACAGGCAGAATGGAACCGTGTCCATCGCGGTGATACGGCTCCCAGTCCCGAGCTGGCTGGCGGCCGCTTCGAAAGCTACGGCCGGAATATCCGCAGCCCGCTCTACGCCCTGGCGCGTGGCGCCCTCCGGCATGAACCAGGCCACCTGGCGGATGAAATCAGACCCGGAAGGATGCCCTTCTTCGCCGGCCAGCACGGCGGCCACGGCAATGGCAATCGCCCCGGCCTGACCTTCGGGATGGGCATGCGTGATCTCCGCCGATAGGCGCGCCTGTTCGGCCGCCCTTTCCGGGTCGCCGGCATAGAAGCCTCCCAGGGGCGCCACCCGCATGGCGGCCCCATTGCCGTAGGAACCGCCTTCGAAAAGCGCCGGCGCCAGCTGGCGCCAGTCCTCCCCCCTGCCGAGCCGGCCAAGCAGCCGCCGGGCACCGGCGCCATAGCCACGGTAAGGATCCTGGTAATAGCGCCGGGCGAAAGCCCGCGCCAGGACGTCCTGGTCGATCTGCCCGTAATTTCGCAGCACATCTACGATGCACAGCGCCATGTGCGTATCATCCGTCCAGTCCCACGGCCCGGGCGGCAGCTCGCGATTGGCAATCATCTCGGCCGGAAATGAAAAGAAGCATTCACCGAAGGCATCGCCTACGGAGAGCCCTTCTAAACTGAGCAAAGCTTTTTCTATAGACATTTCGAACGACATCTCATCATCTATCTGAATTACTTACGGGAGTTTCGCCTCTTTTCGTAATCGGTGAATGGAACTACGGATTGAGACAGCTCACCACAGATATTGGCTGATTCTATCCAGATTTTAGTCAGGGAATCTGTGATTATCGGTGTTCATCTGCGGTTCTAGACTCCAGGCTCAAAATTGGCGAAAGCCCAGTTACTTATATTCAATAACGTTTTAAACGGCCTTACGTTACGGTTGGATCTCGACCACCACCCCGTTTTGTGCCCAGTTATATAGCCACTCCGCTGCCTCCAGCTCCATAACGATGCAGCCGTAAGAAACGGGTCTTCCCAGCACGCCTGCCCACAGACGCCGCCCGCTGGAGAGGGTCGGCAGGCCATGGATACCGTTCATGAACCCGGGCCACGCTTCGTAAATCCCCAGGAAATGGGGCATATGCAGATCCCATACCGAGGCATAGGCGTTAATTTCATGCGTCTGGATCTGGAACACGCCAGGCTGGGTCGGCGACCGGTCGATTCCGGTGCTGATCACGTGTTCCGCGATTTCCCTGCCGTCCTCAACTACCCGCAGGCGCTGCCTGCCGATATCAATGACCACGCGCTTATTATCAATTACGGGCAGGGGCAGCAGCTCGCTCTTGGCCGGGATAATCAGTTCCTGGCCGGCCAGCAAACGGTCCTGGTCCAAACCGGGATTGGCTTCCAGGATCATCCAATAGGGAATGCCCACTTCCCACGATATCCTGAGCAAGGTGTCGCCCGGCTGGATCGTGTATGTGGTCGGCCGGTAATCGATACTCATTGTGAGCGAGGCGCCCTCGCCAAGTCTCTCAGCCAGCGGTTGGCTATACCCGGCTGCATCGATCGCCCGCTCTGGACCCAGGCTGCCGCTTAACCCTTGCAGATATTCGGCCACCCGGCTCTGGTCGACCGCAACTCTAACGCCTTCTTCAGTGCTCTCAATTCGGAGCCAGGCCGCAACCATCTCACGGTCCACCTGCCACTCGAATTGTTCATCGGCGATCGGATCATAGGCTTTTAAGGTGACCGGGGTATCGAGCAGGCGCTGGGCCTGGCTCATCGCATCGGACACATCGCTGATCCTGGGCGGTACCGCTTTCATTTCCACCGTCAAATATCCGCCGGTCATCACGCCTCGAGGATCCGCCGCCAGCTTTTGCAGGGCGCGATCGATATCGACCGCCGAACCGGGCACGCCTGGGACGGCGACCAGGTTGCCAGCCTCCAAACGGAGCGCAGCATCTAGCGGCGGTCTACCAACCTGCTGCGAGAGCCTATCCAGTCCATCCCGAGCTGCGGCCTCATTAAACTTAACTGCCAGGCTCACCTCCCAGCCCTTGAACATACTCGCCAGCATCTGGTCCACCTCGCTGAGCGCATCCTGATGATGTCCCACGGCAAATGCATTCTGAGCCGTCTCCACCGGGTCAACCCACAAACCCAGCTGAGCCGCAGAGAGGGGCCAGGTGCGCACTTCCCCCTCCACCAAAGCGCCTACCACGATCTCGCGTTCCAGGTTCCAACGCTGGTTCAAGACCAGGGCCGCATCATAAACAGTCATGCCGCCCAGGCGCGTCTCTCCGGCCCATACCCCGGGCACGATGCGTTCAAATATCTGGAAATAAGCATAGGAGCCCGCGGCGATCACCGCTGGCAGCGCCAGCAGCGCCAACACGCCGAGGATCAGGGCCATCTTGGCCAGAAAGATAAGCCAGTTGTCTGCCTGGCGCGTTTTTGGAACCGGCCGGCGTTTGGCGATCCGGGGATAAGGCTGGTATCGATTCGCAGGCGGGTCAGTCATTGTATCCATATTATAAATAAAGACGATTCACAAATAAGGTTAGTTCCCGGCCGCCGGTCCCGCCTCGGCTCCCTTCACGCTGGCTGGCGGCTCTTCTTCCTCCGCCACACCCGCAATCGGGCTGACCAGGAAAGGAGCCAGCATACGCACCACGAACAAACCACCGACGGCAAAACCCGATTTGGTAAGGGTCGATATCAGCGCGGCGGAAGCGATCAGGTTGAACCAATCGCCAAACAAACTGACAATTATAGCAAAGAAAAAAGCGTGGTGAGGTGCCGCGGCTGCTCGCCCGCACCCCGCCACGCTCTGCTGGGTATATGCAGCAAAATTACTTGCCGTTTTCTTCCTCTTCTGCCTCTTCCTCGGTCTCACCTGCAGCAGCCGCTTGCTCTGCGGCTTCCATTTCGACCTCAGCTTCTGATTCTTCCTCGTTCCCGCCTTCGGCAGCCGCCTGCTCTTCGACTTCAGTTTCGACCTCAGCTTCCGCTTCCAGGATTTCGGTGACCTGTTCTTCCTCAGCTTCGATCTCAGCTTCTACGTCCGGCGTTTCCATGGCAGGTTCCTGCTCTGCTGCGGCTTCAGTCGCCTCCTCTGTCTCCTCTTTCACCGCCTCTTGCATCGCCGCAGCAAATTGAGACACCTCAGTCGGGAGATCGCCCTCTTCCATATTCTCGACCATCCAGGCAATTTGCTCTTCGTACGTGACCCGCTGCATGCTCAGGCTCATCCGTTCTTTTTCAGGCTCTATATCCATGATGCGGCACAATACAGTATCGCCGCGCTTGACCAATTCCTTTGGATTTCCGGAGCCGCCGAATCCGATCTCGGATACGTGCACCAGGCCAACCACCCCTTCGGGGATTTCGACGAATGCGCCGAAGTCGCGCACGTTGTTTACGGTTCCCTGAACCAGGTCGCCTGGTTTATACTTCTCTTGCACCTTCTGCCAGGGGCTGGGTAGGCGCGCCTTGCGGCTGAGGCTGACCCGTTCGCGGTCGGCGTCGACTTCCATCACCTTGACTTCGACCTCTTCTCCAACGCTTACGACCTCGGAAGGATGGTCAATCCGCTCCCAATCCAGTTCGGAAATGTGGATCAGGCCATCAATACCGTCCAGGTCAATAAAGGCGCCGAAGTCCACGATGTTGACGACATTGCCCGAGATGACTTGGCCTTCTTCTAATTCCTCCAAGCGGCGGCTGCGGCGGTCTTGTTTGGCATCCCGCTCCGAAAACAACAGCCGGCTTTGATTCTGGTCAACTTCCAGCACTTTACAATCCAGCGTGCTGCCCACCATATTAGATTTGGTCTGGTCTCGCTCGTCGCGGTTAACGCCCCGGCGAATCTCGGTAATATGCGAATTGGGGATGAATCCTTCCAGCCGGTTGAATTCGACCAGCAGGCCGCCTTTATTGAAGCCTACCACTTTGAGCTCGGTAACCTCTTCGCTTTCGAGATGTTTTTTCGCCAGGTCCCAATCCTCCTGCATCAAACCCTTTTCGAGAGAGACCATCAGCTCATCATCGCCCGTGCCCAACCTTTCTACGTAAACCGGAACCTTATCGCCTCCGGAAATCCCCTCCAAGTATTTGGCCTCCAGATTGCTCAGATCGCTCCTGGGGATGACGGCATCGCGCTTGGCGCCAATATCGACGAGGATCATGTCCTCGTAAACCCGAATTACCTCGCCCTGCACGATTTGACCTCGCCGGGGACGGTCATATTCATAATCATTCAGAAGCTCTGCAAATTGTTCTGAGCCAGACTGATTCAGGTTTTCATTTTCATCCAAACCTTCCCGCTTCTTATCAACCATTTCTTCCACTAAAAAAGACATCAAATACATTTTCTCCTTTACAAAATTTTGATGCTACCATCTAACCAACCCTCAGCCTATTCTAGTATAAAACTGCGGAGTTGGCGTTGCTAAAACTTGCCTGAAATTGGCGCTAATCGGCGCTTGCCAGGGGCTGCAGGCGCTTCTCTAACCTCTGCCGGGCCTCATCAAGCTCAATTCCCATGGAAGCCGCCCATTCTAATAACAGGCGGTCTTTGAAGCCATCAAGTGCGCGCTTCTCCGTGGTGTTGAGCTTGCTCTGGGTTTGCCGGGCGGTCAGGTCCCGCACAATCCGCAGCATAGGCTCCACCGAGCCGTCCTTTTTTGCTTCCCAAATGAGGCTTTTGCGCTCGAGGTGATTGGAGCTCAATTCTCGTGGCGGTCGCTTGAGCACCTGGAGCGCTTTTCTGAACTTCGTCTTGGATGTCAGGAGGCGTATTCGATCGCTGTCGGCTTTCTCTACCGGGACCCAGAAAACGCTGTTGTGGGTTTTCACCCGATAATATTTTCGCTCCTTGCCGTTGAGCTGCTTTTTTTCAACGCCTTTGATCTGACCGATGCCATGGTACAGGTGAACGATCCATTCCCCCTTCGAGAAATCCTGACCGTTCTTTCGTCCGTTTTCTGCCATTCAAACCTCCTTTCAACCCCCGCTTACCGAATTCCGGGCATGCTGGCGTTTTGAGAAATCGCCGGCTGCCGAAAACTGACAAACACAAAAAAAGCCCCGCTTGATTTCTTTAGCGGGGTTTCCAGATAAAACCGGCGCTGCTTCCCCGCAAAAGGGGCCCAATTCTCTCCAGCGCTGAGAGAAACTGCAAACAGGATCTAAACGACCTGTTTGTTGAACATATTATACCAGAAATTATGTTCTACGTCAAGCCGGACGCGCGTTGGCTTATTTTACCCCAATTCGAAACCGCTAAATCCGCGGCATCCGCGTCCCAATTCAAATCAAGGTTGAGCATAACCCCAGGCTATAAATACAACCGCAGCGTGTATACTTATCACACCCAGATAAGGAGCCGTTTATGCCAACCTTCCAATATCATCCTGAGATCCTGCGGCAGTTCCCCGGCCTGCGCGCCGGCCTGGCCCTCGCCTCTGGCCTGCACAACGGTCCAACTCCGGAACCTCTGCAGGCCGCCTGCCTGCAGGAGCAGCGGGCCACGCTGGATCGCCTCGGCGCAACCCCGTTAAGCGAAATCGAGGGCCTGGCAGCCTGGCGTTCGGCTTTTCGCGCCTTCGGCGTCAACCCGACCAAGTACCGCAGCGCGCCGGAGGCCTTATTGCGCCGCCTGACCAAGAAAGGCGACATCCCCAGCATCAATATTCTGGTGGATATCTGCAATCTGGTCAGCATCCGCTACGCCATGCCCGTGGCGGCCTTTGACACCCGCGCCCTGGCGATTCCCGTGACCGTGCACTTCGCCGCCGGCGCAGAGCGCTTTACGCCGCTGGGTGAGTCCCAGGTCGAACATCCCGATCCGGGAGAGGTGATCTTCTCGGATACGACTGGCCTGGTGATTGCCCGGCGCTGGTGCTGGCGGCAGAGCGCCGAAAGCGCTGCCAGCCCCGCCACCCGTGAAGCCTTCTTCACCATCGAAGCCCAGCATCCTGGCAGCGGCTCCCAGGTTCAAAGGGCGCTGGAGGATTTGCTGGGATTATTGGATACCTACGCAGGGGGAAGATATACGGCCGCCGTGTTAGGACCACAGCAATCTCAGATTTGATTTGTAGTAGGGGCGGGTCTAAGACCCGCCCCTACAAACCGCCTTGAAAATGAGCCGGCCTAAGACCTGCTCGATTAACAAAGGATACGATTTTTTCGTACTGGATCCGCGCTTACTTGGACACCTTCACGACCCAATATTCGGTATCCGGTGTAACCGGCGTCCCGAACCGGGCATTGACGACATACAGGTTGCTGCCGAACTCTGCCACGGTGGTGGGAACGTCGAAGTCATCATGCGTGATCGTATCCACCACCTCGCCCGAGGTCAGGTCCGGGCTGAGTTCAATCACGGCAATCTGGTTTAACTGGTTCTGAACCACGTACAGCGTCTTGCCGTCCAGCAGGATGCCGTCCCCGAAGGGGACCGCATCCCCGCCCAGGTCGATCTCGGTAGCCACGCCCGTCTCGGGATCCACCCGGTACAGCGCGCCCAGGCTCGAATTGACGATCACCAGCCACTCGCCGTTCGGGGTAGCGTCAATTCCGTTAACGTTGAACCCGGGAACCTGGGTAAAATCCCCTCCCAGGGGGATCTCTTCCGGCGTCACCCCGTCCGGAATGGTGCCATCATTGGCCAGCGCAACCCGGTACAGGAACGGGCGAAAGGAATCGGTAAAGTAAGCTGCATCTCGCGTGACCACCACGTCGTTGATGAAGGTTCCTGGATCGGTCAGCTGGAAGACGGCTACCTCCGCTCCAGTCCCGGCATCGTAGACGTATCCCTGCCCGGTGCCTCCACCCGCCACGTACAGGTAGTTTGTGCGATCGTCGAGCCACAGCCCGATGGCCATGCGTCCCGCTTGGGGCGGCACCAGGAGGTCACCTTCACCGGTGCGCAGATCCCCATGGAAAATCGCCCCAGTCGGTATCGATCCCACATAGAAGTTGTGGCCGCGGCCCACGGCAATCCCCTCCGGCGCGAAACCGCCGGGTAAGGGGATGATCTCGGGGAAAGGTATGGCCGCCGCGCCAGCCAGCGGTGCAGAGATCAACAGCAGCACCAGGGCGATGAGCAGCGCCAGCCCGGCCCACATCAAGCCTGCTCGTACCGGCCGCGGCAGCGCCACGCTGCGCGCCGCTGTGCGTAATCCTCGCCGTTCACTTTTTCGCTCCATCACAAATACCTCCTTTTCGAAATGGGTTTATTCCTCACCTGAATTTACGGACGAAATGCCCAGCCGGATTGGCTGGCTGCCTGCAGAGGTTCGTCCGTCCATTCTGGACCGGTTTTATTCCTTCGTGTTGTTGCGATTTTGTTCCGCGAGAGATTGACTGCGGCGTGGATCCTGTCATCCCTTCGCTCTACCTCTTGACATTTTTCACCCTTTGTTGTACAGTATCCCTGTACAGAAAAGGAGTCTAAGGTGCCAATTCAAACGACTTATACCCAGGCGCGCGCCAGCCTGGCCAAATTGATGGATGAGGTAACCCATAACCGGCAAGTAGTCATCATCCAGCGGCGCGGCGAAGAAGATGTCGCCATGGTCTCCGCCGACGAGCTAGAAAGCTTGCTGGAGACAGCCCACCTCCTACGTTCGCCCAAGAACGCCGAGCGGCTGCTTACCGCTCTAGGCCGCGCCCTGCGCGACGAAACCCCAGCCATAACCCTGGAGCAGTTGCGCAGCGAGGTAGGACTTGTCGCCGAAGACGCGTGAGGCGGTCTTTCAACGCGAATTCATTGAAGATTTGCGCTATTGGGTAACAACCGACCGCAAGATCGCTCTGCGGGCCTTTAATCTGATTGAAGCCATTTTGCGCGACCCGTTCAGCGGCATTGGTAAGCCCGAGCCGTTGAAATACCTGGCGCCCGGAGCCTGGTCCCGCCGCCTGACGCAAGAACACCGGCTCGTCTATCTGGTCAGAGATGAGCGCATAGATTTCTTGCAAGCCCGCTATCATTATTGAACCCGGATTCTACGCCACCCAATCAGTAAAGGAAAGGCACAAGAAGGGAAAAATTGTCATTGAAAATCGTGCGCCAAAGGATGTTGATGTGATTAATAAGATCGAATTTTCAGCCAGGAATCTCACCTCGAATGCCGGTTTATTTCTATTACTTGAACATGTCAGTAAAAATGGGATTTTTGACCTGATTGATAATAATCTGGTTTTTGAGAACGAATCGACCAACAAAATCAAAATGAACCACATCAAAACCATGCTCAGCGGCAACTTTATTGGCATTGACAAACTGGAACGGCTGAAACTGCTGCAAAGCGATCCCCTGATCAACGAGTTTGACATTTCGATCAAAGAACCAGAAACGGTATCACGATTCTTGGGAAACTTCAGCTACAAGACTACCTAGATGTTGAGAGAAATCAATTTCAAAGTCTTCAGAAAGCTTCTGAGGAGGAGCAAGCTCAAATCCATCACCATTGATATTGACAGCAGCGTTGTCAACGTGGAAGGTCACCAAGAGGGGACAGCCAAAGGATACAATCCCCAAAAGCCAGGCAACCCTTGTTACAACATCCAGTTCGCTTTCTGTGATGAAATCAAGGCTTACCTGACGGGATATGTAAGAAGTGGGGATACCTATACGGCAAACGGTTCGGCAGGAATGATCAAGGAAATCATGGCCCATCTCAAAGAAGAGGGTTTGGAAGTCACATTCCGCGTGGACAGCGGTTATTTTGATGAAGATATCCTGGAAACGATCGAATCACTGGGCTGCAGGTATGTGATCAAGGGAAAAGGGTATCCGACAGTTGTTGCTCAGGTCACCGATCCCAATATCGTCTTTGTTACAGGTGAAGAAGGCCGGGAAACCGCCGAGCTTGTTACAACCCTGAACATATGGAAAAAAGACAGAGCGCAATTATCTTTCCTGGAAGGTGAAGAATACGAATATTTCTTTTTTGTCACCAACACGGGGCGGTCCTCAGAGGAAGTGGTCGATTTTTATCAGAAACGCGGTAACTGTGAGAATTACATCAAGGAAGCCAAGTATGACATGGCGGTTGGCCACCTGTTACTCAAATCATTTTGGTCAAATGAAGCGATATTTCAGTTGATGATGCTGGCTTACAATCTATTTCTGCTGTTCAAGATTGACTTCTTAAGGACAACGGAATACCGGTAGCAAATCAAGACATTTCGCTTGAAGTACATTTTTCTGGCCGGGAAGATCAGCAGAACAGCAAGAAGCGTGGTGATGAAGCTCTCGGAAAAATATCCATATCGAGAGATTTATGGTAATAGTCTGTCTGAATGAGATGCCGTCTTCACATGTTCCAGCCTGTTATTACTTTTTAATTTGAGCAGGAAAAACCATATCGAATATTTGGATATGTGAGATGAATCGCTAAAAGACTATCCAAAATGTTGAAAACAACACGAAACTTAAGCAAGTCCCACCAAACATTAACCCCTGCTTGGATGAAAATGAGAGTAAAATTATTGCGACGTGGAATTCTGGTCTATAATAGAAAAGCATCGCCGGGCTGGGGGAGCTGAAGGCCTCAAGCGCTGTGGTCCAATTCCGGATTCGGCCAATTGAATACGTTGCATCGTACTCACGTAGACCATGCAAAATGACGAGACTGCTTCATTGTGCCAGCCAGGCTGGCACTGCCTCGTAGCGACATGGCCAGTGCGTTTCTTCCAGAAAAAACCATAACACTGTGGAGATCCTAGCGTTGACATGTCGATCAAATCATTTAAACCTGGAGGTTGATATGGAAAAGATGGATCTTTCAGAATCTCGCTTTAACGTTAAACGCGGCCCGTTCCTGTTCTGGCTGGTGCTGGTGGCCGCGCTGCTGCTGCCCGGCCCCGTGCCGGCTACCGGGCAGACGGAATCCCCGGCAGACGCGGAGGCCAGCATCGCCGACTGCGTCGATTTCGAAAGCCTGACCCTAGGAGACCAATACACTTACGGCGACGTCTTCGTCGAATCGGGCGCGACGATCCAAGTCAAGGAGTTCTTCTTCGCCAACGGCACCTCCACGACCGGCGGTTACACCCAGGTCGGCAATGCGGGGCTGGCCGGCGGATCGGGGCTGGAGCTGCAGGTCAACAACGTCAACCTGGCCTTCAACTTCGGACACCCCCTGACCGGCCTGAGCTTCCTCTTTGGGGAATACGGCGGCAACCTGAACATCGAGATCAACGGCGACTTCCGCAACTTCGACAATTTCGCCAGCATTAACGGCCTGACGATCGGCGGCGTGACCGTTGCAGTGACCAACGGGCTCGGCAACGACACCGGCATGGTGCAGCTCACGGGGACGGTCAACTCGTTCGCGGTGGGCGGCCAGGAGCTGTGGATCGACCAGCTCTGCCTGCAGGGCGAGTGCGTCGACTTCGAGGACCTGGCCGTCAACACTCAGTACAACTTCGGCGACACCTTCGCCGATTCGGGCGCGGACGTCGAGGTCAAGGAGTTCTACTTCTCGGACGGAACCCCCTTCACCGGAGGCTTCGCCGAGGTCGAGAACGGCGGACTGGCCGGCGGATCGGGACTGGAGCTGCAGGTCAACAACGTCAACCTGGCCTTCGACTTTGGCCAGGTCCTGCCGGGCCTCTCGATGGACTTCGGGGAATACGGTGGTAACCTGAACATCGAGATCAACAACGACTTCCGCAACTTCGACGACTTCGCCGACCTGAACGGGCAGACCGTCGGCGGCGCCCAGGTCGTCGTGATCAACGGCCTGGGGAACGACCAGGGCCGGCTCTACCTATTCGGCGGGATCGCCTCCTTCGCCGTCGGCGGCCAGGAGCTGTGGATCGACAACCTGTGCCCGTTGGGCGACTGCCTGCAGTTCGAGGGTTTACCCTCCGGACAGATCTACCTGGTGGGCGATACGTTTTTCGAACTGGCCGTGCAGGTAGAGGTGGCCGAATTCACCTGGAGCAACGGGATCGTCTACGCCGGTGGACAGGCCCAGGTCGTCTCCACCGGGTTGGCAGGCGGGGCCGGCCAGGAACTGGCGGTGAACAACGTCAACCTGGACTTCAACTTCGGCAACTCGGCTAAGTCCATCTCGCTGCTGTTCGGCGAGTACGGCGGCAACCTGAATATCGAGGTCAACGGCGACTTCCGCAACTTCGCGAACTTCGAGGAGCTGGACGGGCTGACCGTGGGCGGCGCCCAAGTATCCGTGGTCAACGGCTTTGGGAACGACCAGGGCAGGCTGGAACTCACCGGCATCATCACCTCCTTCTCCGTCGGCGGGCAGGAGCTGTGGATCGACGAGGTGTGTTGGGAGGATCTGTATGTACTCTACTTGCCATTGGTGTTCAAGATAGAGAATAGTGATTTGTGATTGGTGATTAGTGATTAGTGCAAGGAAGAGATCGCCCGGTGCACGCCGGGCGGTCTTGATTTCCGGTATTACGTATTAATCGTATTTATGGGCGGTTTTCACTTATATGTGCTTTACTATTTGCTATTATGGTCAAATTCACAACCTGAGCCTGCTCAAGACGGTCTTTGAACAATATCAAAGGTGGAATTGAACTTGAAATAAATTAATCTCTATGCTGCCGGCAAACAGTTGGGGCTCGGCCTGGCCATGCTGGTCGACATCCTCAATCCCGAACGGATTGTCATCGGCAGTATCTATAGCCGGCAACAATCCCTGCTGGAGCCGGGCATGCGGCAGACCTTGCAGGAAGAAGCCCTGACGCTGGCGCTGCAGGTCTGCCAGGTGGTCCCGGCCGGTCTCGGCGAGCGGCTAGGTGACTTTGCCAGCCTGGCCGTGGCCCTGGAAGTGGCGGCGCGCCTTCAGCCTGGTTAGCAATGGCTCCGAGCCGGATATGCTGCCTGTTTTCGCAAATTTAGTATCTACTCAAATCTGGTTGCTCGACGTCTTCGGATATTCCTGGGCCCTGCCCCAGATCATCCGGGACAGCGGCATCCGTTATTTCATGACCACCAAGATCAGCTGGAGCCAGCTCAACCGTTTCCCCTACGACACCTTCTACTGGCGCGGGATTGACGGCACCCAGGTGTTGACCTATTTCGTCACCACGCCCGACGACAATAATTCGTTCTACACCTACAATGGACAGCTGCGCCCGGCCGAGATCAAGGGAATTTGGGACGCTTACCAGCAGAAAGACATCAACGACGAGCTGCTGCACCTTTTCGGATGGGGAGGCGGCGGCGGCGGGCCCACGCGGGAAATGCTCGAATCGGC
>Ga0209640_10002910_pt1 | contig 15006 bp, 14 predicted proteins | sample RifCSP10_1_FD_184018 | JGI IMG/M metagenome (GOLD analysis project Ga0209640, IMG submission 184018) | Soil microbial communities from Rifle, Colorado - Rifle CSP2_sed 10_1 (SPAdes) (version 2) | ecosystem: Environmental > Terrestrial > Deep subsurface > Rock core/Sediment | place: Rifle...
CTCGTTCGACTCCCAGGCGACGGCCCTTCAGCAGGCACTGAAGGACGCTTCGTCGCCATCGACCGCCGGGCTCCACGTCTTCGCCCTTGGACCGCTGCGTGCCGAGCGCGGAGGCCAGCAACTGCGCCAGTGGGGTGGCGCCAAGGCCGGCTCCCGACAGGCCGAGGCGGTCTTCGCCTTCCTGCTCGACCGCGGCGAGCGCGGCGCCGCCAAGGACGAGATCATCGAGCTGATCTGGCCCGACGTCGACCTCGACCGTGCGGACCTCGCGTTCCATCGCACCCTGGGCGGGCTGCGGGGCACCCTCGAGCCCGGGCGCGTCGGCCGCGACCGGGGTGCGGCGATCACCTTTCACAACGATCGGTACCGGCTCGATCCGGCCGTCATCGAGTGGGATGACGTCACCGCCTTCGAAGGCCGCGTAGCGGATGCTGGTGCGGCCGCCGACCCCGATGCCGCGCTGGTCCATCTCGAGCGGGCGCGCTCCCTCTACCGCGGCGACTACCTCGATGACTGTCCCTTCTACGGGGACTCGGCCTTCGTCGAGGATCGGCGCGCCTTGATGCGCGGGCGGCTGGTCGATCTGTTGCTGACACTCGGGCAGCGATACGAGCAGCGCGGCGACCGGCCTGCGGCGGCGGCCTCGCTCCGCCAGGCCCGTCTCATCGCGGGCGAGGAGCTGCCGGCCGTGGACCTCGCGCTCGACAGGCTCGGCTCAACGAGCTGAGCTTGGGCCTGCGCGACGGGCGCGGGCTAGCCGGACCCCGGCCGCGGCCCGGCGCGCAGGTGGCGAAGGATCGCTTCGGCGTGGCGACGGCTCGCGCGCAGATCGTCACGAACCCGGGCGACGTTCAGCCGCCCACCGCGGGCCAGCCGGTCGAGGCGCTCGCTGATCTCCAGCCAGGTGGCGCGGGGGTAGTCGATGCCGGGAGCCACGCTGACCACCTCACCGGCGGCGCGCAGCTGTGCCACCACTCCCGGCGGGATGCCGAGTCGCGCGGCGATGCCGTCGATCGGCGGTGGCGCGGCGCCGGCCTCGCGAAGGCCGCCCAGCAGCCGATCCACGCGCTCTCGCATCTCCGGGCTCAGGCCGGGTTGATGCTCCGGCAGCCGCACCCGGTGGCCGCGCCGTTCCATCGCGCCGCTCTTCACCAGCCCGTCAATCACCGTCCGCAAGGCCGCATCGTCGATCGTCAGACGGGTCGCTCCACGGTGACCCGCCGGACGGGCGTCCACGCTGCCGTGCACCTGGGCGATCAGGGTGTCGACGCGGACGTCGGCACGCAGCGGCTCGCGACGGTGGTAGCGACGCAGCGCATCGAGCAGGCGGCGGGCGGCCAGCTGCTCCTGGGTCGGATCGGACGCTTCGTCGCTCGGCACGGGACTGGCCTCAGCCGACGCTGGGCGTGGGGCTGGTGCCCTCCGACGCGATGCGGATCGCCTGGGCCTCCTCGTCGGAGAGGGAGTGCCTGGACTCGCCGCCCTCGACCGGCTTGGCGAAGACGCGCGTCTGGCCGCGTCCGTGCAGGCTGCTGATGACGATCCCGTCGCGCCGGCCATCGAGCAGCGCGATGGCGAAGCTCTGGTCCGATCCGGTGTCTTCGAACGGGTTGAAGCGCACCAGTCCGACGTGCTGCAGGCTGCCGCGGGAGCGCGTCTCCAGGTGCTCATGGAGCAGGACCAACTGGTCCAGCCGCTCCCTCACGGTTCCCACCATGCCGATGTGCGCGTCGAGCACCTGTTGCAGCGACCCGCCATCGGAGCCACCCAGCAGGGACCGATAGCCGCGCACGGCTCGACCGAGTCGCATCCACTGCGCGATGGCGATGGCCGCGGTGATCGCCAGTCCCACGGCGAGAACCACCACCACCACGGCAAGGTTGTCGGCAAGGAATCGGTTGAGATCGGACACCGGTTGGGCACCATCCGGTCGGGCGGCCGAGACCGGGTCGGGCAGGATGCCCGTCGGGCGTGGGCCGGAACGGCTGGTATCATACCGCCCCGAATCGGCCTCACCGGCGTGTGCGGGCCGCACCCATACCAGCGCAGGGGTACCGATGGCCCGACACGGAGGCAAGGCGGCCAACCGCCGAGAGCGGCAACGGCGCGCACAGCGGCGCGCCCTCCAGCGCCCGGCCCCCACCGCACGGCCGATTTCGACCGATGTCGGCAATGCGGTTGCCAGCGCGGCGGAGAGCCGCACAGACACGCCGCGTCCCACGCCCTCCCGGCCCTCCGCCGTCTCGCGTGGCGGCAGAGCCGACCCGCGCTTCGCCGTGTCGGGCCCATCCCGCCTCGGCGACCGGGCCGCTGCCGACTACCACTACGTGATCCGCGACCTGCGCAGCATCGGCATCCTGGTCGGCCTGATGGCCGCAGGGCTGGCGGTCGCGACCGTCGTGCTGGGAGCGATCCGGGGCTAGTTGGACCTCAGCATGCACATCGTTTACATCGGCATCGGCGGCTTCGTGGGAGCGATCGCACGGTACGCCCTTGACGGCTGGGTGGCTGATCGCGTCGGCCGCTCGTTCCCGCTCGGCACCATGGTCGTCAACCTGAGCGGCGCGCTCATCATCGGCATCCTCTTCGCGCTCACGATCGAGCGCGCGGCCCTGAGTCCCGAATTGCGCGGGCCACTCATGATCGGGCTGGTCGGGTCATACACCACTTTCTCGACGCTCGTCCTCGAGTCGTGGCGCATGGCCGAGGACGGGGCATGGTTGCTCGCGACCACCAACCTGGCGGCCTCCGGGCTTCTCGGCGTCGGAGCCCTCATCGCGGGGCTCGCCATCGGGAGGGCGCTGTGAAGATCGAAGGAAGCGGGCTGCTGGTGCGCATCTACATCGGCGAGAGCGATAGTTGGCACGGCCGACCGCTGTACCAGGCCATCGTGGAGCGCCTCCGCGAGCGCGGACTGGCGGGCGCGACGGTCCTGCGAGGGATCGAAGGATATGGCGCCAAAGCACGCCTGCATACCACGCGCATCCTCCGACTGTCCGAGGACCTGCCGATCCTGATCGAGGTGGTCGACCAGGAGGATCGCCTTCGCGCGGTCCTGCCCGAGCTCGACGCCATGGTCGACGATGGGCTGATCACCCTGGAGCGCGTCGAAGTCATCGCCTATCGCGCGGACGCAGGCCCGCGGGCGGTCTAGGGCCGTTGCAGCCGCGCGCGTCGCAGACGCTCGAGGCGCTGACCGATCTGGCCCTCCAGGCCCTGGTCCGATGGCTCGTAGTAGACCCGACCAACCAGTTCGTCCGGCAGGTATTGCTGGTCGACGTCGGCGTCCTCGAAGTCGTGCGGGAAGAGATACCCCTTGCCGTAGCCGTGCTCGCGCGCCAGGCGCCGATGCGATGACGGACGCAGGTGGAGCGGAACCGGCAGACGGCCGCGCTCCTGGACATCGGCCAGGGCCGCGAAGTAGCCAGCCCCGGCCCGGTTCGACTTTGGTGCCGACGCGACGTAGGCCGCCGCCTGGGCGAGCGCGTACTGCGCCTCGGGCAGCCCGATCATCTCGACCGCCTGCATGGCCGCCACCGCCACCTGGAGGGCGCGCGGGTCGGCATTGCCGACGTCTTCACTTGCTGCGATCACGATCCGGCGGGCGATGAAGGTGGGATCCTCCCCCGCCGCGACCATGCTGGCGCACCAGTAGAGGGCGGCATCGGGATCGTTTCCCCGCATGCTCTTGATGAAGGCCGATGCCGCCTCGTAATGCTGGTCTCCCACCCGGTCGTACGCCAGGAGTCGCTGCTGCGCGGCCTCGCCAATCTCCTCGGCGGTCAGGGCCACCCCGTCTTCGGCGACCGATGCAGCGGCCTCGACCACGTTGAGCACCTGGCGCGCGTCGCCTCCGGAGATGTCGACCAGGGCGGCGAGTGCGTCGTCCGTCAGCGCCACCCGGCCGGCGAGCCCCCGCTCATCGGCGATGGCACGCCGCGCGATCTCGCCGAGCTCCTCGATCCCGAGCGGCTCGAGCCGGTAGACGCGCAGCCGCGACAGCAGCGGCGAGTTGATCTCGTAGTACGGGTTCTCCGTCGTCGCGCCGATCAGGACGATCGTGCCGTCCTCGACGTGCGGCAGCAGGGCGTCCTGCTGGCTCTTGTTGAACCGATGCAGCTCGTCGATGAAGACCACCGTCCGGCCGCCGGCGTTGCGCACGGCCCGAGCGTCAGCGACAAGCTGGCGGATGTCGGCCACGCCGCTGGTGACCGCCGAGATGGAGCGCCACTGCCCGCCGAAGCGGTCCGCCACCAAGCGGGCCAGCGTCGTCTTGCCACTGCCCGGCGGTCCCCAGAGCACCATCGAGGGCAGGTAGCCCGGGCGCGCAAGGCGGGTCAGGGCGCCATCGGGTCCGACCAGGTGCGCCTGACCGACGAACTCCTCCAGCGACCGGGGGCGCATGCGCGCGGCCAGCGGCGCGCCCGGGGTGGGGGCGTCGCCGAACATCGGTTCGCTGACCTCAGGCGGCCGTCGTGGCATCGGTCTCCTCCATTCCCCGATTATGATGCGGAGCATGAAGCAGAACCTCCGCGTTCCGGGTCCAACGCCACTCCCCGACGAGGCCCTCGCGGCGCAATCGGCGCCGATGATCGATCACCGCGGAACCGAGTTCGAGGCCCTGTTGCGCGAGATCAGCACCGGGATCGCGACCCTCATCGGTACCAGCGAGGAGATCCTCCTGATCACCGGGTCTGGATCCGGAGCGCTGGAGGCGGCGGTGGTGAACACGCTCTCGCCGGGCGATCGGGTGCTGGCGGTTACGATCGGCTCGTTTGGCGACCGCTTTGCGAAGATCGCCGAGGTGTTCGGCGCCAAGGTCGATCGGTTCGAGATCGAGTGGGGGCTGGCCGCCGAGCCTGCGGCGCTGGCCGCGCACCTCGCCGCCAACCCGGCCTACCGGGCGATCCTGCTCACCCACAACGAGACCTCGACCGGCGTCACCAATCCGATCCGCGAGCTGGCAGCCGTCGCCCACGTGGCACGCGACGAGCCGCTCATCATCGTGGACGGCATCAGTGGCCTCGGTGCCATGCCGTTCGAGATGGACGCGTGGGGCATCGACATGGTGCTGAGCGCCAGCCAGAAGGCATGGATGGCGTCGCCGGGGATGGCCATCGCCGCGGTCGGCGAACGCGCGCGCGCCGCCGAGACCAAGGCGCTCATGCCGCGCTTCTACTGGGACTTCGCCGAGGCGCGCCGCTGGGCGGCGAAGGGGCAGACCCCATGGACCCCGGCGGTGAGCGTCCTGTTCGGCCTGCAGGTCGGGGTCCGACGCCTGCTCAAGGAGGGGCGCGAGGGAACCTGGGCGCGCCATGCGGCGGTCGCCGGCGGCGTGCAGGCCGGGCTCGAGTCGCTGGGGCTGCGCCTCCTGGCACCCGTTGAACGCCGCTCCCATACCGTTACCGCCGCCCGGCTGCCCGATGGGCTGGAGTGGGCTCCGTTTAATGCCGCCATGCGCGCGAAGGGACTCATCGTAGCCGGCGGCCAGGGCAAGCTGGCCGGTCGCATCCTGCGCTTCGGCCACATGGGCGATGTCGGCATCGACGAGATGGCCGACGCGATCCGGGTGATTGGCGAAACGCTCGGCGAGTTCGGACACCCTGCCGATGCCGCCGGCGCAGTCGAGGCCGCCCGCGCCGCATACAGGGCGAGCCTCGCGGGAGCGACCGGCTGACGCGGCTGCCGAGCTAGTCGGCCCGGCGCCGGCCGAAGAAGACCCGGGCTCGACGGCGAACGGCAAGCCAGGCGATCGGCACCTTCAGCTTCGCCCACGCGCGCTCGATGCGGGTGATCGCCTCGGCCGAGATGGAGCGCCCCGAGTAGGCCTGCCAGACCTTGCCGTCGGCGATGGCGTGGATCTCTACCCGTTGACGCGGCAGCTGCTCCTCCAGCCAACCGGCGTACTCGTAGACCGTCTCCGAAGCGCGTTGGGCGACCCCGGCACGGTCTGCCGCGAGTGCCAGCCGCTGCCACTGGCGATCGCCGGGCGCCAGGAAGGTGAACCGATGGCGCGCGCGGAAGAGTCGCCAGCCGATGAGCGCCACGACCAGGGCCAGGATGAGCACGATGACCAACGCATTCCCCGACGTAACCTCCGCCGTCGGCTTCTCCTCGCCTGGCTGGAAGCCACCCTCCACCGGTTCGAAGGACGGCAGGTTCGAGATGGTGCCCGGATCGACCCCCTCTTCGAACTCGCCGAACGGATCCACGCCGCCGCCAGTGCCGACCGGCGGAACGACCGACCCGCCCGAGAGACGCACCACCGGGTCGATCGACTTGGTTGCCTCGAAGATCTGCCAGCCGTACCCGGGGAAGTAGAGCTCGGCCCACAGGTGCGCGTTCCGCTCGCGGTACTCGTATACCCCCTGCTCGACCCGGTCACCCGGGGCGTAACCGACCGCCACGCGTGCCGGGATCCCGAGCGATCGAGCCATCATCGCCATGGTCGTGGCGTAGTACTCGCAGTACCCGACCTGCCCGTTCTCGGTATCGAACAGGAAGAAGTCGACCAGGTCCTGATCCGGATCCTCGGGGAGCGGCGCGCGCGTGGCATAGGTGAAGCGAGGATCCCGCTGCAGGTAGGCAGCTATCACCTTGGCCTGGTGGTACGGATCGGCCGCGCTCGCTGTCGCGGCGAGCGCCTGTGCCAGGTCGCGGGTGCGCTGGGTGATGCCATCGGTGCCGAGGTAGGTTGCCAGTACGGCCTCCGGGTACGCGTCGCCCGCGCCGGCGAGCTCGGCCTCGGTGGCCCGCGAGATGGCGGCGGTGATCTGCCAGCCGGTCCCCACCTCGAGCGGCACCCCCGACTCCAGGCCACCGAGGAGGGGCAGCCCGCCGGGCTCCTGCACGATCAGTGGGGAGAACACGGCGACCGGGTACCCCGGTGCGAAGATGTTGCGCCCCACCTCGCGCTGCAGCAGGACGGTGATCGTCTCAAGCTGGAAGGCGGTCGCCGACAGCGGTCGTTCGGGGGTGTATGCGGGGAAGACCGGGTCGCCGGGCGCCACGCGCCGCTCCCTGCCCGGGGTGCGTACCCAGCCGTGGCCGGTGTACACGTCATACGTGATGGTGCGCAGGTAGTACGGACGCTGCTCCGCCACGGTCATCACCGCCTCGTCGCCGCTGGCCCACGTGCCGCGAATGACAAACGAGCTGCCGAATTCAGTGCCCCGGATCCGCGAGTCGGGGTTGGAGAGACCGCCGAACACGCCGTCGAGCCCGTCACGCACGTCGCCCCAGGCGCCCTCGAGCCCATGCCACACGTTCGTCAGCGGCGCGGCCACCGCGACGGTGGTCAGGATCCAGGCCAGCGCGATGCTGCCGGCGATGAAGGTGACGCCGGTACGCATGATCTGAGTCGGCACTTCCGCGTTCTCGGTGACGCGGCGCTGCTGCCAGTTCTCCTCGCGGCTGATGAGCGCCACCCGCAGCCACAGCAGCAGGGCAGCGAGCGAGAAGAGAACGATGTAGCCGAAGAGGTCGGCAAAGGTGGCGGACATGTTGGCCACCAGCGCCGCCCCCACCAGCAGGATGGCGTCCAGCACCCGGTGGTAGCGGTAGAGGGTCCACGCCGCGATGAAGGCGGTCACCCAGGTGATGACGCCCAGCCCGATCGCGTACGGCGAGACCTCCGACGGATAGCCCCCGTCGAGCACGATCCGGATCCAGCCGATCGCGTCGCTGCGCAGGGCCATCAGCCGCTCGCTCTGCGACAGATCGGTGAAGTATTCGCCGCCGATCGTCCAGAGCACGATCCCCGTGCCCAGCATGGCGGCCAGCGGCAGGACGATCGCCACCGACAGCCGGGAGAGCCCGAACCCGGCGCCGGCGACGACCGCCCAGAGTGCCACCGCGTTGAGGAAGTCGAGGCGGTCGAACCAGTCTGCCCGCTGCACCGACCAGCCGAAGCTGAGGACCATCACGAAGAGCAGCGCCAGGCTGAGCCATCCCTCGCGCGGCTTCAGGTAGCGACGTACCAGCTCAGGCGTGCGCACGTGCCCGCTCTCTCGGCGTCGGGGCGCGACGCGCTGAGCGTCCGCCGAGCGCCGTGGCCAGGTCGTCGCCGGCACGCACCAGGTGATATTCGATCGCGTATTCGGCCAGCGCGTGGCGGACGGCGGCCAACTCACCGGCATGCTCGTCGGGATCCATGGCGGCAAAGCTCCACCGGTCGAGAAGCACGACCACCACCGCGATCCCGCGGCGCCGCAGCGAGGCCAGGGCACGCACCCAGTCGCGCTCGGTCGACCCCGTCACGATGCCGAGGGTCATCCCCCGGCGCAGTTGGGTGATGGTGCCGGAGACCATCTCAGCCAGCGGAACCGCTCCATCGGCCTGCACGTTGGCGAGCAGGTTGAGCACCTTCTGCTCCTGCCGGGTGCCGCGGTCGGGCGTGAAGTGCTGCTGGCGCCGTGCGGAGACGGTGATCCCGACTGCACGGTTCTCGCCGAGCGTCTGGACCGCGATGGAGGCGGCCGCGCTGACCGCCGTCTCGACCGATGCGTCCGCCCCGGTGCCGGCATGCGCCGAGCGCTCCAGATCGAGCAGCAGCCACAGGTCCGCGGTCTGCTCGAGGTCGAATTCCTTGACGTGCAGCTCGCCGTGGCGCACCGAGCTGAGCCAGTGAATCCGGTTGTAGGGATCGCCGTATACGTACGGTCGCACCGTGCTGACCAGCGGGGAGGACGCCTCGTAGCGTCGTCGTGCTGGTGTGGTTCCGTCCACCGGCGACGGGGGCAGTCGCCAGTTGGGCAGCTCAACGACCTTCGGGAAGACGACGATCGATGTTGGCCGTCCGACGACCATCTCGGTGGTGAAGAGGCCGAACGGGTCGCCGGTGCGCACACGCAGGGCGCCCAGGCGGAAGCTGCCGCGACGGAGGAGGGTGACCTTGGCCAGCCACTGGCGGCTTCCGTTGGCGCGGATGCCGATCGCTCGGCCGGGGAGCGGCGCAGGCAGCGTCGAGTCGTTTGAGAGCTCGACCCACGGCTTGCTCCAGCCGGTGCCATTGTCGACCCGGTAGACCGCCTCGAGCACCTCACCCACCTGGGCGCGCGGGTTCAGGACGTGGTAGCCGGCGCGCATGCCGCGCAGCCCGCGACGCGCGTACCACCATGAACCGGCCATCAGGATGCCGAGCAGGTAGACCAGGAAGAAGAGGAAGCTGATCCCCGTGCTGAAGGCAGCCACCACGAGGGCAGTGCCGAAGAAGGTGATGCGGAGCTGGCGGGACAGGCCCATGGCCGTGTTACCGCGGGCCGACGGTCGCGCTGCTGCTCGGCTCGCCGATCGGGACCTGGGCAAGAACCTCTCGAACGATCGAGTCGGGGTCGACCTCGCGCAGTGACGCCTGGCTCTTCACGATGAGCCGGTGCGCCAGCACCGGCACGGCAAGCGTCTTCACGTCGTCGGGGATCACGTAGTCGCGTCCGTCCAGCGCGGCCAGCGCCTGGCCGGCACGGTACAGGTTGATCGAGCCGCGCGGCGATGCCCCGAGATAGACGTCGGGGTGCTCACGGGTCGCGGTGACCAGCCGGACGATGTACTCGGCCACCGCCTGCTCGACGTAGACCTCCTTGATGGCAGCCTGCATCTGCCGCAGCTCATCGAGGTCGAGCACCTGGGTGAGCTCCTCGATCGGATGGCGGCGCTTCTGCTCGTCGAGGATGACGATCTCCTCCATCGCCTTGGGGTAGCCGAGCCGCAGCCGAAGCATGAAGCGGTCGAGCTGCGCCTCTGGAAGGGCGAAGGTGCCTTCGTACTCGATCGGGTTCTGGGTGGCGATCACCAGGAATGGTGAGGGCATCGGGTAGCTGACCCCGTCGATGGTCGCCTGGTGCTCCTCCATGCATTCGAGCAGCGCGCTCTGCGTCTTCGGCGTGGCGCGGTTGATCTCGTCGGCAAGCACCACCTGGGCCATGATCGGTCCGGGGCGGAACTCGAACTCGGCGGTCTTCTGGTTGAAGATCGAGAGGCCGGTCACGTCGGACGGGAGCAGGTCCGGGGTGAATTGGATGCGCCGGAAGCTGCAGCCGATACTCCGGCTGATCGCCTTGGCCAGCATCGTCTTACCGACGCCGGGAACGTCCTCGATCAGGATGTGGCCCTCGCACAGGAGGGCGACGAGGGCCATCCGCACCTCGAGGTGCTTGCCGATGATCACCCGCTCGACGCTCGCGGCGACGCGCTCGGCGGAGTCCTGGACGCTCTTCAATGTCTCCATCCCTGTCCTGGGCGGACCGATTTGGGCTCCCTCTCGCCCACAATACCCCAGCCGGGGCGAGGGGGGTTCATCCGGTGCATGCGGATGCGCCCGCTCAGCCGCCCCCCAGCAGGCGCAGCCACTCGGCCATCACCGCCCCGCCGATCGGGGCCGCGGCGCCAGAGCCGGTGCCACCCCCCTCGACGATGACCGCCACCGCGATGTTCGGCTGCGCTCCGTCCTGCCCTGGGGCGAAGCCGATGAACCAGGAGTGGGGTGCCACCTCGGGGCCGAGCTCGGCGGTCCCGGTCTTGCCGGCGGTCAGCGCGCCGTCGATGCCGTATCGCGCGACCGAACCCGCCCCGGCGTACACCTGGCCGATCAACCCGTGCACCGCGTCGACCATCGCCGCGCGCAGCTGGCCGGCCGCCGTGGAGGAGATCGCGCGGTGCCCGCTCCCGCCACCGTACGTCTCCACCACCGATTCGGTTGGCCCCGCCGCCGGATCTGCCGCGTGAGCGCGCAGGTCGCGCACCACGAATGCGTCCGGAACGATCCCGTCATTGGCGATGGCCGCGGCGAGCAGCACCATCTGCAGCGGCGTCACGTCCACGCGAGCCTGACCGAACGCCGCGCTCGCCAGCTCCACCCGGTCGGAGAACGGGGCGCACCCGTCGTCGGCTCGGGCGCTGACGTACGAGGCGTCCGCCGTGAGCGCGCGATTGGCCCTGCCGATCGTCAGCGGCGCGCAGAAGCCGAAGCGACGCGCGTACTCGATGAACCGGTCGGCGCCAACGTCGAGCCCCACGTGCGCGAAGAAGATGTTGCTCGACACCTGGAGCGCCTGCGAGAGGGGCCACAGGGCCGGCTGCAGCGACCCCAGATCATGCTCGCGGATGGTGAAGCCGGAGACCACGAATCCGTCGACCTCCTGCTGTGGCTGATCGGGGTAGGTCGTCTGCGGGGTGATCACGCCGGCGTCGAGGGCCGCGGCCGCGGTCAGCACCTTGAGGATCGACCCCGGCGTGTAGTGGCCCTGGCGCGTGCGGTCCAGCAGCGGATGAACGGGCGTGCCGGCCACCACCGCCCACGGCCCTGCGGCCGTCTCAGGGTCTCCGGAGAAGCCGGAGGCGTCGAAGGTCGGCGACGACACCATCGCCAGGATCGCCCCGGTGCGTGGGTCGATCGCCACCACGGCCCCGGGCGCGCCGCCGAGCTGCGCCGCGGCGAAGTCCTGCAGCCGGCGGTCGATCGTCAGGGTCACGTCACGCGGCGCCGCGCGGCGGTCGAGGACGTCGTTCAACAGGTCGTTGAGCGGGTTCGGGTCGCTGCGCCCGGTGAGCAGGTCATCCCAGGCCCGCTCGACCGCGGTCGCCCCGTAGCGCAGGCTGGCGTAGCCGATGACGTGGCTGAAGGCGGGGTCAGCGTAGGTGCGGCGGCTGATCCCATCGATCACCGTGCTCGACGCCAGCAGCTGCCCCTGTGCATCAAAGATCGAACCGCGCGGTGCGCTGCGGCGGGCCGCGATGACCTGCGGGTTGTCCTGGCGATCGGCGAGGCCCGGCGCCTCCCAGATCTGCCACCAGGCCAGGCTGCCGGCGGTGACCGCGAAGGCGAGCACCAGGTAGAAACCGAGCCGGCGGATGTTGGTGACGATCACGGTCCCCGCCCCTCCGCCGCGGCGTCGAGCGCCGAGCGGTGGCTGACCGCCAGCAGCAGGCCGACGATCACGAAGCTGGCCAGCAGGCTGGACCCGCCGTAGCTGACAAACGGAAAGGTGATACCGGTCAGCGGGACCAGCTTCACGTTGCCTGCCGCGATGATCAGCGTCTGGAGCCCGAGGCTGATGGTGAGGCCGACCGCGAGCATCGAGCTGAAGTCGTCCCGGGCCAGCATGGCAGTGCGCAGGCCACGGAAGACCAGCACCAGGGCCAGTCCAAGGAGCGCCGTCGCGCCCAGGAGTCCGAGCTCCTCCGCGATCCCGGCAAAGATGAAGTCGGTCGGCAGGGCGGGTATCGGGAGCCGCCCGGAAACGCTCGGCAGCCCCTGGCCGAGCCCCTCGCCGAAGAGCCCGCCGCGGCCGAAGGCGTACAGCGCCTGGACCGTCTGGTAGCCCGCCCCACTCGGATCGACGAACGGATCGATCCAGTTGTCCACACGGACGCGCACGTGGCCAAAGAGCTGGTAGGCCACGAAGGCCCCGCCGACGAAGAGCAGGATCCCCATCAGGACGTAGCTGCGCCGACCGGTCGCCACGAACAGCATGGTCAGGAAGATGCCGAGGAAGAGCAGCGCCGTGCCCAGGTCGCGGCTGATCACCACGATGAGCATGACCATCACGAAGATGGCCAGCATCGGCAGCAGGTACGGCAGTGGCGGCACCCGGATCGGCCCCAGGCGCATCGAGGCGCCCGCGAGGAGTGCCCGCTTCTCCGCAAGATACCCGGCGATGAAGATGACCAGCACGATCTTGATCGCCTCGCCCGGCTGGAAGCCGATCGGCCCGAGGTAGAGCCACAGGCGCGCACCGTTCACCTCGCGCCCAAACAGAAAGGTGAGCAGCAGGAGCAGCCCTCCGCCGAGCGCCCAGGTGTACTTGTAGTGACGCAGGATCCCGTCGTCCCGGAAGAGGACCGCTACCGCGACCATGCCCGTCACCCCCACCGCGAACCAGAGCAGCTGCGTGGTCGCCATCCCCATCTCGACCCCGAACAGGTTCATCCCGAGCGAGGACTGCGGCAGCCGGTTGAGCATTACGAAGCCGACCGCGCCGATCGCCGCGGCAGTCGGCAGGAGCAGCTGGTCGCCACGGTTCCCGGCCAGTCGCAGGGCGAGGTGGCCACCGATGATGATCGCCACGTAGCCGACTGCCAGTCCCATCGGTCCCGGATCAAGCGTGCCGGTCTTGGCGATATGGGTGACGGCGAAGCCGAGCGGGACCAGCAGCGCCAGGGGGAGCAGCATCCGCAGCTCCACGGGACGCCGGACGGCGCGCATCAGCGCTCGAGCCGCATCCGGACCCGGCCGATCATCAGCTCGTCACCGAACGACAGGGCGACCGGGCGTTCCACCCGGTGACCGTTGACGTACGTCCCGTTGGTGCTCCCCAGGTCCTCGATGAACCAGCTGCGGCCACGGAAGGTGAGCATGGCGTGGCTGCCGCTCACGAAGTCGTCCTCGACGTAGACGGTGCTGTTGACGTTCCGACCGATCGAGTTGATCGGACCGAGCGCAATGCTGCGGCCGGCCACCGGCTCGTCGTTGGGAGACTCCACCACGGCGAGGCGCCCGATGCCCGACTGGCTGGCCTCCTGGGTCATCTCGGCGCTGCGGAGGTCGCGCAGCAGCGAGCGCGCAAAGCCGAAGAGGAGCAGGTACAGAAGCAGGAGGAAGCCGAGTTGCATGACGAGCAGCAGGATCCGGAGGATCTCACCAGTCATCCGTGCACCTGGAACTCGATCTGGGTGGCACCGATCTGGATCACGTCGCCCGGACCGAGTGCGATCTCGCCCACCGGCTGGCCGTTCACCGACGAGCCATTGCGGCTCCCCAGATCGGCGAAGCTGTACGCCCCGTGTTGGAGCTTGAGCTGGCAGTGGTGCCGGCTCACCTGTGCGTCATCCACGATCACGTCGTTGTCGCTGGCCCTGCCGATCCCGATCAGCGCCGACCCGAGGTCGAATTGCACCGGCGCCGCTCCCTCGGTGCGGACAAGCAGGTAGGCACGTGCCGCGGAGTCGGGTGGCGCGACCTCGTGGCCAGGACGCGCGAAGATGACGGTGTCCCCCGAGGCGGGAGCCGGCCGCTCCAGCGTCACGCGTTCGCCGGCGTCATCGGTGACGCTTGCCGCAACCCGGATGTCCCCGCGAGGAACGGCGGCATCGAGGGTGATCTGGACCGTCGGGCGCGTGACCAGGTGATAGCGGGCCCGTCGGGCGCGCGCCATCACCCCGTGGGCAAGGTCGTCCTCGAGCGAGGCGCGGTACGACTCGAAGGTGGCGTAGTCGGCCGGGTTCAGGTGCAGTTCATAGCGGTTCGGCACGATGACGCCGGCTTCGCCGAATGTCTTGGTGGTGTCCATGGCGCGTTCGATGCGTTTCGCCAGCGACACGGGCTGGAGCGATGCGCCGAGGCGTCCGGCCGGGGCCTCGAAGAGGCGCTCCAGGAACGCCTCGAGGCGCGAGAAGATGCCCACTCACCGATGCTAGCACGGGTCACCGCCGACTCGGCCGGGCCGGCGTGGCGCGGGGTACGAACGGCGCAGGGCGCGGTACCAATGTGCCTGTGGGGGTCCGCGACGGTCACTTTGTATACTTGGCGCCCCTGTACAGGTGCCAGGTTCAACCGATATCACCATGCCCGAAGCCCTGACCGAATCCTTCTGCGAACGATGCGGGACTCGCTATGAGTTCGCCGCGCCGACCGAGCTTTCCCCGATGCGCCGCACGCGGGGGCTTCTCAGTGGGCTGAAGAACTACATCCTCAGCCAGGACGCGCTGAGCGACTCGGTTGGCGACGCAATGCGCTCGCAGGAACAACTGCTGGCCGAGAAGCAGCTCGAGGCCTTCCACGCGTCGTTCAACTTCTGTATCGACTGCCGCCAGTACACCTGCCTGAACTGCTGGCACGAGGACGCCGGCCGCTGCCAGAGTTGCGTGCCAATGCCGGGCGCGCCGACCCTCGAGGAACGATTCGCCGCGGCGACGGCCATCGCCGCCGAAGGGGCCGAGCTTGTCGCGACGGCCCCTGGAGCGTGGCCGGTATCCGATCTCGAGGTCGAGCCGGAGCCGCTCCCCGAGCCG
>Ga0209640_10002912_pt1 | contig 15002 bp, 15 predicted proteins | sample RifCSP10_1_FD_184018 | JGI IMG/M metagenome (GOLD analysis project Ga0209640, IMG submission 184018) | Soil microbial communities from Rifle, Colorado - Rifle CSP2_sed 10_1 (SPAdes) (version 2) | ecosystem: Environmental > Terrestrial > Deep subsurface > Rock core/Sediment | place: Rifle...
ATTCGCGACACCGACGACCCCTTCGCCGTCATGACCATCGACCGCGGCGCAACTCTAATTACTCCGACCTTGGTGTCTCAATGTCGTTGACAGCTTCCGCTGGACAACGCTGAGTTCGAGTCGAAGAAGGTTACTGAGATCGAGTGGTGGAACAATGCTTTTGACCACACTCTCAATGCCTGTGACCCGGTTGCTCAAGATATGTAGCTGCTCACCGAGATGCTGAGAGACAAGGTCGAGGCGACGGCTCTCAGCTTTGACCCGCCTGACCACATACCAGCCGAACGCCGCTAACAACAGAAGCGAGATTCCGGGTCCGACAAAACCCTGCCACAAAACATCGACTGTGCGACCTTGTATTGCTGATGCCGAGGCGCTGTAGAGACGCTCGACCACACCCCAGATTACGCCGATGGCTGCGCCGCAGATCCCGAGGATTACAAGCACGCCGACGATTCGTGCGGTCCACGGGCCAAAGTGACGCTCAACGTAGGCATGCAGGCCCTCTACCGAGGGAAGATGTGGCGATGCTGGAGGTGTCATCATTGGGCTGCGAGTCGCTTTTCGCGTCCGCCGTCTAAACCTGGGCGCCCTCCATGTGCTGGGCGTAGGTAGAGTCGTCGCCGCCAAGTGTCCGAAGGAACGGGAAGACATGCTCGCCAACCACGGTGAACATTTCGGCGGGCGCGAAGTTCTTGAATCGGGACCAGCGGAGGTCCTCGTAGGGGCGTCCCTTGGCGTCCTTGCCGTCCGGAAAGATACGCCGCTCCATCGGCCTGTGTAGTCGCGCCGCCTTGTTCTCTTCCAGGATGTGCAGGTCGTCGAGACGGCGGAGGAAGAGGAGATACGTAATTTGCTCGATGACTTCGAGCGGGTTCGAGATGCCGCCCGACCAGAAGGCGTCCCAGATGCGGTCAACCTGATTCCGAAGTTCACCCGTGAGCATGGCGATGCGGACCTGTGCGGCTTGTCACGGCTGGGGAATCAGTGGAGATCGACGAACTTCTCGTAGCAGGTCTTGGGAATGCCGAAGAATTTGACCAAGCCGCGAATGTGGCCTGTCTCGATCTCAGGGTTCTTCCTGCGACCGTGCTCGCCCAGCGGTACTTCGTGGTAGATCCGCCCACCATGCTTGACGTTCCATCGATGGGGCTTGGGGATGCGCTCGTGGCCCTCCAAGCACGCGTCAAGCATTCGCCAGACGTCGTCAAGGCTGACAAGGCGCGGCATCTACGCTGCGAGTAGGTACTGCACGTTAGCGCTATTGTCCTGGGGCGTCACCTGTTCGACCTGCTTCATCGAAACGACGATCTTCCGCGGCGAATTCGCCGGAACGAGTGGAATCCCCTCCAGGCTCACTTCCCCCCTGCGCACGGCGATGATCGCCTGCTGCCATTCAGCCTCATACCCGTGGTTCGTGTCCTCAAAGAAGGTCTGGACCGCCGCTTGGAATGCCTCGAAATTGTCAGATCCCAAGACTAGATCCACGAGGAGGTGGGAGAACGTCTTCCGGAACGCTGCGTGTGCCGCGTCAGGGGTGGCTCCGTGTGCGGCCATGCCGCCTGGGTTGATTCCATAAACCCAGTACTCGTCAGGCTCCCTTACGCAAAGGGCGCGGCCGTTGGTAGCCTGCACCTCGACGAGAAATCCGTTGCCGAAAAGGGTATCTCGGTAGCTGAAAAGGAGAGGGTACTGGGTGCCGATGGCCGGTGGTGCGTGCTCGGTCATCATCATCAGCCAAGTATTATCGGCGTGGGGAGGTTTGTCTAGCACTGAGGATAGGTAAAGAGAAATCGTGGCACTGTCTAAGCGCTACCTAATGAATGGCTTAGGGTTCTCGCTGCTGTTCGCGCGTCGGCCAGTCTCAGGCCGCCCACTAAGTTAACTGCGGTACCGTCCGACGATAGTCACGAATGAAGTTGCCCTCGTGGGTAAGCGGTGTTCCAGTCCCGACAGACTGCGCGCGAGGCCGAGGCCTCCAGCGGCAGGGCACGATCTGCCGCTACGTGTTCCATCGGCGAGGGAAGCGCCTCAAGGACTTGCGAGGCGCGTGGGAGGTGGCGACGACTGCGGCCGGCTATCCGGGGAAGCTTCTGCACGACCTGCGGCGCTCGGCGGTGCGCAACCTCGTCCGGGCCGGCGTGCCCGATACCGTGGCGGTGAAGATTACCGGGCACCAGACGCGCAGCGTGTTCGACCGCTACGACATCAGCAGCGACGCCGATGTGCGCGAGGGCCTGGGGCGGCCCTCGTCGGCCGCAGGGCCAAATCGCGGGGACAAACGCGCCCAAGCAAACAGGAGGCCCGCGAAGCAATCCGCGTAAAGTGTTGCTACACTTGGATCGCTTCTCTCGAGCCGGAGTGGTGAAACTGGCAGACGCGCCGGACTCAAAATCCGGTGGGGGTCACCCCCCGTGTGGGTTCGATTCCCACCTCCGGCACCACGCTTCGCTGCGCGCAAGACCAGACGAGAACTCGATGTCGGCGACGGCCCGAGTGTCGTGGGTGGATGTGGTACAGTCCCCTCGAGGCCTCCGGCGTCGGCCGCGTCCTGTGTCTCAAAGGCAGTTTATGGAAGTCTTTCCAGGTATTTCGATGGACCCCGACGTCCGGTTCGGCAAGCCCTGCATCGTTGGGACTCGGATTGATGTTGCAACCATTGTCGGGCTGATTGCCGCTGGCGAGACCGCGGAGAGCGTGGCGACTGAGTACCAGCTCTCTCTAGAGCAAGTCCGCGCGGCCCTCGCCTACGCCGCCCACGTTGCAGCGCACCTACCGCCGGCCGTCCGCCAGGCGTCGTGAAGATCCTGCTCGACGAGAACTTTCCCCTCGCCCTGCTTCGCAGCCTTCAGGCCGACGGCGAGACAGTGGAGCATATCATCACGCTCGACTGGCGCGGCGCTTCTGACCAACGCATCCGCGAGCGGCTTCTCGACAGCGAACTGCTGTTCTTGACGCACGATGAAGACTTCCTCTTCGACAAACCCGTTGCCGCCGTTATCGTGCTCTCGCGAGTCAGGCAGTCTCGACTATTGAAGGAACGAGTCGAAGTGTGGCGTCACGCGATCCGAGAACTCTCGCACAATCCCCGCTCCGGGCGACGTTTCGAATTGCTGGACGATGGGCGCCTCGTGCCGTGGGAACGGGGGCCAGGAAACAGTTGGACGGCGAAGCGACCACGACAACAAGACGACACACCCGGCGGCGATCGTTGAGGTGATGCGCTCAATCAGCAGTCACTTCAGGCCCAGCCGCTTCCCAGCCGCCAGCAGCGCGATCGATTCGCGAAGACGCTTCTCGCGCGTCTCTGGTCGCTTGGCAATGTGAATCCACACGACGAAGTGCCGCCGGGAAGACGCCGGCAATTCCTGAAAGAACGTCCAGGCCTTCCGATTCGTTTTGAAAGCCTTGGCGATGTAAGCGGGCAGCTGGGGAATCGCCGGCCGGGGCGCGTAGCGGTTGTCGGTCGGTGCCGCCGCCAGCCCGGCCGCGATGAGCCGTCCGGCCGCCTTGAGGTCCGTCCACCGCTTGCGGTTGATGTCCGACCACTTGCTGGTGGGCTTGCGCGGCGTGCACTTGATCGCGTAGCGGTCATCGTCCAGCCGTTTGATCAGGCTGTCGATCCAGCCGACGCACAGCGCTTCGCGAACGAAGTCTTCGTAGGCGAGTGACTTCACCCCGGTGTGGGCTTTGTGGAACACGAACCAGACGCCGGGGCTTGTCCGGTGGTGCTTTCCCAGCCACCCTCGCCACTGGTGGCGGGTCCGCACCTGAAGCGTCATGAGTTCTGTCGCCATGCCATTTGGCCCGTACGAGACACTCTAAACCAAAGCTCACTTGTGTTGAGGACGACGAATCCCTGTGGAGGTGACCGACAGCCGTCGCCTGACCGCGCGAGAAGGCTCTGGGGATCCGCGAGCTCACGGAGCTCGCGTCACGCGGTCGACGACGCCATCGTAGCGCGGTCCGGTCACCGGAACCGGGATTCGTGGTCCTCAACACAGGTGAGCGTCGCAGCAGCTCGACTTTCGCTCTCGTGGCCCTCCAGTGCACGGCGGCCCCTATGAGCTAAGATCCGTGCTAAGCCCATTACTGAAGGAGCCATTATGAAGAAAGCTCGTGTCGCCGCCGGCGTCGTCGTTGCTCTCGCCATTCTCGGTGCCTCGGTGCATGCCTCTGCCGGACCCGGGCCACACCCGGCGTCAGAATGCTTCGTATGCGGGGTGTGCTGGTTGCTTGGATTTTGATCGGCTTCTCACCCTGAACCCGAACTGAGTTCAGGCGCGAAGCGTCCCGTGTGCTCGACGCTCGTCGAACCGGCGAAGGCAGAGCCACGTATTCCCCATCGCAGGAGGCATACCGGTGGGACTGATCAACTGGATTTTCGATATCTACCAGCACACGCAGATCGACAAGCTCCGAGACGAGACCGCACGGGCGCGAGCTGAAGCGTCGGTGCGTATACCCGGAGGGGTCGATGCCGACCGGCTCGACCACGCGTTGGGCGAGCTGGCCCTCGCCGTCAAGACGGTGCAGCGTGTGATGGTCGAGAAGGGTATCTGTACCTCGACCGAGTTCACCGAGAAGCTGCATCAACTCGACTTGGAAGACGGTCGGGCCGATGGGCGGGTGCCCACCCGGTAAGGCGTCCGGAGTGGGTCGGTCTTGCCCCGCCGCCTCCGCCGCCTGGGTAGGATATTCACGGTAGGCTTTCCCCCGGTCGCAAGGGGCGACCCTGAGACGCATTTCCGCGCGAAAACACCAAGCCTGTCGCTGGTACGATCGTTGCTCCGCTGGACGACATGCCTGACAATCTCGCGGCCGTCATTTGGATCTGGATGGCCATCCAATTCCCGATTGCCATCGTGACCGGGCGGATCTTGCAGCGTGCCGGTGCAGTGCCTGCCCCTCAGCTTTTATCGCGGGCGGCGGAAGGCGGCCTGAGCCTGGAATCGGCTACGACACAGGCGTAGGGAAGAGGACGCCGGTGACGGCCGCAATGGCCAGCGACAGCAGCCATCCCAGCACGCACACAGAGACTGCGCGTGCCGTGCTCCGGTAATCGAGCGCGTGGCGTACGGCCACGATCATCGCGACCAGCATCCATACGTGCGTCACGACGAAAGCCGGCCACCTTAGCAGCGGAAGGGCGCCGACGACATTGAACAGGCCGGGCGTGGCGGCGAACGCCAGCGTCCGAAGCAGTTCGCCCAGGTTCGCGCGAGTCTGCGGCTCGGGTAGCACGCGCGTTCCGATCAGATAGGTCAGCGCAGCCCAGGCGACCCAGCCCACCAATCCCCCGATGGTTCCGGCCAGCATCGCCTGCGGGTTGAGGAGCCCGCCGCCCGGTGAGCCGATGCCGGCCGCAATACTGCTAAGCAACACCACGACGACCGCCTGGCCGGTGGCGCCAGCATCCGTTTCGACCTCTTCGTAGATGCTCCCGTCGAGTCTGGCCGCGCCGATGAGTCGTTCGGTGAAGGTTCTGATGGCGTGCTCCGTCGCACGCCATCATACAGGACACTTGGTGCGAAGGTGCGAGGGTGCGAGGGTGCACCCTCGCGACTACCTGCCCGAACTGTCCGGCCCGGCGTTGCTCGCGGGCGCGGTGTTGGCGTTGATGTTGCCGTTGGTCGCCGGCGCGACGGCGTCGGTGGCCTGATTGAGGGCACTCAACGTTGGTCCGGCCTCGCCGCGCGGCAGCATGCTCGGCCCGGACCTGAGGAACACTTTCTCGGGCGCCGTGGCCGTGTTGAACAGCACGCCGATGAAGCAGTTGCTCATCTCATCCCAGTTCTGCGGTCCCCACACCACCTTCTTCGACGGATCGGGGTTGAAGCGATTGGCCGGTGAGTTGTCGAAGTGCGAGATGAGCTGCAGCTTCGAGCCTTTGGGCAGCGCGATTGGCTCGGCGTACCGGTAGCCGATCTGCCACTCGAAATCCCAGTTGCCCTTCAGCACGGTCGTCACATCCTTCGCCGGTGTCACAACTCGCAACTCGAAGTCCTTGCCCCGCAGGTGCATGTGCGGCTGCGCGTAGACGAGCTGGGCATCTTCGCCGAACGTGATCTCGCTCACCACTTCCGCCGAGTCCTCTCCAGGCGGGATCGCCAGGTTCAGTGCGGTCGGCCCGGCATGGAAGAAGTACCGCTTCTGCGGCGGCGCCTTGGCGAGCACGAGCCCAAGTTTCGAAACGTCCGACGTGGGCTTCCCAGATGTGGTGTAGTGCAGCTCGAAGACGAGGTCGGAGCCCTTCGGCACGAACTTCGCCGCGCCGTCGATGTCGAACGGCTGCGCCCCGAGGCCGGGGTTGAACTTGCCGAGGATGTCGTTGCCTTCCTCGATGGCGTTCCGCCCGAGGATGTCCCGGTGGCTTTCCACTTCGTAGGCTTCACCAGGAACGGCTTTCTCCATCCACTTCGATCCGGGAGGCCGCACCCACACTTTGCCGTGGTGAAGCACCGCGGGGTCACCGGGGCGCATCTCCGCGGCCTTCACCCACATGTCCTCGGTGAAGTTGGCCTTCACCAGCACGTACTTGTAGTTGATGGTGCCACGCGCCGGCAGCTCGAACGGCTTCGGCATCTCAACGATGACGTCGGGCGTGATGTTCCATCCGCTGTGGAAGGTGAGCGGCGGCGGCGCATCGGCTTCGTTGCCTGCGGGTGCGCCACCATCGGCCCACGCGGTGAGCATCGCGATCTCGCGATCGACGAGTCGTCGTTCGTTCTCGAAGTGCCCGTAGCCGGGCTCAGCAAACCACGGCGGCATCTGGCGGCTGGCGACCGCCGCCTTGATGGCGCGCGCCCACGGCCTGGCCTGTTCGTAGGTCAGGAGCGACATCGGGGCCACTTCACCCGGTCGATGACACGTCTGACAATTCGCCTGGAGGATGGGAAGAACATCCTTGTAAAACGTCGGGGCATCAGCGGCTGCCAGGGTCGATGCCCCCAGTAGGGAACCCACGATCGCAATCAGGCACGTTCTCATAGCCGACACTCCTCCAAGGCGGTGCGTGTGACGTTGGAACAGTATAGAGCCAACCGCCCCCACCTGTTCCGAGAATTGGCCGCGCCGATCAGCCTGCCCGGCGCCAGCGGCGCCAACCGAGTACGACCGGAAACCGTGGGAGAATGCTGCAGGATCCGCCGGTTGGGCTCCACCTGGGCCCCGCGCGAGGAGTTGCCCGCATGAACCGAATTTTCACGTCCTCCTGGGCCCTGGCCACCATCATGGCCGTTGCGTCAGTCAACTCCGCGGCGGGTCAGGCGCCGGCACCTCAGGCCCCGGCAGCAGGCCAAGGCCAGGCGGCGCCTCCCGGCGCGGTACAGGGCCCGGGCCGCGGCGGACGGGGCCTTGGCGGCGGTCGCGGAGCGGGACCGACGATGAAACCGTCGGAGCTGCGCGCGATTCCGGCCGAGACCACGGCCGCCAAGGTCAAGGACCCGAACTGGAAGGCGCCGCGAACCGCGTGGGGGCATCCGGACCTTGAAGGGACCTGGACGAGCGACGACATGCGCGGTGTGCCGACCTCACGCCCCGCGGCGCAGGCCGACCGCGAGTCGCTCACGCCAGAGGAGTTCGCGCGCCGTGCCGGCGGCGACGAGGCCTCGCGCGACCGTGCCGTCAATCAGGAAACGATACTGCGAAACGAGTTCGGCGTCCGCACGTTCGGCTACACGTCCTTCGTTGTCGATCCGCCAAACGGACAGATGCCCGCTCTCACGCCGGCGGCAATGGCTCGACGGAAGGCCCTTGGCAACCAGGGCACGTTTGGCGGCGGCCCGTGGGACGACTTCGACGACTTCACGCTGTACGACCGGTGCATCACGCGCGGCGTGCCCGGCTCGGTCATGCCGGTCCTCTACGGCAACGGCCTCCGCATTGTCCAGACGCCGAATGAAGTCGTGGTCGGCTACGAGATGGTGAACGACACACGCGTGATTCCGCTCGACGGACGAGCGCGCATCGGATCGAACATCACGCAGTACATCGGGAGCTCGCGCGGGCGGTGGGAAGGCGACACGTTGGTGGTCGAGACGACCAACTTCACCAACAAGACGGCGGTGGGCGGCGCGCCGCACACCACCTCGATGAAGCTGACCGAATGGTTCACGCGCATCGATCCGCAGATGATCGATTACCGGTTCCGCGTCGAGGACTCGGACACGTTCACGGCGCCGTTCACCATGCGCATGACGATCACCGAGCAGCCGGGATACCAGATGTACGAATACTCGTGCCACGAGGGCAACACCGCGGTGGGCCAAGCGCTCAGCGGCGAGCGCGCCTACGAGAGACTGGTGGAGGAGGCCAAGGCCAAGGGCCTGCCGGTTCCGCCGCGCACGACGGGGATGGAAGTCTACTCGGGTGCGCCAGTCGAAGGACGGCAGCCGGTGCGGGAGATCGGGTTTAAGTAGCGGGACTCGGGACTCGGGACCCGGGATTCGGAATTCGGGGACGGGCTGTGAGCAACCTCTACTTGGCGCTTGCGCTGGCGACTGGCGCGGGCGTGGCGGTGATGACGGTCTTCAACGGCCGGCTCGGCCTCCTGCTCGGCGGTCCTTTCTGGGCCGCTGCCTCGCAGTTCACTGTCGCGTTGAGCATGGTGCTGTCGGTGGCGCTCCTCACGCGTCAGCCGGCGCCCGTCACCAGCGGCATCGGCGGCGCACCGTGGTGGGTGTGGACGGGAGGCGTCTTCAGCGCCACGTTCATCGTCGTCAGCATCTTCCTCGCGCCGCGCCTTGGCGTCGCCCTGACGCTGGCCACGATCATCGTCGGACAGTTGACGGCGGCACTGGTCGTCGATCACTACGGGTTGTTCGGTGGGACCGTCGTCCGCGCGTCGCCCGCGCGCCTGCTGGGTGTGGCCCTCCTGCTTGCGGGCATTGCGTTGCTGCGATGGAAGTGGTGATGCGGGAATCGGACCGTCGTCTGTTGAGGGATTTACGGCACGCGCTCGTGCCCCTGCACCGGACCTTGCTCGAATGGGAGCGGTCGGCGTACGAGCGGGAACACGGCCGCAGAGGCGCCGCGGAGATGCTGAAGATCATCGTGGCCGATCCGCAGTTTGCCTGGCTGCGGCCGGTGTCGGAATTGATCGCGAGGATTGACGAACTGCTCTCCGCGCGGGCCCCGGACATCCGAGTCGATATCGGCGCCATCCTGGCACAGGCGCGGCACCTCGTCACGCCGGACGAGGAAGGTACGTTCTATGCCAGGCGGTACCACGCCGCGCTGCAGCAACTCCCCGAAGTCATCTTCGCGCATCGTGGCGTGACAGTCGTGCTGAAGGACGCGCCGGTGCGCGAGACGGTACACTGAAAACGGGTTCACAGGTTCTCAGGTGCTCGAGTGCTCGGGTGCTCAGGTGCTCTGGTGCTCGGGTGCTCAGGTGCTCGGGTGCAGGTGCTCGGGTGCAGGTGCTCGGGTGCAGGTACTCGGGTTATTTCGGTGCCGTTGCCTTGGCGAAATCGCCCGCTTTCACGACACTGATTTTGGTCAGCGCGATGTGCTTGGTGACCGCGGCCTTGATCTCGGCCGGTGTCAGTTCAGCCACGACCTGCTCGATCTCCCCATCCCAGGCGAGCGTCCGATTGAGGTAGGCCACCGCGTTGAGGCGGCCTGCCAGCGACGGGTCCTGCGCGCGCGTGACCTGGTTGGACTGGAGCCAGCCCGCTTTGGCGGCCTTGACTTCGTCTTCAGTGAACCCCTCGGCTACCGCGCGCGTCAATTCCTCCCTGATAGCCGCCTCGAGGCGCTGCGCGTTCTCGGGAGCGTAGATCGCGTTGACGAAGAAGATCCCGTTGCGGTCGAGCGAGCTGGCCTGGAACTGCGACCCGACGCCGTAACTCAGGCCCTCCTTCTGGCGTACCCGCGTGGCGAGACGTGAGTTCAGGAACCCGCCGCCAAGCATGTAGTTGCCGAGGACGAGCGCGGCGTAGTCGGGATCGGTGTCCTGGACGTTGAGGTTCAGTCCGGCCATGAAAAAGGCGTTGGCCTTGTCGGGCGTCTCGAACGACTGATTGACGGCCGGCACGTCGCGGTAGATGTCCGGGACCCTGGTGAACGGGCGTGGGGATTTCCACATACCGAAGAGCTCGGCGGCCAGCTTCGACACCTCGGCCGCGTCGAAGTCTCCGACGATCGCCATTTCCCCGTTCGAGGCGCCGTAGAAGTCCGTGTAGAACCTCTTCGCGTCATCGAGCGTGACGGCCTTCACGTCTGCGATCGACTCCTCGGTCGTGGGGATGTAGCGCACGTCGCCCTTGGGGTAGGGACGAAGGTGACGCTGCAGCGCCAGGCTGCCGATGGCCTGGGGCTCGCTCTTGGCCTGCTCGAGTCCTGCCAGGCGCTGTTGACGGAACTGCTCGAACTCGTCCGCGGGGAAGGACGGCTCGCGGAGGATTTCGGCCACGAGCCTCAGCACCGCGGGCAGGTTCTCCCTCGTGGTCTCGACGGACGCCCCGGCGCTGGTCGCGCCGCCGAACACGTTGGCACGCGCTTTCAGGCGGTCGAACTCGTCCTGAATCTGCTGACGCGTGTGCTTGCTGGTTCCCCGCATGAGCATCGACCCGGCAAACTGGCCGGCCACGACTCTGTTCATCAGGCTCTTTTCGTCACCAAACCGCAGCGTCACGTTGGCAACGACCGTGTTGCCGCGCGTCCGCTTCGGAAGTAACGAGAGTTTCAGCCCGGCAACCTGGGACCGCGCGGTCCGCGACTCGATGTTCGATGTGGAGGGGTCGAAGGCTTCACCCGCAGCGATGACCGCGCTGCCCTTGAAGTCCTTCAGCATCGAGGCGACGTCGGGTCGCGCCGGAATCTCGGCGCGATCGGGCTGCGAGGTCGGGATGAAGAGACCGACGGTGCGGTTGCTGGGCTTGAAGTACGTGGCGGCCACCCGCCGCGCGTCATCGGCGGTTGCCGCGCGAAGGCGATCGCGGTGGAGGAAGAGCAAACGCCAGTCGCCCATGCCGATCCACTCGCTCATCTGGAGACCCACCCGGTCCGAGGAGTTGAGCTGGAGCTCGATCTGGGTCAGCAGACTCGTGCGCGCGCGCTCGAGCTCTTCTGCGGTCGGCGGCGTGTTCGTGATGGCCTCGACCGTTCGCAGAAGACCATCGCGCGCCGTGTCGAGCGACGAATCCTGGCGGACCTCGGCGGCGAAGTACGCCAGGCCGGGATCGTGGAGCTGGAAGTTGCCGCCGAACGTCCGGCTGGCTTGCTTGGTTTCGACGAGCGCTTTGTGCAGGCGGCCGGACGGCGTGTCGCTGAGCACTTGTACGACCAGGTCCAGCGGCGCGAAGTCGGCATCGGCGCCCGCGGGCACGTGGTAGGCCGACAGCACGAATTGCACGTCGCCAACACGACGCACGGTGACGTTGCGTTCGCCGTCTTGAACTGGTTCGGCGGTGTAGTTGGTTGGCAGCGGCCGCGCGGGCCTGGGAAGGGCTCCAAAGTACTGGTTCACGAGGTCGAGTGTTTTTGGTTCGTCGAACTTTCCGGCGACGAGTACTACCGCGTTGTCCGGCTGGTAATAGGTGCGATAGAAGGCCTGCAGGCGCTCGATCGGCACGTTCTCGAGATCGGACCTGGCGCCGATGGTGGACTTGCCGTAGTTGTGCCAGAGGTAGGCGGTCGACATCACGCGTTCGAGCAGCACGTTGGTTGGGCTGTTCTCGCCCGACTCCAGCTCGTTGCGCACGACGGTCATCTCGCTGTCCAGATCGGCCTTGGCGATGAAGGAGTTCACCATGCGGTCCGATTCCAGGTCGAGCGCCCAGCGCAGGTTCTCCTCGGTCGCCGAGAACGTCTCGAAGTAGTTCGTGCGGTCGTACCACGTGGAGCCGTTTGGTCGCGCGCCGTGTTCGGTGAGCTCCTGGGGGATGTTGCGGTGTTTCGGCGATCCCTTGAACACCAGGTGCTCGAGCAGGTGGGCCATGCCCGTTTCGCCGTAGCCCTCGTGCTTGGAGCCCACCTTGTAGGTGACGTTCACCGTGATCGTCTGTTTCGACTGGTCGGGGAAGAGCAGGACCTGCAGTCCGTTGGCCAGGCGGTACTCGGTGATGCCCTCGACCGAGGTCACGAGTTCGACGCCGCGTGGGAGGCTTTGGGCGGCCGCGGGCGGCGCCTGCGCCTGCGTCTGCGTAGCGACGGCCTGGCCGGCATGGGCGAACCCGGTCAGCGAGGACGCCAACGTCCAGGCGAGGAGAACCACGAGGGCGCAACGTGCGAATCTCATCAGACTGCTCCTTGTGCGAAGACCAGTCTAACCCAGGCAGATGGGGTGGGGTCAGATCTTGATTCTTGCGCCCGTGCAAGAATCAAGATCTGACCCCGGATATCATTTCCTTCTTCAGATGCGCATCGCACTCCTGGCGATTCTCGTGGCCTCTTGCGGGCTCCCGGCCTGTGGTCGTGAAGACCAGCCCGCGGTTGCCCCGACCACGGATCGGTTTGTCGAACGCGCCGCGGAGGTGGGCCTCGACTTCGTCCACGTCAACGGCATGTCAGGCCATCTCTACATGACCGAGGTTCTCGCACCAGGCGTCGCGCTGTTCGACTTCGACAACGACGGTGACCTGGATGCGTACTTGGTGCAGGGCGGGGCGCTGGAGGTGGGCTCAGGGCTTGCGGCAAAGGGATCAGGGATCAGGGATCAGGGATCAGGCGGGCGGCTTTTTCGCAACGACTTGACGGTTGGGCCGGATGGCACGCGGACACTGCGGTTCACCGACGTGACGCGCGAGAGCCGCATCGAGGCGCCGGGATACGGGATGGGCGTCGCCGCCGGGGACTTCGACAACGACGGTTGGGTGGATCTCTACTTGACCAAGTTCGCCGCGCCGAATCAACTCCTGCGTAACAATGGCAACGGCACGTTTGCCGACGTCTCGAGCCGGAGCGGAACGGACCAGCGGTCGTGGAGTATGTCCGCCGCCTTCGTCGACATCAATCGCGACGGATGGCTGGACCTGTACGTGACAAACTACGTGCGCTACAGCCTGGAGGGCAGCACCCCGTGCTACGCGGCATCAGGCGCACTCGACTACTGCACGCCGGACGCCTACCCGCCCTTGCCAGATCGCCTGTATCTGAACCGACGAGACGGCACCTTCGCCGATGTCAGCTTGGCGTCAGGCATCGCGCGAGAGGCTGGACCTGGACTTGGCGTCGCCACCGCCGACTTCGATGGGGACGGCTGGATTGACATCTACGTCGCCAACGACGGCAAAGAGAATCAGCTGTGGATGAACCAGCGCGACGGCACCTTCATGAACACGGCGCTGTTGTCGGGCGTGGCTTTGCCGGTGACCGCCAAGGCCGAAGCCAGCATGGGGGTGGACGCCGGTGATTTTGATGAAGACGGAGACGAAGACCTGTTCATGACCGAGTTGACCGGCGAGGGCAGCAACCTGTTCGTCAACGATGGGTCGGGGCTCTTCGAGGACCGCAGCGCCTCGTCAGGGCTCGGCCCAGGCACGATTCCCTTCACCGGGTTTGGTACGGCCTGGTTCGACTTCGATAATGACAGCCGGCTGGACCTCATGTCGGTCAACGGGACCGTCCAGATCATCGAGAGCCTGCGACAGGCGAAGGATCCATTTCCCCTGCACCAGAAGAAGCTGTTGTTCCACAATCTCGGCGGCGGAAGATTCGAGGATGTCACCGGCCGCGCCGGCGCGGCGTTCACCCTGTCGGAGGTCGGCCGCGGTGCGGCGTTCGGCGATGTCGACAATGACGGCGACGTGGACGTGCTCGTCGGCAACAACAACGGCCCAACGCGGCTGCTCGTCAACCAGGCCTCAGGCCACCGTCACTGGCTGGGCTTGCGCTTGACGGGGCCATCAGGCGCAGTGTCCGGCTCCAACCAGACCGTGAACGGCGGCTCGTCAGGCGTAGTGTCCGGCTTCAGCCGGACCGTGGGCGGTGGCGGTCGCGACATGCTCGGCGCGCGGGTGGAGATCGTGCGGAAGGGGGCCAGGTCGCTCTGGCGTCGAGCGCGAGCTGACGGCAGCTACCTCTCCGCCAACGACCCACGGATTGTCGTTGGGCTCGGTGATTCAGCCGACCCAGTCACGGTGCGTGTCACGTGGCCTGATGGGAAGGTTCAGACCTGGAACGATGTGGCGGTCGATCGGTACACGACGCTGACGGAGAAGGAGTAAGAGGGTGCGAGGGTACGAGGGTGCGAGGGTGCGACGGTGCGCGAGGGTGCGACGGTGCGACGGTACGGCGGTGCAAGAGTGCGGTGTGATTTCGCACCCTCGCACCTTCGCCCCCGCACCTTCGCACCCTCGCACCCTCGCACCCTCGCACCAGCTTCTCGTCTTCGTTCTTTCCGCCCTCATGGCGGCGTGTGGATCAGCGCAGCCATCAGATCCCGCCGCCGCGCGGGCGGCGCTTCAGACAGTGACTTTGCCCGATATCTCAAGCGCGGCCGAGTCGGTGCAGCAGCAGATTCGCACGCGCTTTGCCTCGTTGCAGGCGGCCATCGACCAGACAGCCACGCCGCCGAATGAGTTGGCGACCGCCTACGGCGAGATGGGGAAGCTCTTCATCTCTGCCGAGTACTTCGACGCCGCCGAGGCCTGCTTCGTCAATGCCGGCGCGCTTGCCCCGGCTGAGATGCGCTGGCCGTACTTCCTTGGTCACGTCTTCCGCTTCAAGAACAGCCCGGCGATGGCTGCCACCCACTTCGAGCGGGCGCTGGCGCTCTCCCCGGACCACGTGCCGAGCCTCATCTGGTTGGCCGAGATGCACCTGGCCGAGAGCCGCCCTGCTGTGGCGGCGCCTCTGCTGGCGCGGGCCAGCTCGCTCGATGCGGGCAGCGGGGCAGCGCTGTACGGCCTCGGCCGCGTGTCGCTGGCCAAGCAGGACTACGCCCAGGCGGTGAAAGAGCTCGAAGGGGCTCTGGCACTCCGGCCCACCGCCACGCGCGTGCACTATCCGCTCGCGCTGGCCCATCGTGGCCTCGGCAATCGGGCCAAGGCCGAGCA
>Ga0209640_10002914_pt1 | contig 14987 bp, 10 predicted proteins | sample RifCSP10_1_FD_184018 | JGI IMG/M metagenome (GOLD analysis project Ga0209640, IMG submission 184018) | Soil microbial communities from Rifle, Colorado - Rifle CSP2_sed 10_1 (SPAdes) (version 2) | ecosystem: Environmental > Terrestrial > Deep subsurface > Rock core/Sediment | place: Rifle...
CAATGCGGGCGCCAGCGCGCGTACCACAGCGTCAGCGCCAGGGTAACGGTCGAACCGCACACCGGTTGCGCCACCAGACTCCACACGCCCATTCCGCCCAGGGCCATGACCACGGCGACGATCGAGCCGATCAAGCTCCCCATCATTTGCGCTTTCACCGCAAATCCGAAGCGCAGCTCCTTGTGCAAGGTCGCGCGCGGCACCACCACCATGCCGGACAGCAACAGGGTGATCGACAGCGACACTAATATCCAAACGATGCGGGTATCGTCGTAGTAATGTCCGACGACGGGCGCCGCCGCCAACATAATAACCATCAGCACCAGTCCGACGACGACGTTCGCCCAAAAAGCCGACGACAACACCGTGCGCGTAACTTGCTTCGATTGAATAACCGCCGCCCCAATTCCGAAATCCGCGAACAGCTGTCCCAATTCGATAAACACGTAGGCGAGTGCGATTAGGCCGAAATCCGTGGGAGCGAGCAGTCGCGCCAAAATGACCGAGGTAATGACGCCGAGGATTTGGCGAAACACCTGCCCGCCACCGACCCAGAACACGCTGCGCGTCGCGGTCACGCCAAAGGCGATGCGTTTGCCGCCGCGCGCCGTATTCGGTTCGTTCGAAGAATTCGTGCTCATTCGTATATTTATCAGTTTCGATTCGTGCGGCCGATGTTCGCCGCCTTAGGTTTACGGTGACGTCGCGCGATGTCGCGCGATCACTTGCTGATACATTTTTAGCTGCGCCGCGGTAACCTCTTCCCATTCGAATCGTTGCGCGTAGCGTCGGGTTGCGGCACGATCCGGATAATTCATCGCGAGCGCACTCACCGCTTCCGCCAGCGCGCGCGGCGCGCGCGGCGCAAACAAACGCCCGGCTTCGGGCGCACGCACGATTTCAGGTGTTCCGCCGGCGCGACTCGCCACCACCGGCGTTCCGCAAGCCATTGCCTCGAGCAGCACGTTCGGCCAGCCCTCGCTGCGTGACGCGAGAATCAACTGGTCGGCGGCGTTGTAGTACTCGCACAGCACCGCTTGATTCACCGGCGGCACGATCTTAACGCGATCGGCCACGCCAAGTTCTCGTGCCTGCGTCTCGAGCGCGGTACGCTCGGGTCCGTCCCCTACAAGTATAAGCAGCGCCCGCGGCAGATGTGTGAGCGACGCGATCGCGATGTCATAGCCCTTCAACGGCACCAGGTTTCCGACCGCGAGCAACACCTGCCCGTCCCAACCGAGCCGCTGGCGCAACGCATCACGCGGCAACGGATGAAATAATTCCGTGTCGACACCGTTGCGAAACACCGAGACTTTGCTCGGCTCAACACCGAGCGCGAGTAAACGCTCTCGCAGCGCGCTCGAAACGGCCACGACATGATCGGCGCGCCGCGCCGCGTACTGGATCAATTTTCGTGGTAGGTAGTACTCGCCAATGACGTTGATGTCGCTCCCGCGCGCGCTAATCACCACCGGTTTACCCAACATTCTTCCGATAAGCGCCGCCGCCACACCGTCAGGGTAGAAATAGTGCGCGTCGATCAAGTCAAAATCGTAGCCTTGCGTCAGCAAGCGCTTAATCGCCGGAACGGCAAAACTTGCGAGCAGAAACGGCGCCACATTCATCCCAATCCTCGGGATCAGCGGATAGCGCGGATGGATGACGCGAAAACCATGGCGTTCTTCCGCCGCCGGCACCCGCGCGTAGGCGGCGTACGATCCAAACCTGGCTCCGCGCCAAGGAAACCAAGGAACCGGCGCGACCACGATCGACTCCAGCGCACCGTTCACCGCCAGCCGCCGCAGCCGGGTCTCGATGAAAATTCCGTGACGCGGTCGCGTGCTGTCGGGATAGAGCGTGGTGAATGTCAGCAGCTTCATATGAAGTTAGTTGGTAGTTCGGCTGGAATCGCGGCGAGTTACGTTGTTACCACGGTTTGTCCAGCACGGCTGAGCCGTTGATACACCGGCGCATACCGCGCCACACTCTTCGGCCAGCTACGCTCGGTCTCGACGAAACTACGTCCGGCGCGGCGCAACAGCGGCCAACGCGCCGGTTCCGCGAGCAGCTGCGCGACCTGCTGCACGAGCGAGTCGACGTCACCCGCGCGAAACAAGACACCGGTTTCGCCGTCGCGAATCAGTTCGCGATGACCGCCGACATCCGATGCCACCACCAATCGTCCCTGCGCCATCGCTTCCAGCGGCTTCAAGGGCGTGACTAGCTCGGTTAGTCGCATCGAGTAACGCGGATACACGAAGATGTCGACCAGGTCGTAATAGCGCGTCACGTCGGCGTGCGGCACGCGGCCGACAAACTTCACGAAATCGTCGACACCCAGTTCTCGCGCACGCTCCCGCAGCCGCGCTTCGTCCGGCCCGCCGCCGACTAAGAGCAAGCGCACGTCCGGATATTGCACGCGCAGCGTCGGCAACGCCTCCAGCAACAGCGGCAATCCCTCGTACGCGTAGAACGATCCGATAAATCCGATGACGCGTTTGCCATCCAGACCGAGCTCAGTCGCCAGTTGCGCATCGCGCGTACTACCGATCGAAAATTTCTCGATATCGACGGCGTTCGGGATGACCGTAATCTTCGTTGGCGTGACGCCGCGCGCTACCATGTCTTGGCGTAATCCCTCGCAAATCGTGGTGACCGCATCGGCGCGGCGTAACGCGTAGGTTTCCAACGCGCGCGTCAGTCGATAGCGCAAACCGCCTTCGGGGCTGGTGCCATGATCAGCCGCCGCGTCTTCCCAAAACGCACGCACTTCGTAAACGACTGGAATCGAAAACGCGCGCCCGACCGCCAGCGCCGGTAACGCGTTCAACACCGGTGAGTGTGCGTGCAAAATGTCGGGACGCAGCGCGCGCACCAACTCGATAAGCCGCCGTTTCAGCGCCGCCATGAGATACAGATAATTGAGAATCGGCAATTCCGCTCCGACACCAGTCACGGGCGGCGTGCGAAAAAAGCGAAATCCATCGACGATCTCCTCGGGCGCGGAGGGCGCTGTGTGTTTCGGGCTGGTCAGCGCCACCGGATCCCAGCCAAGCCGACGCTGCTGCTCGAGAATCGAACGCGTTCGAAACGTGTAGCCGCTGTGCAGCGGAATCGAGTGATCGAGGATATGCAGTATGCGCATGCTGGAGCAGTCTTCGTTTCGTGGACTCGCGGCGCTAAACGCCGGGAAGTCCGTTGCTTGCTGCTTGAACCGCCAAAGCCCCCGCGTGACAAATCGCGCAGGCACTGACCGCAAGCATCCAGTCGTTATAAATGTTCTCCGCCAGTCCGCGCAGGCCATCGAACCTGGGCACGCTGAGTATCGTCGCCGGCACGTTTACCGATTGGCGCCAAGCGTCGGCGCGCCCACCGAAGCTAACGATTTCGAATTCATCGCGCCGTTGCGCCAAAAACTCACAGAGCCGGCGCAGTCGCTCTTGGTTCATTCGGTTTGCGCGCCAACCGCCGCGCGAATCCGACTTGGCAAACTCGTGCGGGTGCGTCAGCAGCACCACCGGTCCGACTCCGTCGCGTCGCGCCGTCGAAAGCAGTCGCTTAATTTCGCGCCAAGACGAGCCGGTGACAGTTAATGTTTTCTCGCGAAAACGTTCAGGCAATCCGCTGCGTCGATACGTGAGCACAGGCACCTCGACCACGCTGTGCACGCGGTGCCGGCCACCGTACAACTGCAGGGCCTCGGCTTGCGGCCGATAGATACCGACGCCGACATTTGACGCAAGTCCCATTCCCTGCGCCTGCATGGCCTGATAGACATTGAGATCGACGTGCAGCCCGCCGGTGCGCAACGCGACCGGATCGGCGATGCTCCAACGTGCAAAAATTTTCCGGCCCTGCTCGATCAGCCGCTCTACATCCGCTTGGCTGCGGCCGACAAAGGAATCGTTCGGGGGCGTATGCGCCAGTCGCGCGCGCCATTCGGGGTCGCTGAAATAGGTCCACACCGGGTGCAGGTGCAATTGCACGTCATGGCCGGCGCGAACGATCTCCTGGGCAATCTGTTTCATCGGCTCGTCACCGAAGTAAATACTGTTCAGCGCCTCGACAAAAAATGTCGCGGTGACTCCATGTTCGGCAAACGTCGACAACAAGAAACCGAGTCCATGCGATTGTTCGCCTTCGCGGCACCACACGTTCGATTCGGCGATCGGCGCGAAACGCGCCGGATCGACGAAGGTTCCCGCGATATCGAACTCGGTATCGATAGTGATACAGACTTCCGTTTTCATACCCAAGCCCCTAACCATCGATCGCGCCAGCGAACCGACTCCCCTCTCCCTCCGGGAGAGGGCACGGGGTAAGGGAAGACATCGCATGACTCACGAGAGTGGCCCGTGACGCCGGCAAAGCAATTTGGTCTCTCCCCGCGGTCATGCCTTGAGCACCTGTCGCCAAAACCCCTCGAACATCAGTAAAGACCAAAGCGGCGCGCTGTGGTCGCGGCTGCCGCTTTGGTGTTCGTTGACCAATCGCTCAAGAAACTTCCGCTTAAAAATACCCGAGTCGATCAGGCTAGTCCCAAGCACGGCGTCGCGTAAACGCGTACGCAGCGGACCGCGGAACCAGCCGGCCAAGGGAACCGCAAACCCCATCTTCGAGCGATATAGAATCTCTTTAGATAGATAGGGTTCGAGCGCCTTCTTGAGGATGTACTTGCCTTGGCCTGCGTTGTATTTCAGGCTCGCCGGCAGCCCGCTGATCCACTCGAGCAGCTCGTGGTCGAGCAAGGGCGCGCGCACTTCCAGTGAATGCGCCATGCTCGCGCGATCTACTTTGGTCAGAATATCGCCAGGCAAGTAGGTCTTGTAGTCGAGATACTGCACCAGCGACAGCGAGTCTTGTGTCGGCGCACGCCGCGCATGATGACGAAACACTTCGATGGCCCGATAGCCGCCGAGCTGGCGATGAAACCCTTCGCTAAAGAGTTGCGCGCGCGCCGCGTCCGACAGAATCGACACACCGTGAAAATATCCTTCCACCGAATCCCGTGCCAGCGCTTGAAACGTCGTCTTCGCGCGGAAAACGCGCGGAGCCCAGTCTGCCTTCGGGTAAAGTTGTCCCAACAAACCGAAGAGCGGCCGCCGTAACCCGAGCGGCATTAGGTGGCGCAAACGCTCCTCGAACAGGAACAAGCGATAACGCCGGTAGCCCGCGAGCGCCTCATCGCCACCGTCGCCGGACAAAGCCACGGTAACTTGGCGGCGCGCCAGCTCACAGACGCGATAGGTCGGCATCGCGGAACTGTCGGCATAGGGCTCGTCGTACACCGTCACCAGCTTATCGACTAGATCGAAATCGTCCGGCGCAACGTGCTCCACGCGATGACGTGTGTGGTATTGCTGCGCGACTTCGGCAGCGAATACCGACTCGTCAAATTTCGGATCGCCGAAGGATATCGAGCAAGTGTTGACCGGTTCCTTTGACAGCCCGGCCATCATCGCCACCACCGCGCTAGAATCGACACCACCAGACAGAAACGCACCAAGCGGAACTTCGGAAATGAGTCGAACGCGCACCGCGTCGCGCAATCGTTCGATCAACTCGGCTTTCGCCTCCGCTTCGCTGATAGGCCCGGTGGTGGCGAACGGCAAATCCCAGTATTCGCGCGGCGTTGGCAACGGCCGACCGCGATCGATCCGCAAGGTATGCGCCGGCGGCAGCTTGAAGACGTCGCGCAAGGCCGTGCGGGGATCAGGCACGTAGCCGTAGGCGAAGTACTCCTCGACCGCGCAGGGATCGAGCTCGCGCTTGAGTTGCGGGTGAACCAATAGCGCTTTAAGCTCCGACGCAAAAATTAGATTTCCATCGGCAAGCAGCGAGTAGTACAGCGGCTTCTTCCCAAGCCGGTCGCGCGCGAGAAACAGCGATTGGCGGTTACGATCCCAAAGCGCGAACGCGAACATACCGCGAAAACGCTTGACGCACTCCTCGCCCCACTCCTCCCAGCCGTGGACGATCACCTCGGTGTCGCTGTGTGTGCGAAATCGGTGACCGCAACTCTCTAACTCCTTCACCAGCTCCTGGAAGTTGTAAATCTCGCCGTTGAATATCACAACGACCGATCCGTCTTCGTTGAATAATGGTTGCTGTCCAGTGGAAAGATCTATGATCGACAATCGTCGATGGCCGAAACCCACACCGGGTTCGAAATGCGTTCCGCCCTCGTCCGGTCCGCGATGCAGCAGACTCTGATTCATGCGCTGCAGCAGGCTTCGATCAATTTCGCCCTGTCCTCTTGTGTCAAAAATTCCCGCGATTCCGCACATCGTTTCTTTCTCGTTTAGCGTCGCACCGCAATGCGGTTGCGCATTAGTTCGTCGTATACGGCAAGATACCCGTCCACCATCGCGGCGAGCCCGAAGTCGTGTTCGACGCGCTCGCGTCCGGCCTGGCCATGCCGCCGGCGCAAGTTCGGATCTTGCACGTAGGTCGCGAGCGCATGCGCCATCGCTTCGGGATCGGTCGCCGGAACCAGCGTGCCCGTAGTGCCGTCCGCTACCAGCTCCGGATTGCCGCCGACCCGCGTCGCCACCACCGGCAACGCACTCGCCATCGCCTCTAAAATTGTGTTGGAGATTCCCTCAGCTAGCGACGGCAGCACGAAAATATCGAGCCCCTGCAAAATGTCGGCGATGTCGTTGCGTGTCCCGGCGAACCAGCAAAGCGATTGCGCGCCGGCGCGCGCGACGAGCGAGCGACATTCCTGTTGCAAGGGTCCGTCGCCGACCACGACCAGTCGCAACTTGGCGCGCTGCGCCGGCGCCAATTCGAGCAATCGTAGGAACGCGCGCGTCAGCGTCAACTGATCCTTTACGATCTGCATGCGACCGACGGTGCCGATCACGATGTCATCGTTGGCGGCAAAGCCTGCTCGCGGCAGCGGTGCTCGCCGTCCCTCGGTGGGACGAAACCGTTCGACATCGACGCCGTTATAGATTCGCACAAGCTGGCGCGCGGAAACGCCGATGCCATCGTGCAACCAGTTTTCGAGATCGCACGACAGCGCGATATAGCGCTGCGCCAGCGGGCGCAGTATTTGGCGCAGCAGTTTGTACTTAAAGCGCGTTCCGTCGAGATCGGTGATCTCGCGCCCATGCTCGCCGTGCACTCGCGCCGGCACACCGGCTAGGGCCGCCACCGGTAACGCGTCGAGCGCGGGCAGGTTGCGCGTGTGCACGATATCCGGGCGCAACCGCCGCAATAACCGCCACAGACGCCAATACACCACTGGATCTTTGCCGGGGCGCTTATGTAGCGCGTAATAGTCGACGTCGGAACGGCGAATGCGAAAGCGGAAATCGCTGTACTCGGTCAAGCACACGATGGCATGGCGATAGCGCGCAGTCGGCATCGCATTGAGCAGATTGACGATACCGTTCTCCATGCCGCCGACATCCAATCGGTAGATGATATGCGCAATCAATGGCGCTCCCGACGGTCGCGACAGGTTCACCGTTTCTGCCTGTGCATGAAATGCCTGCGTCATCGTCTAAGCTACCGCGGCGGTTCGTGTAACCGCAGCGTGCATTACATCCGTCAGCCCGGCGAGATTGGCGTCCCAACTGTAACGCTGAAGCACACAAGCGCGACCGCTTGCGCCGTAGGCCGAACCGTCTTCGCCTTGCAAAAATCGGGAGGCGATTTCCGCCATGCGTGCCGGATCGTCCGTCACCAGGGGGCGCAAGGCGTCCCAACCACGAAGCCCATCCATTGCCAGCGTCGTCGCAATGACCGGTCGCGCCATCGCCATCGCCTCGAGCACCTTATTCTGAACGCCGCGTGCGATACGAAGCGGCGCGACTACCGCCTTGGCATGGGCTACATAGGGCCGAACGTCCGCAACGCCGCCGGTAACACACACGCCGGGCAAATCGTCTAAGCGCAGCACTTGTTTCGACGGGCGCGCGCCGACGATGTAAAAGCGGCTCCGTGGTTGCCGCGCGTACACGCGCGGAAACACTTCATCCGCGAACCATTGCACGGCGTCGGCGTTAGCCCAATAGTCCATCGCCCCGACAAAAACCAACACGTCTGCGCTCGCGGCATAGGGGTTTGGGTATTTGCGCTGCGGCGAGAAGTAGTCGGTGTCGACTCCGTTCTCAACCGCGACCACTCGCGCGCGCGTCGCCGGCGCTTGCTGACAAAAAAGATCCGCCTCGGCTTGCGAGACAAAGAGGCTCTTATCGAAAATTCCAGCCCAGCGCCGCTCGGCATCGAACAAGGTGCGCGCTTCGCGTCGATACACCCAGTTTTGCGGCCAGCGATGGCGCTCGGCATATTGGCGCCACTTATCCGAATCCATGTCGACAAAATCGAGCACGCGCGGCACCGCAAGTCTAGGATCGTCGACGTACTGCGCCATCGCTGAGGAAAACACAAAAATCCCCGCGATTGGTCGTTCGGCCAATACACGCTTAACCCAGCTGCCAAACGCACGATTGCGATAATACTGCACCGTTAGCGGTTCGCGCCGCAGCAGGGCCACGAGACTGCGCGACTTGGCGATCAGCGGATTTAACGCGATGAAGCAAGTCTCGCCACACAGCTTCTGGACGTCGGCGACGTGGCGCCAATCCTCCGGGTCATCGATAAACGCCCCGACGTGCACGCGATAACGGCGCGCCAGATGCGCGAGCATGTGATACGAACGGATCTTGTCGCCTTTATTCGGCGGAAACGGAATCCGATGCGCGAGGAACAGCAGCTCTTGCATCGCTTAGCCTAGATGGCGCGAAACCATGGGACCGATCAGCTTGGTCAGCGCCAGCGGCATACGTTTCCAGGTTTCGATCATGAGCCGGTATTTCGGATTGAGCGGATTGACGTCGGGCACGGTCTTGGCATTCACCAGCTCGTACTCGTAGTACAGCGGCTGCGGCTCGAAACCCCAGTTCTTCTTGAAACTGTACGAACCGGTACCTTGCTTGCTCCGACCGTAGTCGAACCACTTGATGCCCCGCTCGCACGCACGCCGCATCAGTTCCCAATACATGAAATCGTTGCCGGCGACCGCGCGCGCCGCACGCGTGCCGCCGCCATAGTACGGCAACACTTCGTCGCGAAAGTAAAAACTCATCACGCTTGCGACGGTCTCGCCGGCGCGCGTAATGGTCAGGATTTCGCAGTCCTTGCCGAACACGTCGCGCAGCTTTCGGAAATACTTGCGACCGAACACCGGGGTTCCCAGATGACGCACGCTGTCCGCATAAGCGTCGTAGAACCGCCCGATATCGTCATCGACGATTCCAACTAACTCGGCACCAATGCCCTTGCGCACCATCGCGCGCTGTTTGCGCGGTATGGCGGCCAAGTTTTTTTCAGGATCGGGATCGATACTCTTTCGAAACCAGACATACAAATCCTTTACCGGACGGCCGGACTTTGTCGGCGCGCGATTGCGCAACTCCAGGTGACCGACCGCAAGATCTCGCGCGAGCGCGACGGCCGCCTTGTCGAGCGCGCTCGCCGCCGCGTCGCTCTGCGCAGCGACACCGCCATACACGCAGAATGGCGTCGAAACCAAGGCATTGCCGAACAACCGGCTCTTCATATGGCCGAGCGGCAACACACCGTCGATACGGCCATCGACTTCCGCATAGAGATAATGCGTATCGTGTCCGAGGCTCTCAATGACAGCCTTCCACCCGGCACGATGGAAAAACGTCGCCTGCGGGCAAGCCACGACAAAAGCATCCCACTCGGCTTCCTTATCGGGCGTAAGAGTCGCTACGCGCATACCGGTAAAGCCCCCCCAAAAGAATTTCTTAGTTGTTTAGGCGAGTCGCAATCTTGATTGAAAGACGCGATCCATCCGATTCCAGCTAAAATCCTGCAACAATCGATTTAAGCGCTGTTCCATGCGCGGCAAATTCAGATAGTGCCGAAAACGCGTTTTCAAACTCAAATTCGACGGCCGCGGCTGTGCCGCATCGATCTCCCACGGGTGAAAGTAGAATACGCAGGATTCATGGTCGCTTTCATTGACACGTCGTAACGCCCATTGCGACAGCCAATACGGAAACAATCGAAAGTAACCGCCGCCGCCGCATGGCATTTTTTGCCCACCGAGCAAAACCGTCGTCACCGGAATTTCCAGCAATCCGTTGCCGTTGTGACGAAACGCGAAGCGCGGCGCATTCGGCATCCCATAGAGGTCGTGACGAATGGGATAAATACTCGAACTGTAAAGATGACCGCATTCGTGCAGAACATCGAGCGCCCACAGATTGCTGGCGCCGATCGAATAGCTCGCGGCTCGATAGCCGTTCACCGGACATCCGCCGATGTCTTCCAACATTTTTTTGGTGCGCACGACGTCGCTGCGAAATTCCTCCGGCCGCTGCTCCGTGACGCGTATGTGCTGGTATCCGTGGCTCGCGAGTTCGTGACCCTGCTCCACGATGCGCCGCGTGAGCTGCGGATAGCGCTGCGCGACGCAACCCAGCATGAAAAACGTCGCGTGCACACCCGCGCGTGCGAACATCTCCAAAATTTTCTCGGTGTTGCGTTCGACCCGCCATTCGTGTCGATCCCAATCGTCGCGTCGAATCACCGGCTCGAACGCCGACACTTGGAAGTAATCCTCCACGTCGACGGTCATGGCGTTTGCGATTGCCGCCATGTCGCGCGGTTGCGAGCGTTCGGTTGCGGTGTCGCCAGTCATCGGGCGCGCGTCGCGACCGCGGGTTGGCCCGCTTCCAACCATTGCAGCAAAACGCTCTTAATACGTTTTGCCGCGTTACCATCCCAGTATTCGGGAATGCGCCCTGCCTTGCCGCCGGACGTAACCACTTCGCGTACCAGCGCCTCGATACGTTCCGGATCAGTTCCGACCATGACATTGGTTCCTTCCGCAACGGTAATAGGCCGCTCGGTGTTTTCGCGTAGCGTGCCGCAGGGCACGCCGAGTGCGGTGGTCTCTTCCTGCAACCCGCCGGAATCAGTCAACACGATTCGCGCCTTCGCCATCAGACCGAGCATTTCCAAATACCCGAGTGGCGGCAGCAGCAGCACGCGCGGTGTATCGATCACCGCCGCGAGCCCGGCGGCTTTGATACGCTCGATCGTGCGCGGATGCACCGGAAACACAATCGGAAACGTTTCGCTCACGCGCTGCAATGTTTGCAGCAGGCGGCGCAAAGTCGACGGATCGTCCACGTTCGAGGGGCGATGCAAGGTGAGCACGGCGTAACCGTTGTCGCCTTGAAGAAAAATTCCCGGATCCGATGCCGCGCGAAGCGTCTGCTGCGGCGCTATCGCGCGCGGCAAGTTCGCCTTAAGCGTGTCGATCATCACGTTGCCGACGAAATGGATACGTGCGCGGTCAATGCCTTCGCGCAACAAATTCTTTTCGGCGTCCCGCTCCGTTGTAAACAATAAATCCGCGATCTGGTCGGTCAGCACGCGGTTGATTTCCTCAGGCATGCGGCGATCGTAACTGCGCAGTCCCGCTTCGACGTGAATCACCGGTACACCCATTTTCGCCGCCACCAGCGCACAGGCAATTGTCGAATTGACATCGCCGACCACCAGTACCGCCGCCGGGCGTTCAGCGTCGAGCACGGGCTCGAAACGCTTCATCACTTCCGCCGTCTGCACCGCGTGCGAGCCCGAGCCGACGCCCAAATCTTGATCCGGTTCGGGAATGCCGAGTTGCGTAAAGAACGCGTCTTTCATGGCCGCGTCGTAGTGCTGGCCGGTATGCACCAGGCGCGCCGCCATTGTGGGCGTGCCGCTGCGCAACGCCGCCATTATCGGAGCGATCTTCATGAAATTCGGTCGTGCACCGACGACACAGAGAATCGAGCCGTTACTCATACCAATAGGCGCCGCCTTTCGCTCCTGGAACAAAATTGGAAATCATCGGGAAGTCCTTGGATTATAGGTCAAATATCACGATGACTCGGACCCGACTTCTCGCAGCCGTGGATCGGACTACTCGCCGCCAGTTACGACAAATTCGTAGGCGCCCTGATCGAGTTTCCCGTGGTTTCGCCGGGGACGTAAGCCCAGCGGATGCACATACTCTTGGCTAGGTGCCAAGTCGAATTCGACCGCCTTCCCGGGGTTGACACCTGCGTCGATAGCCGGCGAACGTCGCGTTAGCCGATAGTCCGCGCCGCCAACCGCGACGAACCAGGGATCGGTTCCGTTCCAATTTGCTTGCAACTCCGCCGGGCCGACCGCAATTTTTCCCGCCCCCATGAAAATATTGTTCACGATTCGTGCCACCACGTCTTTCGCGACGTTCCTAACAAAGATACCGCCGCGGTAGTCGTTCACAAAGGTATTGTTCACCACATAAAGTCCGGCGGATCCCTCCGAACGCGCGCCTTCCGCGCCGTACGACAGCAGCGTGTTGTTTTCCGGATCCGGTCCTTGGTGGATCACATTGCCGATAATATGGGCGAGGCCACCATTCGGAAGGTCGATCGAGTAGCTCGGGCTGCCACCGGGCTCGTCCGCGATTCGATTGTTGAGAATGTGGTTCTCGCGGGCGCGACTCTTGACGTTATGCCCGACGTTGGCGCCGTGGGTGTAACTACCGCGCAGGACGAATCGGCGCGTGTGGTGCGTTATATAAATATTGTGGCTTTGACCGTCGCCAAAACCGTTGTTCGCGAATTCCGAAAATTCGACCACGACCTCGCCGGCACCGCCCAAGATGCCGTTTTCGTTATCGTGAAAGTAGCAGTGTCGTACCGTCAGGTTCTCTCCTTCCTGTCGAATACCCGCGCCGTTCTGATCGGAAACGCTAGCGCCGGAAAACTCCACGTTTTCGACAATGTTGTCGCGGCCCTTAATCACCCAGATCGCCTTGTCCTCGGCAGCATTGCCGTTGGCCACCAGATGCGCCTTGCCACCAATGCCACGGATCGTTAGCCGATTTCGACGCCATACGGCGACATCGCCTTCGTAGGTGCCGGCGTCGATCTCGACAACGTCGCCGTCGCGCGCAGCTGCCGCCGCTTGGCTCGGGAGTTTATAATCCCGCGTCGGGCCGACGTGCAAGGTCGCAGCGTCCACGCGACACATAAACAGCAAAGCACCGACGCCCAGCAGCGCACCGCTGCGGTACCGCGCGATATCGCACATCAAACCTTGGGTCCCCACCCTCTGATTTTTCGCTTTTGTTTAGACGGCGGCCATTTTATCACGCGGCGGGTACGGCGCGTTGGACTGGCGCGCGCGACATGACGCGCGGCGTCAAACCGTCAATTACGCAAGGAGACCGCAGCGCAAGCATTGGCCACGGCCGAGGTTGGTGGCCGTAACTATCCGAAGCTAGATCTTAAGGAACGTACTCGTAGGCGCCGAGGTCAATGGTAGCGTCTTCGGGCCGCGCTTGGGTGCTCGCCTTGTGGACGTATTGATTGCGTGGCGTGAGATCGATGCCGTTGACACTCCCCGGATCGACACCAGCGTTGCGCGCGGCCGAACCGGCGGTTAGTCGATAATCGAAATTCACTCGGTCTACCAAACCCGCTGAGCTGGGCGGCAACAAGTTGGGGCTCACCAACAATCCCGCTTGTCCGCTTACGAGCGTACCGCTGCCGACAAAAATATTGTTGGTAATCTTTCCGGTCGTACCGCTGCGCACGAACAGAAAACCACCGGAACCGAGATCGTTCACCAACGTATTGTTGACCACATACAGCTGCCGCGACGGGTTGTTACATCCTTCGGCGCCATAAGAAATCATGGTGGAGTTGTCGGTATCGAGACCTTGTTGGATCAAATTTCCGATCAGGTACGAAGCGCCGCAATCAGGCATGTCGACAGCGTAACTCGCGGTACCGGATACTTCATCCATGATGCGGTTGTACAAGATAAAGTTTTCCGGTGCGCGAGTCTTGACGTTGTGGCCGATCTTCGCGTGATGCGAATAGCTGTAGCGCAAGGTGAAACGATCGGCACCGTCGATATAGATATTATGCGTCTGTCCGTCACCCAGACCGTTGAAGGCGAACTCTGAATATTCAATCAGAACGTGACCGCCGCCGCCCAGTATTCCGTCTTCGTTATCGTGAAAGTACCCGTTGCATATGGTTAAGCCGTTTCCCTCGGCGCGAATACCGGCGCCGTTTTCGTCGTTCACTTGCGCGCCCGAGAACTCGATGTTCTCGACCCGAACATCGGTTCCTCTCATTACCCAAATCGCCTTACCGTTGCCAATCAAAGTGGTGCCATGCAAATGCGCGCGACCGCCGACTCCGCGCAGCGTTAACTTGTTTCGGTTCCACGTGACGAAGTCGTTGTCGTATTGGCCGGCGTCGATTTCTATAACATCTCCATCCTGTGCCGTCGCCGTTGCGGCACTCGGCTTGGTCAGGCTGCGTGTCGGCCCAACGCGCAAGATGCGCGCGGCGGAAAAATCGTACGTGCTGCCGCCACTAGAAGAAATTGTTAGCGTCGCCGTGCCGACAAACGCAATGGAATCGTTTTTGGAAGGGTCGTCCGAATTCGCCTGGTTGGTAAACGCAACGGTATACGTTCCGGCAGGAATGGTATCGACACGATAGCTCCAACTACACGCCCCGATGTCCTGTGTCACCGGAACGACTGCAAACGGCTCGACGCTGGCACCGCCGCGATCGTCCGGCTGCACCGACCCGACATAAAGATAAACCGCGTTACCGCCATCGCGATCGATGCGCGAGCTATCGACCGCACCCGACAAACTCGCCGGCCCCGATGCGCTATATAAGACCGTAATCGTTGCGCTGCCCGTGTTGCCGGCATCGTCATCTGCGCTTAGGGCGATGACATTGGTTCCATTCACTAGGCCAACACTAGCCACACTCCAGTTCGTCGTTCCACTCGCGTCGCCGCTCGCGCCGGTGGCATTGTTGCGCCACGAAACCTTCTTGACCTTCACGTTGTCGGACGCTGTTCCGCCAAGTACCAGCGACGCCGAGCTTGCGGTGTAACTTGCCGACGACGTCGGCGATGTAATCTTCACCGTC
>Ga0209640_10002916_pt1 | contig 14985 bp, 16 predicted proteins | sample RifCSP10_1_FD_184018 | JGI IMG/M metagenome (GOLD analysis project Ga0209640, IMG submission 184018) | Soil microbial communities from Rifle, Colorado - Rifle CSP2_sed 10_1 (SPAdes) (version 2) | ecosystem: Environmental > Terrestrial > Deep subsurface > Rock core/Sediment | place: Rifle...
CACAGACGTACTCTCGACGTGCGTAGGCCGGGTTCCGCGAAGCGGACCCGGCTTCAGCGAAGACGTGCGTACCGCGGCGGACCGGCACGCGGTACGTAGGCCGGGTTCCGCCGTACTTTCGACGTACGTAGGCCGGGTTCCGCGTAGCGGACCCGGCATGGCGGTACGTAGGCCGGGTTCCGCGCAGCGGACCCGGCTTCATATCAAACTGTCCAATAATTCATCTAACGTCCAAACATCCGATCCAAGGTGAGGATAGTCCCTCGGATCCGTCACCAGGCCTGCGCGAACCGGATTCTCGATGATGTACCGCGCGACTCGCTTCGGATCTTCTCCCGGGCGAAGCACACGGTCGTAGTATCCCTCCTGCCATAATCGTGAACTCCGTCGAAACGCCCAGGCCTGAGCGGAGCCCTGCTTCAGGCGTTTCGCAACCCGCTTCAGATCGGCCTCGGCGGTCGTGCCTTCGATGAGGAGATGCACGTGGTCCGGCATGAAGCAGTACGCAAGAATTGCAAACGACCACGCACCAGTTGTACGGCGAAATTGCGCGAGCGCCAGATCGACTGCAGCTGCATCATGAAACGTCGTGCGGCGGTCGAGAGTGCAGAACGTGAGGAAATAGCGATAGCATCCGAGGTAGTCAAAGCCTTTGATGCGAGGAGGCCGCGACATCGGAGTGCACGTTTCGCAACGGTGATGCCACGTTCGGCGGGTCCGCTGCGCGGAACCCGCCCTACGTCCCCAACACGCCCGGCGGGTCCGCTGCGCGGAACCCGCCCTACGTCCCCAACACGCCCGGCGGGTCCGTTTCGCGGAACCCGCCCTACGTGACCCAACACGCCCGGCGGGTCCGCTTCACGGAACCCGCCCTACGTACTCAGTACGTACTCTCGATGTGCGTAGGCCGGGTTCCGCGCAGCGGACCCGGCACAATCAATTGAAGATCAACCAGTAAACAGGCCGCCGTTGGCGTGAATCGTCTGGCCGGTGATATAGCGCGCTCCGGGCCCACAGAGGAAGCGGACAAGTGATGCGATCTCCTCGGGCGTCCCGCGGCGGCCGACCGGGGGAATCTTCCCCAAGTGGTGCGCGGGCTCTGCGCCCGCGCGCGTCGTGTCGATCATTCCCGGCGCGACGCAGTTCACGGTGACCTGATGCGGCGCCAGGTCGTGCGCGAGCGCGCGCGTGAGCCCAACGAGGCCGGCCTTGGCGGCGATCACGTGCGCGCGCCGGCTTGCGCCGGTATGGGCCGACAGCCCTCCAATGTTGACGATCGACCCGCCGCCGGCCGCGATGAGGTGCGGCAGCGCCGCGCGGCTGCAGAGATACGCGCCGTCGAGCGTCGTCGCCAGAATCTCCCGCCACTCGGCGTACTCGAGGTCCGCCAGATCCGTTTCGCGGCGAACGCTCGCGTTGTTCACGAGGATGTCGAGCCGGCCGAACTGCGCGACGGCTGATTCGATCAGACCGCCGGCAGACGCAGGATCGCCAACGTCGGCGAGTGCAGCGGCGGCGCGTCCGCCCTTTCCGCGGATCTCTTCCGCCACCGCTTCGGCCTCCGGAAGTGACCGCCTCGCGCTGACGAGCACTGCGGCATCGCCTTCAGCGAGCGCCAGAGCAATGGCGCGGCCGATATTGCGCGCGCTGCCTGTGACGACGGCGACGCGCCCGTCGAGCTCGTGCTCGACGCTCATGCCCGGAAGTCCTTCATCGCGTCCAGCGACGATTCCTTGAATATCGCGCGCGACGCGCGCATCAGCCGTTCGGCGGCTGCCGTCGTCCATCCTCCGTACATCGCGTTGTCCATGAACTTGGATTCCAGCTCCACGGCGAGCAGCGGCGCGCCGGCGCCGCCCCGCATGTGCGGCTGGCGGAACTCGCGAGCGCTGCCATCCGCGAGCGTCGCGCGCAGGTGCCCCGTGAACTTGCGCGGGTACTGGTTGGCGGGATCGATCGTGTACCGGATCTTCGACGCCAGCGCCAGCACCGCGGGATCGGCAATGCGCGCCTCGGTGAATTGCGCCAGGCCCGCCTTCCCGTCGAAAAACCCGACGGCCATGCAGAACGGGGTGCTGAACTTCGCCGCATAGGGCGTCGGCGGCCGGTGCTTCGAGGCCAGCGGCTCCCAGAGGCGCGCCACAGTGCCGGCGGCAACCTCGCATTCGATGTCCCGCACGTCGGCGGCGCGCACCCCTTCGGCCGCAAGCCGTCGCGCGCAATCGATGAACGGCTGCGTCATCGTGCCGCACGCGTACGGCTTGAACGCCACAGTCGGCATGACCCATCGGCTGCCGAGCCCCTCGACGAGCGGCGCAAAGTCCGGCTTCACCGACGGCGCGAACGCGTGATACAGGCCGTGGGTGCCCTCCAGCACCGTGCGAGGGCCGAGGAACCCGCTGCGCGCCATGAGCGCGGCCCGCAGGCCTGATTGGGCGGCCCACCCGGCGTGCATCCGCTTGGTCCAGGTGCCCTCCGCCAGGTATTCGATGATGCCCGACGCCATGCTGCCGGCAATACCGAGGGCCGAGACAAGGGCCGGGGCCGGCATGCCGAGGGCCGTCCCGGACGCGCCGGCGGCGGCGATGGCGCCGAACACCGCCGTCGGATGAAAGCCGGCATCGTGGGTCGCCGTCGGCGCCACGAGGCTCAAGCGGCACAGGAGCTCGACGCCGTCCGCCATGCCCACCAGAAAGCGCTCGCCTCCAAGCCCTTCCCGCTCGCAGGCCGCAAGGACCGCGGGCAGGATCACGGCGCCGGAATGCACCGGTCCGCCCTCGAACGTATCGTCGAAGTCTTCGCCATGCGCGGCTGTGCCGTTGACGAGCGCGGCGCCGCACGCGTCGAACCCGCCGACGTGCCCGAGCACCGTGCACGGGCCGTTGCACTCGACCGCGGCCAGCGTCGCGGTGACGTAGGGCTCGCGGCGGGCCGCAATGCACAGTCCCGCCACGTCCAGGAACAACTTCTGCGAGGTCTCGACCACGTCGCCTGGCAGGCGATCGGCGCTCGCGGCGGCGAGCCAATCCGCAATCGATTCGGCGATCGTCGTCATACGCCTGGCCCGGATCGGGGGCGCCACGCACCGAGACCGTGGCGCACGAGCGACCCGGCCATGAAGACGAACGCGAGTCCGAGGAGCACGGCGGAGATGCGATCCTGCACGAACGTCATATGGTCGCCGCTGGAGAGCACGAGCGCTCGCCGATAATTCGATTCCACCATAAAGCCGAGCACGACGCCGAGCACCATCGGCAGGAGCGGTACGCTGAAATACCGCATCGCGTATCCCAGCACGCCGAAGCCGAGGGCGAGGCCCACCTGGAACTCGCTGGTTTCAATCGCGTAGACGCCGGAGACCACCAGCGCGTAGATGAACGCCATCAGGTACGGCTTCGGCCGGCCGACCAGCCAGATGCACGGACCCATGATGAGGTATCCCAGGAGGACCATTGCAATGTTTGCCGCGAGCAGTCCCGTGTACAGCCCGGTCACGATGTCGGTGCTCTGCACGAACAGCATCGGCCCGGGCAACAGGCCGTGCATCAGGAACCCGCCGAGCAGCACTGCGGCTGAATTGGAGCTGGGAATCCCGAGGCTGAGGAGCGGAATCAGCGCGGCGCAGGCGACGGTGTTGTTCGCCGCCTCGGGGGCGGCAATCCCTTCCGGCGACCCGTGGCCGAACTCCTCCTTGCGGCGCGACCAGCGCCGGGCCTCGTTGTAGGCCAGGAACGACGATACCGCGCCGCCGCCGCCAGGCATCACGCCTTCAAACGTGCCGATGACTGAACCAATCAACTGCGGCAACGCGATCCGGCGCCACATGGCCGGTCCCGGAAACTTGATGCGTGCCGGCTCTGGGACCGCCTGCACGCCGGGTTCGCCTGTCTGCGTGAGGAGTTCGCCGATCGCGAACAGGCCGACCATCACGAGGATCGGCGCGATGCCCGACAGGAGCTCCGGGCTGCCGAACGTGAAGCGGGTCAGCCCGGTCACCGGATCGGTGCCGATCGTCGAAATCATCAGGCCGAGGACGCCGGCCATCAGTCCCTTCACCAGCGACTCGCGCGAGAGCGACGCAATCACGCTCAACCCGAGCACGCCGAGCGCGAAGTAGGCCTGGGGCGTGAACGCCAGGGCGAGGGTCGAGAGCCGCTCGGCCAGCAGCACCAGCACGGCGAGGCCGAAGAGGCCGCCCACGAAGCCCGAGTAGAGCGAGATGCCGAGCGCCTCGCCCGCCCTCCCCTGCAGCTTCATCGCGTAGCCGTCGGTGACGGTGGCCGCCGCCGCATTGGTGCCTGGCGTGCGGATCAGGATGGCTGGAATCGAGCCGCCGTACTCCGCGCCCACATAAGTTGAGGCGAGCATCACGATCGCGACCGTCGGATCCAGCGTGTAGGTCAGCGGCAGCAGGAGCGCCATGGTGATCGAGGGCGAGATCCCGGGCAGCGCGCCGCCCAGGATGCCCCACGCCACGCCGGCGCAGGCTGCGGGCAGGATCGAGGTGAAGAACAGCAGCACGCTAGAAGAGCGAGGGCCAGATGCCCGGCGGATGCGGAATGCCGAGGACCGCCACGAACAGCACCCAGAAGAACAGCGCGCCCGACAACGCGACCGCCGCGACACGCGCGTTCAGGCCGCCGCCCTGGTAATACGTCGTCGCGGCGATCAAACCTGCGAGAGCGAGGATGTAGCCTGTCCATGGAACGACCGCCAGATAAACGATCCCAATCACCAGCATGCCTGCGACACGCAGGATCGGGACTCGATGATCTAAGACAGTGAGTCGTGTTTTCCAGGATTTGAACATCAGGACCAGCGACAGCGCGCCCAGCACGACCGCGTAGGTCTTCGGAAGTCCTTGCGCGCCGACGGCGTCCGACAGGGCGCTTTCGGGAATCGCGGCCGCCATCAGGTAATAGCCGGCCGCGAGCGCCAGGCACGCGCCGCCGAGCACGAGGTCCCGGGTCACCGGATGACGCCGGACTCCTTGAGGAAGCCTTCAGTCTGCGCGCCGAAGTCGCTCATGAACCTGCCGTACTCGGCATGCGGGATGAAGCCGGGCAGCAGGTTGTTCTTCGTGTAGACGCGCTGATAGGCCGGATCGGCGAGCAGCTTCGGCACCGCCGCGTCCCACGCGGCAATCACGTCGCGCGGCGTGCCCTTCGGCCCGGCGATCCCCCTGAACTTGCGGACCGAGAGATCGATCCCCTGTTCCTTCGCGGTCTTCACGTCGGGGAACTGCGTCAGGCGCTCGTCGCCGACGACGGCGAGCAGGCGGACGCGGCCGGAGTCGAGCTGCGCGCGGATTTCCTGGAGCTCGCCGATCCCCATGTCGAGGGTGTGGTTGAGCACGTTGATCAGCATGTCGCCGCCACCCTCGAAGGTGGCGACGACCGGCGCCACCCTTGCCCGCTGCTTGATCCGCTCCATCGTCTGGCGCTCGAGCGAGGCCGGGTTCGCGGCGCCCCACCGGCCCTTGCCGGTGCGCGCGTGATCGAGCACCTGCTGCAGCGTCGTGAACCTGGAGTTCGAGGCGGTGTAGAGCACCTCGGGGTCGTAGAAGATGTTCACAATCGGCTCGAGGTCGCGGTAGCTGGCGGCGGTACGGCTCATGAGCGACGTATAGATAAAGGTCGGCGTCGTGGCGTAGAACATCCCGCCGTCAGGCTTGGCCTTCGAGATCACCGCCATCGCCTTCGCGCCGCTGCCGCCGGCGAGGTTATCCACGACAATCCGGACGCCCATGATGCGCGCGAGGTACGGCGCCATCTCGCGCAGGAAGACGTCGCTGCCGCCGCCGGGGCTGGAATGCGTGGTCAGCATCACCACGCTCTTGGGATATTTCGTCTGCGCGTGCGGGAGGGCGATGAGCGCAATCGCCACAACGAGCACGGACGTGAGCAGGCGCATTTCGAAAGTATATGCGGTTGGGAGCGGCGGAGGGGCCGGAGGAAACGGGATTCACAAAGAGGCGCGGAGCCACGGAGGTGTCACGCCGGTGACGCCGGCCTTTGGCAGCCTTTGGCCGGCTACATGGATGCCGCGCGAAGCGCGGTCACCGGCGTGACCCGCATACGCATGCACGTGCACACCGCTCCGTGTCTCCGTGCCTCCTGTGAAAACCGTGTCTCCGTCACCTCCGTACCTCCAGGCGGTGTAAGCTTCCGCCACCATGCGTTCCTCACCCTTGCTGATCGTGCTGCTGCTCGGGACGGCGTGTACGAATGCCGCAACTCAGACGACGCAAGCGCCCGCGGTGTTGTACGAAGGCGCGCGGCTCATCACCGGCGACGGCGGCGCGGCGATTGAACGCTCGGCGTTCCTCGTCGAGAACGGCCGCTTCACGCAGGTGGGCCGCGAGGGGGAGGTGCGCGCGGCGGCAGGCACGGTCCGCGTCGATCTGACCGGCAAGACGGTGATCCCCGCGTTGATCGACGCTCACTCTCACATCGGTTACATGAAGGACCTGACGAGCGGGCCGCAGAACTACACGCGCGAGAACATCCTCGACCACATGCACCGGTTCGCGTACTTCGGCGTCGCGGCGAGCCAGGCCATGGGCAGCGACTTCGGGGAGCTGCCGTTTCAGATCAGAGACGAGCTCGGAGCGGGCACGGATCCGGATGCCGCGCGTTTCCTGACCGCAGGACGCGGCCTGGCGCCGCTCGAGGAAATCAGCCCGAACAACATGCGCCATGCCGCGTACGTCGTGACGACCGTGGAAGGCGCTCGCGCGGACGTGCAGGAACTCGCGCAGCGGAAGGTCCCGCTGATCAAGACATGGGTCGACTCGCGAGGCGGGACGATCAAGACGCTGACACCCGCCCTGTATGGCGCGATCCTGGACGAGGCGCACACGCGCGGCATGCGAGTGGCCGTGCACGCGACAGGCATCGAGGATGCGAAGGCCCTCCTGCGGGCCGGCATCGACGTGTTCGCCCACATGATCAGCGACGTGGACGACGAGCTGCTGGCGCTGTTCAAGCAGCATCCCAACACGGCGATCCTGCTGGCGCTCAGCGGACCGCGCCGCCTCGTCGCCGCGCCATGGATCAACCCGCCGCATCCGCTGATTCGCGAAACCGTGTCGCCGGCCCAAATCAAGCGGCTGCAGGATCGACTGGGTGTGCAGACGCCCGGCGCGGCCAGGCAGGCATCGCAGGCATGGGATCGACTGGCGCGAGGCGTGCGGCTGCTGGCAGCCGCCGGCGTGAAGATTGGCGTCGGCACCGATGGCGGCGGGCAGACCGGCGATCAGTTCGTCGGATGGACCATGCACGCCGAGCTCGAAAACATGGTCGCGGCAGGCCTGACGCCGGCGCAGGTGCTGATCGCGGCGACCCGCAGCTCCGCCGAGATTCTCGGGATCGACGACCTGGGGCACGTCAGTCCCGGAAAGAGCGCGGACTTCGTCGTGCTTGATGCCAATCCGCTCGACGACATCACCAACACGCGGCGGATTTCAAAAGTCTTTCTGCGGGGCCACGAGGTCGATCGCGCGAGGCTCAGGACAGGATGGGAGGCGGGAATAGCTGGTAGCCGGTAGGCGATAGCTGGTAGCTTGCAGCCGGTAGCCGGTAGCGGTTCGATGTTCTTGCTACCAGCTACCGGCTATCAGCTACCGGCTAAGTCACTGCCAGGCTGAATAGATTCCCTTGCTCATGAGGTACGCCGGGTTGGCGCCCGGGCGCGGGACGAACTTCTGGAAGAGCCCCGAGTCCACCGACGCGGTGTAGAGGTTGCCCTCCTGATCCACGCTCATGCCGTGGACGCCCCACAGGATGCCCGGGAAATCGCCGACGGCGCCCCACGCGTACTGGAGATGCCCTTCAAGGTCGTACTTCAGCATCTTCTGCGTGTTGCGATCGAAGGTCCACAGCATCCCGTCCGCACCTATTTGAATGAGGTGCAGGCTCGACGGCCGCACGGCAATGCCCCACTCGGAGAGGTATTTGCCGTTCTCGTCGAAGATCTGGATGCGGTGGTTGCCGCGATCGTTGACGAACACGCGCCGCGTGGCGTGATCGACCGCGATGCCGTGCACGTTGTTCCAGTAGCCCGGGCGCTTCTCGTTGCCGCCCGGCTCGCCCTTTTCGCCCCACGCCGTGACGAAGTTGCCGTCCTTGTCGAACTTCACCGCGCGGGTGCCGTTATAGCCGTCCGCCACGTAGAAGCTCGCATCCGGCCCCCAGGCCATGAACGTCGGACGGTTGAAGTGCTTGTCATCGGCGCCCATCTGCCCCGGCGTGCCGATCGTCTGCACGAGCTGCTTGCCGTCGTTGGTGAACTTGTAGATCGCGTGCATGTGGTCGTCGACGACCCACACGTGCTTCTCCGGATCGAACGGGCTGACGTAGACGGAGTGCGGACGCTTGAAGATCTTGTCCCACTGCAGCCACTCTTCGGTGATGTTGCCCTGCGCGTCGACGACGACGAGGCAGTGCTCCCAGCGGGCGTCGACGCCGAGCTCGCGGTACGGCGGCTTGGCGCCCCGCCAGTTCTCCATCGCCTTCTCGGGGTCCTGGCCGGTGCCGCCTGAGCCGGGTAGCGCCGTTGCGGTGGCGCTGCGCCACGGGAGCCCGCCCACCGGGAACTGCAGGCTGGGTCCGAGCTGCGTCAGCTTCGTCGTCGGCGGATCGGGCAGGTTCGGCAGCTCGCCCCGGGCGAGCAGATACACCCGGTTCGGGCTCTCGGCGAAGATGCCCTGCGCGGCGCCCCACGTCCACTGCTCGTGGCCGGGCAGCGTGCTCAGGTTCTTCGGCCAGTCGGCGGCCGTGTACGGGCCGGACACGTCCTGCGCGCCGATCTCGCCCGGCACGGCGGCGAACGCCGTCGAGACCGCGCCTTCCTCGTCGTCCGGGGCCTGCGGCATGATGCGGGTGCCCAGCGGAATGCCCGCCGCGAGGCCGACCGCGAGCGCAAGTACCACTGTGACTGTCTTACTCATGCGTGCCTCCGTTACCGGGTTGGTGCGGGGGCCACTTCCACCCCCTGGATGCTGGCTCGATCGATTGAGGCCTTTACGAAACCCGAGGCGCGCGCCTCGGAAAGAAGACGGTTTACTTCCGCAAGCCGCGCGCGGTTGCCCTTCGGCACCACGATCGCCTGACCCACGGACATGAAATTGTCGGAGAGCACGCGGATACCGGGAAACGCGGCCGCCAGTTCTTCCATGCGCGTGCGGTTTGCCGCAAACGCATCGACGGTGCCGCGCGTGAGCAGCGCCGCAAGCTCGGAATTGGGAGGCACCACCGGCAGCGCATGGACGCGCGCCGCCTTCAGATTCTCGTGAACCCAGACGCCCTGGCTCTGACTGCTGACGGCGCCGACCGTCACCCCGGCGCGATCGACGTCGGCCGACGTCCTGATCGGCGAGTCGGCGCGCACGGCGTATGCGCTGCCAGACAGCAGATAGGGATCGGAGAAGTCCACCTGCGTGGCGCGCGCCGCTTCGATCGCCAGGCATCCGATGTCGGCGGTGCCGGTCTTGACGCTTTCCATGACGGCGGTGGCATCGGCCAGCGGCGTGACGACAACCGGGACGCCGCTGCGCCGCCCGAGTTCACGCACAAGATCGGGACAGGGACCGGTGGATGCGCCGGTCTGCGCGTCGACGCGTCCCTGCACGGGATTGTTGCCGATGAATGTTGCCCTGAGCGTTCCGGTGGGCGCGAGCTGCGCCGCGGCGGGGGGCGCGAGAACGAAGACGAGCGCCACGAGGGCAACTCCCAACACCCAACTTCCAACTCCCAAGGCCCTCCTTTTGGAAGTTGGGTCTTTGGGAGTTGGGAGTTGGCAGTGTTTCCGTGGCACAGGTACAGCTATCGGCTCGCGGTATTCGACGCGCGCGGGACCGTTTTGCCGTACACCTCAAGCGAACCGACGTGGACCCATCCGCCCGTGCCATGGCCGCTCCCTGGAATCAAGTCGGCAACGCCGACTTCATCGACCTTGCTCAGGTCCGGGTTCGTCCAGATCTGATTGAACGTGCCGCCCGGGCTTGTCATGGTGACCACACGCATCGGATCGAGCTTCATCCAGCGAACGGTGCCGACCGGGAATTCGCTGACCATCATGGCGGCCACGTTCTGGCTCATCACGTCGCCGATGAACATGCTGCCGTCCAGGAGCTTCACGACCGGCTGCACGGAGTGGAAGCCGGACGTCTTCGTGGCCCATCGGATCTTGGCGCCGCCCGTCAGATCGAGGGAGTTCGTCTTGCTGCGGAACGTCAGCGCGAAGGGGCCGGTGGTTTCGCCCGTCCACAAGCTGAAGGGGATGAACTGCGCCGGGTTCCCAGCGTTCGTCAACACCTGATTGCCCGACCCGTATTGCTTGAGTTCGATATCCGGATTGGCAATGTTCCCCTGCACAAACGGCAGCTGCTCGGTCTTTCCGGCCACGGCCGGCTGAAATGTGACGTTCATGACCAGCGCGGCCGGGGCTGGGCGTGCGGCACCCTGGCCGCCGCCGCCACGCCCGCCCTGGGCGGGTTGCTGCGCGGACACGGTGGCAATCATGCCCAGCGCGACGAGGAAACCAACCGCCGAGGTCATACAACGATTCATGGACCCTCCTGCTGGGCACAGAGCCCGAAAAGCCGAAATTACCCGGCGTGAGTCTACGTCAAATTGAGGTATCGGTGTAGGGGCCGACCTTGGTCGGCCCGCATGTCACCGTGTTATCGTTCCGCCATGAAAACGCCTGCGGCGCTGGCTTTCACGACCTTTACGGCGCTGAGCCTCTCCACTGTCGCGGCCGCGCAGGCCCCTGATCTCTCGATCAACTGGATCCGGGGCGGGCCGATTGCCTGGAGCGAGTGGGAGTTCACCGCGGAAGGCAAACGGACCGTCGCCGCGCACCATTCCGTTCCGGTGAACTTCGATCAGTCGCGGGAAGTCACGATCGTAGGTGTCCTGACCGAGATCACGTGGATCAACCCGCATTCCCGGTTCAGGATCGATGTGACGAACCCGGATGGCACGAAGATCGAGTGGCTCGTGGAAATGGGCGCGGCGAACACGATGCGGCGCGCCGGCTTCCCGATGGAGCGGTTCATGATCGGCGACAAGGTCGCCATCACGGGCGCGCCCGGCCGCCGCGAGCGCGCCGTGCTGCTGCGTGAAGTCGTGATGCCCGATGGCAGCCGCCTCAACCCCGACATGCGGGAGCGGGGAGCCACGGCGCAATGAGCCCCCGCCGCACCACCGCACACCGCCGCACCACCGCACCGCCGCACGCCCGCACGGCATTGTGCGTCGTCCTTCTTGTCCTCGCCGCCACCGCACACGCGCATCATTCCATCGCGGGCATGTACGACAACCAGCGCCCGGTGACGATCGACGGACTCGTCGTCCAGTTCCAGTTCGTGAGCCCGCATCCGTACCTGGATCTGCGCGATACCCGCACGTCGCAGACCTGGCGGCTGGAGATGGACAACCGCGGTGAGCTGGCGTCGATCGGCATCACCGATCAGACGCTCAAACCGGGCGATCGCCTGGTTGTCACGGGGAGCCCCGCCCGGCGCGAGGCGAACAGGATGTATATCGAGCGACTCGAACGTCCCGCCGACGGATTCGGGTACGAACAGTTCAACAGTCGTCCCCGCCCGTTAGCTCGTAGGCGGTAGCTGGTAGCCGGTAGCGTTCGCCGACACGGCCGCAGGATTCACTCCTGCGGCCGTGATGCGCACGCTACTTGGCCGCGGCGACGCGGGTCTCCTGCCCCAGCAGAATCGACGTCACCGCGGTCCGAACCGCGGCGCGATCATACAAACGCACGAAGCAGCTGCATCGCCGGAGCCACACGAATGTCGTCGGGCGTAATGTAGTCCTTTGTGCCGGTCGCCGAGATTTGCCATGCCTCGCACCTCGGAAATCGCGCCTTCAGATATCTGAGCCCGCGGTCGACCTCCGTATCACCCCACTTGCATTCGACAAAGAGCTGTGGCGTCCGGCGCTCGACAACCACGAAGTCCACTTCTCGACGGTCCGTGTCCCGGAAGTAACGTAGCTCGAGGTCACGGCCCTTGACATCCTGCTCGTGGTGCACCCATTTCAGGAGGTGTCCCGCCACGAGATTCTCAAAGCGGAACGAAGGCTCCTGCACCACGCTCCAATTCCAGTGGTAGTGCTTCTGCTCCTTCTTGACCGCCCGAATGCGCGGCGCACCGAACGGCGAGAGCCGAAAGATGGCGTAGAGCCGGTCCAGGATCTGCAACCAGTGCGCGACCGTCTTGTGCGTCACCTGGAGACCTTCCCGGAGGGCATTGATGGAGAGCGGTGAACCGACCAGCTCTGGCAGCCGCAGCATCAGGAGTTCGAGATTCCCGAGATCCTGCACGCGTTCGAGGCTGGCGACCTCCTCGCGAATCAGCAGCGTCCGATGGTCGCGCGACCAGCGCCGCGCGTCGATATCCGAACCGCTGAAGTATGGCTCCGGGAAGCCGCCGAGGTTCAGGAGATCCTGGAGTTCCGTGGGTTTCGTGAGGCCGAGCTCCGCGACCGACAGCGGATGGAGGCGGAGCAAATGATAGCGGCCCTGGAGCGAGTCGCCGCCGAACCGATAGAAATCGAGCCGAGCGCTGCCCCGTCACGAGAGTCTGCCGGCCGGCGGTCCGACTATCGAACAGTCCTTTGAGATAGTTGCGCCAGCTCCGGTACTTGTGGAGCTCGTCGAACACCCACAGCTTCGCGGCGGGGAGTTCGCGACGGAGGATGCGCTCGCGGTGTTCGGCGACATCCCAGTTCAGGTATCCCGCCTCCGCTCCGGGCAGGCTTTTGGCGAGGGTTGTCTTGCCGACCTGGCGCGGTCCGGACACGAAAACCATCTTCTTGGCGAGGTCGCGTCGGACCTGAGGCACCAGGTACCGGGTGAGCGAGGCCACGAACACACTGTATGACTATTTTTACCAGCAGTCACAAATACTCACGTGTAATGTTGCCCAGACGGCATTTCGCAAGGGCTAGCGACGAGCACGGATCGGCTTGGGATCTTGATGCTCGCTCCGGCTTTCATCGAGCGGGTCACAGCATCGCGCATTCAGGGTAAACACGCGAGGAGCGGCAAACAAATGCGGTCGTCGTTGGGGATCGTGCCCTGGCCCTGGCTAGGCTGCAGTGTCGGCCCGGCGAGCTCGCAATCGGCCGGCCCCTCGTGCCGGAAGCCGGCGCGGTACCAGAACGCCACATCCGTGCCGTCGATGTTCTCGCCGGTCACGTACCCTTCCATGTGTGCTTTGTCTCCATCGGCACCTTGGGTGGGTGAGGTCTACGGTGATCGATCGCAGCAGCGTGAGGCGGTCGGCGCTCAGGAGCTTGAGCTGGATCATGCGCCGGCGTGAACCGGCAGGATCATCGACGATGAAGCCCCCGTCCAGAATCCCCCGCTCATCCAGGAGGCGCGCCAGTTCGGGCTCGCGCCGGACGATCTCCGCCGCTTCCTCGAACTCCTCCGGGGAGCTCTGAGGCCGCCCCGGAAGCGGCTCGTCGGCAATGAGCTCAGCACTGACCGCGTCGATCAGGACGCGCCGCGCCGCGCCGCGCCCGCGGTGTGATCGAACAGCACGGAGCTGACGATGGTCCGGGTCGCACCTGAGGCGGCCTGCGTAGTTCCGACTACGACCCGAATCACCGCGAGCCGATGGCCGGGGTCGCGTCGTGAAACCCCAGGGTGCGCCAGCACCCACTGAGCGATGTCCCTGCGCGCCTGCGCGGTGAGGGGAAGCCCGTGCGGAGTCAGCTGCGCTCTCGACTTCTCGTCCGGTGGCGCCTGCGTCGCCGCCGGAACGGCGACGGCCGCCATCAGCCCCAACAAGAGGACTGTTATTCTCGAACGCACTGCGCCTCGGGCCATTGCGATCGGCAGAACAAACGAGCAATCGAGATGCCGCTCCTCACACGTGGCTGCTCAGCCTTTCACAGGCCAGAGCGGTACTGCGGGTGCCACGTCCCACCGATAAACATTCTCAGTGGGCAGACTCACGATCGTTGCGCATGTCACAATTCAGTGGCGAGCGGTGATCTTCGCTGTCGCACTCTTCTGGTTCTGGTACCTCGTTCCTGTTGTCGCCGCACTCCGCTAAGAGCGCATCCTGGTTCCGCGAGCGTCCCGCATATTCAGCGCTTTCGTTCGGGACTTGGCAATCGCCTCGAGCGCGTCTCGATCGTTCCGTCGAAGGCCGTCCCCGACGGCTAGCCGGTACTCGGTCACGAGACGGGGTCTGTGAGCCATCCGGCCGGGTCGGCATCCTCGGAGCATCCAATCAGAGTATGATTGGAGTATGAAGACGAAGACATCTGTCACACTCTCGGAAGATGTGCTGGCCGGCATCGTTCAACTGGGCCGCCCGGGCGAGAGCCGCTCCGAGACCATCGAGCGCCTTCTCAGGGAGCGCATCCGGTCGGACGCCCGTCAGGAGGCGCGGCGACGGGAGCTCCAGCGAATCAACGCGAGCGCCGATCAACTCAATGCCGAGGCCGCCGACGCCCTGGCGTACCAGGTCGAGTCGTGACACGTGGGGAGCTGTATCGGGTTCCGAGGCCCGGTGGGAACGACCCCAAGGCGTTTCGCGTGTTTGCGATTGTCAGCCGCCAGGTATTGATCGACTCGAAGTACTCGAATGTCATCTGCGCACCGGTCTACTCGGCACGTCACGGTCTGTCAACCGAGGTCGCCGTTGGGATCGACGAGGGACTCAAGCATGAGAGCGCCCTGCACTGCGACGGCCTCATGACCATCCCGAAAACGGTGCTGAGCCACTTCGTCGGATCGCTGTCGGATGCGAAGCTCCGCGATCTCGATCGCGCGCTGGTGGCCGCACTCGAGATTGATGTGGCAGCGATAGAGAGTGGCGGGTAGACGTTTTAAGCGTGGACTGACGGACGCGACAGGACGACGACGGCACGCCCGGATACGTTGAAGGCTTCTCCGCTCGACACAGCGCGCGCCGATTCCTGGCCGTTGGCCGTATCGATTCGCACT
>Ga0209640_10002918_pt1 | contig 14985 bp, 11 predicted proteins | sample RifCSP10_1_FD_184018 | JGI IMG/M metagenome (GOLD analysis project Ga0209640, IMG submission 184018) | Soil microbial communities from Rifle, Colorado - Rifle CSP2_sed 10_1 (SPAdes) (version 2) | ecosystem: Environmental > Terrestrial > Deep subsurface > Rock core/Sediment | place: Rifle...
CCGTATGTGGCTCTACCGGACCTACTCCGGCAACCCACGACATATGCGTAGGCGCCGACCACTCTCAGGGAGCGGTCGGATGCTCCATCCTGTCTAGCGGTAAAGGCCCGCGTCCCAGCCCGCGAGCGAGCGGCGATCGCGGTCTGGGAGGATCGCGCCTCCCGCTGGGCACACCGAAGGTGCCCCAGTGCCCCCGCTAGACGTGAGGGGTGACCAGTTCCTGACCGGCTCGATCGCTCGGTGCGTATCCCATGAGGGCTTCAAGTTCTGTCGCCGCCTCACGTAGGCGCGTACCCATCATCTCCGCCTCGACCGACTGCAGCCTCTCCGGAGGGAGAATCACGCTCAGTGCGGCGACCGGGTGCCCGTGCGTGTCCCGAATCGCGACCGCGACGCCCGAAATGCCCTCAAAGAACACCCCTTGATCGACCGCGTAGCCACGCACTGCGGCCTGCTCGACCGTTTCGAGCACCTCTTTGCGCGTCTTGTGAGGCAGATGGTGCCATTCGGGCACATCGAGGAGTGTGTTTCGCTCTACGGGTTCGAGATAGGCGAGAATCGCACGCCCCGATGCCCCGGCCCAGATGGGAGCGACCGCGCCGAGTCTCGCAGACGCCGCAAATGGCTCCGGGCTTTCCTGTCGCTCCACGTAGATCATCTCGGAGCCGTGCGGGACGGAAAACGCCGTTGCCGCCCGAAACGTGCGACGAAGCTCATGCAATCGGGTGACCGCTTCTCGGCGCAGGTCGAAGTGACCAAGGCGAATTGCAGCAAGCGAAACGACACGCGCGCCGAGCCGCCAACCGAGCCGATCTCGTTCCACAAGACCGATCTCCTGCATGCTGAGAAGGATGCGATGGGTCGAGCTCTTTGTGAGGCCAGATAGCTCCGCACACTCTGTCAGCGTCAACTCGGGACGCTCGTGCGTGAATGCTCCGAGAAGCTTTCCAACGCGCTCCACGAGTTGAATCATCGGTTCGTAGAGTAGCCCTTGGACAGGCTGATCACGCGTGCTAACGTCCGACCGTGCCGCCCGGCGGGACCACGTACCGTTCAGTGGATCAATTAGAAGCGTGACCTCATACGTCGGGGCTTTCTTCGTCAGCGAGAGCGCTTGATGCTGGACATACGGATCCGTGGTGGACTCGTTGTTGATGGGGCGCAAGCGCCTCGCGAGGTCGACGTTGGCATTCAAGGCGAGCGGGTGAGTGTGGTCGGGTCAGGTCTTGGACGCGCGCGCCATTCAATCGATGCGACGGGGATGATCGTGGCGCCGGGCTTCATCGACATGCACACCCACAGCGACTTCACGCTCCCTATTCGTCCATCTGCTGAGGCAAAGCTCCGCCAGGGCGTAACGACGGACGTCACGGGAAACTGCGGATTTTCACCATTCCCGCTTGCCGACGATGTGGGTGCTCTGCACCACGGCGATTTTCTGGAGCAGGAGCTCCGTGAGCGCTGGCCCACCCTGCACGCCTACGCCGAGGAGATCGAGGGCCGTGGATTGGGGATCAATGTCGCCCCTCTCGTCGGATTCGGGGCGCTTCGTCTCTCCGTGCTCGGGGAGGCTGATGTTGGTGCTGACCAATCCTCGCTGGCGAGAATGAGCGAACTTCTACGCGAGGCGATGCATGACGGCGCCTTCGGCGCTTCATCGGGGCTTGTCTACGCTCCGAGCTCGTTTGCCGACGTCGAGGAGCTCAGTGCCCTGGCCGCGGTCGTGGCTGGGGAGGGCGGCTTCTACGCAACCCACATACGAAACGAAGCTGAAAAGCTCGGCGAAGCTATTGAGGAGGCGATCGAGGTCGCGCGCTCGTCGGGCTGCCGCCTGCAGATCTCGCATCTCAAAGCACTAGGCCGGGCAAACTGGGGAAGCATCGCCGATGCCTTGGATCGCATCGATCGAGCGAACGCATCAGGATGCGATGTCTGGGTCGACGCGTATCCGTACACCGCAGGAAGCTCAATGCTCGCATCGCTGCTGCCGGCGGATGCTCTCGACGGCGGAGAAGTCGAGCTTCAGCGACGCTTGGCGAGGCCCGAAGAGCGGACCCGGCTCGCACACGTCCTTGAGCAGGGCACACCTTTCGCTCTGGAAGATGTCCTGTTGGCCACGGTTCCAGGACAGCCCGAGCTGGGAGGATCAAGCATCACGGAAGTGGCCGATCGAGAAGGGATCAAACCCTCGGAACTCGTCTTCCGGCTGCTCGAGCAGGACGGTACCAAGACATCGATGGTTGCTTTTGGCATGGCAGAGAAGGACGTGCGAAGCGCACTAACGCATCCCCGGACATTGCTTGGAAGCGACGGATGGACGATGACAACAGACGCGGTCCAGTACGCGCATCCCCGCAACTTCGCATCGGCCGTGAGACTATTGACGCGGTACGTGCGGGATGAGCAGGTAATCGAGCTCTCAGCAGCGATAGCAAAGCTCGCTTACCTGCCGTCGCGACGATTGGGTCTCATGGAACGGGGACTGATTTCGCGCAACGCGATGGCCGACCTCGTGGTCATTGATTTCGAACGACTGTCAGAGGAATCGAGCTTCGAGGATCCCTGTGCCTATCCTGTCGGGATCGAGCATGTCTTGGTCGCAGGGCAGGTAGCCGTTGAAAATGGTCAGGTGACCGGTGAGCGCGCGGGTCGTGTCCTGCGGAAGGTCGTCTGATCTCGTGGACTAGCCGACCGGGCGGTGGCTTGACATGGCAGCTGGGCCTCAAATAGTGTGCACGAGGTGGAACCTTGTTCCACGAGGCGAGACAGCTCGAGATGTATAGCTAGATCATTGCTCTGTTTGCTCGATAAGGAACACGTGAGAATCCAAGGATACGTCGGAGACGTGTTCGAGTGGTCGCCGGTCCGAGCTCAGGCGCGAACTCGTGATTGAGACTGACCGTCGAATGGGAGCTATGGGCTGGCCCGCCGCGCTCGTCGTCAGTAGCTCAGAAACGTTGCACTTTGACGGCTGTGACCTTGGCGCCCTCGCACGTGAGCACGGAACACCACTTTGGGCGATCTCTCGCTCGACGGTCGAGAGCAACTTTCGACAGATCACAGACGTCTTCCAAGCACGCTACCCGCGGTGCGAAATCGCCTATTCGATCAAAGCTCACAACACGTTGGCTGTCGTCAGCGTGCTGCGAGCTTGCGGAGCGAAGTTGGACTGCAGCGCTGAACATGAGTTCCAGCTTGCAATCCGCGCGGGCGTCCCTCCATCCGACATCATCCTGAATGGAAACGGGAAGAGCGACGCCGCTCTTCGCTCCGCGACGGAGCTTGGCGTTCGCCAGGTCAACATCGATTCACTCGATGAGGTGGAGCGTCTGGAGGCGATCGCCAGTGAGTTCGATCGTCGCGTGCCCTGTCTCGTTCGCGTCCAGCTCCAGTATCAACGGCTCCTCGAACTCGACCCGAGTTTCGAGACGACGCTGCGAATCGGCGAGGGGAAGTTCGGCTCCAACCTCGCAAACGGGCAGGCACTGGAGACGATCGAAGCCGTCCTCAACGCCCCGCATCTTGAGTTGTGCGGTCTCTCCCACCATGTCGGTTTTTCCGGGTACATGGGGGACTATTCGGCCGAGCGAGAGCTTATGCACCATCGCGAATGCACCCGTGAGCTCTGCGAGCTCGCCAATGCGCTGAAGGAGTCGAATGGGGTTGAGATCGACCGTCTCGATCTGGGTGGCGGTTTTCGTTCCGGCGAGAGTGTCCTACTCTCGACGCCAGGATCGGGGAGCGACGTCGGCTTCCATCGGATCCCGAGTACAGACGAGTATGCGGATGCCGTCTTCGGCGTCCTCGAGGAGACGCTCAATTGCTCGCCACTCATTCAATTCGAGTCGGGCGGCTTCCAAATCGCGAACGCGGTCGTCATGCTCGCGACCGTCAGCGAGGTGAAGGACGTGCCAGGCCCAACGCCTCGACGCTACGTTGTCATCGACGGTTCCATGATGATGTTCGTCAGCCGCGGGCTGATGCGCGTTGGGCATCCGATCCTCCTGGTGGAGAGACCGCTCGCGGACCCGGTTGAGGAGTGGCCAATCGAGGTTGTGGGACAGACGTGTGTCTACGACTCGGTGGCCGAAGACATCAGGCTGCCCCAGATCAGTCGCGGAGATGTGGTGGTGCTTCTGAACCAAGGTGCCTACTGCGAGACGGAGTCGACACAGTTCAACGCATTCCCGCGCCCCGAGGTTGTGATGCTCGATCGAGGTCGAGCGCTCGTTGTGAAGCGCCGCGAAACGATCGATGACGTCCACTCTCGAGACATCATTCCGAACGAACTCTGGGTCGACCAGTGAAGGCCGTGACCCAGGAAGATGGTCTACTCGCAACGTCATGTCGACAGCTCCGGAGGTGACGTCCTGATGTCAGCGATTGCGACGCCGACGACGATGGCTCGACCCTCAATCCCGCGCGACGAGTACGGACAAAGGCGCGACACGATCCGCGGCGATGCCCGCGACGCCGGACTCGCTGGCATCCTCGCCTGGTCGACCGGGGGCGGGACGCTCGATCGGTACGCGAACGTCTTCTACCTCAGCAACCACTACTGGCCATACACGCTCCTCACGGACAATGCGCCCACCTGGAGGGGATGGGGTCAGACGACGCTCGTTCTCCCTGTCGAGGGGGCCGCGATTCTCGTCGTGGATCAGCCCGACTGGCGGACTGACCTCGTCGACATCGATGAGGTGATCTTCGACCGCGACCACTACGCCGGCGTCGTTGAGGCTCTCCGACGAAGCGGCCTCGAGGGAAAGCGGGTCGGCCTCGTCGACGAGGAGCGAATGCCGCTGACTGGCTTCAAGGCGGTCTCAGGAGACCTTCCGACCGTGCTGTTCGAGCGTGCCGACGAGCTGCTGATGGCCCGCCGCATGGTGAAGAGCCCAGCAGAGCAGGACATGCTCCGATACGCCGCCGTCGTCGGCGGAGAGATGATGGATGCGATGATGAACCTTGCCGTCGAAGGAAAGACGGACGCTGATCTCGTGGAGGCCGCATCCAGCGTCGCGATCCGCCGTGGTGCCTCCCCTTGTGACTTCGCGATGGCCTCCGGGCCGGAGGATGGGCATGTCTGGTGGCAGCGTCTTCCCAGCTGGAACTGGCAACGGACCTATCAGCAGGGCGATTTCGTTCACCCCGACATCTACGGAGTGGTCGACGGCTACTACTACGACTTCGTGCGCGCGACCGTCGTGGGAGGGGAACCCACACCACCCCAGCGTGAGATTCTCGAAGCGGCGATCGGTTGCGTGCATGCGGCCTGCGCTGCTGCGGTGCCAGGAAACGAGGCGCGCGACGTCTACAGAGCGGGGCGCGCGTACCTACGCGAACACGGCCTCGACCACGTCGACGTTAAGGATGGCGCGGTCGACCTTTCAACTGATGTTCTCGAGGGCTTCGGTCACGGCCTTGGGCTCCAGATGGAGGCACCCTGGCTGACGCCCGAAGAAAGGACGACCCTTGTCCCGGGGATGGCGCTCGCCGTCGAGCAGCATGTCAGCCGACAAGGCGTAGGAACCGTCCGCTACGAGGAGACGCTCATCGTTACGGACGGGGAGCCAGAAATCATGACCCGGGGCTGCAAGCCGCGCTGGTGGAACGAGTGAGCAATGGGCGCTTCTGCCCACACCGCCCCCACGCGCGGGCGAGGCCTCGGTAGCCGAGTGACCGAGCGCATCCTCGCGGCTGTCGATGACCTTCAGTCCGAACTCATCGACGCGGTATCTGGGGCTATCCGAATCCCGAGCGTCAATCCTCGCTATCCCGGGCAAAGCTACGACGATGTCGTAGGAGGGGAGGGCGAGGTCGCCCGATACATGGCCCGCCTCTATCAAGAGATCGGCTGCGAGACCGACGTGTTCGCGATCGAGCCTGGCCGGGAAAATTGCGTCGGGGTTCTTCGCGGTCGCGGTGGAGGTCGCTCCCTCATCTACAACGGCCACATCGACGTCGTCCCTCCGGGGCCAGCTGAGCAGTGGACGCGCGGGGATCCGTGGAGTGGACACGTTGCCGAGGGAAAGATCTGGGGGCGCGGCTCCTGCGACATGAAGGCAGGCGTCGTTGCACAGGCGTTTGCTGCGCGTGCACTTCGGAGCGCGGGGGTTGCGCTTCGGGGCGATCTGATCCTGGAGGCCGTGGCCGGCGAAGAGATGATGGAACACGAGCTGGGGACGACCGCCTGCATCGAACGCGGCTACCGGGCAGACGCGGCAGTGGTGTCCGAGGCATCCGCGCCTCCAACCCCGCTCGCGGTCGCTCCGGTAACCCCTGGCGTCATGTCATTCACTATCTCAGTGGAGGGGAGAGCCACACACACGTCCATGCGCGGCGAAACCATCCGAGCTGGCGGTTATGGCACTGAGGTTGGCGTCAATGCCATCGACAAGGCCTTCATTGTCTATAGCGCACTGCGCCACCTCGAAGACGAGTGGGGTCTAACGAAACGCCATCCGCTCTTTCGACCGGGGCACTTCACGATCCAAGTAGGCGTGTTCGTCGGTGCGCCGCGAACGGGTTTGGTGCCCTTCTTCATTCCGGATCTGACCACGATGGACTGCATCGTCTGGTACCACCCAGACGACGATCCAGAGAGCGTCCGAGCTGAGATCGAGCGCCAAGTCTCCGCGGCAGCAGACGTCGACGGCTGGCTCCGCGAGCACCCGCCCCTCGTCGAGTGGAGACACCACTGGCCGGCATCGATCCTCGACCTTTCGCATCCGATCGTAAGCGCGACCTGCCGGGCCCATGAAACCGCATCGGGCGATCGGGCGACCATTGCGGGCTTTCCGGCGGTCGAGGACACGACCTTCCTAAACCAGGCAGGAGTACCGGCGATCAGCTACGGCCCCGGGGATCTTCGAGTCGCACACGCCAACGACGAGCACGTCGACATCGGGGAGTTGATGCTCGCCACCAGGACCTACGCGCTCCTCGCAGCAGACTGGTGCGGAGCGTAGACGCAGAGGCGCGGCCGCGGGAATCGCGCTCCGCGCAAACGCCGACCGAGGAGGCCACTCATGACCAGCGAGTCTGCACCATACGCACGCGCAAACTGGGATGACCTACCCAACAACCCGAAGGCCCCGCGCCAGCCTGGGTACGAGCACCCCTGGCCCACCGATGACGCGACGGATGTCGCCTCGCGTGACTTCGACGGACCACTAGGTTTCCAGCACCTTTCGGTCGTGCTGCTTCGCCTTGGGCCGGGGCAATCAGGAACCCATCACCGGCACGCCTCGGCCGAGGAGCTGCACTTCCTTCTCGAGGGTCGATGCCAGGTGATGGTTGAGGATGAAGTCTTTGAAGCGCGCAAGTTCGATGCCGTCCTCGTTCCCCCTGAGAGCAACCGATCGCTTCACAACAACAGCGACGAAGACGCCTGGTGGCTCGTCGTCGCCGCCCCTCCGGACGAGTTCCGACCCGAGGGCTTCGCCTCCTACCTGGCGGCGAACGGATACCCAGAAAACACGAAGCTGGTGGCAGTTTCCGAGTCGCGCTTCGAGATTGTCACCTGATCGCGAGCCGGTATCGGGCCCCGAGCCTCTCCGAGAAACCCGCGAATGGTTCCAAGCAGATCTGGCATGCAAGAGCACTTTGACGTCATCGTCGTGGGAGCTGGCTCCTCCGGTGGTGTTCTCGCGTCGCGGCTCTCTGAGAATCCCGAGATCTCGGTCGTGCTCCTCGAGGCTGGTCCCGACTTTCCCGAGGAGATGGATTTTCCCCCCGGTTTTGTGACGGGCGGACTGCACTTCGAGAACGAGCCTGTTTTCGAGCTCGACTGGGGATACGAGAGCGAACCCTTGCCTAGCGGCCGGCGCATGCAACTTCCCCGCGGGCGCCTCGTTGGCGGATCGTCGATGACGAATGGGACCGTCTGCGTTCGTGGTGCGCCGTCGGACTTCGAGCGCTGGCAGGCGAGGGGAGCGCCGAGGTGGGGGTGGGATGCTGTGCGGCCCGCCTACGAAGGAGTCGAAGAGGAGATCCCGGTCAGGCGCTATGCGCGATCCGCCTGGCAGCCAATTCAAGAGAGCTTCTTCGACAGCTTCACCACGATCGGCTATCGCGAAGTCGAGGATCTGAATGCTGCGGACGCCTGGCATGGCGTCATCGGTGCGACTCCTATCAACCGGCGCAACACAGTCCGACAGGGCACCCTCGTGACCTATATCCGACAGGCCCGATCGCGTCCTAACTTCGGAATTCGAGACCGTTGCTTGGCCGACCGGCTGATGCTCACTGGGCCCCGCGTTACCGGTGTTCGCTACATCGACGGCCAGGATGTCCAACGAGAGGTGTACGCCGGGTGCGTCGTCCTCGCTGCTGGGACCTATGGGACGCCGGGCATTCTCATCCGTTCGGGAATCGGACCCGAAAGGCATCTCCGAGAGTTGGGAGCAAAGCCCGTCGTCGACCTTCCCGTTGGGGTCTCTCTGAACGACCACGTCGTCTGCAACGTCGATCTTCGCGCACCCGAACTCGCCGACATTCGAGCACCGAGTGCTGCCGTCATGGCCCGAGACGTGGATAACCGCTGGTTTGCAGTTGCGACGACGATCGATGAAACCGAAGGTCGCTGTGCAATCGCGTTCGTCTTGACCGGCGATTGCCCGGACGGGTCGCTGACACTCTCGTCAACTGACCCAACTGTGCCGCCTCGAATTGAGCATCGATACAACGTCAGTGGCTTCGAGTCGGCGTGGGAGACGCTTGGTCAGCTGCTCGAAACCTCGAGTTTTCGCAACGCGGAGCCACTCTTTCGGGAACACGAGCTCAGTCAGATCGTCGATACGAACGCGAACAGCGCATACCACCCGGTCGGCACATGCCCGATCGGAGCGGTCGTTAGTGACGACTTGGAGGTGTACGAGATCGAGAACCTCTTCATTGCCGACGCGAGCGTCTTTCCGTCACAGGTCTCCAACAACCCGAATCTCACCTGCTACATGATTGGCGAGCGCGCGGCAACGCTCGTAGCCAAGCACGTGGGGAAGTAGCCGCCGGTGACAGGATCAAGAAAGGAGTCGCACGTGATTGAGGGCGTCGACTACACGCGGGTTAGCTGGGATGGTCTCGAGGACTTCACTTCACCAACAGGTGAGGATCTGACGCTCCGCGTATACAGCATGCCGCTCGGCTGCGAGCATCTTGCTATCTCGATCGGCAAGCTCGAGCCCGGCGAGTCATGCGACCATCACCAGCACCGAGAGTGCGAAGAGGTGTACATCCTCGCAAGCGGACGTTCCGAAATCCGGATCGGAGACGGGTCTCTTGAGGCGAAGCCGATGGATGCGTTTCGTATTCCTGCAGGCGTTGACCATTCCGTGTACAACCACTCCGACGACACCTGCTGGTGGATCTTCATGTGCGCACCTAACGATGAGTTCCTCGAGTACTTCGATCCGAACTAACGACGCCGCACCCTTGCGGCGTCGGCCACGCCGAGTGGTCGCGCGTCCCTTGCGGCCCAACTCGATCCCCTCGAAAAGATGTTCTCGTCGTTGAAACTCCTTCGCGGGCTGGGTGTAGATTGAAGCTGCCGGCGACCCCGACGCGCTCGTTGCTGCGTGCCCTCTCGTGGTCGGAGGTCCGACAGTCCGACTAATCCGACTGATCGCGAGCCCGCTTGGGAGCAGGGAATCGTGGGGGCGGGCGTCTGACAGCAGAATCCGACCAAAAAGGGCTCGCTCCGGATTCCTGGCATGTCGCAGAGTGCGGGAAGTGCGACACCGGGCTGGCAGCCGCCAGGCTCATTCAGGCCGAAACGGACCAGACGACTGGGCTACCCCGCGATCCGCGCCAACCCGCACAGGGACAGGCTCGAGCAGCGTCGAAACGACCAACGGCCCATTCTCACGACCTCACCCGTCCCTCGGGTGATTCGCCTCGCGTGATCGGTGATGGCGTGATGACGGACGACGGTGTCGTCACGGAGTGGACGCGTCCCTTGGTTTCCAGGCTGGGACGACGGCGGGGACGGTGGCGTCGAGCGCGAGACTCGATGGCAAGCGGCGACTTACGGATGCGACGGGACGCCGGGACGCTGGGACGCGACCCCAGGACGCCGACGCTGCGCCCAGGACCTCTGATGTCGGAATCAGACGTCCTCAGACAGAGCCGAGGTTCTTCAGTGCTTTCCAGTCGCCCTTGGCGCTGGCGACGTCGTCCTCGGAGGCGAGCAGGTAGCGCCACTCGGCTTCAACCTGGTCATCCGAGCTGACGTGGTTCGCCCAGCGCTGGGCTGCTTCGCGCTTGGCCTGGACGTCCTCGCTCTCGAGATCGCGGTCCGACTTGGCCTCGATGACCCAGCGGACGCCGCTCTTGTCGATCGCGATGAAGTCGGGGTTATACCAGGAGCCTCCGGAAGACCAGAGGATCGGCAGGTCGCCGGTATGCAGGCGAACCCAGTGTGCGATCTCATTGGACTCGTCGAGGATGTTGGCGACAGAGAGTTCGGTGCCGGAGTCGAACCAGACCTGCTCGAACATCGAGCGCTCCGACCAGCCCGTGAAGCCGACCTTCTTGAACTTGCCCTTCCTGTTGGCGCTGGTCGCCGGACGACCGAAGCGCGACGGCTGGAAGGCCACGACCTCGACGACCTCCTTGAACGTCGGCTTAGCGAGGGACTTCTTGTACTGGCTCCCAATCAGCTTGACGAGTCGCGCGCCGGCGCGGCCGAGGTAGCGACTGAGAACGCTCGGGGCGTCAACGCCAACACCCTTGATGAACTGGTCGACGATCCGCTGGGCGGCCTTCTTCTCCTTCGGTCGCGCCGGAACGATCGGCGAGGCCAGGATCAGCTCAACAAGTCGCTTCTTGGCCTCCTCCAGGGGAATCGGTGTCGGTGCTGAGGTCACCGACTGCTCGGCGGCTTCGGTCTTCAAGACCGTCTCGCGCAAGCCGTCGGCGCCCGTGACGATCTCGGCTGTCAAGAGCTCGCGGCGGAGCTCGTCCTCCGGATCGTGGGCTAGACGCTCGCCGAGCCGCTTGAAGGGGTCGAGGTTGCCGATGTCGTTTAGCGAGAAGGGGCTCTCGACGGCCTGCATCTCGAGGATCGGAATGAGTAGCGCCGGGGTGCCTTCACGGGGCAGAAGCTCGGTTCGCTCCTCCGAGGATTCCGCAGCCGCCTCGGCTTCACGTGTCTCGGCATCGGTGATGACGGGGCCCGGCAGCGTTCCGCTCTCGCCGGCGCCGTCGGAATCGACCTCAACTTCCGTGCTGACGGTCTCGCCTTCCTTCTCGAGCGTGATCTTGCCGTCGCTTGATCGCAGGGCGACGCGGGTCTCGACGTCAATGAAGGCCTCATTGATGACGTCGGCCTTCTTCAGCAGCTTCTCAAAGCGCTCGTGAGCGATGACTTCCAGCGTGTCGAGGAGCTGCTCGTCCGTGTAGCGCCCGAACGGCAGCCGCAACCCCCGCCCGAGGATCTGCTCGGTGAGGATCTCCGAGATAAGGGCCCGCAAAGAGCAAATGACGTAGACGTTCTTGACGTCCCAGCCCTCTTTCAGCATCCCGACCGAGACCAGGATCCGCACCGTGCTGTTCGGGTCCTCGATGCCCTCAAGGAGCTCCAGCGTCTTCTCCTTGTCCTTCTCGCGTGAGGTGACTGTCAGGACGTGGTCGGCATAGCGACCGTCGAGGAACTCCTCACGCTTGACGAGCTCTTCGACCTCATGGGCCGCCTCAATCGTCGGGGCGACGACCAGCATCACGGGATTGACCTTCTCGAGGCCGTTGAACTCGGCGTAGTGGTCGGCGAGCGTTTTCTTCATCTCGAGCAGGCGCAGGCCATCCTGGAGCTTGGTCTCGATGTCGTCACGGTCGTCTTTGCGCCCGACGATGACCGGCGTCTTGACCAAGCGCTCGGCGATCCCGGCCGCCAGCGGGTAACGGAAGATGATCTGTTCCTCGGGGGTGTCCGGGTGCGGGGTCGCCGTCAGACCGATCAGGGCATAGGGCTCGAGGTCTCTGATCGCCGCCGAGAAGGCCGGGCCGTAGTAACAATGGTGTTCGTCGGCGAAGACGATCAGGTCGCTGAGCCCCTTCAAGTGCTCGTAGAAGGGCGTGCCGAGGCCCTCCTGAAAGGCATGCGTCCGCTTGTGAGCCTTCTGGCCGGCGGGCGCTGTCAGTGACTGCACCGTGAAGATAAAGAGCTTGACCTCGTTCTCGCTCTCGAAAGCGGCCGCCACCTGCGGCGAGTCGAAGTTCTCGCTCGTGATGACAACTGGCTTGACCTCCATTCCCCCGAGCAGGCTCTTGGCATGGCCGGGCGTGAAGTTGGCCGCCGTCTTGCGGAGGATCGTCTGCCCCGGCGTGATGACCGCGAAGTTCCGCACCCCCTGGGCGGCGAAGTACTCGATCGCGGCGGCCAGGATGAAGGTCTTGCCGACGCCGGTAGCAGCGTCAACGACGCACTCGAGCGTGTCTTCTTCGTCGGCGACTTGGTAGTGGTAGGCGACGGCGTCGGCGATCGAGCGCAGCGCCCGGCGGTTCGGATCGCGTAGATCGAGACTGGCGGCAACGGCCGCGATGCGATCCTCGTCGATCAGTTCGGGCTCGAGCGTGGTCTCGCTCACGCCGGCACTGCTTCCTTCTTCGGCCGCGTCCCCGTAACTGCCGGCTTTTCCCCCACCTCCTGAGCGGGCTCAGCCCGAGGCTGCCACCAGACATGCGAGCGCTTGTACTCGGCCAGGATCGAGGCCGGGATCTTCCTCACCGTCGAGCCCGGCCGTAGCTTCCGCAGCGCCTCGCGCGTCTCAGGGTCAACGGCCGTCGCGCAGAGGACGAGTCGCTCCTTCTCGTCGAGTGCACTGACAAGCAACTCGGCGACGTCGGCATTGACCAAGCCATCGAGGACAGCCAGGCGCGAACGCCCCTTGCGACCGCAGAAGGGCGGCTCCTCCTGATACTCGAAGCCAAGCTGGGCAGCCGTCGTCTCGTGGAGATCCCCACCGACAGCCCAGTCAGCGAGGAAGACGATCTCGTCCTCGGCCGCGAACATCGAAGGTGCGACGTCGAGGACGCGGAAGCCTCCGCCGCCTTCCCAGCCGAGCTCCTCGGTGACGCCGCCGAGATCTTCTCCGGCGACGACGTTCTCGAGTCGCGGACCGGTGAAGGTCTCGAGCGTATCGCGGCTCCACTCGACCGTCACCCAGCGGCGACCCATCTTGTGAGCGACGGCGGCCGTCGTCCCCGAACCGGCAAAGCAGTCGAGGACGATCTCTCCGGGATCGGAGCCGACGGCGATTATCCGCTCCATCAGACGCTCCGGCTTGGGGGTCGCGAACGCCTCAACGTCAGGAAAGAGCGAGAGGATCTCTTTCTTCGCCTCATCGTTATGGCCGACTTCGTCGTTCGGCCACCAAGTCCACGGGACGAGGCCCTCTGTCTCGCTCAGATACCTGATCTCGCCTGGCCTCGCGTTGCCGTCCTTTCCCCAGTAGATCCTGTTCCGGTTCACGAGGTCGAGGAAAACCGGCTCGAGCATCGCCCAGCATCGGCCCTTCGGCGGGCGGTGAACCTTCCCATTCGGGGCGAAGATGTCGTACATCTGGTTCTTCCTGAAGCCTTGTGCGTCAATCGGAATGGCACGCCACGGGCCGAGCGGATCGTTGTTGGGGTTGCGGTATTGCTTCGCGGTCTTGGCATCACGCGGTAGTCGGTTCCGCACCTGCTTCCAGCGATCTGGATCGAGTGCATAGACGTGAATGAAGTCGTGAACCTGGCCGATCGCGGGACGGCTGTCGCGCGAGTAGCGCTTCTGCCAGAGCACTGTCGCGACGAATCGGTTGCGTCCGAACACCTCGTCGAGGACGACCCGGAGGCGGTGTTGCTCGTAGTCGTCGCAATGAACCCAGACCGAGCCTTCGGTCGGGTGGAGAAGCTCTTTGATCTGGACAAGCCGATCGCGCATCATCGTCAGCCAGACCGAGTGCTCGAGGTTGTCTTCGTACTGCTCGAAAGCCTCGCCGGTGTTGAACGGAGGATCGAGATAGGCCAGCTTGACCTTGCCGAGATACTCCCGTGCAAACTCTGGAAGCTCGATCAGGCTTGTCAGGCCGTTGAGAGCGTCGCCGCGAATCAGGAGGTTGTCGCAGGCTCGCTCCCTGTCGGTGTGTGGGTCTCCGGTCGTTCCCGCGTCACGGAGAAGACGTACCTCGGCGACGCGGTAGTCGGACGGCGGCACCCACTCATACGAGCCGTCGTCGCCCTTTAGCAAGGCGAGATGCTTGTTCGTCCAGGTGAGCTCAAGCCGACCCCGTGGCTCAGGAGACATCTGCATGACCACACATTGTCGTTGCCCCAGTTATGAGACGAAGGCTACAGAGCGATGAAGCCGAGCAAACTCATCTGAGAGTCCCCCCAGTCAGTACACGCTGACTTCGGGGGCGTGGAGTGGCGCCGCTGACCTTCGTCCTCACAGCTCGTCCGAGGTTAGGCCCCGTCGCTTTCCCGCCAGATCGCGACATCGCACAGCCGCATCATCTTCGCAACGCAAACGGCTGTACCGATACAGACTCAAACGGCGCGGACTACGCCGTGGGGGCACCGACTCCGAGAAACACTGCCTCGCCGCTCAGCGTCTGCGCGAGCGATGCCGCGCCTTCCGTCTCGACGACGACTCCGGCGAACGCCGCAGTCGAGATGGCGTGACCGGCAATCTCACCATCGATTTCAGCGAGCCGGTGAACGTGACGGGCACCTGGTTCACGATCTCCTGCACCCTGAGCGGCCCCCACACGGCGACCGTCTCTGAGCGACTCGTCGACCTGTGAACAGCGTGGTCCGCCCCCGGTCAAGCGCGCCGCGCCCGCGCAATCTGCGGACTGGGAGAGGAGGCGAGCAGCTCTTCGTACAGGGACGCGAAGCGACGAGCGATCTCCGCCCAGCCGTATCGGCGTGAAGCTTGTCGGCCCGCCTAACCGATCTCGCAGCGCTTGCCGAGGGTCTCAAACGCGACGGGCACGCTGTCCTAGC
>Ga0209640_10002919_pt1 | contig 14982 bp, 15 predicted proteins | sample RifCSP10_1_FD_184018 | JGI IMG/M metagenome (GOLD analysis project Ga0209640, IMG submission 184018) | Soil microbial communities from Rifle, Colorado - Rifle CSP2_sed 10_1 (SPAdes) (version 2) | ecosystem: Environmental > Terrestrial > Deep subsurface > Rock core/Sediment | place: Rifle...
AGGCTCCCGCCCCGGATGCCAGCTGAAGCGAATGCGGTGGTCGGGTTCGACGGCCTGCACCTCGCCCCAGACATGGCGCATGCCGTCGGGCGCCAGTTCGCCGACGACCCCGCCCACGCGCGCCTCGAACCGGCAGCGGGTCGCATCGTCGCGCGACAGCGAGTGCGTCGCGATCGGCCACCAGTCGGCGAAATGCGCCGTGAACGCGGTATAGGCACTCGCCGGGGCGACCGCCAGGTTCACGCTGATCACGATCGGTTCGGTCGGGGTCATGCGAGGGAAAGCATACCGGCCGGCCGTCGCGGTTGCCGCGCAGTGCCCTGCGACGGACTGCCCGCCCGGCGAGCCGGGCCGATGGCCGGCCGCTGCCGGCGCAGTCCTAGAATCTGCGCCATGGAATCCGTGACCGCCATGCTGATCGTGCTGTTCCAGTTGTTCTTCGGCTGGTGCGGCGGCAGCGAGCCAGGCCAGGCGCCCGCCGAGCAGTGCGACCCCGGCGCTGATTGCTGACGCCCGGCGCCGACCGCCCGCCGATCAGCACTTTCCGAGGATCCGCTCCAGCCGGTCGCGGTAGCTGCGGCTCAGTTTCAGTTCGTGGCCGCCCTCCAGCGTCAGGAAGTACTCGCCGTTCGTGTGCGGCTTCAGCTTGCGGATGCGGCGGATGTTGACGATCGTCGAACGGTGGACGCGCTGGAAGTCGGCGGGATCGAGCCGTTCCTCGAACTGCTTCATCGTCGCCCGCACGACGTGCGTGCGGCCCTCGGCGTGCACGCACATGTAGTCGCCGGCGGCATCCACCCACTCGATCGCGGCGACCGGCAGGCGGATGGTCTCGCGCCCGAGCCGGATCGGCAGCACTTCCGGGAAACGGCGCGGAATGCCTTCGGCGCCGCGCGCCAGCAGTTCCTCGGCGTCGAGTTGCCCGGCGCCGGTGACGCTCGCGAGCAGCGCCACGAGCTGCTCGCGATGCTTCACCGACTTGCGTTGCGCGAACTGGTCGCGCACATGCGCCATCGTACGCTCGAACCGCTCGTCCACCAGCGGCTTCAGCAGGTAATCGAGCGCATGGGCGTCGAATGCCTCGACCGCATAGCGGTCGTAGGCCGTGACGAACACGACCATCGGCATGCTGGTCTGCGGAATGCGGCGCAGCACCTCGAAGCCGTCGACGCCCGGCATCTCGATATCGAGGAACATCAGGTCCGGCGAATGCTCCGCGACCGCCTCCACGGCCTCGCGGCCGTTGCCGCACTGCGCGACGATCTGGATGTCCCTGAACTCGCGCAGATGCAGCTCGAGGCCGCGCCGGGCCAGCGGCTCGTCGTCGACGATGATCGCCCTGATCGGTCCTGACATCGGCTTCAGATTTCCAGCGGCAGGCGCATCTCGACCCGCAGACCCGGTGCCGCGTCGACCACCTCGACCCGGTGCGCATCGCCGTACAGCACCTTGAGCCGCTCACGCGTGTTGCGCAGGCCGACGCCGCGGCCGTTGCCGGTCGGCGCGGCGGCGGGCAGGCCGGGTCCGTCATCCACGACGGCGAGGCGCAGGCCGCCACCCTCGATCGCGGCGATGATCGTCACCGAGCCGCCCTGCTCGCGCGGCGCGATCGCGTATTTCATCGCGTTCTCGACCAGCGGCTGCAGCAGCAGCGACGGCACCAGCGCCGTCTCGGCGCGCTCGTCGACGTCGAATTCCAGCCGCAGCCGGTCGCCGAATCGCAGCTTCTCGATGCCGAGATAGAGATTCAGCGAATCGAGCTCCTGGCGCAGCGTCACCTTCTTCATCGGGTCCTGGTCGAGCGTATAGCGCAGGAATTCGGAGAGGCGCGAGACCGCCAGGTTCGCCGTGCGGTTCTGGCCGTCGAGCACGAGGGTCGAGATGGCGTTCAGTGTATTGAACAGGAAATGCGGATTGAGCTGGTAACGCAGCATCTTGAGCTGCGCTTCCTGCGCGAGCGCCGAAGCCTTCAGCGTGGCCTCGCGCTCGAGCTGCAGGCGCTCGTAGAATTTCACCCCGTAGTACAGGCCGGTCCAGCACAGCAGCAGCGCCATCGACGAGAGCGTGCCGACGAAAATCTCGAGCGGCTTCGGCTCGTGTTCCATCGCCCATTCGGGCTCGACGATTTCCATGTAGGCGGTGTTGATGATCGCCCGCCAGGCGAGCGCCACCACCCAGCAGACGAGCGGCGATCCGATCAGCATCGCGCGCGGCCCGCGGGCCCACAGTTGACGGTAGATGAGCCGCAGCGGCGCGGACAGCAGGAACCCGGCCGCGGCGGCGATCGCGATCACCTGCACGTAGCCCGGCTCCTTGCCGTAGACCGCGGATCCGACGTACTGCGCGAGGCCGTACGCGATCCAGCCGAGCGTGTGCAGCGCCCAGAACAGCAGGTCGCGGTTCCCGCGGAGCAGGTCCAGGTTCATCCGGACACCTTAGTCATGCGTTGCAGATTCGCGCAACGCCCCGGCTTGCCCGCGGCACGCCTGGTCGCAGAAACACTCATTTCGCCGGCAGTCTGGAACGCAGTTGCAGCGCCAGGCGCCAGCCCTCACCCTGCCGGCACCAGATATGGACATATCCCGCATCGGCGCTCGCGCCCGGCGCGGGCGCCGACAGGCCATAGCTGTAGCCGAGGTCGCCGGAGGCGGCGATGCCCGCGCCCATCGGCCAGTACTGCAGCGTGGCCGGCAGTGCCGCGAGCGCGGCCGTTCGCGCCGCTTCATCGCTTGCACCCTCGACCGCCGGCGCGTGGAACAGGGAGGCGCTGCCCGCGAGACGGCGCGCGATCCGCGCCTGGTGCGATTCGGCGTCCGAGACGCCGGAAATCTCGAGGTCCAGCAACTGCAGCTCGCCCGGCGGCAGGGCCAAGCCGCGCTCGCAGTCATGACCGCCGAGAACCGGTTCGCGGCCGCGCGCATCCCAGGCGCCGGCAGGCGCCCGCCCGAATCCGCCGTCGAACAGCACGCGCCAGCCGTCGCCGGTCTTGCGCCATACCGTGACATAGCGGCCTTCGGCCGGGCCGCCGCCGGGATCCTTCGGCGTGAACAACCAGGGTCCGCTCGCGAAGCCCAGGTCGCCTGCGGCCGACATCTGCGCGCGGTCGGGCAGCCAGTCGAGTATGCCCGGCAGGTCTTCATTGACGGTCCAGGCCGCGCGTCCCCAGACCGGCCCCGGCTGCAGCACGATGGATTCCTCTCCCAGGTGCTCGAGGAATGCCGCTTTCGCGCCGCGTGCGCGCGAGGCCGCCGAGAACTTCGCTTCGAGTTCGATCGCCGTCGCGTGGGTCGCGGCGGGTTCGGCGGCCGCCTGCGGTGCGGGCTCGGGTTCGGGCGCGCAAGCCGCGAGCAGGCCCGCCATCACTGCGACGCCGCCGATGCGGACCCTGTCTGCCATCTTCACGTGCCAGCCTCCGGTCGTCATGGCATTCCTCATCATTCGTACTGGCGCGCCGCAGCCGCATGTTCTGCCGCGACCCGGGCGCGCAATGCGGGCGGAGCGAGCACTTCGACCCCGGCGCCGTGGCGCAGCAGGTCCATCACGAGTTCGGGTTCCTTGCTGTAAGGCAGCTCGAGCACGTAGCCGCCATCGGCTTCGATCCGTCCGACCTGGCGCGAATGCCAGACTTCGTCGGCCACCCAGCGCGCGCTCGCCGGCGTGAATCGCAGCACCGCGGTCTGCGTTTCGGCGCCCGCAAAGATTCCGTAACCCGCACCCAGCACGCGGTCGAGGTCGTCGTCGGCTACCTCGCGCGCGGCTTTCTCCTGGACGCGTGCGCCACATACCGCATCGACCGCGAAGACGCGCAGGTCCTTGCGCAGGTGGCACCAGGCGTCCAGGTACCAGTTGTAGCGGTAGTGAACGAGCCGCTGCGGCGAAACGATGCGTTCGGTGACGCCGCCGTCACCGCGCCGCTGATGGCGTATCAGCACCTGCTTGCGGCCGAGCAGCGCGAGCGACAGCGCCTCGAAGATCTCGCGATTGACCCGGCGCGTACCGAGCGCGAGCACGCGGATGCGCCGTCGGATCTCGCGATGACCGCGGTCGCCGCGCTCGAGCAGTGCCGCGAGCCGCGCGCGCAGCGGCTCGAACTGGCGGCCGAGCAGCCCGGATCCGAGGCTGCCGAGCAGGTGCTCGATCTCGAGCAACGCATAGATCTCGGCCGGACTGAACCAGACACCGGGCAGTTCCGAGAGTTCGGCGTCCGGATCGATCGCATAGGCCTGGCGCTCGCGCGACCAGACGATCGGCACGTTCAGCCGGTCGCGCAGGTACTCGATGTCGCGCTTGAAGGTCGCGTGCGAGATCTCGAGTTCTTCCTCGATCTCGCGCCGCGTCAGGGTTCCTTTCTCGATCAGCCGGCGCCGGATCCGGTAAAAGCGTTCGGTCCGGTCCACGATGCTATTTTGCCGGCACGAGCCGAAGCAGGCGTCCTGCGTCCTCGTCGGTCAGCAGGTACAGCGCGCCATCGGGCCCTTCGCGCACGTTGCGCACTCGCTCGCCGATCGCAATGCGCTCCTCGGAGCGGATGCGGCCGTCCGGATCGAACGCGAGCCGGACCAGCTGCCTGGCCGCCAATCCGCCGACGAACAACTGCCCCTTCCACGCCGGGAACGCATTGCCGCTGTGGAAGGTCATGCCGGACGGCGCGATCGAAGGCACCCAGTAAAGCAACGGCTGTTCCATGCCCGCTTCTTCCGTGCCTTCGCCAATCGCGGGGCCGTGGTACTCGCGGCCATGGCTGATGATCGGCCAGCCGTAATTGCGGCCTCCCACCGTGATGTTGATCTCGTCGCCGCCGCGCGGCCCGTGCTCGTGGGTCCACAACTGGCCCGTGAACGGGTGCAGCGCCGCGCCCTGCACGTTGCGGTGGCCATACGACCAGATCTCGGGCAGCGCGCCGCTCTTGCCGACGAACGGATTGTCCGCCGGCACCGTGCCGTCCTTCGCGATGCGGACGACCTTGCCGAGGTGCGTGCCGAGATCCTGCGCCGAGTCGCGCTCCTTGTTGCGCTCGCCCAGCGTGACGAACAACCTGCCGTCGCGAGCGAACACGAGCCGCGAGCCGAAATGGTGTCCGCTCGCGATCTTCGGCTGCTGGCGGAAAATGACGGTGACATCCGTCATGCGCATGCCGTCGAGCCGTGCGCGGGCGACGGCCGTTCCATTGGTTCCGTCCTCCGCGGGTTCCGCATAAGAAAGGTAGATCGTCGAGTTCGCGGCAAACTCCGGATCGAGCACGACATCCAGCAGGCCGCCCTGGCGCTCGGCATAGACCGCCGGCACGCCGGCGACCGGATCGGAGACGATTCCCTTCGAATCCACATAGCGCAGGCGGCCCGGGCGCTCGGTCACGAGCATGCGCCCGTCCGGCAGGAAGGCGAGGCCCCACGGATGTGCGAGGCCGCTCGCAACCGTCGTGATTTCGACCGGCGTCTCGCCGCTCGGTTGCTTGTGCGGCGCGTCCTGGCAGGCCCCGGCGCCCGCGAACAGCGCCAGCAGCAACAGGCAGCGGCCGGTCATGGCACTCGGCCTCATGTCGACACCATGACCTTGCCGTCCTTTACCCTGACGGGGTACGTGCGCAGCTTCTTTTCTCCGCGCACGACATTCAATAGCTGGATGCCGGGCGGAAAATTCGCCCACTCGACCACGTCGCCCGTCGCGATATCGAAGCGCGCACGGTGCAGCGGGCACCGGACCTGGCAGCCCTTGACGATCTCGCCGCGCGCCAGCGGCCCGAAGGTGTGCGTGCACTGCGCCTGAGTCGCGTACCAGCCATCCTTGAGGTGATAGACGACGACGCGCGTGTCGCCCGCGCGGAAGGCCTTCATCCGGCCAACCGGCAGGTCATCCTCGGCACAGACCGCGTGCTGGACCATGTCAACCCGTCCCCACGCGCGTGATGATGTAGCCACCGGACTTGGCGTCGAACTCGAGATCGATCAGCTTCCGGTCGCGGGCCTCCTCGAGCAGGTTGCCGAAGGTCTTGAAGCCGTAGTAGCTCTCGTTGAAACCCGGCTTGCGGCGCTTGATCGCCTGCTTGACCATCGAGCCCCAGACCTTCTCCTCGGCGTCGCGCTCGGCAAACAGGTCCTCGGCGGTCTCGATCATCAGGTCGATGCCTTCCTGGCGGCGATCGTCAGCCCCGCCCGGCGCCTTGGTCGCGGCTTTCGCGCTCTTCTCACGGCGCGCCACGCGGGTCTTCTGTTCCCCGCGCACCAGGTCGTCGTAATAGATGAACTCGTCGCAGGCGCTGATCAGCAGGTCGGAGGTCGAATTCTTGACGCCGCAGCCGACGACCACCTTGTTGTTCTCGCGCAGCTTCGCGACCAGCGGAGAAAAATCCGAGTCGCCGCTGACGATCACGAATGAATCAACGTGCTCCTTCGTGTAGCACAGATCAAGCGCATCCACGACCATGCGGATGTCGGCCGAGTTCTTGCCGGACATCCGCACGTGCGGGATCTCGATCAGCTCGAAACCGGCCTCATGCATGCCGCCCTTGAACTCCTTGTAGCGTTCCCAGTTGCAGTACGCCTTCTTGACGACGATGTTGCCCTTCAGCAGCAGCCGTTCGAGCACCTTGCGGATGTCGAAAGTCGGGATCTTGGCGTCGCGCACGCCGAGGGCGACGTTCTCGAAATCGCAGAACACGGCCATGATGCGCGTATCGGATCGGGTGTCGATCAAGTGTCCTCCGCGGCGCATCGCGCGCCAGCGTTCATTCCTCGCCTGCGGCGGGTTTCCAGGCCGATGCGAGTTCCTGCTGCTTGCGCGGCGGCACCGGGTCGTAATGGCTGAGCTGCAGCGTGAAGCTCCCCTCGCCGCCGGTCAACGCTTTCAGCCGATTCTGGTAATCGGTAACTTCCGCGAGCGGCACGTAGGCCGACACCACGATGCGGCCGCGCGCGCGCGCTTCGTTACCGTCGATGCGCGCCCGGCGCGTCGCGAGGTCGGCCGTGATGTCGCCCATCACCGCGCCCGGCGCATTGATCTCGACGTGCACAATCGGCTCGAGCACCGCGGGGCCTGCCTTCTGCACTGCGTCGAGGAAGGCCTTGCGGCCCGCCGACACGAATGCCACTTCCTTTGAATCCACCGAGTGGTACTTGCCGTCATAGACCGAAACGCGGATGTCCTGCAGCGGGAATCCCGCGACCGCGCCCTCGGCCAGCGCATGGCGGATTCCCTTTTCGACGGCCGGTATGAACTGGTTCGGAATCGCGCCGCCGACGACGTCGTCCACGAACTCGAAGCCTGCCCCTCGCACCAGCGGTTCGACCCGGAGGTACACCTCGCCGAACTGTCCCGCCCCGCCGGTCTGCTTCTTGTGGCGGTGGTGGCCCTCGGCCGGGCGGGTGATCGTCTCGCGATAGGGGATGCTCGGCGGACGAGTTCGGACCGCGACGCCGTAGCGCTCGCCCATCCGCTCCGTCATCACGCGCAGATGCAAGTCGCCCATGCCGTAGAGCACGGTCTCGTTGACCGAGGTATTGTGCTCGACGCGCACGCAGGGATCCTCGGCGGCCAGCTTGTGCAGCGCCTCGGCGAGCTTGTGCTCGTCGCCGCGCCGCTCCGGCTCGATCGCTGCGCCGAGCATCGCCGGCGGAAATGCGATCGATTTCAGATGGATGCTGTCCTCGTCGTGCGAATCGTGCAGCACCGCGTCGAAGTGCAGTTCGTCGAGTTTCGCCACCGCGCAGATGTCGCCCGGCACCGCCTGCGGGATTTCGTTGTGTTCCTTGCCCTGCATGCGGAACAGGTGCGCGATCCGGACCGGCTTGCGCCCGTCGCCGACGAACAGCTGCGCACCGGCGCGGATCGTGCCCTGGTGCACGCGAAACAGGCCGAGCTTGCCAACGAACGGATCCATGATCACTTTGAACACGTGGGCAATCGCGTGGCGGCCCGGGTCCGGTATGACCGTCACGCGTTGTGCATCGTTGCCCGCCCCCCGCATGAACGGGGGCGGGTTTCCCTCCGCCGGGTTGGGCATCAGCCGCGCCATCACCTCCAGCAGTTCCGGGATGCCGGCGCCGGTCTCCGCGGACACGAAACAGACCGGCACGAGGTGGCCTTCGCGCAGCGCCTTTTCGAATGGATCATGCAACTGAGCGGGCGCCAGTTCCTCGCCCTGCTCGAGGTAGAGCGCCATCAGCTCCTCGTCCACCTCGACCACCTGGTCGATGATCTCGGTGTGCGCCTGCCGGACCGACGAGAAATCGGTGGGCTCCCCGTCATTATGAAAAAAACAGTCGATCACCTTGCTGCCGCCCGCCGCCGGCAGGTTGACCGGCAGGCATTCGCGGCCGAACTGCTCGCGAACCTCCTCAAGCGTGGCCGCGGCATCCGCCTCGCGGGCGTCGATCTTGTTGATCACGATGACGCGGCACAGGCCGCGCTCGCGCGCAAAATCCATCACGCGCTGTGTCACCGGCTCGACGCCCGCGACGGCGCTCGTCACGACGGCCGCGGTCTCGACCGCCTCGAATACCGGCAACGTGCGTCCGATGAAGTCCGGGTAACCGGGTGTGTCGACCAGGTTGACGTGCGCCCCGCCGGTCTCGAGCCAGCACAGGGTCGCATCGACGGAATGCAGCAGGCGGCGCGCCTGCGGATCGTGATCGCAGACCGTGGTGCCGCGCGTCAGGCCGCCCTTGGCGCGGATACTGCCTGCGCCGTACAGCAGCGCCTCCGCCAGCAGGGTCTTGCCCGCCCCCGCGTGGCCCACCAGGGCGATGTTGCGTATGTCACCGGTCGCTTTGGTCATCCCTTCCCCTGCCCAGCCGCCGTGCCGGCGGGTTTTTCAAAAAGGATAGCACCGAAGCCGGCGGCTGGCTTGCGCCATGCCGGGATGAAGGGCAAACTCGGTTTCCTTACGAGAAGGCCCTTCAATACCGGGCTGGCGGGGGAATTCATGGCGGTTTCGGTCAAAGGCGACAGCGCGGATCCGATGGTCGAGCCAAACGTCATCCCGCTGGTCGACATCATGCTGGTGCTGCTGATCATATTCATCATCACCATCCCGGTCATGACGCACGCCGTCAAGATCGACCTGCCGCGTGAAAACCTGAACCCGCCGCCCGAGCCGCCCGAAGTCGTGCGTATTTACGTCGAGTTTGACGGCACGATCATGTGGAACGGCACGCCGGTCGACCTCGCATCCTTCGGGGATTACGTCGCGATCGAGAATGCCAAGGACCCGCAGCCGGAGGTTCACGTGGACGCGCACCGGCGCGTGCCGTACGTGTACGTCGCCAACGTGCTGTTCACCTTGCAGCGCGGCGGCCTGCAGAAAGTCGGCTTCGTCTCGGGTGCCCCACCCGCTGAAGCGCCGGCGCCCTAGCGCCGGACCGCGGTCCGGCTGCGGGCCATGATCCGGTCCGTGAAATCCATAGCCCTCCTGCTGCTGGTTGTTGCCGGCGGCTCGGCCGCGGCTGACGACCGCAGGCTTCGGCGCTACGAATTGCCCAACCTGGACACACTGGAACTGACCTTGCCGCCCGGCTGGCAGGATGAAACGGACGTGCCGCCTGGCGGTATTCCACTGACGGTCCGCCTGTACCCCGCCGAAGGTGCTGCGTTCGAAGTTTTCGTCACGCCGGAATCGCCGGAGCCGACGGCGGGCGAAGTGCAGGACACCGGGGCGCTGCGCGAGGCCGTGCGGGACTCGGCCGAGCGGATCCGGCCGCAGGCGATTGAGGAGTCCATCGAGATCCGGCGCCTGCAGGGCGGGAGCGGCATCGGCTTCTACTTTTCCGCGACTGACCGGGCGCCGCAGCCGGAGGAATTCCGGCACATGCACCAGGGCGCGCTGCAAGCCGGCGAACTGACGCTGTGGTTCACGATCCTGACCCATGACGGCCAGGATGCCGTGGTCGCGGATGCGCTGGCGATGCTGCAGGCAGCCGTGCATCGCCGCACCGGGCTCGACCAGCGCTGAGCGCGGCTAGCGGGTCCTGAACCGGCGCCGGATTTCCTCCAGCTTCAACGGATCGTGATGGGTTCCGAGCACCCATTCGACCGGCAGCCTGGTGCGGTCCAGCCACTTGATCAGGGATTCGAAGGTCTCGTTGAAGGGGGAATACAAGGAGAACAGGTCGGCATTGATCAAAGTCCGCGACTTGCGATCGTAAAGGACGAGCATGCCGTCGACATGCGGGTTCCCGCTCACGTTGAAGATTTCGATCGGGCGATCCGGGGCCTCGAGCAGCAGCCGATCGCCGACTTCGGCAATCGTCGGCACGGCCGTCGGGGGCGACACGAGGGCAGCGCCGGAGTAGGAACTGCGCGTGTATCGCTCGAGGAACGCCGCGCTTCCCGTCCGCTTGAGCTTCAGGGGCAATCGCGGGAACGAGATGCACCAGCCCTGAATGGGGCCGAGCAGAGCCATGTCCGGCTCGCCGGTCCCGCAGCGGACTTCGCCTGCTTCAAACTGGCGTTCGCGGCGAATGATCAGTTCATGGCTCGCGTCACGGCTCCACCAGTTGCCATGGCCTTCAACATAGCCCCGCTGGCCAGGTCGGCTCCGCGTCAAATGCGGTAAAGGGCCCTGTGCCCGCGACAGACGGCGCGCCGATTCGCACGGCACGGCCTGGGACCTGGAGATCGTCCCGCTGAAATCCGAATTCTGCCTGCTGCAGCGCCCCGAATCGCTGCACCTGCCGCTCGGCGGAAGCCGTTCGCTGTGGCTCGCAGCCAGCGGCAAGCCCATTGCGCAGGCGGGTTCCGGCGAAAACAACTGACAGGCCGCCATTTGCTATGGTGGCGCGAATCATGATGGATCGCCGTCAGTTGCTCGGACTCACGCTCGGCACGGGTGCCGCGTTCGGCCTCGGCTCGCGTCTGACCGGCGCCGCCGGCCAACCAAGTCTCCTGCACCGGCCGATTCCTTCGACCCGTGAACGGATCCCGGTGATCGGCCTCGGCAGTTCCGCGACATTCCGCTCTGCGGCAAAGGGCGAGGACGTGGCGGCGCTGCGCGAGGTGCTCGACGTGATGGTCGCGCGCGGCGCCACCGTCTTCGACACCGCGCCCGCCTACGGCGCCTCCGAGGAAGTCGCCGGCCGGCTCGCACGCGAACTCGGCATTGCGCAGAAGATCTTCTGGGCCACCAAGGTCAATGTCGCGCCCCGCGGCGGCGGATCGGCCGAGCCGGCGGCGGCGCGGGCGCAGATCGAGGAATCCTTCCGGCGCTTCGGCGTCACGACGATGAACCTGATCCAGGTCCACAATCTCGGCGACGTGCCGGTTCAGCTCGGCATCCTGAAGGAACTCAAGAAGGCCGGGCGCGTCGGTTACATCGGCGTCACGTCCACGAGCAAGGGCCAGTATCCACAGCTCGAGCGCGTGATGCGCGAGGAACCGCTCGATTTCATCGGCGTGGATTACGCGGTGGACAATCGCGACGTCGAGCAGACGATCCTGCCGCTCGCGATCGAGCGCAAGATCGCGGTGATGGTCTACGTACCGTTCGGCCGCACGCGGCTGTTCCGGCGCGTCGGCGACCGGCCGCTGCCGGACTGGGCCGCGGATTTCGACGCCGCGAGCTGGGCGCAGTTCTTCATCAAGTACCTGCTGGGCCACCCGGCCGTGACGGTGGTGACCCCTGCGACCAGCAAGGCGACGCACATGCTGGACAACATCGGCGCCGGCATCGGCCGCCTGCCGGACGCCGGGACCCGGCGCCGGATGACGGCCCTGATCGACGACCTGCCCGCGATCAACTGAACATCTTTCCTGACGGGCTGCCGTCGATCCAGGTCTCGCGTACCTGAAGCTGATCGTCCGCCAGCACGAGATTGGCGCGCAAACCCGGTTCGATCCTGCCGATTTCGAGCCCGAGGCCCAGGAACGCGGCTGGATTGCTGCTTGCCATGCGCACCGCCTCCGGCAAACCGAGTTGGAGCATCGACACGGCATTTCGCACCGCGCCCGCCATATCGATATCGGAGCCGGCGAGATTTCCCTCGGAGTCGACGCAGGCGGCGCCTTCGACGGAGATCGGCCGGCCCTGCAGGCTGAAGCTCTTGTTGGACGCGCCGACGCTCGGCATCGCATCCGTCACCAGCATGAAACGGTCGTGGCGCTTGCAGCGCAGCGCAATGCGCAACACCGCCGGATCCACATGCTGGCCATCGACGATGATCCCGCACCAGCTGTCCGCATGCTCCAGCGCAGCGCCTACGGCACCCGGCTGGCGACTGGTCAGCTGTGACATCGCATTGAACAGATGCGTGAATCCCTGCAGGCCATGCCGGAGCGCCTCCCGGACCTCCTCATAGCTTGCATCCGTATGGCCCGCGCAGACGATGACCCCGGCCGCCGACAGCTTGTCGATGAAACCGGGCGTCGTCATTTCCGGCGCCAGCGTGACCAGGGTCCGGCCGTGTCGCAGCGACGTCAGCAATCGAATGCCGGCCTCGTCGAGTTCGCGGAACTTACTCGAATCATGCACGCCCTTGCGCGCCACGTTGAGAAACGGCCCTTCGACGTGGATCCCGAGGACGCCCGGCACACCGGCCTGTATCGCCGCATCCACGGCACGCATCGCCTGCTCGACGACTTTCAGGTCGTCGCTGATCAGCGTCGGCAGGAAACCGGTCGTGCCGAACTGCCGGTGCGCGGCGCCGATGCAGCGGATTGTTTCGACATCGCGTGAATCATTGAACAGCAGCCCGCCGCCACCATTGACCTGCACGTCGATGAATCCCGGCAGCAGCATTCCGCCTTCAAGGTCGACGTGGCATGCGCGACCAACTCGCACATCCGATTTCGGCAACAGCGCGGCAATGCGATCGCCATCGATCAGGACCGCCAGGCCGTGCCTGAAACCCTCGTCGCCCAGCACGCGGCCATTGACCAGTGCCGTCGGCATCAGACCGTTTCCGTGACCTTGCGCAGGTGCGGCGGGTGATCCGGATCCATGCCGCGCGCGCGGGCCAGCGCTTCGACCAAGCGGTAGAAGCTCTGGATCAGCAGGATCGGCTGGACGGCCGGGTGTGCGGAAACGGTCGGCAGCACCAATGCGCCAGGCGCCTCGCAACCCGCCACGATCACCGCGGCACCGCCGGCGGCGAGCTCGGCCGCGAGCGCCGCGCTACTTTCCCGCGTCTCGTCTTCCTGCGCAAAGATCAGCACCGGGAATCCTGCCTCAACCAGCGCCATTGGACCGTGGCGCAGTTCGGCTGCGGAGAGGCCTTCCTCGTGCAGGCGACAGGTTTCCTTGAGCTTCAATGCAGCCTCCTGAGCGACGCAGAGGCCGAGCCCGCGGCCCACCACGAACAGGCTGCCGCCATTTCGCAGTCGTTCCACGGCCGCTTGCCAGTCGAGATTCCATGCCCGCTCGAGTCCGTCGGGCAGCGCTGCCAATGCAGACTGCAGTTCGTTGTCGCATCGCCACTCCGCGACCAGATGCAGAATCGCGGTCAATGATGCGACATGCGACTTCGTGGCCGCGATACTCCGCTCGGGACCGGCGCGCAGCAGAATGACGTGATCCGACCGCGCGGCGAGCAAGGAATCATCCGCATTCACGAGCGCAACTACCATGGCGCCCGCCGCACGCGCGGACTCCGCGGCCGCAAGCAGGTCGGGGCTGCGTCCCGACTGGGAAATTACCAGGCACAGCGTGTTACGCAGATCCGTCTGCACCGAGTAAACGGAACTGACGGATGGTGCGGCAGAGGAAGTCAGCAAGCCGCAGCGTGTCTCCAGCAGGTACCTGGCATAGGTCGCCGCATGATCGGAACTGCCACGCGCGCAGGTAATGACTGCGCGCGGTTGCAGGCGCCGCAGCTTCGCGCCGAGTTGCCTCACGGCATCATGATTCGCGGCGAATTGCCTGCGCACGACTGCGGCCGATTCGGCGGCTTCGCGATACATGAATGTCACGACTGGGCGCTGAGTTCTGCGACGAAATCGTAGGTATCGCCGCGATAGAAGGACTGCGAGAACTCCACCGCACGCCCGTCGCCCAGGTAACCGACGCGCTCCGCGAGCAGGCCCGGGTCGAGAGCCTGCGCACCCAGCAGCTTGGCCTGTTCGGCGGTCAGAAGCACCGCGCGCAGGCGCTGCAGGGCCTTGACCGGCCGATTGCCAGATCGCTCGAGGGCCTCGTACAGGGACTTGTCAACGCTTTCAATCGAGGGCAGGCAGTTGGCCAGTACCGTTGCGTACTCGAGTGCCATCGGCGCGTCGTCGGCAAAGCGGATCCGGTGAAACCGGTAGACGGGCGTGCCGGGGCTCAGTTGCATCGTGAGCGCCTCTTCAGGCGTCACCGTGCCCTGGGAGCGCTTGAGCCAGACGCTGCGCGGATGCAGGCCGCGCGCGCGCATGTCTTCCGAAAACGAGCTGAGCTGCGAGAAATTCTTCTCGACGCGCGACTTCACGAAAGTGCCGGATCCCTGGCGCCTGACCAGCAGGCCCTCCGTGACCAGGCCGTCGATGGCCTTGCGCACCGTGATGCGCGAAACCTTCAATTCCATTGCCAGATCACGCTCCGGCGGCAACGCGTCGTTGGGTCCGAGCGCTCCTTTCTCGATCGCGCCCTTCAGCAGCCGCTGCAATTGCTGGTACAGCGGCACCCCGCTGCTGTCGTCCAGGCGCCCGAGATTTCGCCGCAAGCGGGTCATGTTCACGTCCCGTGATTGAAGTCCTCAATATAACCAAATCAATACCACTTGGCGCAACTATTTCTCGTAAGATCCAAAAAAACGTTACTCCTTATAGAGTTAACGGTTAATCTCACTGGTCCTATAAAGGACTGGTATTTCGCTTTTAGTGGTATTACAGTGGCATTACATTGGTTGCGACTGCCGGCATGCCTGGCGGCGCGGCTGGTTTCAAAGCGTTCAATTCGGGGGAAATGACGCCATGAGCAATTGCACCTCACCGCGAAACACGGCATCAACGAAGCGCGCGCCGACCGCGCTCGCCAGCGCCATCGCCATCGCGCTGTACGGAGGCGCCGGCATGGCG
>Ga0209640_10002921_pt1 | contig 14979 bp, 11 predicted proteins | sample RifCSP10_1_FD_184018 | JGI IMG/M metagenome (GOLD analysis project Ga0209640, IMG submission 184018) | Soil microbial communities from Rifle, Colorado - Rifle CSP2_sed 10_1 (SPAdes) (version 2) | ecosystem: Environmental > Terrestrial > Deep subsurface > Rock core/Sediment | place: Rifle...
CCCCCAGCCGCTGGCTCGCCGACGCCGACTACCTGCGCCACAACGCGTGGCAGATCCCCGCGCTCGCGGCGCTGGCGCGCGACGCGAGCTGGCGGCTCGAGCGCCGGCGTGCCTTCGCCGAGGTCGGTCTCGAGCTGCGGAGCTTCGTGTGCGAGTGATCGGCGGCACGGCGGATCGTGCGTCTGGGCACGCCTCGCTGCTAGAGTCTCTCCTCCGCGCCGCCATGATCGTCGACAAGAAGCGCCACGGGGAGCACACCGTCCTGCGGATCGAGGGCGTGGTGCGCATCGGCGAGAGCGCCGAGTTCCTGGCGCAGGCGCTGGGGAAACTCCTCGCCGACGAGCGCGGGCACGTGTTCGTCGACCTCGAGCGCATCAATTACATCGACTCGACCGGCATCGGCGAGCTGGTGGGCTACTTCGGGAGGTTCCGCGAACAGGGCCGGCGATTGGTGCTCGTGCACCCGGCGGCGCGGATCCGCAAGCTGCTCGAGATCGCCAAGCTCGACGATGTCTTCCCGACCTACGACACCCTGGAGTCCGCGCTCGCCGCCGCAGGCGGCTGAGCCCGGCTCGATGTCCGACGAGGTGACAGCATGACCGTCGCACCCCACGCCGAGATCGCGTCCGCCGTCGAGCGGCTCGGCGAGCTCCTGCCCGGCAGGATCCTGTTCGATCCCGGCATCCGCGAGAGCTTCCAGACCGACTTCGGACGCTGGCGCCATCAGGTGCCGGCGGCGGTGGCGCGCTGCCACGGCGCCGAGGAGGTGGCGACCGTCATCCGCTTCTGCCGCGCGCGCGGCGTGCCGATCGCTGCGCGCAGCATGGGGCACACCCAGAGCGGCCAGTCGCTGACCTCGGGGGTGCTCGTCGACACCCTGGCGATGAATCGCATCCTGGCGGTGAACGAAGCGGAGGGATGGGCCGACTGCGAGGCGGGGGTAGTCTGGCGCGACCTGGTGATCGTGGCGTCGCAGAAGGGGATGATCCCGCCCGTGCTCACCAACAACCTCTCGGTGACGGTCTCCGGGACCACGTCGGTGGCCGGCCTCGGCGTGGCGTCGTTCCGCGCCGGCACGCAGGCCGACAACGCGCTCGAGATCGAGTGCGTGACCGGCGACGGCGAGATCCACGTCTGTTCTCGCGAGCGCGAGCCCGAGCTCTTCGACATGGTGCGCTGCGGGCTCGGCCAGATCGCGATCATGACCCGCGTGCGGACGCGGCTGCGCAAGTGCGAGCCGCTCGTGCGCATGTACACCCTGGTCTACGACGACCTCGGACGCTGGATGGAGGACGCCGCCAAGGTGCTCGACCCGGCGGACCCGACGTTCTCGACCGCCGGCGGCATCTGCGCGCCGGCGCCCGTCGGTTTCAAGAAGATCGGCGAGGGCCTGAAGCTCGGCGAGGGGATGATCGGGCAGGCGGTGTGGCTCTTCCCGATGTTCCTCACCGTCGAGTACTCGCCCGGCGCCGAGCCCGACGACGCCCGCGTCCTCTCCCGGCTCGCGCCCTGGCGCCACGTGCTCACCCAGGACGTCACCGCGGTCGAGTTCGCGCGCCGCATGGAACCGATGTTCGAGGCCTGGAAGCTCTCCGGCTACTGGGAACAGCCTCACCCCTGGATGGAGACCACACTGCCCTGGGAGTCCGCCCAAGAGTACGTCGAGACGGTGCTCACCAACCTGCCCCCGGGAGCGCTCGGGCCGGGCGGCCACGTCCTGCTGTGGCCCGCCCGCACCGCGACCTCGCACGTGCCGCTCTTCGCTCACCCCGGCGGCGAGCTGGTGCTCGGCTGGGGGATCCTGGGCTCGGTCCACCGCTCCAAGCTCGACCAGATGCTGACCCAGCTCGATTTCGCCTCCGAGCTCTCGATCGCCTACGGCGGCAAGCGCTACCTCTCGGGCTACATCACCTTCGACACGCCGGAGCGCTGGCGCGCTCACTTCGGCGACGAGACCTGGAGACGTCTCTGCGCCGCCAAGCGGCGGTGGGACCCGGACGGCATCCTCGCTCCCGGTTTCATCCAGTACGACTGAGCGCGGAGATTGCACTTGGCCCGCATCGCGCTGCTCACCGGAGGGGCGAGCCCCGAACGCGACGTCGCCTACGCCACCGCCGCGCAGGAGCTGCCCGCCCTGCGCGACCTCGGCCACGAGCTGACGGTCGTCGACACGGTCGAGGGCGTCCTCGACGGCGAGCGCGAGCGCATCCTGCTCGCCCCCGGCGTGGCGCGCCAGCCGCCTTCGTTCGCCGAGCTCGCGGCGCTCGCGGCGCGCGAGAACCTGCCGGCGCTGGTCGCGGGCGGCTCGTTGTCGGGATACGACCTCGTGTTCCTGGCGCTGCACGGAGGCGTCTACGAGGGCGGGCCCCTGCAGGCGCTCCTCGACCTCGCCGGGCTGCGTTACACCGGCAGCGGCGCGCTGGGTAGCGGCCTGGCGATGGACAAAGAGGTCTCGAAGCGGCTGCTGCGCGCCGACGGCCTGCCGACCGCGAAGTGGAGGGTGTGGCGGGGCGATCGCGGCGAGCTCGCGGCGCTGGGCTGGCCGCTGGTCGTCAAGCCCGCCAACGCCGGCTCGTCGGTGGGCGTGACCGTGGCGCACGGTCTCGAAGAGCTGGACGCCGCCCTCGACGCGGCGCTCGTCGTCGATCGCGTCGTGCTGGTGGAGGAGCTCCTGCCCGGACGCGAGTTCACCGTCGGCGTGCTCGGCGAGCGCGCGCTCGGGGTGGGAGAGATCCTGCCCAGTCACGAGATCTTCGATTACGAATGCAAGTACACGCCGGGCATGACGCGCGAGGTCTTCCCGGCCGAGATCCCCGAAGCGCTCGCGGCGCGCCTGCGCGAGCTCGCGGCCGCCACCCACCTCAGCCACCGCTTGCGCGACTTCTCGCGCGTCGACTTCAAGCTCGGCGCCGACGGCGAGCCGTACGTGCTCGAAGTCAACACTCTTCCCGGGATGACCCGCACCAGCCTGCTGCCGCAGTCCGCGGCGGTCGCCGGCGTCGGGTTCGGCGAGCTCTGCCGCGAGATCTGCGAGCTCGCCCTGCGCCGCGAGCCCGGCGCATGACGACCCACGTCCGCATCGCCCACAGCCCGGACTCCGACGACGCCTTCATGTTCTACGCCCTCACCCAGGGCGTGCTCGACACCTCCGGGCTCGAGATCGAGCACGTGCTGGCCGACATCGAGACCCTGAATCGCGAGGCGTTCGCGGGCACGTACGACGTCACGGCGTTCTCTTTCCACGCCTACGCATACCTACGGGACCGCTACGCGATCATGCCCTCCGGCGCCTCCTTCGGCGACGGCTACGGCCCGGTGGTCATCGCGCGGCGGGAGATCGCGCGCGACGAGCTTCCCGGCCTCCTCACCGCCGTTCCGGGCGAGCTCACCACGGCGCACCTGGCGCTCAAGCTCTGGCAGCCGGCGGCGCGCACCACGTTCGTCGCCTTCGATCGCGTCTTCGAAGCCGTCGCCTCGGGAGCGGCAGACGCCGGGGTGGTGATCCACGAGGGCCAGCTCACCTGGCGCGACGAGGGCTTCCGCGCCCTGGTCGACCTCGGCGCGTGGTGGAAGCAGGAGACCGGGGGCCCGCTGCCGTTGGGCGGCAACGGCGTCCGCAAGGATCTCGCGCCCGAGCTCCGGGGACGGCTCTGCCGGCTGCTCTCCGAGTCGATCGCCTACGCTCTCGACCACCGCGCCGAGGCGCTCGGCTTCGCGGTACGGTACGCGCGCGAGATCGCGTCCGACCCGGTGCGCTCCGACCGCTTCGTCGGCATGTACGTCAATGAATGGACGCGCGATTACGGCGATGCCGGGCGCGGCGCCGTGCAGCTGCTGCTCGACCGCGGGCACGCCGCCGGAATCCTGCCGCGGCGCGTGATCGCGGAGTTCGAAACGGCATGACCCGGGCCCGCGTGCGGGCCGTCGCTTTCGATCTCGACGGCACGCTCGTCGATTCACGGCGCGACCTGGCCGACGCGGTCAACCGCATGCGCGCCGAGCTCGGCCTGGCACCGCTCGCTGTCGACGTCGTGCTGAGCATGGTCGGAGCCGGCGCGCGCAACCTGGTGCGCCGCGCCCTCGGCGGCGAGCCGGCGCCCGAGACCTTCGAGCGCGGCTTCGCGGCATTCCTCCGTCACTACGACGCGGTGTGCACGTGCCAGACGCGGCCGTTCCCCGGCGTCGAGGCCATGCTCGCCGCTCTGCCCGGCGGGCTGCCGCTCGCCGTGGTCACCAACAAGCCGGAGCGCTTCAGCCGCCGCATCGTGGCCCACCTCGGCTGGGAGGGCCGCTTCGTCGACATCGTGGGAGGCGACACGCTGCCGACGCGCAAGCCGGCGCCGGACGGCCTGCTTCGCGTCGCGGCGCGCTGCGCCGCCGAGCCGCGCGAGCTGCTCTTCGTGGGCGACAGCGCGATCGACGCCGCCGCCGCCGACGCCGCAGGCTGCGCTCTCGTGCTCGCCGCCTGGGGGTTCGCCGGCGCCGACGAGCGCCGGGCGCTGGGCGCGCGCAACTGGATCGAGCGGCCGGAACGCCTAGACGCCTTCGTCGCCGCCTGAGCGGCGTCGCGGCGCACGAGGGCGGCGGCTCTCGGTCCACAGCAGCCGCAGCTCGGCGCGCGTCACCACGCCGAGCCGGAAGAGCAGCAGCAGGTAGATCGCGCCGGCGATCGCCGCCGGCACCGCCGCCCCCCGGGTCGCGGCGACGAGAACGGCGGGCGGCAGCGCCGCGATCAGGTGCCGCGACGTACGGGCGGCAGCGAGCACGCCGGTCGCGCGCAGCTGTGCGACGGCGACCGCCGCCGTGGCGGCGAGCGCGGCGACGAGCGCCCACGCGGCGCCGAGGGCCGCGTGGCGCGGCACCAGCCACGCCGCGGCGGCGGTGAAGCTCGCCGCCGCCGTGGCCCCCAGCACGACGGCGCGCCCGATCCGGCGCTCGACCGTCGCCGCCGAGAGCGCGGTGCGGATGGTGGGCGCGGGAATCGTGGCGAGCACGACGACGGCGAGGCAGGGCAGCACTCCGAGGTAGCTCTCGCCGAAGAGCATGCGCACCGCCAACGGGCCGGCGGCGAGGACGGTGAACGCGAACAGCAGGCTGCCGGCGGTCAGGTATCTGAGCCCGGTGCCGAGGCTCAGGTCGCGGCCACCGTGGTCGCCCGCCACGTGCTTGAGGCTCAACGTCGGTACCTGGAGGCCGATCGTCTCGCCGAGCAGCCGGGTGTAGGCGGTCGGAGCCGAGAGGGCGATGTTGAAGAAGGCGATCTCCGCGCTCGCGACGCCGGCGAGCGCGAGCGCGCTCTCGCCCAGGCGCCAGGGCATGCGCAGCATCAGATTGCTGCCGAAGATGGCGAGACCGAACCGGGCGTGCTCGAGCATGTCGCGCAGCTCGTGCGCGCCGCGCTCGAGGGTGAAGAGCGCGCGACAGAGGTAGGCACCGTAGACGAAAGCGAGTGCCTGCATGAAGCAGAGCGCCAGCGCCGCGCGTTCGAGGCTGGAGAAGCCTCCGCCGAGCGCGAGCAACGTCAAGAGCGCGTAGCGGCTGAACGCCTCGCGCCGCATCGAGACGCCGAGCTGATTGAGGCCATAGAAGACGCTGTAGAAGGGGGCCGCGACCGTCATCAGCACGAAGCTCAGCGCTGCGGCGACGAGCGTGGCGGTCGACGCCTGCGGGAGGACGCGGTGCAGGAAGAGGTAGAGCGCGGGCGCGACAAGGAAGGCGATCAGAAGCCGCATCTCGACCACGTTCATGAACAACGCGCGCACGCGTGCCGTCGCTCCGCGCGCCGCGTATTCGGGGATGAAGCGGCCGAAGATGAAGCGCGCGCCGAGGTTCGAGGTCATCATCCAGAGCGTGTTGAGCGACAGGATGACGACGAACTGCCCGAACAGGCCGGGTCCCATGGCGCGCGGCGCGGCCACGGTGAAGAGAGCCATGCCGCCGACCTGCACGGCTTTGTAGAAGGCGATCGGCCGCAGCTGGCCGACCAGGCTCGTCGGATCGAGCCGCACGAAGTCGGAGGCCGGGCGCGGAGTCACGTGAAGAGGCGGGCGCCCGAATCGGCGGCCCTCGGGGAGCGATTCCGTTCGGAACGAAAGCGGATTCTGGCACAGGAGGCGGCGTGGCTCGGCGCGTGCGGTCCGTCGGCGGCGTCGAGCGCACGAGCTCGGCCGCTCCGGCCTCCGCCACCTCCGCCTTCGGGCTCGAACTGCGATGAGCGCGCTGGCTCAGCGCCGGCCGGGGGCCGGCGCCTCGCGCGGGAAGACGAACGGCTCGGGGAACAGCTCGCCGAGCCGGAAGTCGCGGCGGCCACCGTCGAGACCGGCGAGGTGGATCGCGAGCTCGGGGCCGCAGAACTCGGCGAGCGTCTCGCGGCAGAGCCCGCACGGCGCGGCGGGCGGCGAGGTGGCCGTGACCACGGCGATGGCGCGGAAGCGGCGCGACCCGGCGGCGACCGCGGCAGCGACCGCCGCGCGCTCGGCGCACAGCGAGAGGCCGAAGGAGCGGTTCTCGACGTTGACGCCGGTGAACACCCGCCCGTCTTCGGCGAGCAGCGCCGCTCCGACCGCGAAGTCGCTGTAGGGAGCGTAGGCGTGCTCGCGGGCGGCGCGCGCGCGGTCGAGGAGAGTCTCGGCGTCCACGGCGCGCGAGGCTAGCACGGCGCCCGGAGGCGGCCCCGTGTGCTAGCTTGCCGCAACCGCGCGCCGAGAATTGCGTATGCATGGCCAGGTGTCCTTCGCCACCTCGAACTCGGGGCGATCCGCCTTCGGCTGGATCGCATTGCTCGTCGCCGGCGTGGCGGGCGCGGTGACGCTGCTCCGCGAGACCGCGCCGCTCCTGGTGCGCGACTGGCGCACGAACTCCGCGGAGGCCGAGGCGATCGCGCGCGCCGAGCTCGGCATTCTCGGCGAGCTGCCCGTGGACGCTTACGTGGTGACCGCGCTCGAAGGCACGGCAGAGACCGAGTTCCGGGCCCTCCTCGAGCCGGACTCGGCGGCGCAGGAGCGCTTCGCACGCGCGCCGATCGGTCGGACGATCCTGGCCTGGCGGATCGCCGTCTATCCTCCTCGGGCGCGCTCCCAGGACTGGATGTACCGCGCGCGTGTGGCGAGAAGCGGCGAAGTGCTCGAGCTGGCCTTGCGACTGCCCCGCGAGCAGGTGGGGGCGCGCCTCGAGGCGGCGGAGGCGGAACGCCGCGCGGCGGAGTTCCTCGCCGGGCGCGGATTCGACCTCGGCCGCTACGCGCCACCGCAGATCAAGACCCAGGATCTGCTCGCGCGCACCGACACCACGGTGCGTTACCGCGATCGCGAGCAGCTGTTCGGCGAGCGATTGAGCTACGGCGTCGAGGTGAGCTTCGCGGGAGATCGTCTGGCGGGCTTCGAGCACTGGTCCGAGGATCCGCGGCCGGCCGATCTCGACGCGCTGATCCAGCCCTTCACGCTGGTCGGCAACCTGCGCTTCTTCTCGCTCTTCCTCGTGCTCCCCCTGGTCGGCGTGGTGTTCGTGCGCCGCTACCACGAAGGCGTCGTGGGCGTGGAGCGCGGAGTGCGCATCGTCGGCCTCTGCCTCGCGGTGAGCGTCCTCTTCCTGCTTCTCGTCTCGCGTCCGTCGACCCAGGGCTGGAACTTCGGCACCCTGTCGCGCGAGCAGATGACCTGGATCTGGGGCGTCCAGATGCTGGCCGTGTTCTTCCTACCCCAGGCGCTGGTCTCCGCCCTGAGCTGGTCGGTGGGCGAATCGCTCTGCCGCGAGCGCTGGGGCGGGAAGCTCGCCGCCTTCGACGCGCTCTTCCGGCGCGACTGGTCGAACCGCACGGTGGCGCTCGCGGCGCTGCGTGGCCTGGCCCTCGGCGCGGCGCTGGCGGCGCTCCTTCTGCTGCCCTCGCGGCTGGCGCCAGGGACCTTCGGGAGGGTCTCGACCGCGCTCCATCTCGGACCGTGGTGGGAGAGCGCGCGCGTGCCGGGCGTCGCGCTGCTGCTCTTCCTCGTTCTGTTCACGCTCTACTACGAGCTCTTCGGGCGCCTCTTCCTGGTGCCGCTCCTGGTGCGGCGCTTCGGGGTCTGGGGCGGCGGCGCCCTCGCCGCCGTGCTCACCGCGCTGATCTTCTGGGGTCCGCTCGCGGTGGTGCCGATCTTCGGCTCGATGGTGAGCAGCCTGGTGTTCTCGACCTTCCTGGTGTGGTGCTTCCTGCGCTGGGACTTCCTCACCTCGACGCTGGCTTCGTTCGCCGCGCAAGCGCTGGTGAGCGGCCTGCCGTTCGCGCTCGCGGACGACCCGCGGCTCGAGCTCTCGGGGTACATGACCCTCCTCGGCGCGGCGCTGCCCTGCCTCCTTTCGCTGCGCTCGCTCGCCAGCGAGCGCGAGTTCGTCTACCGCTACGAAGAGGTGCCGCCGCACGTGCGCCGCATCGCCGAGCGCGAGCGCCAGCGCGTGGAGCTCGAGACCGCGCGCAACATCCAGTCGTCGATCCTGCCGCAGCTCCCGGATCGACTCCACGGCGTCGAGCTCGCCCACACCTACCTGCCGGCGAGCGAGGTCGGCGGAGATTTCTACGACGTGCTGGCGCTCGAGGACGGGCGGCTGGCCGTGGCCGTGGGCGACGTCGCCGGCCACGGCGTCAGCTCGGGACTGGTGATGTCGATGGCGAAGTCGGCGCTGGCGGTGCAGGTGTCGTTCGATCCGCGGGTCGAGTCGGTGTTCGCAACGCTGAACCGCATGGTCTACCAGAGCGCGCGCAAGCGGCTGCTCGCCACGCTCTGCTACGCGCTGCTCGATCCCGTGCGGCGCGAGCTCCAGTTCGCGAGCGCCGGCCACCTCTTCCCCTACCGCGTGAGCGCGGATGGCCGCGTCGAGATGCTCGAATCGGTGGCCTACCCGTTGGGAGTGCGGCCGGTGATCGAGGTCACCTCCCGCTTGACCTGCCTCGAGCCGGGAGACGTCGTCTTCCTGTGCAGCGACGGTCTCGTCGAAGCGCGCCGCGAGGGCTCCGAGGAGCACTTCGGCTTCGAGCGCATCGAGCTCGTGCTCGCCCGCGCCGCTGGCAACGGCGCGAGCGTTTTCCGGGACATGGTGCTCGCCGAGCTCGAGCGCTTCGCCGGCGCGGGCCCGCGCGAGGACGACCTGACGCTGCTCGTCCTGCGCCTGCCGGGCTGAATCCCTCTTGCCCGGACTCCCGCCGACGAACTAACCTCGGCGCGTGCGCCGCGACCCGTCTCAGGACCGGCACGAGCTCGGCGTGCTCTCCGCGCTCGCCCGGCTGCTCGCCTCGGCGAGCCGCCTCGACGACCTGCTCTTCGAGGTCGTGCGCACGGCGAGCGAGATCCTCGACCTCGACGACTGCGTGCTCTTCCTCTGGGACGAGGACGAGCGCGTGCTCGTGCAGCGCGCCGCCTGGGGTCCGAAGTTCGACCGCGAGCACCGCGAGGTGCGGCGGCCGATGCGGTTGCGGCTGGGACAGGGAATCGTGGGCTCGGTCGCGGCCTCGCGCCTGGTCGAGATCGTGGAGGACGTCTCGATCGACCGGCGCTACGTCGAGGACGCCGTGCCCGCCGGCTCCGAGCTCGCGGTGCCGATCCTCCATCAGGACCGACTGGTCGGGGTGCTCGACGCCGAGTCGACCGAGAAGCGCACGTTCGGCGCCGAAGACGCGGTGGCGTTGACGCGCTGCGCCGACCTCTGCGCCTCGGCGATCGTCCTCCTGCAGCGCCGCGAGCGCGAGAGCCGCAGGATCGAGGAGACCCTGCGCGAGGTGGAGCATCGGCTGCGCCACCTCACCACCCACGATTCGCTGACCGGGCTGCTCGACCGGCCGCGCTTCCTCGAGGAGGTCGGAGCAGCGCTGGCGGCCGCGGCGGCGGGGGGGCCCCAGGTCGCGATGGTGACGCTGGCGCTCGATCGATTCGAGGTGGTGAATCGAGCCCTCGGCCAGCTCGAGGGCGACGAGGTGCTGAAGCGCGTGTCTGCGGTCTGCCGCGACCGCGCACGCCGCGGCGACGTCGTCGCGCGTGTCGCCGGCGTCGAGTTCGCGCTCCTGCTGCGCGGCGCGGCGCTCGACGACGCGGTGGCCTTCGCCCAAGCGCTGCGCACCGAGATGATGAGCGTCCCGGTGCCTGGCGGGGCGAGCACGCTGCAGGTGAACTCCGGCGTCGCCGGGCCGCCGTCGAGCGCCGAGACGCCGGAGCAGATGCTGGGCCGCGCCCGCCGCGCGCGCCACGCCGCCGAGCAAGCGGGCGGCGGCGTCGCGTCGGCGTAGGGGCCGCGCCGCCGCTGCGATAGAGTTCGAGGAGCGCAGCGCTCGATCCCTCGCGCCGGCTTCCGGCCGGACCCACGGAGGAGTCTCTTGAAGATCCACGAATTCCAGGCGAAGGAGATCCTGCGCCGCTACGGGGTCTCGACTCCGCGCGGGCGCGTGACCGGCGCCGCCGCCGAGGCGCGCGAGATCTGCGCCGAGCTCGGCGGGAGGTGCGTGGTGAAGGCTCAGATCCACGCCGGCGGCCGCGGCAAGGGCGGAGGAGTCAAGCTCGCCGCGACGCCCGACGAGGCGTTCGCCCACGCCGACGCCATCCTCGGCATGCAGCTCGTGACCCACCAGACGGGGCCCGAGGGCCAGCGGGTGCGGAAGGTCCTGATCGAGGAAGCGGCCGACATCGCGCAGGAGCTCTACGTCGCGGTGACGCTGGATCGCGCCGCCGGCAGGCCGGTGGTGATCGCCTCCGCGGCGGGAGGCATGGACATCGAGGAGGTCGCCGCGACGCGCCCGGAGGCGATTCACCGCGAGCCGTTCGACCCCTTCCTCGGCCTGCTGCCGTTCCAGGCGCGTCGCGTCGCGCGCCGCCTCCGCCTCACGGGTGAGGTCGCCGGCAAGGCCGCCAAGCTGGTGACCGCCTTGGGCGCCGCGTATCTCGACACCGACGCCTCGCTCGCCGAGATCAACCCGCTGATGGTCACCGGCTCCGGCGACGTCGTCGCTCTCGACGCCAAGATGACCTTCGACGACAACGCGCTCTTCCGCCACAAGGACGTGGTCGGCATGCGCGATCTCGCCGAGGAGAACGCGCTCGAGGTGGAGGCCTCCAAATTCAATCTCAATTACATCAAGCTCGACGGCGAGATCGGCTGCATGGTCAACGGCGCCGGCCTGGCGATGGCGACCATGGACATCATCCAGCTCGAGGGCTCGTCGCCGGCGAACTTCCTCGACGTCGGCGGCTCGGCGTCCCAGGAGGCGGTGACCAACGCCTTCAAGATCCTGATTTCGGACCGCGCGGTGAAGGCGGTGCTGATCAACATCTTCGGCGGCATCGCGCGCACCGACCGCATCGCGGGCGGGGTGGTCGCGGCGCTGCGCGAGCTCGGCGGCGTAGAGATTCCGGTGGTGGTGCGGCTCGAGGGCACGAACGTCGAGGAGGGGCGGCGCATCCTGCGCGAGAGCGAGTTCGACTTCGTGGTCGCGGAGACGATGGCCGACGCGGCGCGCAAGGTCGTGGCCGCGGTGAAGGGAGCCGGGTGATGGCGATCTGGCTGAGCAAGTCGACGCGCCTCCTGGTGCAGGGGATCACCGGCCGCGAGGGGAAGTTCCACGCCCTCGGGTCGCGCGACTACGGCACGCAGGTGGTGGCCGGCGTGACGCCCGGCAAGGGCGGCGAGCGCGTCGAGGGGATCCCGGTGTTCGACTCGGTCGAGGAGGCGCGGCAGGCGACGGGCGCCGACGCGTCGATGGTCTTCGTGCCGCCGCCGTTCGCCGCCGACGCGATCTGCGAGGCGGCGGCGGCTGGCATCGAGCTCGTGGTGGCGATCACCGAGGGCATCCCGGTGGCCGACATGCTGCGCGCCAAGGCCTTCCTCCGCGACCACCCGAAGGTGCGCCTGATCGGTCCCAACTGTCCGGGGATCATCACCCCGGGCCAGGCGAAGATCGGCATCATGCCCGGGCACATCCACCGCCCGGGCCGGGTCGGCGTCGTCTCGCGCTCGGGCACGCTGACCTACGAGGCGGTCTGGCAGCTCACCGGGCTCGGCCTCGGACAGTCGACGTGCGTCGGCATCGGCGGCGATCCGGTGAACGGCACGAGCTTTCTCGAAGTCTTCCAGGCGTTGGCGCGCGACGCGGACACCGACGCGGTGATCATGATCGGCGAGATCGGCGGCGACGCCGAGGAGTCCGCCGCGGCGTGGATCGCGGAGAACTTCTCGAAGCCGGTGGTGGGATTCATCGCCGGAAGGACCGCCCCGCCGGGCCGGCGCATGGGCCACGCCGGCGCCATCGTCAGCGGCGGCAAGGGCACCGCGGCGGCGAAGATCGAGGCCCTGCGCGCCGCCGGCATCCAGGTCTGCGACAGCCCCGCCGAGCTCGGCGCGACCGTCGCCAAGGCGCTCGGCAAGGCTTGAGGCCGCCGACCGCTCACTCGGCGCGCAGGGCGGTGACCGGATCGACGCCCAGGGCGCGCAGAGTGGGCGGCAGCGCTCCAGCGGCGGCGGCGCCGAGCATCACCGCCGCGGCGGCGAGGTAGGTCGCGAGGTCGAACGGGCTGACGCCGGCCAGCAGCGCGCTCATCGCGCGTCCGGCCGCGGCCGCGAGGGCGAGCCCGAGCGCGGCGCCGGCGGCGGCCGGGACGAGACCCTGGCGCAGCACCAGCGCGGCGATTCCGCGTCGCGGCGCGCCGAGCGCCACGCGCACGCCGATCTCCTGGCGCCGGCTCGCCACCGTGTGGGCGAGCAGACCGTGGAGTCCGATGCCCGCGAGCAGCACGGCGAGCGCCGCGAAGGCGCCGAGGACGCGCAGTTGCGCGGCGCGCGGCGAGGTGTCGCCGGCGACGATCGCCGCCAGCGGGCGCACGTCGGTGACCGGCAGATCGGGGTCGGCCGCGGCGATGATGCGGCGCAGCTCGGGGATCAGCGGCTCGAACGGTCCGTCGGTGCGCACGACGAGGTCCTTGGGGTCGTAGTAGATGAGGCCGCCGTCGGGAACCTGACGGTGCGGCAGGTAGACCTGCGGCTCGCTCGCTCTGCCGAGCCCGCGCACGGCGACGTCGCCCGCCACGCCGACGACCGTGCGCTCGAGGAAGGCGATTTCGAACCTGCTTCCGATCGGATTCCGGTCCGGGAAGAACTTGCGCGCGAACGACGAGCTGACGACCGCCACCTTCTCGCTCTCGATCGTGTCGCCGTCGCTGACGTCGCGCCCCGCGAGCAGCGGCACCTCGAGCGCGGAGAAGACCCCCGGGGTGACGAAGCGCAAGCTCGCCGAACCGGCGTCGGCACTCTCCGCCGGCCGGCCGTCGAGCCCGATCCCCCAGATGCCTCCGCGCAGGGTCATCGGCAGGAAGCTGATGTAGCCGGCGCTCGTCACGCCCGGGAGGGCGCGCACCCGGTCGAGAACCTCGGAGTAGTGGCGGTGACGCTTCTCGGCGGAGTCGTACTCGGGCCGCGGCAACCAGGTGCGCAGGGTCAGCGCCCCGGAGCTCCGGAAGCCGGGGTCGATCGACTGCAGCTGCACGAGAGCGCGCAGGAGCAGCCCGGCCGAGACCAGGAGCGCCACCGAGAGCGTGACTTCGGCGCACACCAGGGCCCGGCGCCAGCGCTGCTTGCTCGCGCTGACGCCGCTGCGGCCGCCCTCGCGAAGGTCTGCGGCCGAGCCGCCGAGCGGCGCGCGCAGAGCCGGCGCGATGCCGAAGCCGATCCCGGTCGCCACGGTGAGCAGGGCAGCGAAGGCGAGCAGCCGCAGGTCGACGGCGGGACTGTCGGCGATCGGCAGGCTGTTGGGCACGAGCTGCGCCACTAGCGGTGTCGCCGCGAAGGCGAGCGCCACGCCGACGACACCGCCGGCGACGGCGAGCAGCAGGCTCTCGGTGAACATCTGGCGCGAGATCCGGGCACGGCCCGCCCCGAGGGCGGCGCGCACAGCGAGCTCCTTGGTGCGCGCCAGCGCGCGCACGAGGAGCAGGCTCGCGAGGTTGGTGCAGGAGAGGAGCAGGAGGCAGAGCGCGGCGCCGAGCAGCGCCACCAGCAGCAGCCGGGATTCGCTCGAGAGCTCGTCGCGCAGGCGGACGAGCGCGATCGCCGAGCGGGCACTTGAGTCCGGCTGCTCGCGCGCCAAGCGCTCCGCGATCGCGGAGAGCTCGGCGCGCGCCGCGTCGATCGAGACCTCGCGCCGGAGCCGGCCGATGACGCGCAGGAAATTGTCGTTGCGGTCGCGGTAGGCGTCCTCGCCGAAGCGCTGCGGCAGCCAGACCTGAGTCTCCCGGCTCGGGAAGTGCAGCCCCTCGGGAAGCACGCCGAGGACGATCGCGGGCTCGCCGTCGAGCACCAGCGTGCGTCCGAGGACGCCGCGGTCGGCGCCGAAGCGGCTCCTCCAGTAGGCGTGGGCGAGGACTACGGTGGCCGGCGCACCGGCGCGGTCGTCGTCCTCGGCGAACAGGCGGCCGATCGCCGGGCGGATGCGCAGCACGTCGACCAGCGCGGCGCCGACCTGCACCGACTCCAAGCGCTCGGGCGCGCCGCTCCCGACCAGCGTGGCGTGGGTCGGCCAGTACGAAGCCAGGGCCTCGAACGACCGGCTGCGCTCGCGCCAATCGCGGAAGTTGGCGGGGGAGGGTTCCAGCCGACGGTAGCCGCGCTGCTCGTCATCTTCCCAGAGCTTGACCAGGCGGTCGGGCTCGGCGAACGGCAGGCGGCGCACCAGGACGTGGTCGGTGACCGAGAAGGTGGCGGTGGTGGCGCCGATTCCGAGCGCCGAGACGGCGATCGTGGTGAGCGCGAAGCCCGGGGAGCGGGCCAGCGAGCGCGCCGCCCAGCGCAGATCCTGACGCATCAGCTCGCCGTGGACGCGGCAGGCGGTGGCGACCAGACCGGCGAGCTCGCGCGTCCAAAGGGCGAGCGCCGCAGCCGGGCCGCCGGCCGCCGCGAGACGGCGCTCGAACGTCGCCTCGAGCTCGTTTCCGTAGTCCTCGCGGAACGAGGCCGGCAGCAGGTGGAGCAGCG